>Ga0268298_10000151_pt1 | contig 85426 bp, 85 predicted proteins | sample WWTPWeurt_MetaG_FD_194462 | JGI IMG/M metagenome (GOLD analysis project Ga0268298, IMG submission 194462) | Activated sludge microbial communities from WWTP in Nijmegen, Gelderland, Netherland - WWTP Weurt | ecosystem: Engineered > WWTP > Aerobic digester > Activated sludge | place...
GCTGATCGTGCTGGTGGCGGAAATGGTCTGGACTCCGGAGAGCTTGTTCTGGGAGGCCGCCTTGCCGTACAGCATGGTATTGGCGCCACGCATGGACGCTTCGACGCCCTTCATGACGCCGGTGCGGGCATCGGAACTCAGGTCGACGAACTTGGGCAGGGCCGTCGCCGCCAGGATGCCGAGGATGACGATGACGACGATGAGTTCGATGAGGGTGAAACCGCGTGCTTTGTTCATGGTGTGGTCCTTTCCGAAAAAACGCTGAAGATCAGTTGCAATTGGTCGAAGTGCCGGTGCCCGAGAGGGTCACCACGGGGGCGACCACCTGGGTTCCCGAAAGGGTGGCGGCGGTGTAGGTGAATTGGCAGGAGCCGCTGGTGGGGGTGGGCACGGCGATGGTGAGCACGGAACCCGAGCCGCCGCCCCCGCCGGTGGTCTCGTAATCGACCCCGCTGCCCGCGGCGCCCGCGTTGAGCCCCGCCGCGCGCACGATGCCCGAAGCATCTGCGCTGGGGTATTGATTCACGCCGGTGACCGTGGCCCCTTCCATGGTGAGCGAATTGCAGTTGGGGGGCGGTGTGGGCCCCCCCAGGGTGGCGAGGCATTGGGCGTGGAAGAGTACCGACCCGGAGCGCACCGCACCCACGGCGCCCTGCAGCTTGGCCTGGCGGGCCTGGACCTGGAGATCGACGAAGCGCGGCAGGGCCACGGCGGCGAGGATGCCGAGGATGATGATGACGACGATCAGTTCGATGAGGGTGAAGCCACGGGAGCGCAAGGGCATCGGATTTCCTCCGGGGGATGACGAGGGTTTACGGCCGCCTCGGGCAAAACCTGAGGCACTATAACAAAGGTAAGGGTTTGGGCAAGGCATGGGGGACTCCTAACGGATGACACGGTCGTACCAGCGGTATTCGCCGCGGGCCTGGAGGGTGACGTAGGCGACGCCTTCGCCGCTGACCGCCTGCCCGGCGGTGTTGCGGCCCACGACGGCGAAGCGCATTTCTCCGCCCGCCGCCGGGGGGCCGAAGTGTTCGTCCCGCTGCACTTTGTACACCACGGCGCCTTCCCGGCCGTCGTAGTACCAGCGCCCGGGGGCCGCCGCGCCGTCGAGGAGGCCGGCGTAGCTGGCGGGCTTTTGCTCCAGGATGTCGAAGGGGTTGCGGGCGGCGAGGCGGCGCAGTTCGTCCCAGCGGTTGGCGGCGATGAGTTCGGCCGAACGGATATGCAGGGCGCCGCGCAGGGTGATGAAGCTGCTTTCCGCCGCCGCGGCTTCCGCCGCCTCCTGGTAGCCCGCCAGACGGTTGGCCCCGACCCCCACCAGGACCGCCACCACGGCGACGACGACGATGAGTTCGATGAGGGTGAAGCCGGGCGCGGGGGGCTTGCGGGGCATGGCCGGGCCTACTTCTTGAAGGCGGCCTTGCCCAGATCCCACATGGGCAGGAAGACGCCCAGGGCGAGGATGAGGACGAGGATGCCCAGGCTGACGATGAGGATGGGCTCGATCTGCTGACCGAGGGTCTTCAGTTCGTATTCGACTTCGGCCTGATACATCTGGCCGATTTCTTCCATCATGTCGTCGAGGGCGCCGGATTCCTCGCCCACGGCGATCATCTGCAGCACGACGGGCGTGAAGATGCCGGTGGCGATGCCGGCCCTGAGCACGCTTTCGCCCCGCTCGACGCTGTCGCGCATGCCGTCGATGCGCTGGGCGATGTAGCTGTTGTCGACGGTCTGGGCGGAATTGGCCAGGGCCTGCATGACCGGCACGCCGCTGCGGGTGCCCAGGGCGAAGCTGCGCGCGAAGCGGGCCAGGGCGGCCTTGCGCAGAATCTTGCCGGCGATGGGAAAGCGCAGGGTCATGGCTTCCCAGCGGTAACGGCCGGCGTCGGTGCGTACCCAGGTACGGAAGGCGAAGGCCCCCGCCACCAGCCCCAACAGCAGGGCCGGCCACCAGGCGACCATGAAGTCGGAAAAGCCGATGAGCATGCGGGTCATGAGGGGCAGTTCGGCCCCGAAGCCCTTGAACACCTTGGCGAAGGCCGGGATGACGAAGAGGTTGATGATGACGATGGCCGCCGCCATGGCGATGACGACGAACATGGGGTAGCGCAGGGCGGACTTGACCTGCTCCCGCATGAAGCGCTCGAACTCCAGGTGCTCGAAGAGCCGGAAGAAGACCTCCTCCAAGAGCCCGGTGGATTCGCCCACCCGCACCATGGAAAGGTAGAAGGGGGAAAAGACCTTGGGGTGGCGGCCGAGGGACAGCGACAGCTCGCGGCCCGCTTCCAGGCTTTCGCGCACGTCCTTGATGACGTCCTTCATGGCCGGGTTGATGGCCGATTCCTGCAAGCCGTTGAGGGCCCGCATGATGGGCACGCCGGCCTTGAGCAGGGTGTGGATCTGGCGCGAGAAGAGCAGCAGGTCCAGGTGTCCGACCTGGGGCTTGAAGAGGTTGATCTCGAACCCGGCGCCCACGTCGGCGCTCTCGGATATGTCGAGGGGAACGACCCCCTGGCCCTGGAGCAATTCGGCGACCGCCGCGGCGCTTGCACCTTCCAGCACGCCCTGCACGGCGTCGCCGCCCCGGCGGCCGCGGTAGGCGTAGCGGGGCATGTCAGGCCTCCTGCCGGCGGGGACGGCCGGCGGCGGCCAGGGAGGCGCGGGGGGCGGGCGTCAGCGCCTGCCCTTTTCCGGGGCGCGCGTGAACGGGGGCGAAGGGAATTTTCACAGCCTCTCAGTCCTCGAACTGGTTGCTGATACGCATGGCTTCGGCCACCGTGGTGCGGCCTTCGACCACCAGGCGCACCGCGTCGCGCCGCAGGGTTTCGCCGGCCATCTGGCGGCGGGCGGCCTGCATGAAGACGCCGGGGTCTTCGTGATTGAGGGCCTCGACCAGTTCGCTGCTCATTTCCAGGAACTCATACACGCCGATGCGCCCCTGGTAGCCGGTGCCGCTGCAATGGCTACAGCCGCGGCCGTGGACGTAGGAGCGGGCATCGACGCCATCGCCCAGTTCGTAGCGCAGCCATTCGTGCTCGCCCGGGGTCGGCGTGTAGGCCTCCTTGCAATTGCCGCAAATGAGCCGCACCAGCCGCTGCGCCAGGACCATATGCACCGAGAGGGCGACCATGTAGCGCGGCACGCCCATGTCCAGGAGGCGGATGGGCGTGGTGATGGCGTCGTTGGTGTGCAGGGTGGACAGCACCAGGTGGCCGGTCATGGCGGCCCGCATGCCGATTTCCGCCGTCTCCTGGTCGCGCATTTCGCCGATGAGGACGATGTCCGGATCCTGGCGCAGCACGGTGCGCAGGACGCGGGAAAAGGTGAGGTCGATCTTTTCGTGTACCTGCACCTGGTTGAGGCCGGGAAGACGGTACTCCACCGGGTCTTCCACGGTGATGACCTTCTTTTCCGTGCTGTTCAACTCGTTCAGGGCGGCGTAGAGGGTGGTGGTCTTGCCGGAACCCGTGGGGCCGGTGACCAGGACCATGCCGCTGGGCCGGGTGAGGGCATGACGGAAGCGCTCCAGCACCCGCGGCGCCATGCCGATGCGGTCCAGGGACAAGAGGCCGGTGTTCTGGTTGAGCAGCCGCATGACCACCGACTCGCCGTACTGGCCGGGCAGGGTCGATATGCGCACATCCACCGGGGTGCCACGCACCTTGATATTGAAGCGGCCGTCCTGGGGCAGGCGTTTTTCCGAAATGTCGAGGCCCGACATGAGCTTGAGGCGCAGGGTGACGGCGCTGGCGATCTTGGCGTCCGCCTCGGTCTGCACGTGCAGCACGCCGTCGATGCGGAAGCGGATGCGCAGCCCCTTTTCCTGGGGTTCGACGTGGATGTCCGAGGCCCGCAGGCGCATGGCTTCCTCGAACACGGTCTGCAACAGCTTGACCACCGGGGCGTCCTCGGCCCCCTGGGTGAGGCCCAGGAGGTCGCCGAACTCCACCGGCACGTCGCCCAGTTCCGCGGTCAGTTCCTTGGCCAGACCGGTGATCTGCTCGCCCCGGTGATAGACCCGGTCGATCATGGCCAGCAGTTGCGATTCGGTCACCACGGCGAGTTCGATCTCGCGTTTGACCACCCGGCTGATCTCGTCGTAGGCCTGCAGGTCGGTGGGGTCGGACAGGCCTACCCGCAGAAGGCCGGAGCCCGGCTCATCCAGCACCAGGGCGCGGAAGCGGCGGGCCTGGGCTTCGGGAAGCAGTCGGATGAGGTCCGGCTTGGGCGTAAAACTGCGCAGATCGAGGAAGGGAATGCGCAACTGTCGCGCCAGGGCCTGAGAGATGCCCTCTTCCGTCACATAGCCGCTTTCGACGAAAATGCGTCCCAGCTTGCGCCCGGTGGCCCGCTGCCGGTCGAGGGCGAGTTTGAGCTGCTCCTCCGTGAGCAGGCCTTGCTCAATCAACAGATCGCCGAGGCGAACCTTCTGCGGTGCCGGCATCCCCTCCTCCAACCCACCTTAAGAGTTTTCGTTAATACCCTAAATTAACGATATTTTTACTTGGGCGGAACTTACCCCTTTTCCCCCACGCTGACAAGTGTTCGCCGTCGTCCTCGTCCATCCTGAAATCCCCCCCAATACGGGCAACGTCATCCGCCTGTGCGCCAACACCGGCGCCGATTTGCATCTGGTCGAACCCCTGGGCTTCGATTTCAGCGACAAGTCCTTGCGCCGGGCCGGCTTGGATTACCACGAAACCGCCCGCGTCCTGCGCCACCCGGACTGGGCAAGTTGCGCCGCGGCCCTGGCCGGGCGGCGCCTTTTCGCCATGAGCACCCGGGGCGAGCGCAGCCCCTTCGACCTGGCCCTGCGACCGGGCGATGCCTTCGTGTTCGGCTGCGAGACCGCAGGGCTGCCGACGGCCGTGCTCGAGACTTTCCCGTCCGGGCACCGCCTGCGCCTGCCCATGCGCCCAGGCCAGCGCAGCCTCAACCTTTCCAACGCCGTCGCCGTCACGGTGTTCGAGGCCTGGCGGCAGAACGGCTTCGCCTCCCTGGGCGACACCTCGCCTACCGGGCTCCGGCCGTGACCCGGCGCGGCTGGCGCATTGGCATCGCCCTCGCCCTCCTGGCCGCCGCCCTGGTCCTGGTGGCGGCTGGAGAAGTCCTCAGCCGCCCCGTCCCGCGCCCCGTCGGCCCGCCCCCGCCGGATTTCCCGGCCCGCACCGTGACCATCCCCGTCCCCCAAGGCGAGCCCCTCGTGGGCTGGGTCAGCCCCGGCCAACCCGGCCGTGGGGCGGTGCTGCTGCTCCACGGCGTGCGCTCGGACCGGCGGCAGATGCTCGCCCGCGCCCGCTTCCTGGCCCGCGCGGGCTACGCCACCCTGTTGATCGACCAGCAAGCCCACGGCGAGAGTCCGGGGGAACGCATCACCTTCGGCACCCGGGAAAGCACCGGCGTCCCGGCGGCCCTGGCCTTCCTGCGCCAGCAGTTGCCGGGGGAGCCGGTGGCCATCATCGCCGTTTCCCTGGGGGCTGCGGCCACCGTCCTCGCCCAGCCGCAGCCGCCGCCGGCGGCCGTGGTCCTGGAATCCCTCTACCCCACCATCGAACAGGCCGTCGCCAACCGCCTCGCGCTGCACGTCGGCCCCGCGGGCAAGCTGCTCGCCCCGCTCCTGCTCTGGCAACTGCCCCTGCGCCTGGATATTCCCCCCGAGGCATTGCGGCCCGTCTCGGCCATCGCGGGGCTCCAGGCCCCCGTCCTCATCGCCGCGGGCAGCGAGGACCGCCACACCCCCTGGAGCGAGACCGAGCAACTCTTCGCCGCCGCTACCGCCCCCAAGGAATTGTGGCGCGTCGAGGGCGCGACCCACGTGGACCTGCACGCCTTTCATCCCGCCGCCTATGAGGCGCGGATCGGCGAATTTCTCGCCAGGCACCTGGGCCCGGTGAAAGCGAAAGGGAAGACAGGAAGTTGACGTAGCCTGCTTCGTCATTGGCGGGACAAGATGAACGCCGGATTTGTGCGTCTGGCCAGGCGCGATCGGGGCGCGGATGCGCGCCTCGGCAGCGACGCAATCCGATTTGACTGGCCACGAGTCGCCGAACGCCAACCCTCAGGCTTCGCCGCCTGCCCTGCAGGCACCTTCGATGACCGCGTCCGAGAGGTAGTAGCCGGATTGCCTCAAATCGCCCAGCGTAGCGCGCAGATCGCTCAGAAGGCCGCGTCGCCTGGCTTCTGCAAGCAGGCCTGGCGTTCCCTTTACCGGCAGGCCATACACATGGTGAGCGATGCGCCGCCCACGCTTCTCGTCGATAATTGCCATGCACGGGGGGCAGACACGTGCCAGGCTGATGACGCTTGCTTCTCCCGCGTCGAGTTCCACCACCAGAAGCGGGTCGGGCTCGGGAGAGATCCGCACCCGTTTGGCCCAGGGCTCATCGGCGAGCGCTGCCGCGCCGGGGCGACCAAGACCGGCAAGCGCGACTTCACGGAATACCGTTTCAGGGATACAGAATTCCTTGAACAGCGCAGGCAGAAGATCAAGCCGCCCCACCAGCGACAAAGCGACCAGCGGGCCGGCATTGACCACCGCACGTTCAAGCATCACGCCGAAAATTCCCGGGTGATCTCATCCTCGGTCATGTCCACGACGGGCACGCCATCGCGGCTCGCTGCCAGCAGAAATTCGACCCGCCCCATGCCCGCCAGCCGCCCAGCCTTGCCGGAAGAAATTCTTCCCTGCTCAAAGAGCTTGAGCGCCAGCAGATAACGCGCCTCGTCAGAGAAGTTGCTCGGGAGCTCGGCAGGCGAGGGAAGTCCCTCGACAGGCAATTCGATAATCATCGTGTTCATCTTGAGCTCCAGCGCAATCTCGGGGTCGGCAACCGCCCTTGATCATACTTTCTACACCCCCCGATGGCGAGGGCGAGCGACGAGGCGACGAATCGGGCTGGGGGGCGAGCCGCACGACGAAGCTGTGCATTGCGCCTTGATCGCCCCCCGGTGCACGCCCCTCGGGCGCGCCCGAAAAATTCACAGGCTGCGAGTCAGGCGATTTCTTCCTTGGGATCCCGCGCCATGAGTTGTTCCAGGGCGCCGCGGGCGGAGAGCTTGCCGTCGAGGACGGCGGCCACGGCGGTGGAGATGGGCATGTCGATGGCCAGTTCGGCGGCCAGTCGGGCGACTTCCCGGGCGGTGTAGACGCCTTCGGCGACGTGGCCGAGTTCGGTGAGGATCTGCGCCAGGCTCTTGCCCTGGGCGAGGCCCAGGCCGACGCGGCGGTTGCGGGAGAGGTCGCCGGTGCAGGTGAGGATGAGGTCGCCCATGCCGGCGAGGCCCAGGAAGGTTTCGCGGCGGGCGCCGAGGGCGAGGCCCAGGCGGGCGATTTCGGCCAGACCGCGAGTCATGAGCGCGGCGCGGGAGTTGAGCCCGAGACCGAGGCCGTCGCACACGCCGGTGGCGATGGCCAGCACGTTCTTGACCGCGCCACCGACTTCGACGCCGACCAGATCGTCGTTGGCGTAGAGGCGAAGGCGGGGGGTGTGGAGTTCCCGCGCGCTGCGGCGGGCGAAGTCGAAATCCCTGGCGGCAAGGGCGACGGCGGTGGGCTGGCCGGCGGCGACTTCCTCGGCGAAGCTGGGGCCGGAGAGGACGCCGCAGACGAAGTCCTCGCCCAGCACTTCGGCGACGACCTGATGAGGCAAGCGGCCGCTGCCCGCTTCGAAGCCCTTGCACACCCAGATCAGGGGCACGGTGCAGGCCAAGGCGGCCAAGGCTTCGGCCGTGCCCCGCAGGCCGGCGATGGGAGTGGCGACGACGATGAGTTCGGCGTCGGCGACGGCCCGGGCGAGGTCGGTTGCGACGGCGACGCTTTCAGGCAGCGGGTAGCCGGGGAGGAAGCGCCGGTTTTCGCGCAGGGCGACGAGCTCGGCGGCGACGTCCTCTTCGCGGCTCCAGAGGGTGACGCGATGGCGCCCGGCGAAGGCGATGGCCAGGGCGGTGCCCCAGGCTCCGGCAGCGAGGACGGCGAGGTTCATGCTGTCAACATCAGTAGCCCCAGACCTGGGTGCTGCGCACGTAGCCCCCGGCACCGTCCTTGTGGCGGACCTTGATCCAGCCGGCCGCGGCGGGTTCCAGGTAATCCAGGGCGACCCACTTTTCCGCTTCGAAGACCAGGGGGGCTTCCGGTTTGTCGGACTGACGGACTTCGGCCCTCGGGGCAGTCACGACGACGGTGCGACGGTCGCCCAGGGCCTTGCTCTCGACCCAGGCGAGGCTGCCTTCGGCGTCCCGCACCTTGGTCCAGCCTTCCAGCAGGACGACGATTTCCACCGGGGCGTGGCGGCGGATGAGGTAGAGCTTCTTGCCCTTCTGCGAGGGGGCGTCGTACATCACCGCCACCGGAGCCTCGATGGACCGGTACTCGACGGCGAAAGCCGGCAGGGCGGCGGCCAGGAGCGCCCCAAGGGCGGCGGCGACGCGGACGCCCATGGCTTATTGCAGGGGGGCGGCCGGGGCGTCGCCCTGCTCCGCCTGCTGCTGTTGCAAGCGGGCCATGTACATGGCTTCGAAATTGACCGGCTGCAGCACGATGGCGTTGAAGCCGGCGCGGGTGACGGCGTCGGAGACCGCTTCCCGGGCGTAGGGGTAGAGGATGTTGGGGCAGGCGATGGCGATGAGGGGCTCGATCTGCTCGTTGGGCACGTTCTGGATGCGGAAGATGCCGGACTGGCCGACTTCGACCAGAAAGACGGTCTTGTCTTCCAGCTTGGCGGTGACGGTGACCGTCAGGACCACTTCGAAGACGCCGTCGCCGACGCCAGTGCCTTGGGTGTTGAGCGTAATCTCGACCTTGGGAGCCTCCCGTTCGAGGTAGATCTGGGGGGCGTTGGGCACCTCGACGGAGAGATCCTTGACGTAGAGTTTTTCGATGCTGAACACCGGCTGCTGATTCTGATCCATGATGGTCTTTCGGGTTGAGTAAAGGGATTCAGGCGTTGTCGCCCAGGAGCAAGGGCAACAATCCGCCCGCGGCGTCCAGGGCCACGAGGTCGTCGCAGCCGCCGACGTGGGTGTCGCCGATGTAGATTTGGGGAACGGTGCGGCGTTGTGTTTTCTGCATCATTTCATCCCGCCGCTGGGGATCGAGGTCCACCCGCACCTCGTCGATGGCGCTGACCCCCCGGGCCGCCAGCAACTGCTTGGCGCGGATGCAGTAGGGGCACACCGCGGTGGTGTACATGAGGACGCGGGGCTTCATGGCCGATGAACCGGAAGCCCAGCGAAGGCCTGGCGCAGGGGCACGCTCACTTGCCGCGGCTGCCCTTGCGCACCGGCAGGCCCGCCTGGCGCCAGGCGTCGAAACCGCCGTCGAGGCTGTAGGGGCGGGCAAAACCGGCCTTCTTCAGTTCGCCGCAGGCCTTGGCCGAGCGGATGCCCGAAGCGCAGCAGAGGATGACCGGGCGCTCCTTGAACTTTTCGATTTCACCCAGGCGTTCGCCGAGCTTGCCGGCGGGGATGTGGCGCGCTTCCGGCAGGTGGCCGGAGGCGAACTCGTCGGCTTCACGCACATCGACGACCACGGCATCCTCCCGGTTGATGAGCAGGGTGACCTGGGCGGGGTTGAGGCCCGCGGCGTTCTTGGCCAGAAACTGCCAGGCGAGGGAGAGGCCGCTGGTGACGACGACGCCGATGAGGAGGATGTTCTGATTGATGAATTCCATGGCTGCCTTGTTCAGTCGTCTTCGCCGCAGAACACTTCGCGCATCATGCCGATGAGCTGAAGTATGCGGGCGTCGCCGACACGGTAGTAAACGCGGTTGGCATCCTTGCGCGTGAGGAGCACGTCCTTCTCACGCAGGATGGCCAGGTGCTGCGAGATGTTGCTCTGCGAAGTCCCGACCGCCTCGACGATTTCCTGGACACAGGCTTCCTGGTCGCCGAGGACGCAGAGAATCTTGAGCCGCAAGGGGTGGGCGATGGCCTTGAGGGCCCGGGCTGCCGTTTCGATGTGTTCCTGCTTGTCCATCAGGTTGAAAGCGGGTTTTTCCACGGAAAACCTCTATGGGGTTGGGGGGTTGATTATAAAATAGTCAAATCGTTTGCACAGAGCTTTCCTGCGTCCCGAAGCGCTTTCCGGAACGCATCCCGCCTTTCCTCCCCCTTGCCTTACGCCGTCCTCTACCTCGCCGCCGCCCTGGCGTTCGCCTTGCCTGCCGGCGCCGCCGAGCAGAAGGCCAAGCCCCGCGCGGTCAAGAGCCGTTCCACCCCGCCCCCCGTCGCCGCGCCGGAAATCGCCGACCGCCAGGCGGATTTGCAGGAATTGCGCGGGCGCATCGAGGCCCTGCGCAAGGATCTCGCCAGCAGCGAGGAAAACCGGGCCGACGCCGCCGACCGCCTGCGCGAGTCGGAACGGGAAATCTCCAATCTCCAGCGCAGCCTGCATCGCCTGGGCAACCAGCGCGGCGAATTGCAGGCCCGCCTAAACGATCTGGGGCGCCAGTCCCAGGATCTGGGCGCCACCCTGAACCAGCAGCAGGCGCAGTTGGAGAAGCTGCTCTACCGCCAGTACCTGCGCGGCAACCCGGATTCGCTCCACATTGCCCTCAACGGCGACGACCCCAATCAGGTGGCGCGGGATCTGCATTACCTGGCGGCCATCGCCCGCAGCCGGGCGGAACTGGTGGGGGAAATCGGAGCCACCCTGGAACGCAAGAAGACCCTCGCGGCAAGCGCCCGGGAGCAGGCGGAGGCCCTGGCCGAGGTAGAGGCGGAACAGAAGAGCCAGCACCAGGAATTGCACAAGCAGCGCAATGACCGCAAGGCGGTCCTGGCCGAGGTGGCCGACCGCGTCAAGCGTCAACGCAAGGAAATCGGCAGCCTGGAGCAGAACGAAAAGCGCATGTCACAACTGGTCGAGCGCCTTTCCCGCCTGCTCGCGGCGCAGGCGGCCAAGGCAGCGCAGGAGGCCAAGGCGGCCCAGGAAGCCCGGGCGGCTCAGGCGGCTCGCCAGGCCCGCGCCCGCCCGGCGCAGGGCGAAGCCGATCCGCCCTCGCCCGCGGAGGCTTCCCGGCCACCGCCCGCCCGCACGGCGGAGCCCGAGAACCGTCTCGAACCCGTAGCCAACAACGGCGCCTTCGCCCGGCTGCGGGGCAGCCTGCGCCTGCCGGTGCGGGGCACCCTGGCCGGCCGTTACGGCGCCGCCCGGGAAGGCGGCGGTTCCTGGAAGGGCCTGTTCATCCGCGCCGGCAACGGTGCCGACGTCAAGGCCGTGGCGGGTGGAAGAGTCGTCTTTTCGGAATGGATGCGAGGCTTTGGCAATCTGCTCATCATCGACCATGGCGACGCCTACCTGACCATCTACGGCAACAACGATTCCCTGCTCAAACAGGTGGGCGAAGCCGTGCGCGGCGGCGAGACCGTGGCCACCGTGGGCAACAGCGGGGGCAATCCGGATTCCGGTTTATACTTCGAGCTTCGTCACCAGGGGCAACCCGTAGACCCCATGAAATGGGCCAGTTTGAAATGAGCAAAGTCAAAACCATCTCCTTGGCCCTGGGCGGTTTCCTCGCCGGCGCCCTCATCAGCCTGCATCTCCCCGCCCTGGCAGAAAAGGACGCCCCCGGTGCCGGCCTGCCCATCGACGATCTGCGTACCTTCGCCGCTGTATACAATGCGGTGAAGCAGGCCTACGTGGAACCGGTGGAGGACAAGAAGATGATCGCCAACGCGATCTCGGGCATGCTTTCCAACCTGGACCCCCACTCCTCCTACCTGGACCCGGACGGCTACAAGGACTTGCAGGTGTCGACCCAGGGCGAATTCGGCGGCCTGGGCATCGAGGTGGGCATGGAGGACGGCCTGGTCAAGGTGGTGTCGCCCATCGAGGACACCCCCGCCTACCGCGCCGGCATCAAGGCCGGCGACCTCATCTTCAAGCTGGACGATGCGCTGGTGAAGGGCATGACCCTCAATGACGCAGTCAAGAAGATGCGCGGCAAGCCCAAGACGCCGATCAAGCTGTCGATCATCAGGAAGGGCGAAGCCAAGCCCATCGAAATCACCCTGGTGCGGGAAGTCATCAAGGTGCAGAGCGTGAAGTCCAAGGTGGTGGAACCCGGCTACGGCTGGGTACGCATCACCCAGTTCCAGGAAACCACCGGCGCCAGCCTGGTCAAGCACCTGGGCGATCTTTACAAGCAAGGCAGCCTGAAGGGCCTGATCCTCGATCTGCGCAACGATCCGGGCGGCCTGCTCAACGGCGCCGTCGGCGTATCCGCCGCCTTCCTGCCCCCCAACGCCAAGGTGGTTTCCACCGACGGCCGCACCGAGGACGCCAAGCAGGAGTTCCTGGCCCGCCCCTCCGACTACCTGCGCGGCACCAAGGAAGATTATCTGAAGGGACTGCCGGCGGAGATCAAGAAAGTGCCCATGGTGGTCCTGGTCAATAGCGGTTCGGCTTCCGCCTCCGAGATCGTCGCCGGGGCCCTGCAGGATCACAAGCGGGCCGTCATCATGGGCACCCAGACCTTCGGCAAGGGTTCCGTCCAGACGGTCCTGCCCCTGCCCGGCAATACCGCCATCAAGCTCACCACGGCACGCTACTACACGCCCAGCGGCCGCTCGATCCAGGCCAAGGGCATCGTTCCCGACATCGTGGTCGAGGAGACGGCCAACGGCACCCCCATGGCCAATGCCCGGGTGCGCGAAGCGGACCTCGAACGCCACCTCAACAACGACCGCGATGGCGAAGCGTCCAAGGAGGCGCCCAAGCCCGAGGCCAAGCCGGAAGCCAAACCGTCCCCCAAGACCCAGCCCAAACCCGGCAAGGGTGGGGACAAGAAGGAAGAAGCCGAGGACGAACTGCCGCCCCGGGTCGAATACGCGGGCAAGGGCGACTACCAGTTCGCCCAGGCCCTCAACCTTCTCAAGGGTCTGCAGATCATGCAGAATAAGACCCAGTAGTTTCGGCAGGAGGCACCATGGGCATTCCGGACCTGAAGAAGAACCGCGAAATCCTTTTCGCCAAGTTCCCCCCCGGCCAGGTGCCCGAAGCCGCAGACGACCTGGGCCGCCTGCCCGAAGTGGCGGTCGATCCCCGGGTCGAAAAACGCGCCGTCGGGGTCAGCTACGAGCTCACGGAACACACCCTGGAAGAGCTTGAAGTCCATCTGGAAGACAAGGGTTACCACCTGGACAACACCCTGATGAGCAAGCTCACCCGGGCCCTCATCCACTACATCGAGGACACCCAGCTGCACAACCTGGGCGCCCCGGAGAAACGCCTCAAGCGCTCCTCCCAGGAAGCCTACGGCAAAGCCTGGGAACACCATCCCCACGGTGACCACGACGAAACGCCGCCGGAGTGGCGGGAATATAAGTAGCCCCCCCATGAACGACGCCCAGCTCCTGCGTTACAGCCGCCACATCCTGCTGGACGATCTGGGCATCGAGGGGCAGGAGCGGCTGCTGGCGGCGCATGCGGTGGTGATCGGGGCCGGAGGCCTGGGGTCGCCGGCGGCGCTGTATCTCGCCTCGGCCGGGGTCGGCAGGATCACCCTCGTGGATGGCGACGAAGTCGATTTCACCAATTTGCAGCGGCAAATCCTCCACACCCAGGAGCGGGTCGGGCAGGCCAAGGTGCTTTCGGGCCGCACGGCCCTGGCCCAGATCAATCCCGAAATCGACGTCGTGGCACGGCACGAGCGCCTGGAGGGTGAAGCCCTCGACGCCCTCATCGCCACGGCCGACGTGGTCCTCGATTGCTGCGACAACTTCAGTACCCGGCACGCGGTAAACCGGGCGTGCGTGCACCACAGGAAGCCCCTGGTCTCCGGAGCCGCCATCCGTTTCGACGGGCAAATCAGCGTCTATGACATGTCCCGGGACGACTCGCCGTGTTACCACTGTCTGTTCCCCGAGGGGGAGGATGTCGAGGAGGTGCGCTGCGCGGTGATGGGGGTCTTCGCGCCGCTCACCGGCATCGTCGGAACGATGCAGGCCGCCGAAGCCCTGAAGCTGCTCGCGCACATCGGAGAATCCCTGGCCGGCCGGCTGCTGCTGGTGGACAGCCTGGAAATGGAGTGGCGCAGCGTCCGCTTCAAGAAGGACCCGGGCTGCGCCGTGTGCGGTCCTACGCCGGCCGGGCAAGCACCCGGATATCTGCCCCGACCTGCCGCACATCGCGAAGCGTCAGGCGCCGCCTGTCGTCCAGACTTGTCAGGGCGGACAGGTTGAAGAGCCCCCGGGCGTCGCTGCCGATGAGGCAGGGCGCCAGGTAGAGCAGGAATTCGTCCACCAGCCCTTCCCGCAACAGGGAGCCATTGAGCTTGAAGCCGGCTTCGGCGTGAACCTCATTGACGCCGCGGCGGGCCAGTTCCGCCAGCAAGCCGGCGAGGTCGACCTTGCCGGCGGCGTTGGGCTGGACGAAGACCTCGGCCCCCGCCGCCTCCAGGGCGGCAATGCGCCCCCGGTCCGCCACCGCCCCCGCCACCAGGACGTTGCCCCCCTTGAGGATGCGGGCGCCCAGCGGTGTCTCCAGCCGGCTATCGACCACCACGCGCAGGGGCTGGCGGGAACTATCCACCTCCCGCACGGTGAGTTGGGGGTCGTCGTCCTTGACCGTGCCGATGCCGGTCAGCAGGGCGCAGGCCCGCGCCCGCCAGCGATGGCCGTCACGCCGGGCCTCGGGGCCGGTGATCCACTGACTGACGCCGTTGCCGAGCGCCGTCTGGCCGTCCAGGCTGGCGGCGGCCTTGAGGCGCAGCCAGGGACGGCCCCGGGCCATGCGGGCGACGAAGCCGATATTGAGTTCCCGCGCCTCGGTCTCCAGCAGGCCGCATTCGGTGGCGATTCCCGCCGCCCGCAGCGCGGCGAGGCCCTGCCCCGCCACCAGCGGGTTGGGGTCGGCCATGGCGGCGACGACACGGGCCACCCCTGCGGCGATCAGGGCCTCGCTGCAGGGCGGCGTGCGTCCGTGATGACTACAGGGTTCCAGGGTCACATAGACAGTGGCGCCCCGGGCCGTCCCCCCCGCCGCCGCGAGGGCCAGGGGCTCGGCATGGGGCTCGCCGGCCCGGGCGTGCCAGCCCTCGCCCACCACGACACCATCCCGCACCACAAGGCAGCCGACGCGAGGATTGGGCGTGGTGCTGTACAAACCCTGCTCCGCCAGGCGCAGGGCGCGGGCCATGAAGCCGTGGTCGGCGGCCGAGAAACTCACGCCGGTCACTTGCGCGGCGACACTTCGCGGATGGCCCGGGAAAAGGCGTCCACGTCTTCGAAATTGCGATAGACCGAAGCGAAGCGGATGTACGCCACCTTGTCGAGCTTCTTCAACTCGCGCATGACCAGTTCGCCCAACTGCTGCGAGGTCACCTCGCGCTCCCCGGAAGAAAGCAGCTTTTCCTCAATGTCGCCGATGGCGGCATCGACGGCCTCGGTGGAGACGGGCCGTTTCCGCAGCGCCAGGTCCAGGCTGGCCCTGAGCTTGTCACGGCTGAATTCGGTGCGCGAGCCGTTTTTCTTGACCACCTGGGGCAGGCGGATTTCCGCCCGCTCGTAGGTGGTGAAACGCTTGTCGCAGGTGTTGCACTTGCGGCGCCGGCGGACGATGTCGCCCTCGTCGTTGAGCCGCGTGTCAACGACGGCGGTATCGTCAGCGCCGCAAAAGGGGCACTTCATGGACGAAATCCCGCAGGCCGGACCCGCCGCGCCACGCCGCCCCCCTCACGCCTCACCCCTCAAGCCCCATACACCGGGAACCGGGCGCACAGGGCCGCCACCTGCTCGCGCACCTTGGCGGCCACGGCCTCGTCGTTGGGGGCGTCGAGCACGTCGGCCACCAGATGGGCCACCTTCTCGGCCTCGATTTCGGTGAAGCCGCGGGTGGTCATGGCCGGGGAGCCGATGCGGATGCCGGAGGTGACGAAGGGCTTCTGGGGGTCGTTGGGGATGCCGTTCTTGTTGACCGTGATGTGGGCGCGGCCCAAGGCGGCTTCGGCTTCCTTGCCGGTGATGTTCTTGGGGCGCAGGTCCACCAGGAAGACGTGGCTCTCGGTGCGGCCGGAAACGATGCGCAGGCCGCGCTCCTCGGAGAGCACGCGGGCCATGACGCGGGCGTTGGCGATGACCAGCTCCTGATACTGGCGGAAGCCCGGCGTGGCGGCTTCCTTGAAGGCCACGGCCTTGGCGGCGATGACGTGCATCAGCGGGCCGCCCTGGAGGCCGGGAAAGATGGCGGAATTGATGGCCTTCTCGTGCTCGGCCTTCATCAGGATGATGCCGCCGCGGGGACCGCGCAGGGTCTTGTGGGTGGTCGAGGTGACCACGTCGGCGTGGGGCACCGGGTTGGGGTAGTAGCCGGCGGCGATGAGGCCGGCGTAGTGGGCCATATCGACCCAGAAGATGGCGCCGATTTCCCGGGCCACCTTGGCGAAGCGCTCGAAGTCGATGCGCAGGGCGTAGGCGGAGGCGCCGGCGCAGATGATGCGCGGCTTGTGCTCCCGGGCCAGGGCTTCCATCCTGTCGTAGTCGATGGCCTCGTTTTCGTCGAGGCCGTAGGACACCACCTTGAACCACTTGCCCGACATGTTGAGGGGCATGCCGTGGGTGAGGTGGCCGCCTTCGGCCAGGCTCATGCCCATGAGGGTGTCGCCGGGCTGGGCGAAGGCCATGAGGACGGCCTGGTTGGCTTGCGAACCGGAGTTGGGCTGCACGTTGGCGGCTTCGGCACCGAAGAGTTTCTTCAGGCGATCGATGGCCAGCTGTTCGGCCACGTCCACGTGCTCGCAACCGCCGTAGTAGCGCTTGCCAGGGTAGCCCTCGGCGTACTTGTTGGTGAGCTGGGAGCCCTGGGCTTCCATGACGGCCTTGCTCACGTAGTTTTCGGACGCGATCAGTTCGATGTGGTCTTCCTGACGCTGATTCTCGGCCGTGACGGCCTGCCACAGTTCGGGGTCGATCTTCGCCAGGGTGTCTTTCGCGGAAAACATGGGGGATGCCTCAAGCCATTGAAAAGGGCGAGGATTTTATCACGTCGGCAGTTCGTCCAGGGCGCCGGATTCCAGGTGGCGGGTGTCGCCCCAGGTGTCGAGGAACCAATGGCCGGCACGGCGGGAAATCCAGTTGAGGCCGGCGTTGGGAATGAGGAAGTCCCGCGGTGCCTCCAGGGCCGTGCCGCGCACGAAGCGATTGACGATATCGAGAACACCACCGTGCAGCACCAGAGCCACCGTCTGCCCGGGATGGGCGGCGGCGATTTCGCCCAGGCAGCCGGTCACCCGGGCATACATGGTCTTGAGGCTTTCGCCACTCTCGAAGTCGTAATCCGCGTCCCGCGCCTCGAAAGCGGCGTAGCCCGCCGGGTGGCGCGCTTGCAGTTCGGCGTAGGTCAGGCCTTCGAAAATGCCGTAGCGCCTTTCGCGCAGGGCGGGCCGGGCGACCGGTTCCAGGCCAGTGGCCGCGCCGATGGCCTGGGCTGTCTGCCAGGCTCGCCGCAGATCGCTACTGTAGAGCGCGACCAGGCCCGCCCGCACGAGCCAGCGGCCGGCGGCCTCGGCCTGGAGGCGGCCGGTGGCGTTGAGTTCGATGTCGATCTGACCCTGGATGCGCCGCTCGGCGTTCCATTCGGTTTCGCCATGGCGCACGAGGCACAGACGGGTGAGGGGCGAGGTAGGGATTTCCACCATTTTCCGCAATCCTGAGGGAGGCTACATTGGCCGGACTTGGGAGCGTCCGCGCCCCCGTAAAGCCGGCGAATGGGCGGGTCGCCAAAAAGCCCGGCATTTTATCAACCTTAGGAGGACTACCGTGACCCCTCTGCTCAAGCTCTCGGGCCTGATCGACGCGCTCAACGCCGCCGTCGGCAAGGCGGCGTTCTGGCTGGTGCTGATCATGACCGTCATCAGCGCCGGCAACGCCAGCGTGCGTTTTGCTTTCAATTACAGCTCCAACGGCCTGCTGGAAATCCAGTGGTATCTCTTTGCCGCCATCTTCCTCCTGTGCTCGGCCTACACCCTGCAGAAGAACGAACATGTGCGCATCGACGTCCTGTCGGGCAAACTTTCGCCCAAGGGCCAGGCCGTCATCGACATCATCGGCACCCTGGTCTTCCTGCTGCCCATGGTCATCCTGGTCCTGTGGCTGGCGCTCCCCCTGGTGGCCGAGTCCTACAAGATCCAGGAAATGTCGGCCAACGCCGGCGGCCTGATCCGCTGGCCCGTCAAGCTGCTCCTGCCCATCGGCTTCGCCTTGCTGGCCCTGCAGGGGGTATCGGAACTGATCAAGCGCTTCGCCTTCCTCGCCGGACTGATCGAAGACCCCAACTCCAAGGACAAGAAGCTGTCGCCCGAAGAAGAACTGGCCGCTGAAATCGCCCGCCTGGCCCAGGAGAAGAAATAATGGAATGGGTCATCGCCAACATGGCGCCCCTCATGTTCGGGGCCCTGGTTTTCTTCCTCCTGCTCGGCTATCCGGTGGCCTTCGCCTTGGCGGCCAACGGCATCGTCTTCGGCCTGATCGGCATCGAACTCGGGCTCCTCACCCCCGCCCTCTTCCAGGCCCTGCCAGAGCGCATATTCGGCATCATGGCCAACGACACGCTGCTGGCCATCCCGTTCTTCACCTTCATGGGGCTGATTCTCGAACGCTCGGGGATGGCGGAAGACCTTCTCGACACCATCGGCCAGCTCTTCGGCCCGCTGCGGGGCGGCCTCGCCTACGCCGTGATCTTCGTCGGCGCCCTGCTCGCCGCCACCACCGGCGTGGTCGCCGCCTCGGTCATTTCCATGGGCCTCATTTCCCTGCCCATCATGCTGCGCTACGGCTACGACAAGCGGCTCGCCTCCGGCGTCATCGCCGCCTCCGGCACCCTGGCCCAGATCATCCCGCCCTCCCTGGTGCTCATCATCATGGCCGACCAGCTCGGCCGCTCGGTGGGCGACATGTACGAAGGCGCCCTGGTGCCGGGCCTGGTACTCACCGGCCTCTACGTCGGCTACGTCTTCATCCTCACCCTGGTGAAACCCAACGCCGCCCCGGCCCTGCCGCCGGAGGCCCGCAGTCTGCGCGGCGCCAAGCTGCTGCTGCGTGTCCTCACCACCCTGGTGCCACCGCTGTTGCTCATCTTCCTCGTGCTGGGCACCATCTTCCTCGGCATCGCCACGCCAACGGAAGGCGGCGCCATGGGCGCGGCCGGCGCCCTGATCATGGCCATCGTGCGCAAACGCCTGTCCTGGAAGCTGCTCAAGCAGGCCATGGAAACCACCGGCAAGCTCTCATCCTTCGTGGTCTTCATCCTGGTCGGCGCCACCGTGTTCGGCCTGGTCTTCCGCGGGGTGAATGGCGACCTGTGGGTCGAGCACCTGCTGCTCTCCCTACCGGGAGGCCAGCTGGGCTTCCTCATCGTGGTGAATATCCTGGTTTTCCTGCTCGCCTTCTTCCTGGACTTCTTCGAGCTGTCCTTCATCATCGTGCCGCTGCTGGCGCCGGTGGCCGAGAAGCTTGGCATCGACCTGATCTGGTTCGGCGTCCTGCTCGGGGTGAACATGCAGACCTCCTTCATGCACCCGCCCTTCGGCTTCGCCCTCTTCTACCTGCGCTCGGTGGCTCCGGCCTCGGTGAAGACGACCGATATCTACTGGGGCGCCATTCCCTTCGTCTGCATCCAGATCATCATGGTGGCCATCATCATCATCTTCCCGAATATCGTCAGTTACGGCGATCCGGAAGCGAAGGCCCGGGCGGAGCAAATCCAGACCCAGGACGGATCGGACCTCGAATCCCTGATGGGCGGGGAGCAAAGCGAAGGCGACAAGGAAGGCGAAGCCAAGGAAGGCTCTGAAGAGGAAAACGCGCTCCTGAAGCAACTCGGCAACGGCGAGGCGGCCAAGCCTGGCGAAGGCGCCGACGAAGCCAAGGGCGACAAGGACGGCGACGCCCAGTTGCTCAAGGATCTCGGGAACAGCAAATAGCGCCTGCGCTGCTTCGGTTCACCCGCACTGCAGAGCCCCTGAGGGGGCTCTGTTTTTTATAGCGATGCGCTATCGCAGGAAGTGACGATAGCCATTTGCTGGCCGCCGAGCGCCAGCGCACAATGTCTCCACACCAACCCGCACAAGGAGACCCGCATGGACATCGGCATCAGCAAGAAGGAGCGCGAAAAAATCGCCGCCGGACTATCCCGCCTGCTGGCGGATTCCTTCACCCTCTATCTGAAGACCCATAACTTCCACTGGAACGTGAAGGGCCCCATGTTCAACACCTTGCACGTGATGTTCATGGATCAGTACACGGAATTGTGGAACGCCCTCGACCTCATCGCCGAGCGCATCCGCGCCCTGGACTTCCCCGCCCCGGGAACCTTCGGCGAATTCGCCAAGCTCACGGTCATCGAGGAAAGCGAAGGCGTCCCCAAGGCGAACGACATGATCCGGCAATTGGTGGCCGGCCAGGAAGCCGTGATCAAGACCGCCCGCAGCATCTTCCCGGTGGTGGACAAGGCGGGGGACGAACCCACCGCCGACCTCCTGACCCAGCGCATGCAGATTCACGAAAAGAACGCCTGGATGCTGCGCAGCCTGCTGGAGGCGTGACTTCCAAGGGCAATAAAAAACCCGCCGGGATGCGGCGGGTTTTTTTGACGCCCCGGAAGCCGGAGACTACTTCGCCTTCTGCAGGAAGCTGTCCATGCGCATCTCGGCCACGCTGAACCAGGCGTTGGTCGATTTGCGGTACTTGTCCCACTCCGTGTAGATCTTCTTGAAGGCCGGATTGGCGTTCGACTCGTCGGCGTAGAGTTGCAGCGCCGCCTTGCGCGCCGCCTTGAGGATTTCATCCGAGTAGGCCCGCAGCTTGACGCCGTTCTGCAGGAGCTTGGACAGGGCCGCCGGGTTCTTGTGGTCGTATTCGGCCATCATGGTCACGTTGGACTCGTAGGCGGCGGCCTGGAAGGCCTCCTGGTACTCCTTGGGCAGCTTGTCCCATTCCTTCTTGTTCACGAAGAAGTGGATGACCGGGCCCGGCTCCCACCACCCCGGGTAATAGTAGTTTTTGGCCACCTTGTAGAAGCCCAGCTTTTCGTCGTCGTAGGGTCCGACCCACTCGGCGGCGTCGATAGTGCCTTTTTCCAGGGCCGGGTAGATGTCACCCCCGGCGATCTGCTGCGGCACCGCGCCCAGGGCGGCATAGACGTTACCCCCCAGGCCGGCGATGCGAATCTTGAGGCCCTTCACGTCGGCCAGGGTCTTGATCTCCTTGCGGAACCAGCCGCCCATCTGGGTGCCGGTATTGCCGCCGGCGAAGGAGACGACGTTGTAATTGGAATAGAACTCGTCCAGGAGCTTCTGCCCGCCGCCATAGTAGATCCAGGCATTCATCTGGCGGTAATTCATGCCGAAGGGCAGCGCCGTGCCGAAGCCGAAGGTCTTGTCCTTGCCCACGTAATAGTAGGAGCAGGTATGGCAGACCTCGACGGTGCCTTGCTGCGCAGCGTCCAGGGCTTGCAGGCCGGGGACGATCTCGCCGCCGGCAAAGACGCGGATGTCGAACTTGCCATTGGTCATGGCGCGCAGACGGTTGGCGAGCACTTCGGCGCCGCCAAAGATGGTGTCCAGGCTCTTGGGGAAGCTGGAAGTGAGCCGCCACTTGATGGACGGCAGTTCGTTGGCAATGGCCGGGGCGGCGACGGTGGCCGCTGCACCGGCGGCGGCGCCGACGGTGGCTTTCTTCAGAAAATCGCGACGTTGCATGGTGTCTCCTCTGTTTTCATCGGACGAAAAACCGATGGGCAAGACCATTCTTGCCCACAGAGCTGCAACACGCCAGTTGCGGAAAACCCTAACCCCCGGGGCATGGAAGCCGCGGAGGTCAGGGTGTTATCGACGGGAGCGCCCCGGCGGGCGCGGTGCGTCGTTTTCTCAGCCGCGATGGGACTGCATGAAGTTGTCCAGCGGCACTTCCGCCACCGAGAACCAAGCCCGTTGAGTCTTGCCGTACTTGGTATAGGAGTCGTAGAGCTTCTTGAAGGACGGGTTCTTGGCGGACTCGTCGGCAAATATCTGCTGGGCGGCCTTGAAGGAACCTTCCAGGATTTCCTTGGGGAAGGTCCGCAGCTTGACGCCTTGTTGCAGGAGTTTGGCGAGGGCGATGGGGTTCTTGTGATCGTACTCGGCCAGCATGGTGACATTGGCCTCGGCCGCGGCGACCTTGAAAGCGGCCTGGTACTCCTTGGGCAGCTTGTCCCACTCCTTCTTGTTCACGAAGAACTGCAGGCAGGTGCCCGGCTCCCACCAGCCCGGACCGTAGTAATTCTTGGCCACTTTGTAGAAGCCCAGCTTCTCGTCGTCGTAGGGGCCGATCCACTCGGCGGCGTCGATGGTGCCTTTTTCCAGGGCCAGATAGATGTCGCCGGCGGCGATCTGCTGGGGAATCACGCCCAGTTCGGAGAACACCGCGCCACCCAGGCCGCCGATGCGCATCTTGACACCCTTCAAGTCGGCGACGCTGTTGATCTCCTTGCGCCACCAGCCACCCATCTGGGTACCGGTATTGCCGCCGGGGAAGGAGACGAAGTTGTAACCGGCGTAGAACTCGTCCATCAGTTCCTGGCCGCCACCGTAGGGATTCTCTGAATAACCGGCTATTTCCGCGCAGGCTGTCATAAAAAAGATGAAAAACAGGCGATTTTCGACCGTTGACCGTGAAATCCAGGGAGTTTTCCCTGCATTTCCCGTTTCACGGGCGCACCTCGCCCACCAAGGGCAACAATCGCTTGCGAGCCATCCACAAATTTGCCAGCGCAAACAGCGTCACGATCTGCCCCGTATTCTTCGCCAGACCACGGTAGCGAACTTTCACAAAGCCAAACTGGCGCTTCACTACCCGGAACGGATGTTCAACAATTGCCCGCACCGCCGAGAGCATCCGGTTGAACGCCTTCTGCTCCTCAGTCAGCGCTCCGCCAGCCGGCTTCTTGGTCGGTGTCAGAACAGACAGATTGCCTTCCTTCTGGAACTCGTCAATCGTCCGGTTCTTCTTGTGATAGCCGCGATCACCGAGCGCAATGGCTTCTTCCCCGTGCAGGCACTTCTCCATCATCGCAATGTCCGCAACCTTGGCCGTCGTGCATTCCACGGTATGAATCAAGCCGCTGTCGGCATCGACGCCAATATGGGCTTTCATCCCGAAGTGCCACTGATTGCCCTTCTTGGTCTGCGTCATTTCTGGATCACGCTTCTTGTCTTCGTTCTTCGTCGAACTCGGTGCTGCAATCAGCGTTGCATCGACTACCGTGCCGCGCTTCATCGACAGCCCTTTCTCCGACAACACCGCGTTGACCTCGGCAAAGATCGCCACCGCCAGGTCATGCTTCTCCAGCAGATGGCGGAAGCGCAAGATGGTGCTTTCGTCTGGCATCACATCCTCGAAGGCATCCAGTCCGGCAAACTGGCGCAGCAGCGGCACGTCGTGCAAGGCTTCTTCCATCGCCGGGTCCGAGTAACCAAACCACTGTTGCATGAAGTGAATCCGCAGCATCGTGCCCAGCGGCATCGGCGGGCGGCCGTTTCCCTTTTTCGGGTAGAACGGCTCGATCAGCGACTCAAGACGCGACCACGGCACCACCGTTTCCATCTCCGCCAGGAACACTGCCTTGCGGGTTTGCTTGCCGGCTTTCGGCAAAAAACCCGTCTCGGCCAGGCTCAGTTGCTTCATCGGTTTCATCTGTCTCATCAACTCAATGACAATGCCGTCATTTTCTCAAATTGCGCTGCATGATGGTTACTTATGCAGAGTTTCCTTAGTGAGGCGCGACAAGAATTCGCGGTCGTTGGGGCGCTCAACATTCGATGCGGCATACCATTCCAGAAAACCTGCGTGGGCCTTGGCAGGCGCATCATCAATACTGACGGGCACCCAGGTGCGCACTTTGCCCGGCAGATCGAGCACATCGTCTTTCTTGCGCCGGAGCATCGGCGTACAGATTCAGGCTGCGATAGAGCCAGCGCCGGTAGTTGTCATCCACCTTCATTTGGGCAACATCAAGACGCAGGGAGGCAATGCGGGGATGCCGTCGCAGTATCCGTCCGGGCAGATCGGGCAGTCCGACGGTGCGGTTCAGTCGTATCAAAGTTTCGAGTCCGTGCATGATGATCTCCTCAGCACTTGTGGGGCGTGCGATAGCCACGCCGCCGTGCTTCGGCAAAGATTTCGCCGATGTCGTAGAGGCAGGCATTGAGTTTGCGCTGCTCCTCGCTTTCGAGCACCTCAACTTTGAAAGGTGCTACTTCCCGGAGTTGGTAGATACGATCGATCATTTCCTCGATCTCCAAGTTGCGCAGTTTTCGTGACTTCGCGCTGCGGAGAAATCCGTGCTCGAATCCCTGAGTCATCATCTGCGCTTCAACCCATTCGATGCGCCATGCCTTCTTGCCATAGAAGTTGCGAAAGTGATTAACAGGGAAGAGCCGGTTGGGTGCGCCAAGATGGCGGGCGATCAATCCCCGCGTCCAACCTTGATCGAGGAGGTCTTGCACCGTCAGGAAGCCTTCATCGACCATGTCATTGCTCCTCTCTCTGACTGAAGTAGGCTTCATGAGCCCGGCCTGCCGCCTCAGCCATTTCAACCAGACTTCTTGACTGCGCCAGAGACGTTGTACTAAGTGCCACAACCTGATCCAAGTCTGCTTCAGGGAACACCCAGGTCTGGCGACACTCACGCTGCAACGACCAGTAGGCCATCCCCGGTTACGTCTGGACCGACTCGGCTGCTGTGCCGCTCGCACCGATCACCGAAAGCGCCGTCCAGCATTGCAACATCGACGTTGATCTGGACGAGGTGGCGAGTGCGGTGAGCTACTCCGCCGGGACGGTGCGCTACGAGTCGGTGGAGATGCGTACGGCGGATGGTTCCTACCACAGCGTGCGGCAGGGCAGCGACGGAAGCCAGCAGATCGAAGACTTCGACGCCCGCAGCGGGGCCACTCACTCCACCGGGTTCGTGGTCCGCTCGGATTCCCGCATGAGTTACGACAAGTCGGATTCCGGAGCGGGTGAGGGGGCGTCCCTGATCACCACCACTTACACCAATGGTTCCTCCACCGCCTACAGCAACGCTTACAGCGCTGACCGAACGAACCGCAGCGGATGGCGGCTTGCGGACGGTTCAGCCGGCTACGACGTGCGCGACCGCGAGGGGCGACAGATCGCGGCCGGCACGGTGAGCGCCGACGGCCGCGCCACCCTGCGCACCGGGGGAAACAGCCTCCAAACCGGCAGCGCGGCAGCCGACACGCTGACCGGCGGGGCCGGCAACGACTTCCTGGCCGGGGGCCGGGGCGACGATCGCCTCTCCCTGGGGGCGGGCCACGATCTGGTGGCCTTCAACACCGGGGACGGCCACGACCGGATCGTCCTGGGCAGCGATGGCGGCGACAGCGTCAGCCTGGGCGGCGTGTCCTTCGATTCGGACCTCTGGTTCTCGCGCTCCGGCAACGATCTGGTCCTGGGCGTCGGCGAAGAGGACAGCCTCACCTTCGAGGACTGGTACGCCGCCGGCAGCCGCCGGGGCATCACCTCCTTGCAGATCATCGCCCCGGCCCTCATGGCGGCGGCGAACTGGCCCGAATCCGCGCCCGTCACCCGCTTCGACTTCCAGAATCTGGTCGACCATTTCGACGCGGCCCAGCTCGAATCCCCCGGCCTCCAGGCCTGGAGCTTCCCCCGCTCCCTGCTGGAAGCTGGGGCGGAAGGGAGCGCGGAAAACGCCTTGGGCGGCGGGCTGGCCTTCCATTTCGGCCGGCACGGAAACTTCGGGGGCATCAGCATGGCCTCGGCGCAATCGGTGGTCTCCTGGTCGGAATTCCTCTCTACCGGCCAGGGCGTCGGCGGTCTGGTGCCCTTCTCCAACGAAGCGGCCTACCTGCGTTGAGGCCCCCTTGGGCCGCATCCTGTTCGCCTGGGAACTCGGGCTCAACCGGGGGCATGCGGCCCGCATCGCCCCGCTGGCGGCGGCCCTCGCGCAGGCGGGGCATGAGGTCCGCATCGCCGCCCGGGATCCCTCTGCCTTCGAGAATATCGCTTTTCCCGCCGCGCTCCCCTGCGCCGCAGCGCCCCGGGCCCCCCACCCTGCGCCGGCACCACGCGCTGCAGCCGGGTACGCGGGCATTCTCCTTGCCCAGGGCTGGCATGAGCCCGCCTGTCTGGGTTCACTCGTCGCTGCCTGGCAGGGGGTTTTCAGATCCTGCGACTGCGACCTCGTCATCCTGGACCACGCGCCGACCGCGGGCGTGGCGGCGCGTCTGCTGGGGCTGCCCACTCTTTCCCTGGGCAACGGCTTCGAACTGCCGCCCTGGCCGTTGCCGCCGTTTCCCGGGGCGACGCCCGACGCCGCCCGGCAGGAAGAAGCCAGCGCCCTGGCGGCCCTGCGGGGGGCCGCTGGGCAGCGGCTCGCAGGTCTGCCGCAAAGCCTCGGCGGATTGCTCGCCACCGGCCCCCGCGTCCTGCTGACCTTCGCCGAGCTGGACCATTACGGTCCGCGCGGCACCGCGCCTTATTTCGGCCCCCTCTTCGATCCCTCGCCCCGTCCGCGGGCAGACTGGCTGCCGGGCCCCGGGCCGCGGATATTCGCGGTTGTGCAGCCTGAGCTGCCTGGCGTCGACGCCATTCTCGCGGGTCTGGCAGCGAGCGGCTTGAACGTGCTGGCCTACGCCCCGGGGCTGGGTGCAGGCGACGCCGGCCGCGTCCGCCGGGTGGACAGACTGATCGATCTGGCGCCGCTGCTGGGCGAAGCAGACCTGTTGTTCAGCTACGGTGCGGAGGCGACGACGCTGCGTTTTCTGCTGGCGGGGATTCCCGCCCTGACCCTGCCCTTCCACCAGGAGGCGGCCATGGCGGCCCAGCGCCAGGAGGCTCTGGGGGTCACCGTGAGCCTGCGCGGCAACCCCGGCTCACGGGGCCTTGCGGCCGCCCTGCGTCAGGCGGTGGCCATGCCCGAATTGCGGCGGGCCGCCCAGGCGTTCGCGGCGCGCCACGCGGACTGGTCGGTGGAGGCAAACATTCGCGCCCTCTTGGCAAGGGTCACGGAACTTCTGTGATCCCCGGGTGCTTGCGACCCAGCCGCCGGACTACAGCGCCAGAATCCAGCTCACCAGGAGGCGGGTTTCGCCTTCCGTGATGGCGACGGCGTTGGGCGGCATGGCAATGCCGCTCACCTTGCCGCGCCAGTGGCTGCTGTAGGGGTTGGAGCCTTCCAGGACCACACGGGTGAGGAACTGGGAGGCCGCCGGCTTGCCGCGGTACTGGGCGGCGACGTCGCTCCAGGCGGGGCCGATGGGTTTTTGCCCGTCGGGACCGGGCTTGCCGGATTCGATGGAATGGCAGGTCAGGCAGCCGGCCGTGCTGGCGAGCTTGAGCATGGCGGGGTCTTTGCGGACTTCGTCGGCGGCCTGGGCGGAAAAACTGGCAAGAAGCACCGCCAGCGCGGCGGCATGAAGAGGGGAATGTGTCACGGGCTGTCTCCTGTTTCCGGGTTGGTTTGCGTTGAATGTGGGGCGTCGATATCGCCTGGCCGGGAAGGGCGCACGTTCCCCAGCCGATCAACGCGAGTTATAGCAAAGCCAATCCCGCCACCATATCGGCAGAAGCGGCTAACGCGGCCGCCATCGGTCGGACCCCGTCCCTTCCGGTTGGACTAGTCCCTTCGATGCGGCGCCCGCCAGGCCGGCGGGGCGATTGCCCACGATGATTCCATATTGCATAATGCCGTCCCCCCGAATCCCTATGGAGCCTCGATGAATCTCCCCCGCCCTTGCCGAATCCTCGCGGCCCTCTTTGGCCTGGCCTTCCTGGGCCTTGCCGGCGCAAGCCCTGCCGAACCCCTCGTCATCGGGCAGTGCGCCCCGCTCAGCGGCAGCCTCGCCGGGACGGGCAAGGAGATGGTGCTGGGCGTACGCCTGGCCATCGAATCCGCCAACGCCGCCGGGGGGGTGAATGGCAGACCCCTGAAACATGTGGTGAAGGACGACGGCTACCGCACGGCGGAGACCCTGCGCCTCACCGAGGAACTGGTCGAGCGCGACAAGGCGGTGGCCCTGGTGGGCTACGCGGGGACCGGCAATATCGCGGAACTCCTGACGAACGGCATTCTCGCCCGCAGCAATGTTCCCCTGGTGGCGCCCTATACCGGCGGCGAGCCCCTGCGCACCCCCTTCAATCCGTGGATCTATCACATCCGGGCCGGCTACGGCGACGAGACGGAGGCCATGGTGGAACAACTGGTGAATAGCGGTATCCAGCGCATCGCCGTCTTCCACCAGAACGACGCCTTCGGCGAAGCGGGTCTGGCCGGGGTGGAAAAGGCCCTGGCCCAGCACAAGCTCAAGATCGTGAGCAAGGGCAGCTACGAAAAGAACACCGAAGCCGTGGCGGATGCCGTCGCGCACATCGCCCGGGGGGCGCCCCAGGCGGTGATTCTGGTCGGCATCGTGCGGCCTGTGGGCGCCTTCATCAAGGCCTATCTGGCGGGCTATCCGGGCACCCAGATGTTCAGCCTCTCGGTAGTCAGTGCCGCCGAGTTGAGCCAGGTCGCCGGAGACAGCGCCGGGGGGTGGGGATCACCCAGGTCATGCCGTCCCCCTTCAACGACCACCTGCGCGTGGTGAAGGAGTACCAGGGGGCCCTGGCGCGCTTCGCACCGGGGACGGCACCCACTTACACCAGCTTCGAGGAATACGTGGGGACGCGCGCCCTCATCGAGGCCCTGCGCAACGCCGGCCCCAATCCGGGCCCGGCCGCCCTGCACAAGGCCCTCGCCGCCCTGGACACGGACCTGGGCGGCTTCAAGCTGCGCTTTGCCGCCGACAAGCGCGTGGGCTCCCGCTTCGTGGACATCACCTTCATCGGGCGGGACGGCAAGGTTCTCCGCTGAACGGGGCGCCCCGGTTGCGCGGCGGTCCCCCCGCAGGCAATTTGCCCCGATTTCCCTCATGACCTTCCCCTTGCCGCCCAATTGCCTAAAATTCTCCCTGTCCCCTGCCCGCCCGAGCGGGAATGGGGAAAATCCCGAAGCCGCCCAACGGCTCACCCGCACCAGAATCGGAGACACCCATGCTTCTTGAACGCCGCCATTTCCTCACCGCCCTTGCCGCCCTCGTCCTCGCAGCCCCCCTGCCGACCCTGGCAGACGAACAGTACGATGCGATCCGCAAGCGCGGCCGCCTGTCCGTTGCCGTCTACAACAATTTCGCCCCCTATTCCGATGCCGAGAAAGGTATCGACGTGGAAATCGGCAAGGCCCTGGCCGCCAAGCTCGGTCTGACCCCCGCCATCGTCGGCTTCAACGCCGATGAGGACATGAACGACGACCTGCGCAACATGGTGTGGAAGGGCCACTACCTGCGCGGAGACCCGGCCGACCTGATGCTGCACGTCCCGGTGGACAAGCGCCTCTCCGACGCCAACGACAAGGTGAAGATTTTCGGCCCCTACCACATGGAAACCGTGGCCATGGCCCGAGTCGCTTCCCGGGTTCCGGTGCCGACCGGCTCCGCCGCCGTGGCCCTGGAAGTCTTCACCCGGGAAAAGATCGCGGTCGAAACCGAGAGCATGGCCGACTCTTTTCTCATGACCGTGCTGCGCGGCCGCCTGCGGGACAACGTCGTGCATTTCAAGACGGTGAAGGAAGGCGTCAAGGCCCTGGGGGATGGCGCCGTGGCGGCGGTCCTGGCCAACCGGGCCGAGCTCGAAGGTGCCCTGGCCGGCGACACCCGCTTTGCCCTGGATCTGGCGGCGCTGCCGGAAATGACCATTTCGCGCTGGCCTCTGGGCATGGCAGTCAAGGCCGAAGCCCCGGACCTCGCCACCGCCCTGGAAGGCGCCATGGCGGAACTGGTCCGGGACGGCACCATCGCCGCCATCTTCAAACGCTTCGGGGCCACCCACCTGGCCCCCTGAAGCAAACGGGAATCGGGGATTACCCCGACCCTCCTTGCGAGCACCCCCCGGACTCCAGGGCATTAAATGCCATTGCCATTGAACGAGGGCTGGTAAAATGGCCTTTCCCCAGGTTTCCGGCGCCTTCCAGCGCCGGGTCTGCTCCAGGACTGGCCATGCTTTCGATCACCGACATCAAGGATTTCATCGACCTCGACCGGGAGACGGTTTTCATCGTCACCGGCGCCACCGGGCTGAGCCCCGAGGAATCCACCCTCCTCGCGCGTCAGTTGCTCGCTTCGGAGCAGGGTCTGGCCATCCTGCACCACATGTTTCTCGACCAGATCGCCGCTGCGGCCGACGATTTTCTGCCCGCCCGGGCCGAATCCCTGCGGGCGGCCTACGTCTACTTCGCCCGCAAGTATCCCCTGCCGAACCTGCCGCGGCAGGCATGAACGCTCCGCGCCGGGTCAATCCGGCCCAGGACGAGCGGCTTCCGGCCGTGCCCCGCGGGAGTCTGGCCTGAAAGCCCGGAATCCCGGGTAAAATACTCGCTTTATCAATAACTTGGAACATTCAACGGGCGCCTGCGGCGGTTTTGCGGTATAGTGCGGCCCGCAAGCGCCTCAGCCCGGTTTCGCGATCGATGCCCCGCATCGACCCGCCCGCCGCAAACCCCACCGCGCATCACCCCCGCCAGCGCCCTCAGAGGCGCGGCCCCATCGACGGGCCGGCGGGCCCCGCAGCATCTGCCGCCCTCCCCTGGCGGCGCCCTCGCAAAGGAATTTCCATGGCCACCGCCGACAGTTTCGCCGATCTCGGCCTTTCCACCCCCGTTCTCGAAACCCTGGCGGCCATCGGTTACGAGACCCCTTCCCCCATCCAGGCCCAGTGCATTCCGGTGCTGCTGGATGGTCACGACCTTCTGGGCCAGGCCCAGACCGGCACGGGCAAAACCGCCGCCTTCGCCCTCCCCATCCTGGAATCCATCGACGTCAAGCGGGCCGAACCCCAGGCCCTGGTGCTGTGCCCCACCCGGGAACTGGCCATCCAGGTGGCGGAAGCCTTCCAGAGCTACGCTCACAACATCCCGGGCTTCCATGTGCTGCCCATCTACGGCGGCCAGAGCTACACCATCCAGTTGAAGCAGCTTTCCCGCGGCGCCCAGGTCATCGTCGGCACGCCGGGCCGCATCATGGACCATCTGGAACGCAAGACCCTCAACCTCGGCGCCCTCAAGACCCTGGTGCTGGACGAGGCCGACGAAATGTTGCGCATGGGTTTCATCGATGACGTGGAATGGATCCTCGACCACACCCCCGAGGCGCACCAGACGGCCCTCTTCTCCGCCACCATGCCGGAGCCCATCCGTCGCGTGGCGCAAAAGTATCTGGTCGATCCGCGGGAAATCAAGATCAAGACCGCCACCGCCACCGTGGCCGCCATTCGCCAGGTCTATTGGCAGGTCAGCGGCCTGCACAAACTCGACGCCCTGACCCGCATCCTGGAGGTGGAGGAAGGCTTCGACGCCGCCATCATCTTCGTGCGCACCAAGACCGCCACCGTGGAACTGGCCGACAAGCTGGCCGCCCGCGGCTACGCCGCCGCCGCCCTGAACGGCGACCTCAACCAGCAGATGCGGGAAAGGGTCATCGAGCAACTGAAGTCCGGTGCTCTGGACATCGTCATCGCCACCGACGTGGCGGCCCGGGGCATCGACGTGCCGCGCATCAGCCACGTCGTCAATTACGACATCCCCTACGACACCGAGGCCTACGTGCACCGCATCGGCCGCACGGGTCGCGCCGGCCGCACGGGCAACGCCATCCTCTTCGTCGCCCCGCGGGAAATCCGCATGCTGCGCACCATCGAGCGCGCCACGCGGCAGCCCATCGCCCCGCTGACCCTGCCTTCGCGGCAGGACGTGACCAATCGCCGGGTCGCCGCCTTCAAGGAGAAGGTGGCCGAAGTGCTCGGCGCCGAGGATCTCGCCTTTTTCGCCGACATCGTCGCCCAGATCGAGGAGGAGCAGAACGTCGGCCCCCATGAAGTCGCCGCCGCCCTGGCCCGTCTGGCGCAGGAGGGCCGCCCCCTGCAGGTGGCGGGGGAAGACCCGCCCGCCCGTCCCGTGCCCCAGGAGCGCCCCCGCAGCGACCGCTGGGGGGACGAGCGGCCGCCGCGCCAGGAGCGGGAATTCTCTCCCCGCCCCGCGGCGCGGGAAGAGCGCCGCCCCGCCTTCCCCCGCGGGGAGCGTCCACAGGGGCCGGCGGCGGAAGGCGCTCCACCGTTCCGCGATGAACGCCCCCCTCGCCCCCGCCCCGTGGCCCGGGAGGGGGAAAGCGCCCTGGTGCGCTACCGCATCGACGTCGGCCGTGAGCACGGCGCCCAGGTCCGAGACATCGTCGGCGCCATCGCCAACGAAGCCGGCATCGAGAGCCGCTTCATCGGCCGCATCGCCTTGTACGAGGAAAGCAGCACCGTGGAACTGCCGGCCGGCATGCCCAAGGAGGTTGCCAATCTCCTGAAGCGCACCCGCATCAAGGGCGTTCCCATCAATCTGCGGCCCGACAGCGGGCGGGAAGACGGCGGCGAGGGCGGCTGGAACCGGCCGTCCTACAAGGCCGCCAAACCCTTTGCCGAACGGGGCGCCTCCGCCGCCAAGCCGCGCCGGCCCAAGTCGGAGTGATCCCTTAGGGATTCTCTGAATAACCGGCTATTTCCGCGCAGGCTGTCATAAAAAAGATGAAAAACAGGCGATTTTCGACCGTTGACCGTGAAATCCAGGGAGTTTTCCCTGCATTTCCCGTTTCACGGGCGCACCTCGCCCACCAAGGGCAACAATCGCTTGCGAGCCATCCACAAATTTGCCAGCGCAAACAGCGTCACGATCTGCCCCGTATTCTTCGCCAGACCACGGTAGCGAACTTTCACAAAGCCAAACTGGCGCTTCACTACCCGGAACGGATGTTCAACAATTGCCCGCACCGCCGAGAGCATCCGGTTGAACGCCTTCTGCTCCTCAGTCAGCGCTCCGCCAGCCGGCTTCTTGGTCGGTGTCAGAACAGACAGATTGCCTTCCTTCTGGAACTCGTCAATCGTCCGGTTCTTCTTGTGATAGCCGCGATCACCGAGCGCAATGGCTTCTTCCCCGTGCAGGCACTTCTCCATCATCGCAATGTCCGCAACCTTGGCCGTCGTGCATTCCACGGTATGAATCAAGCCGCTGTCGGCATCGACGCCAATATGGGCTTTCATCCCGAAGTGCCACTGATTGCCCTTCTTGGTCTGCGTCATTTCTGGATCACGCTTCTTGTCTTCGTTCTTCGTCGAACTCGGTGCTGCAATCAGCGTTGCATCGACTACCGTGCCGCGCTTCATCGACAGCCCTTTCTCCGACAACACCGCGTTGACCTCGGCAAAGATCGCCACCGCCAGGTCATGCTTCTCCAGCAGATGGCGGAAGCGCAAGATGGTGCTTTCGTCTGGCATCACATCCTCGAAGGCATCCAGTCCGGCAAACTGGCGCAGCAGCGGCACGTCGTGCAAGGCTTCTTCCATCGCCGGGTCCGAGTAACCAAACCACTGTTGCATGAAGTGAATCCGCAGCATCGTGCCCAGCGGCATCGGCGGGCGGCCGTTTCCCTTTTTCGGGTAGAACGGCTCGATCAGCGACTCAAGACGCGACCACGGCACCACCGTTTCCATCTCCGCCAGGAACACTGCCTTGCGGGTTTGCTTGCCGGCTTTCGGCAAAAAACCCGTCTCGGCCAGGCTCAGTTGCTTCATCGGTTTCATCTGTCTCATCAACTCAATGACAATGCCGTCATTTTCTCAAATTGCGCTGCATGATGGTTACTTATGCAGAGTTTCCTTAGGATGACGCCTGGTCCCCTGGCCCGCTGCCTGCGCATGGCGGCCTTGATCGCGGCCCTGGCGCTGGGCGGCGTCGCCGCCCTGGTCGGCTGGGGTCTCTACGCCAACCAGCGGGCCGCAGACGCCGCCCGGGACTTCTGCGCCCTCAGCCCCGTGGGTTCCGCCGCCGCGGAGGCCATCGCCCGGGCCGACGCCGCCGGCTTGCGTCAGGTCCCCACCCGGGAACCGGAAGGACGAGACGTCTACTTCCAGGGCTGGGTCTTCAACGCCGCCGTCTGCCATATCGACATCCAGAAGGGTCGGGTAGCGGCCACTGCCACCCGCATGGAAGGCGACTGAACCCGCCGCTGGGCCCTAGTTGTCAGTCAGATAGGTTTGCGTCGATGCCGAGGCGCGCATCCGCGCCCCGATCGCACGAAGCGAACCGCAGCCATAGCCGAAGCTATGGCGAGGATGAGCGACAAAGCGAGCGGGGATGCGGGGCGTGCCGAACAGTGCTGAACCTATCTGACTGACTACTAGACCTGGACAGTCTCGACCGCGCGCCCCATCCGGCCCTTCGTGCAGACCGCTCTCGAACTCCTCCCGGCCATCGTCCTCCTGGTCGCCATCGCCGCCGTCGTGCTGCTGGGCGTCGCCGTCGGCATGCACCATGTCCTGAAGCTGCGGCGGGAGCGGGGCACCGTCCCGCTCACCCCCCCCGGGCCGGCCATGGACGCCCTGCCCGCCTCGGGCAAGCCTCCCCCCGACACTCCGTTGCAACTGCGTCTCGGCCACCGCGCCGGGTGGCACCCCACCTCGTGGGCCATCGGACTCGGCGTGGGCGCGTGGCTGCTGGCGACCGATCCGGAGACCCTGTGGACAGCCTGGTTGTCCTGGCCCGCCGCCCTGATGATGGCGCTGGCCACGCCGCTCTTCGTGCGCGCCGCCTTCTGCGCCTGGCGCGCCCGCCTGGTGGTTTCCGGGCAGGGCGTCGTCCTGCACCGCTGCGGCCGCGAGACGTCCATCGCCTGGAAGCAGGTGGGTGGCCTGCTGCTCCTGACCACCTGGCGCAAGGGCAAGGAATCCCTGGCCACCGGCTCCCGCACGGTGAGCTACGTCGAGCGTCGCACCCTGCGCATCACCGATCGCCAGGGCCGCCTGCTGCTGGAAGTGGACGCCCCCCTGCGCCCGCCAGATCGCTACGCCGCCCTGCTCGACGCCCTGCCCGCCTGGAGCGGCGTCCCGGTGCGCCTGCACGATTGAGCCTGAAAGTCCCGCTGGACCGCGCAAATCCGCACATCCTTCGACAGGCTCAGGACGAGCGGATTTTCGTGGATGTATGGTCTGCTCGCGCTGAGCAGTCCGGCCGCCAAAACGCGGCGGTGGCCTGCGAACGGCCCGATTTCCAGGCGTTCGCGGCGCCGCGGGGCCTCAATAGACGTTGAGGGTGCCGTTCAGATAGCGCACCCGGTCGCCCTGGCGCCAGTAGGGCTGGCCTTCCTGGGCGAAGACCCGCACGTTGCCGTCCTCGAAGCGCACCGTGGTCTCGTAGACCACGCGGCTCCTTTGTGATTTTTCGATCTGGTGGCCCGCCACGGCACCGCCCAGGACGCCGATGACCGTGGCAGCGGTCTTGCCCCGGCCCTTGCCCACCTGATTGCCAAGAACACCGCCCACCACGCCGCCGGCCACGGCACCCACACCGGAACCTTCTCCCTGCTGGCTCACCTGGCGCACGGCCTGCACGATGCCGCACTCGCGGCACAGCCCCGGCGGCGACCCCGGAATGGGCTGCGGCGTGCCGTAACCATAGGCGGGGTTTTGCTGATAGCGCTGCGCCTGCTGGCGCTCGTAGGATTCCTGGCGCTGCCTTTCCTGCTCCTGAGCCCGCTCGCGCTCCCGTTCCCGGGCCCGCTGGCGTTCCTGCCGCCGCTCCTCTTCGGCCTGGCGGCGCTCGTCTTCCAGCCGGGTCTGCAATTCCCGTTCGCGGGCCTCGGCCTGGGCCTTCTCTTCCGCGAGTCGGCGGGCCTCTTCCTCGGCCCGCTGCTTTTCTTCCCGCAGGCGGCGCTCGTTCTCCCTCGCCTCGTCGTCGGCACGACGCTGCTGCTCCAGGGCGATGCGCTGCTGCTCCGCCACCTGCCGTTCCCGTTCCTGATACTGCCAGGCCCCCACACCGCCCAGGGCAAGCACCAAAACCGCCGCCCCGGCGCCCAGGCCCCATTTGAGGGCTCCACCACCGGCCGCCGCCGCGGCGCCCGGCAGGGCCATCGCCGCCACCCCGGCACCGGCGGGGAGCACCTCCGCCAGGGGCCGCCATTCGGCCATGCCGTCCTGCCAGGCCAGGTCGCCGGGACCGACACGGCCCGCTGACAGCATGGCGCGAATTTCGTCCTGGGTATGGGGGCCGGTCTGTTGGCCGTCGCGGGCCACAAAGAATCGTGCAGTCATGATGGGAAACGCCAAGGGAGGAGGCCGCCATTTTAGCGCGTGGCGGCCGGGAACCATTTTGCGTCGCCACCCTCTGTTTTAGGGAACGCTAAAATACCCCTCGTTTCCAGGAGACCCCCATGATCCGCCGCCCCCTCGCCGTCTTAGCCAGCCTCATTGCCACCCTCGCCGCCCCTCTGCCTGCCCTGGCCTGGGACCTGAGCGGCACCCGCCAGATCGTGCTGCACACCCGGGAGGGGCAGGCCATCCCCCTGGGGACGGTCAAGTTCACGCCCGCCGGCCAGGAGACCGCGTTCGAACTCCACCTGGACCACGCCCGCTTCAAGGATTACTTCCTCTCCATGAAGGAATTCAAGTGCCTGGAGGGCAACAACGAACTCCAGTGCCATGTGCCCTACCCCTACCCCCACGCGGGCAAGGTCAGCACCGGCGACCTGCGCTGGCTGGAGCATGCGCTGCTCTTCCTCTACAAATCGCCCAAGGATTTCGGCGCCAAGCTGTGGAACGGTCTCTACTACCGCATGCAGATCACCGACAAGGGCATCGTCGGCACGCCCCAGGCGGTGGACCTCAACGCCATCGGCGCCCCTCCCGCCGACCCCTCGATTCCGCCCTACGGCCCCGGGGAGCGTACCGACATCGTTCCCGAAACCCGTTGGTTCTCGAAGCTGACCATCGAATAGGCGCCGCCGCGCTTCAGGCCCGTGCCGAGAGCAGCAGGTTACGCGGGGTGACGGCCCGGAGGCAGAATTCGTGCACCGCCACGCGGTAGCCCTTTTCCTCCAGCGCAGCGGCAAGGTCTCCCACCAGCCAGATCTCCAGGGCCCTGCGCAAGGCGTGGCGCAGGATGGAGAGCCGCAGCACTTCCCGCTGCCGCCGCCAGCCGGCGGCCTCGCAGGCAGCGGCATCCCCGGCGCCAGGGGGCGGGAGGCCCTCGCGCCGCGACAGATGGGCGCAACATTCGGCAAAGGATAGGCGCAGCCAGGTGGCGGGCAGCGAGCGGAAGGGGCGGTAGGTATCGCCTTCCACGCCGCGGCGCCAGGCGTCGAAGCCCAGCTTCCAGGCCATGGCGCGGTCTCGCTGCCGGGCGAGACGGGGCGACGCGGTGACGGTCTCGGTCACCGCCAGGCGCACATCGTCCCGGGTCAGGGCCAGTGCGGAGGCGGCAGCCAGGGGCCGGTAATGGGCGAGCACGCCACGGTGGTAGCAGCAGGGGGCAAGGTCGAAAGCGGCCACCCCCTTGTCCGACCCGACCCGCAGGGCATGGCGGTGCAGGTCGCCGCAGGCGTGCAGGGCCACCACATGCTGATCGGGGCCCAGGCGGTCCTCGGCCTGCAGGGCATCGGCGGTGACGAAGCGCTGCGTCGCGCCGGAGCGCCGGGCCAGGGCTTCCCCTTCGGCGCACAGGGTGGCGTCCCGATCCAGGCTGGTGGCGGGTACCTGCCAGTGCAAGGCCAGGAGCCGCCCCAGGTGGCCCTTGCCGCCGCACCAGTCGAGGAGCGGACGGCCGCTGTGCCGCGCAGCGGCGGCGAAGGCGACGATCTGGCTGCGTTTGCGCCCGGGGATTTCCCAGTCCCAGAAGCGGCCCGGGTCCGGGGCCGGGGCCGGCGGTGCGGAGACCAGCGTCAGCAGCGCGTCGAAGGCCGCGACCTGCGGCAGATGGCGGGCGACCAGGCTCCGGGCGGCGGCGCCGTCCCCATTGAGATGCTCGGCGGCGCCATCGTCCAGGGCCAGCAGTTCCGCGGCCAGGGCAGGATGAGCCTCGCTCCAGGCCGGCCGGATCTCGCGGAAGGGCTGGGCATGCCACAGGGGCCGGCAGGCCGCCAGGGCCTCGCCCAGGGTGCCCTGCCGCAGGGCCCAGTTCATCGGGCGGCGCGGCGCTCCCGCCGCCGGTAGGCCAGGAGGGCGGGAACCGCGGCAGCCAGCAGGACGGCGACGACGACCAGCAGGGGAGCGGCCACCGGCCGGTTCCATTCCTGCCGCAGGCGGGCGCGCAGCCCGGCGTCGATACGCTGGTACTTGAGGGTGTTGTTGCCCACGTCGTTGGGCTTGCGGTTCTTCAACCAGGAGTGGCTCAGGGTGTAGCTCTTGGGGTGCAGGCCGAAGACCCAGGGCGCGTCCCGCTGCAGGATGCGGTTCATGCGGCGGATGATTTCCAGGCGCTCCGGCGTGTTGTCCATGGCCTTCATGCGGCCGAACAGGGCGTCGAACTCGGGGTTCCTGTAATTGGAGGCGTTCTCTCCCCCCACCGCCACCTTGCCTTCGGCACCGTTCAAGAGAAAGAAGAAATTCTCCGGGTCGGGGTAGTCCGCGTTCCAGCCCAGGTAGTACAGCTGGACAGCACCCTTTTTCAGCTTGTCCTGGAAGCGGTTGAAGTCGGTGGCGCGCACCACGAGCTGCACGTCGATCTTGGCGAACTGGCGGGTCAGCCAGTCGAGGCGCGATTTTTCGCCCACGCCGCCGCCGGTGGTATCCAGGTTGAGGACCAGGGGTTCGCCGGTCGCGGCGTCGCGGCCATTGGGATAACCCGCTTCAGCCAGGAGTTTCTTGGCAGCTTCGACGGGTTTGCGCCGGGGTTTGCCGTCTACCCAGTCATAGACCACGGTATCAAGCCCTTCCTCCCCCGCCTCGTAGCCAAAAATGCCCGGCGGCAAGGGGCTTTGCGCCGCGACGCCGCGACCGTTCTGGAAAATGGAAATGTATTCCTCCTGGTCGATGGCGATGGAAAGCGCCTGGCGCAACCGGGTTCCCCGTTCCCCCAGGCCGCCGACCACCGGGTCGAGCAGGTTGAAGCCCATGTAGAAGGTCGAGGCCTTGACCGAAGTCAGGAGGCGGATGCCCTTTTCGCGCATTTCGTCGCTCAGCGCCACGTCTCCGCCCACATTCACCCGCACCGCCTGGTCGAAGCTGTCGGAGGAAATGCCCGAGGCGTCGTAATAGCCCTGCAGGAACTTGTTCCAGTAGGGTATGGCTTCCTTTTCCCGCGTGAAGACGGCGGCGTCGATGAAGGGCAGCGGCTGGCCGCAATCCTCCAGGAGTCCTGCCGGACCGTCGGCGGGCTCGCCATCGCAGGGGTAGGTCTGGCCGTGGTAGTTGGGGTTGCGGGCCAGGACCATGCGCCGGTTGGGGTCGTTCTCGGCCAGGACGTAGGGCCCGGTGCCTACCGGCCACCAGTCCAGGGTGAGGTTTTTGGCCGCCATGCCGGGCTGGGCGAAGAAGCGGTCCGCCTCCCGCGGCACCGGCGCGAAGAAGGGCATGGCCAGCCAGTAGAGGAACTGGGGATATTTCCCGCGGATGCGGATGCGCCAGGTGTGGGCATCGACCCGCTCGACGCCGCTCAGGGGGTAGGCGTCCAGGTCGATCCAGGCGTCGGGCGGCTGCTTTTTGGCCGCCTGTTGCAGGGATTCCCCCAGTTCCTTCAGGCCGACGATGCGCTCGGCCATCATGCCGAAGATGGGCGAATGCAGGCGGGGATGGGCAAGGCGCTTGATCTGGTAGATGTAGTCGTCGGCCGTGAGCTCCCGCGTGCCGGTGCGGGGAAAATCGGCGACGGCGCGCCGCCCGTCGGCACTCCCCGCCCCCAGGTAGACCGGCGCCCCGGCCTCGTCCAGCGCAAAGGCGGGATGGGGCTGGAAGCGGATGCCGGGCTTCAGCTTCAGTTCATAGACGCTCTCGGCCACGGCCTCTGCCGGGGCGGTCGCGGCCAGTTCCTTGCCCTTCCCATCGTAGAAGCGCGGCACGGGCACCGCCTCCACCGTGGTGGGGATGAGGGTATAGGGCCGTTTGAGGTAGTGGTATTGCAGCGCCGGTTCGTAAATCTGGGCGGTGAAGGTGATTTCGTCCTCGGTGTAGGACTGGGCCGGGTCCAGGTGCTTGGGCCGGTCGGTGAAGGCGGTGTAGAGGATGTTGCGGCCCGACTCGTCGACGGGATAGGGGTCGTTCCACACCGGCCCGCAGCCGGCCAGAAAAGCAGCAAAGGCCGCGATGGCGACAATGGGACGGCGCGCGCCGGCGAGGCGACCGGCAATTCGGCCCACCAGAAGGCTGAAAGGGAGTGGGAATCCGGGGCGCCAGGCCCGGGCGGCAGTCGGGAAATGCAGCATGGGCGAAGTGTAGCAGCCCCGGCCCGGGGCGGAGACGAGGCCCGGGTCGGCTTCCGGGCGCCCCGGCCCCGGGCATGCCGCCCCGAAGCGTTTTCGGGGATAATCCGGCTTTCGCGTTTTTGCCCCTCCGCCGTGAACCCCCATCTCGCCCGCCTGCAGCCCTACCCTTTCGAGAAACTGCGCCAGCTTTTCGCGGGCGTGAGCCCCAATGCGGCCTACCGGGAAATCAAGCTGTCCATCGGCGAGCCCCAGCACGCGACGCCGGCCTTCATCCGCGAGGCGCTCACCGCCGGCCTCGCCGGCCTGGCCAATTACCCCACCACCCAGGGCACTCCGGCCCTGCGCCAGGCCATCGCCCGCTGGTGCAAGCGCCGCTACGACCTGGACCTCGACGCGGAAAGCGAAATCCTGCCGGTGAATGGCTCCCGCGAGGCGCTTTTTTCCTTCGCCCAGACCGTCATCGGCCCCGCTCGCGGCGGCACACCCCTGGTGGTGAGCCCCAACCCCTTCTACCAAATCTACGAAGGCGCCGCCTACCTCGCCGGGGCCGAGCCACGCTTCCTCAACACCCTGCCCGACGACGACTACGCCTTCGACCTGGACGCCCTCAGCGCCGAGGAATGGTCCCGGGTGCAGCTTTTCTACGTCTGCTCCCCCGCTAATCCCACCGGCAAGGTGCTGGGGCTGGAAGACTGGAAGCGCCTCTTCGCCCTGGCCGATCGCTACGGCTTCATCATCGCTTCCGACGAGTGCTATTCGGAAATCTTTTTCGACGAGGCCAACCCGCCCCTGGGCGGCCTCCAGGCAGCCCGTCTCCTGGGCCGCGGTTCGGAGCGCCTGGTGATGTTCTCCAGCCTCTCCAAGCGCTCCAACGTGCCGGGCATGCGCTCCGGCTTCGTCGCCGGCGACGCCAAACTCCTGAAGGCCTTCCTCCTGTACCGCACCTACCACGGCTGTGCCCTCTCCCCCCCCGTCCAGGCCGCCTCCGCCGCCGCCTGGGACGACGAGGCCCACGTTCTGGAGAACCGCCGCCTGTATCGGGAGAAATTCGCCGCCGTCACGCCCCGGGTGTCCGAGGTCCTGGGCACGGCCCGCCCGGATGCCGGCTTCTACCTGTGGGCCCGCACCCCGGGGGCCGATACGGACTTCGCCCGCGCGCTTTTCGCCGCCTATAATGTCATCGTTTTGCCCGGCAGCTTCCTCGCCCGGGAGGCCCGGGGTGTCAATCCCGGCGCCGGCTTCGTCCGCATCGCCCTGGTCGCTTCCCTGGACGAATGCCTGGATGCCGCCGACCGCCTTTGCCAGTTCGCACAACAACGCTGAGAGAGAACCCTCCATGAGCCACCCCCTGCAATCCACCATCGACGAACTCTGGGAACGCCGCACCGAGCTGACCCCCGCCTCCGACGCCGCCCAGGTGGCCGCCATCAATCAGGTCATCGAGCAGCTCGACAGCGGCGCCCTGCGCGTGGCCGAGAAGATCGACGGCGACTGGGTCACCCACCAGTGGATCAAGAAAGCCGTGCTGCTCTCCTTCCGGGTGCGCGACAACCGCGTGCAGCAGGCCGGTGACATCCGCTATTTCGACAAGGTGGACACCAAGTTCGAAGGCTGGAGCGAGGAACGTTTCCGCCAGGGCGGCTTCCGCGTGGTGCCGGGCACCATCGTGCGCAAGGGCGCCTTCGTCGCCCGCAACGCCGTGCTCATGCCCTCCTTCGTCAATATCGGCGGCTACGTCGATGAAGCCACCATGGTCGACACCTGGGTCACCGTGGGCTCCTGCGCCCAGATCGGCAAGAACGTGCATCTCTCCGGCGGCGTCGGCATCGGCGGCGTCCTGGAACCGCTTCAGGCCAACCCCACCATCATCGAGGACAACTGCTTCATCGGCGCCCGCTCCGAAGTGGTCGAGGGCGTCATCGTGGGCGAGAATTCCGTGGTCTCCATGGGCGTCTATATCGGCCAGAGCACCCCCATCTACGACCGCGAGACGGGGCAGGTGAGCTACGGCCGCATCCCGCCCGGTTCGGTGGTCATCAGCGGCTCCCTGCCCAAGGCCGGCGGCGCCTACAGCCTCTACGCGGCGATCATCGTCAAGAAAGTGGACGCCCAGACCCGCTCCAAGACCAGCATCAACGAACTGCTGCGCGACTAGTAGTCAGGCAGATACGTTCAGCCATGTTCGGCACGCCCCACATCCCCGCTCGCTCTGTCACTCGTCCTCGCCATAGCTTGGGCTATGGCTGCGGTTCGCTTCGCGCGGCCAGGGCGCGGGGGCGCTGCTCGGCATCGACGCAAACCTGTCTGACTGACTACTAAAAAATCTTTGGGGGAGGCCCATGATCCTCGACAAGCTCTTCCAACTGATGTCCGAAAAGCAGGCTTCGGACATCTTCATCACCGCCGGTGCGCCGATCCATATCAAGATCCAGGGCAACACCGTGCCGGTGAACCAGCAGGTCATGCTGCCCGACATGATCGAGAAGATCGCCTTCGAGCTCATGTCGCCGGATCAGATCAAGACCTTCGAGGCCACCATGGAGATGAACCTCTCCTTCGGCATCCCCCAGGTCGGCAATTTCCGCGTCAATGTCTTCCGCCAGCGGGGCTCCATCGGCATGGTGGTGCGCTTCATCATGGGCAACATTCCGGCCCTGGACTCCCTGGGCCTGCCGGAGATTCTCTCCGAGCTCATCATGGAGAAGCGCGGCCTCATCCTCATCGTCGGCGCCACCGGATCGGGCAAATCCACCACCATCGCCTCGATGCTGGATTACCGCAACGCCAATCGTTCCGGCCACATCCTCACCGTCGAGGACCCCATCGAGTTCCTGTTCAAACACAAGAAATCGATCATCAACCAACGCGAAATCGGCATGGACACCGCCGACTGGCACGCCGCCCTGAAGAACGCCATGCGCCAGGCGCCGGACTGCATCCTGATCGGCGAAATCCGCGACCGGGAGACCATGCAGGCGGCCATTTCCTACGCCCAGACCGGCCACCTCTGCCTGGCCACCCTGCACGCCAACAACAGCTATCACGCCCTGAACCGCATCATCAGCTTCTTCCCCCTGGAAAACCGCCCGGCGCTCTACCTCGACCTCTCGGTGAGCCTGCGCGCCATCGTTTCCCAGCGCCTGGTCAAGAAGCCCGACGGCAAGCGCGCGCCGACCGCCGAAGTGCTGCTCAACACCCGCCACGTGCAGGAACTGATCGAGAAGGGCGAAGTGCAGGCCATCAAGGACGCCATGGAGCAGAGCCTCGCCCCCGGATCGCAAACCTTCGAACAGGATCTCTTCCGCCTCTATCGGGACGGGGTCATCACCCTGGACGAGGCCCTGCTCAATGCGGACTCCCCGACCAACCTGTCCTGGCTCATCAACAACTCCGAAATGGGCGGCCCCGGACCGAAGGAGGAAAAACGCCCCGACGTGGCCCTGGAATTCGATTCCACCAACGAAGGCGGCACCTCCTTCAAGGAATTTACCCTCAGCCTCGACGAACCCGAGGAAGACCAGGCGTGAGCGACCCGACTCTGGCCCTGGCGACCGCCTTGCTCGCCAGGCCTTCCGTCACGCCCGCCGACGGGGGCTGCATGGATCTCATCGCCGAACGCCTCGCGCCCCTGGGTTTCAGCACCGAATTCATCGCGCGCGGCGGCGTCACCAATCTGTGGGCGCGGCGCGGCACCGCCAAGCCCCTCTTCTGCTTCGCCGGCCATACCGACGTGGTGCCCACCGGCCCCCTGGAGGCCTGGACCTCGCCCCCCTTCGCACCGGAAATCCGTGACGGCCTGCTGTACGGTCGCGGCGCCGCCGACATGAAATCCTCCCTCGCCGCCTCGGTCACCGCGGTGGAAGCCTTCGTCGCCGCCCATCCGCAGCACTCCGGCTCCATCGCCTTCCTGCTCACCTCGGACGAGGAAGGCGACGCCGTCGACGGCACCGTCGCCGTGGTCGAGGCCCTGAAGGCCCGGGGCGAGACTCTGGACTACTGCATCATCGGCGAGCCCACTTCGGTCAATACCCTGGGGGACATGGTCAAGAACGGGCGCCGCGGCTCCCTCTCCGGCACCCTCACGGTCAAGGGCGTCCAATGCCACATCGCCTACCCCCATCTGGGCCGCAACCCCATCCACGAGGCGGCGCCGGTCCTGGCCGAACTGGCCGCCACCGAGTGGGACCGGGGCAACGAATATTTCCCCCCCACCACCTGGCAGGTCTCCAACATCCACGGCGGCACCGGCGCCACCAACGTGGTCCCGGGCCACGTCGAAATCAAGTTCAATTTCCGCTTTTCCACCGCCAGCACGCCGGAATCGCTGCAGGAGCGCCTCACGGCCATCCTCGACCGCCACGGCCTCGCCTACGACCTGGCCTGGACCCTGGGCGCCCGCCCCTTCCTCACCGGCCGCGGCCCCCTGGCGGAGGCCGCCATGGCCGCCATCCGCGCCGAATGCGGTATCGCGACCGAACTGTCCACCACCGGCGGCACCTCCGACGGCCGCTTCATCGCCGACATCTGCCCGCAGCTTCTGGAAATCGGCCCGGTGAATGCGACCAGCCACAAGATCGACGAGCACGTCGAGGTCGCCGCCTTGCACCGCCTTTCGGCCCTTTACCGGCGCATCCTGGAAAGCCTGCTCCTGCCGCGATGAGCGCCGACCCCGCCCGCCACGAACTGCACACCCTGCGGGACTTCCTGCGCCTGGCCGTGAGCCGCTTCAACGCCGCCGGCCTCTTTTTCGGCCACGGCAGCGACAACGCCTGGGACGAGGCGGCCTATCTCTGCCTGCACACCCTGCACCTGCCCCTGGACCGGCTGGAGCCCTTTCTCGACGCCCGCCTGCTGGACGACGAAAAATACAAATTGCTCAAGATTCTCCAGCGCCGCATCGACGAACGCCTGCCCGCCGCCTACCTCACTGGCGAAGCCTGGCTGGCGGGCCACCGTTTTACGGTGGACGAGCGGGTCATCGTCCCCCGCTCCTTCATCGCCGAACTGCTGCAGGAGCAACTCACCCCCTGGGTCGAGGACCCCGACGCCGTGGGCGCGATTCTCGACCTGTGCACCGGCTCCGGCTGCCTCGCCATCCTCGCCGCCCTGGCCTTTCCCGCCGCCCGGGTGGACGCCGCCGACATTTCCCCCGACGCCCTGGCAGTGGCCCGGCGCAACGTCGCCGACTACGGTCTGGCCGACCGGATCGAACCCTTGCGCTCGGACGCCTTCGCCGCCCTGGCCGGCCGGCGCTACGACCTCATCGTGTCCAATCCCCCCTACGTGGACGCCCCCTCGGTGGCCGCCCTGCCGCCGGAATACCGCCACGAGCCCGCCATCGCCCTGGGCTCCGGTGAGGATGGCCTCGACTTCACCCACGTCCTGCTGGCCGAGGCCCGCCAACACCTGAACCCCGGCGGGCTCCTGGTGGTGGAAATCGGCCACAACCGGGACGCCCTGGAAGCGGCCTACCCCGCCCTGCCCTTCACCTGGCTCGACACCCGGGGAGGCGACCAGTACGTCTTCCTGCTGCGGCAAGAGGAACTGCCGGACTGACCAGCCGCGGGCCGGCGGCAAGGCCGGAAAACGCGGAAAAACTGTCGGAGGGTTTTACACCCCTGACGAAGGTCATAGCAGCACCGAACCCCAAGCGCTTGATTTATTGCAATATTCAATCCATGGCACGGGACGTGCTTAATAGGCTCCGTCACTTACTTGAACCCGTTTTTCGGAGCCCACCATGAAAAAACTCGTCAAATCCGCTCTCGCCGCCGCCCTCCTGGCCTCCGGCTTCGCCGCCAACGCCGCCGTGCTGTCCACCACCAACAGCACCTACGGCATTTTTGATAGCAGCTCGGGTTCCCGCACCCTGACCCTGGGCGCCGGCGCCATCGCCGACGTCAATATCGCCATCACCTTCTCCAAGTGCGACGACCCGGGCGTCAGCGGCGGAACGGCCTGCGTCAATCCCGGCGGATCCTTCGACCGTGAAATCGTCTTCCGCCTGACCAGCCCTGGCGGCACCGTGGTCAACCTGGTGAACCAGGATACCTACCCCGGCCACTCCAGCGCCGGCGTCGTCACCATCAGCTTCGACGACGAGGCTGCCAGCACCGTTGGCGGTGGCGCTGTTACCGGCGGCAGCTTCCGCCCCGTGGGCAGCCTGGCCTCTTTCGACGGCCAAGACGCTTTCGGCGACTGGACCCTGTTCATCCAGGACACCGTCGGTGCCGACCCCCTGGAGTATTTCTCCGCCACCCTGACCGTCACCACCCGTGGCGGCAACGTGCCCGAACCCGGTTCCCTGGCGCTTCTGGGCCTGGGCTTCGCCGGTCTGGCCGCTGCCCGTCGCCGCAAGACGGCCTGATCGCGGTCCGTCCTGCCCCGAGAGCCCCCGCCCTGCGGGGGCTTTTTCTTTGGGCGCTCGGTCCGGGGCGGCCCTTGCTATACTGGTCCGCATCTCTCGGGAGCCGCACCATGAGCCACAAGTATCTCCACCTCCTGCAGGCCATCTATCACGATCCGGTGAGCGCCAACATCCACTGGCGCGAAGTCGAGTCGCTCCTCACCCACCTGGGCGCCACGGTGGAATCCGGCCACGGGGCGCGTTTCCGGGTGCTGCTCAACCGCCAGGAGTTCTTCCTGCACCATCCCCACAACAGCACCACCTGCTCCAAGCAGGACATCAAGCATCTGCGGGAATGCCTGGCCCGGGCCGGGGTCACCCTGTCGGCCTACGAGCAGGGCGGCGGCTGAGGAAGTGCCGCCCTTCGCCCTGCACGGACTGAAGGGCGCATCCCTTCGCAACGCGAGCTTCTGCAGGCCGGCCCTGAGCCCGGACGACGGCTTCAGCCCAACCAGCGGCGGGCGTTCCGGAACATGCGCATCCAGGGGGAATCCTCGCCCCAGCCGTCGGGATGCCAGGACATCTGCACGCTGCGGAAGACCCGCTCGGGGTGGGGCATCATGATGGTGAAGCGCCCGTCCGCCGTGGTCACCGCCGTGAGGCCGCCGGGGGAGCCGTTGGGGTTGTAGGGATAGACCTCGCTGGGTTGGCCCCGGTTGTCGATGTAGCGCAGGGCGCCGAGCACCTTGCCGGCGTCCGCCGCCGCGTCGAAGACGGCCCGGCCCTCGCCGTGGGAAACGACGATGGGCAGGCGCGAGCCAGCCATCCCGGCAAAGAAGAGCGAGGGCGAATCGAGCACTTCGCTCATCACGAAGCGGGCCTCGAACTGTTCCACCGTGTTGCGCCGGAAGGCGGGCCAGGCTTCGGCCCCGGGCACCAGGGACTTCAGGGCGCTCATCATCTGGCAGCCGTTGCACACCCCCAGGGCGAAGGTATCGCGACGGGCGAAGAAGGCGGCGAATTCGTCGCGGCAGCCGGCGTGCATGAGGATGGTCCTGGCCCAGCCCTGGCCGGCCCCCAGGACGTCACCGTAGGAAAAGCCGCCGCAGGCCACCAGGCCCTTGAAATCCTTCAAACTGACACGGCCGGCCAGGAGGTCGCTCATATGGACGTCCACCGCCTTGAAGCCGGCCCGGTCGAAGGCGGCGGCCATTTCGTAATGGCTGTTCACGCCCTGTTCCCGCAGGATGGCCAGGGGCGGCCGGTGGCCGATGGCAATGTAGGCGGCCGAAATGTCCTCCGCCGGGTTGAAGCTCAGGCGCGGTGTGAGACCGGGGTCGCCGGCATCGAGGATGCGGTCGTATTCCTCCTGGGCACAGGCCGGATTGTCGCGCCGCGCCTGCAGGTGGAAGCTGGTCTCGGACCAGGCCCGCTGCAGCTCGACGCGGGATTCCCGCAACACCTTGCGGGCATTGCGCACGATACGGATTTCGTCGCCCTCGTTGGGGTGGCCGACAAAATGGTAGGGCACGCCGCAGGCCCGCAGCACCGGGGTGATCTTCTCCCGGTCGGCGCGCCGGGTCTGGATGAGGGCGCCGAGTTCCTCGTTGAACAGGGCTCGCACCAGGAGTTCGAAGGAGCGGCCGCCCAGCAGGTCGGGCTTCTTTTCGTTGCCGTCCACGTCGTGGAGCAGCGGGTCGTAGCACAGGCCGTCCAGATCCAGGGTCACGCCGCAGTGGCCGGCGAAAGCCATTTCGCAGGCGGCGGCAAAAAGGCCGCCGTCGGAGCGGTCGTGGTAGGCCAGCAGCAGCCCCTCGCCATTGAGGCGCTGGACGGCGTCGAAGAGGCCCTTGAGGCGGGCCGGGTCGTCGAGATCCGGCGCGTCGCTGCCGGTGGCGCCATAGACCTGGGCCAGGGCCGATCCCCCCAGGCGATTGGCCCCCAGGTCGAGGAGGATGAGTTCGCTTTCGCCCTGATCGGTACGCAACTGGGGCGTCAGGGTGCGGCGCACGTCGTCCACCGGCGCGAAGGCCGTGACGATGAGGGAAAGGGGCGACACCACCTGCTTCTTCTCACCGCCCTCTTCCCAGGCGGTGCGCATGGACAGGGAATCCTTGCCCACCGGAATCGAGACTCCGAGACGCTTGCACAGGGCAGAGACGGCCTCCACGGTGGCGTAGAGCCGGGCGTCCTCGCCGGGAACGCCGCAGGGGGCCATCCAGTTGGCCGAGAGTTTGACCCGGCCCAACTCGCCCACCGCCGCAGCCGCCAGGTTGGTGATGGCTTCGCCCACCGCCATGCGGCCCGAAGCCGGGGCGTCCAGCACCGCCACCGGGGGTCGCTCGCCCAGGGCGAAGGCTTCGCCCAGATAGCCCTGGTAGGCCATGGTCGTGACAGCCACGTCGGCCACTGGCACCTGCCAGGGGCCGACCATCTGGTCCCGGGCGGTCATGCCGCCCACCGAGCGGTCGCCGATGGAAATCAGGAAGGTCTTGTCGGCCACCGCAGGCAGGCGCAGGACACGGTAGGCGGCGTCCTTCAGTTCCAGGGCGGCGGCGTCGAAGGGGACGAAGGACGGCGGCAGGCTGGCCACGTCCCGGGTCATGCGAGGCGGCTTGCCCAGCAGGGCTTCCATTTCCATATCGACGGGATTGACGCCGAAATGGGCGTCGCTGACCGTCAGGTGGCCGTCGGCGGTGGCCTCGCCGACCACCGCGAAGGGGCAGCGCTCCCGGGCGCACAGGGCCTGGAATTCGCCGATGCGCCCCGGCGGAATGGCGAGGACGTAGCGCTCCTGGGATTCGTTGGACCAGATTTCCGCCGGCGACATGCCCGGCTCCTCGATGGGCACCCGGCGCAGCTCGAAGCGGGCACCGACGCCGCCGGAATGGGCCAGTTCCGGCAGGGCGTTGGACACCCCTCCGGCGCCCACGTCGTGGATCGAGAGGATGGGATTGCCGTCCCCCGGCGCCTGGCCGTCGCCCTTGGGAAGGCCCATCTGCCAGCAACGGTCGATGACTTCCTGGGCGCGGCGCTGGATTTCCGGATTGCCCCGCTGCACCGAGGCAAAGTCCAGATCCTCGCTATTGACCCCGGCGCTCATGGACGAAGCGGCGCCGCCCCCCAGGCCGATGAGCATGCCCGGCCCGCCCAGTTGCACGAACAGGGTGCCCGGCGGGAAGGTCTCGGCCTTGAAGGACTGCCCGGCTTCGATGTTGCCGATGCCGCCGGCGATCATGATGGGCTTGTGGTAGCCCCGCACCGTGTCGCCCACCGCCTGCGCGTAGGTGCGGAAATAGCCGGCCAGGTTGGGGCGGCCGAATTCGTTGTTGAAGGCAGCGGCGCCGATGGGCCCCTCGAGCATGATGTCCAGGGCCGAGGCGATGCGGGCCGGCCGGCCGTAGGGCTGCTCCCAGGGCCGTGGAGCCTCGGGCAGATCGAGATTGGAAACGGAAAAGCCACACAGGCCGGCCTTGGGCTTGGAGCCCCGGCCGGTGGCCCCCTCGTCGCGGATTTCGCCGCCGGAGCCGGTGGAAGCGCCGGGGAAGGGCGAAATGGCCGTCGGGTGATTATGGGTTTCCACCTTGGTCAGGATGTGGGTCAGTTCCTGGCGGTAGCCGTAGGTGCCGTCGGGACCGGGGTAGAAGCGCGGAATCTCGGCCCCCTCGATGATCGAGGCGTTGTCCGCATAGGCCATCACGGTGCCCTGGGGATGGGCGGCGTGGGTCTCGCGGATCATGCCGAAGAGCGTTTTGTCCCTGGTCTGGCCATCGACGATCCAGGAAGCATTGAAGATCTTGTGCCGGCAATGTTCGGAATTGGCCTGGGCGAACATCATCAGTTCCACGTCCGTGGGATTGCGCCCCGCGGCGACGAAGAGTTCGAGCAGATAATCGAGCTCGTCCTCGGAAAGGGCGAGTCCCAGGCTGCCGTTGGCCTCCACCAGGGCCGGCCGGCCGCCGCCCAGGACATCGACCCTCGCCAGGGGCCGCGGCTCGAAGTGGCGGAACAGTTCGCCCGCCGCCGCGAAGGCGTCCAGCACCGTCTCGGTCATGCGATCGTGCAGCAGGGCGGCCACGGCGCGGCGCTCGTCGCCGCCCAGGGCGCGGCCGCCTTCCGGCACCAGCCGGAAGGCGATGCCGCGCTCGATGCGCTCCACCGCCTCCAGGCCACAGTTCCAGGCGATGTCGGTGGCCTTGGACGACCAGGGCGAAATGGTGCCGATGCGCGGCACCACCAGGAAGAGTTCGCCGTCCTCGCCCCCCGCCGGACGCTCCTCCAGAAGGGTCGCCAGACGCTGCCTCTCGTCGTCGTCCAGGGGCCGCCTGAGGGCTGCCACATGCCAATAATCCGCTTCCACCCGGGAGACTCCGGGCAGCGCCGCCCGGAGACGATCATGCAGGCGTTGCAGGCGAAAGGCGGAAAAGGCGGAATCGCCCTTGAGGCAAAGGATGGCGGCCATGGTATGCGGCTTGGGGGGATCGGGGGGAAGGGCGGCATTATACCCCAGGGCACCCCCTCTCCCGGGCGCCGGCACCCCCGCCCGGGCGGGGGCGGAACTACCGGAGCGCGCGCTCCAACCGCTCCTAACCAGTCCTGCCTCCCGGGCGAAGTCCGCCCCGCCCATGCGACAATCGCCCCATGCAGCCCCTCGCCTTCGTCGACCTGGAAACCACCGGCGCCACCGCCACCCAGGACCGCATCACCGAAATCGGCATCGTCGCCGTCGACGCCGACGGACGCGTCGAGGAGTGGCAGCAACTGGTCAATCCCGGCACCCGCATCCCCCCCTTCATCGAGCAGCTCACCGGCATTTCCAACGCCCTCGTGGCCGATGCCCCACCCTTCTCGGCGGTGGCCGAGGAAGTGCTGCGCCGCCTGGCCGGGCGGCTGTTCATCGCCCACAACGCCCGCTTCGACTACGGCTTCCTCAAGAACGAATTCCGTCGCCTGGGCCTGCCCTTCCGGGCGCCGGTGCTGTGCACGGTCAAGCTTTCCCGCAGCCTCTTTCCGGAGCACAAGCGGCACAACCTGGACAGCGTGGCCGAACGCCATGGTCTGGTCGTGAACGGCCGTCACCGGGCCCTGGCCGACGCCCGGCTGATCCACCAGTTCTGGCAGAAGCTCCAGGCCAGCCCGGGGCCCGAGGCCCTGGCCGCGGTGGTGGCGAAGCTCGATGCCCGCCCCAGCCTGCCGCCGGGACTCGACCCCACCGCAGTGGACGACCTGCCCAATACGCCCGGCGTCTATCTCTTCCACGGCGAAAACGATCTGCCGCTCTACGTGGGCAAGGCCAAGGACCTGCGCCGCCGGGTGCTCTCGCACTTTGCCGCCGACCACAGCGCGGCCCGGGAGATGGCCCTGGCCCGCCAGGTGACGCGCATCGAGATCATCGAGACCGCCGGGGAGATCGGTGCTCTCCTGTTGGAGGCCAGCCTGGTCAAGCGCCTGCGCCCCTCCCACAACCGCCAGTTGCGCAAGAACGAGGAGGTCTGCACCTGGACCCTGAACGATGAGGGCGAAGGCTGGCTGCGCCCCCGCCTGCTCGCGGCGGCGGACCTGGATTTCCGTCATCCCCTGGCCTGTTACGGACTGTTCAAACACGCGCGGGAGGCCCAGGCAGCCCTGCGCGCCCTGGCCGATGCCCATCAGCTCTGCCTCAAGCTCACCGGTCTGGAGCCCGCCGCCCCTGACAAACCCTGCTTCGCCCACCAAGTGCGCCACTGCAAGGGGGCCTGTGTGGGCAAGGAGTCCCTCGCCCGCCATACGGTGCGCCTGGTGAGCGCCCTGGCCGGCCTGAAACTGGTTTCCTGGCCCCATCCCGGCCCTGCCCTCCTGCGCGAGGGGGAAACGGCCCACGTCATCGACGCCTGGCGCCACCTGGGCAGCGTGCGGGAAGAGGACGACATCCACGCCCTCCTCGCCGCCCCGCCGCCGGCCTTCGACCGGGACATCTACCGCATTCTCGCCAAACACGCCGGGCAGTTGCTTCCCCTGTCCGCCCCTTTCCGGAGAGCCCCATGAAGCTTCCTGCGCGCCACCCCGCCCCCCTGCGCCACCTGGCCGCCCCCCTGCTCGCCCTCGCCTGCGCGGGACCGGCCGGCGCCGAGGAGGTGGGCTGCGTCACCACCACCTGGAAACTCATCGGCGCCAATCACCGCGTGTGCATTTACGCCTTCGACGACCCCAAGGTGCCGGGGGTCACCTGCCATGTGAGCCAGGCCCGCACGGGGGGCGTCTCCGGCACCTTCGGCCTCGCCGAAGACCCCTCCCAGTTCTCCCTGGCCTGCCGCCAGATCGGGCCCATCACCCTGCCGCCCAGGCTGCCCAAGGACGAGGTCGTGTTCTCCGACGACACCTCGATCCTGTTCAAGGAAACCAAGATCACCCGCTTCGTCGATACCCGGCGCAATGTCCTCGTCTATCTGGCCATCAGCCGCAAGATCATCGAGGGCGCTCCGGCCAACGCCATCTCGACTGTGCCGGTCCAGCCCTGGGGCGGGAAATGAGCGTGCTCACCCGACGCGACGCCATCGCCTCCTACACCACCCTGGATGGCTCCGCTATTCGCGAACTGCTCCATCCCGACGCCCACCCCGTGCGCCAGCAAAGCCTGGCCGAGGCGACAGTTCCCGTGGGAGGCGCGACCCGCCTCCATCGCCACCGGACGACAGAAGAGATTTACCACCTCACCCGCGGCCGTGGCCGCATGGTCCTCGGGGAAGAATCCTTCCCGGTCGCGACAGGGGACACGATCCTCATTCCGCCGGGCATGCCGCATTGCATCGAAAACCTGGGCGAAGAGCCCCTGACCATACTTTGCTGCTGTGCGCCAGCCTATACCCACAGCGACACCGAATTGCTCTGATATCAAGACCCTTCAATTGGCCAAATGGCCTGTGGAATCGTGGCTTACCCCCATTGCCATTGACCTGGATCAAGACTTTGGTGCGATGCACAAAAAGTGCTTGACAAGCGCCCTCCCGTGAATAAAATTGTCTCCATGGTGCGGCGCAACAATATCGCCGCAGACTTTAAACCTCTTTTTCAACCTTAGTCACTGGAGATCACCATGTCCGTCAAGCCCCAAGAACTCGCCCAATCCGGTATCGATTCCGCCGTCCTGCTGGCCAACACCACCCTGGACAGCGTCGAGCGCCTCGCCGCCCTCAACCTGAACGCCGCCCGTTCCCTGGTCGAAACCTCCTTCGCCAACGTGAACGCCCTCCTCGGCGCCAAGGACGTCCAGTCCCTGGTCGCTCTGCAACAGAGCCTGGCCGCTCCCGCCCTGGAAAAGGGTCTGGAGTACTCCCGCGGTGTCTACGCCATCGCCACCGAAGCCAAGGAAAAGATCGCCAAGGAAGTCGAAGCCCAGGTCGCTGAAGCCAGCGCCAAGGTGAACGGTCTGGTCGAGAAGGCCCTGGCCAACGCCCCCGCCGGTTCCGAAGCTGCCGTCGCCGTCGTCAAGTCTGCCGTCGCCGCCGCCAACGATGCCTACGAGAACCTTTCCAAGGCCTCCAAGCAAGCCGTCGAAGCCGCCGAAGCCAGCGTTGCCGCCGCCACCGAAGCGACCCTGAAGGCCGCCAAGGTCTCCGCTCCCAAGGGCAAGAAGGCCGCCTAAGTCGCCGACACCCCAACAGAGCCGAAAAGCCGGAGCCCCGCTCCGGCTTTTGTTTTTTGTGCGGTCCCGCAGCGCGCCCCTTCCCCACCGTGCTGCACCGTGTGAGGCCTTCAGGATGGCTGCATCGACGCATTCATCCCGATCGGCAGCGGGCCCTCAATTCAGCCGATTGGGCCGTCCGCAGCACTGCTTGAACTTTTTGCCGCTGCCGCAGGGGCAGGGATCGTTGCGGCCCACCTTGGGCGCTTCATGCCGCACGGCGGTAAAGCCCGCCTTGCTCTGCCAGAAGTCGTAGAGGGCCTGGACGATGTCGGGCAAGTCGTCGGCTGCCTCGCCCATCACCCGGGCTTCTTCCTGGGGCGAGAACCAGCGCTCACCGGCGGCTTCGACATCTTCCCGCAGGCCGCCGTTGAGGAGAAAGAGGGGCTCCAGGAGTTCGGCCAGGTCGTCGGCGTGGCGTCCGGCGTGCTCGAACCAGTCGCCGGCGAGGCCGCAGCCATGGATATAGGCGTCGGCCCAGGAGCCGTAGTCGTCCTCATCGCTCGTCTCGTCGAGGGGGTAGAGGATGAGCACCAGGCCGTCGCGCTGGGCGAGGCTGGCGCCGATCTCGTCGTGCAGGCGGCCCAGGAGGCCTTCCAGCTCCACCCGTTCCGGGCTGGCTTCGCCCCCCGGGCCAAGGATTTCCGCCAGCCAGTCTTCCCGGGCCACCGCCGTCGGCGCGCTGACCACGGCGCAGAGGAAGGCCTGGATTTCATCCAGCCGCAGGGTACCTTCGGTGAATATGGGGCTGTCGAGCAGGGCTTCGAGACGATCGAAGTCCTCCGTGGAGAGGGCGTTTCGGGTCATGGCGCGGGGACTTTTCCAGGGGTGTGGGTAACACGGTACAGGGCTCCCGCCAGGTCGTCGGAAACCAGGAGAGAGCCGTCGGGAAGTTCGAGCAGGTCCACAGGCCGGCCCCAGGGCCGTTCGCCCTCCAGCCAGCCGGTGATGAAAGGTTCATATTCCACCGCACGACTTCCCTCCAGGCGGACCCGGGTGACACGGTAGCCCGCCTTGCGGCTGCGGTTCCAGGAACCATGCTCGGCGATGAATATCTGGCCGCGATACTCCGGCGGGAAGGCATTGCCGCGGTAAAAGCGCAGGCCCAGGGGGGCGACGTGGGCGCCCAGCTTTTGTGCCGGCGGCGCGAAGGCGCTACAGGCACGCTGGGCTCCGAATTCCAGGTCGGGTAGGGTGCCGGCATGGCAGTAGGGGTAGCCGAAATGCTGCCCGGGCCGCTCCAGGCGATTGAGTTCGTCGGCGGGCGCATCGTCCCCCAGCCCATCGCGGCCGTTGTCGGTGAACCAGAGCTCCCCGGTGGCCGGATGCCAGTCGAACCCCACGCTGTTGCGCACGCCCCGGGCCACCGGTTCCAGATTGGAGCCGTCGGTTCCCAGGCGAAAGATTCCCGCGTAGTTCTCCCCTGGCTCGCAGATGTTGCACGGGGCGCCCACCGGCAGGTAAAGGCTGCCATCGGGTCCGAAGGCGATGAATTTCCAGCCGTGGCTCCTTTCCCGCGGCAGACGATCGAAAACCACCTGGGGACGGGGGGGCTGGTCGAGACGCCGGTCGATGTCGTCCATACGCAGAATGCGATCCACGGCAGAGATATAGAGCTGGCCCTGGCGCCACGCCACCCCCACCGGCATTTCCAGGCCGGAAGCGATGACCTTGACCCGTCCGTTGCGCCAGCCCGCGTCGAACTGCACGGCGTAGACCCGCCCCGCATCGCGGGAACCGACGTAGACCGTTCGCCCTGCACCCAGGGCCATGGCCCGGGCGTCAGGAACGCGGGCCACCGTTTCAACCGCAAACCCCGGGGGCAGACGCAGGCGCTCGACAGGAGGGGCGGCGGCGACCGGCGGGCCGAAGGCGAGAGCGGCCAGAAAAGCGGCAACAACGGCCCAGGCGCGGGAGAAGCGGGGATGACGATCCATACTGGCATTCAAGCACAATCCCGGCCGAGGAGAGAACTTTGTCGGCTTGCGCGGTCGAACCCAGGCCCGCCGGTCCCGCGCCCCGCCGAGTTCCACGCCCAGAATGCGCCGCGATCCGGCTCGGCAAGCGACCAAGGAACGCGGCCCTTAAACGCCGCAGCAGCGCCGCTTCCCATCCTCCGACGGATGCGCCCCCCACCAGGAGAAACACTCGTGAAGCTCTACTACAGCCCCGGAACCTGCTCCCTTTCGCCCCATATCGTCCTCTGCGAACTGGGCCTGCCCCATGACCTGGAACGGGTCGACCTCAAGACCCACACCCTTGTCTCCAATGGGGACGACTACTACGCCGTCAACCCCAAGGGTTACGTTCCTGCCCTGGAACTGGACGACGGCCAGATACTCACTGAAGGCCCTGCCATCGTGCAGCACCTGGCGGACCAGAAGCCGGCGGCGGGGCTGCTGCCCCCCGCCGGTACCCTGGAACGGGCCCGGGTGCAGGAATGGCTGACCTTCATCGGCACCGAGATCCACAAAAATTTCAGCCCCCTCTTCAAACCCGACGCCTCGGCCGACTGGAAGGCGGCGGCCCGGGCCAACCTCGCGCGCCGGCTGGCTTTCGTCGACGCCGCCCTGGCCGGCCGCGACTATCTCCTGGGAGCCCCGTTCACGGTGGCCGATGCCTACCTCTACACGGTGAGCCGTTGGGCCAAGCCCTTGGCGGTGGAGACCTCCGCCTTTGCCGCGCTGCTGGCCTTCCAGGCGCGCATGGCCGCCCGCCCCGCCGTCCAGGCCGCCCTGGCGGCAGAAGGACTCAAATAGGCGCTCCCTCCCGCCCGGCACTGGTCGCTTCCGGCGGATGTACCGCCCCCGCGGGCGGCAGCCCGGCTTCCCAATAAGGCCGGCTGCCGATGCGTTCCGCCAGATAGTCGATCAGCACCCGCACCGGGCGGGGCACGTAGCGATTGCCGGGCAGGAGGGCGTAGATGCCGAGTTCCGGCATGGGATAGGCGGTGAGGATGGGCCGTACCCAACCCGCCTCGATGGCGGTGGCGGCCAGAAAGCTGGGCTGGACCGAAATGCCCAGGCCGCGCCGATTGGCCTCCAGAAGCGCATCGCCGTTGTTGGCGCGGAATCTTCCCCCCACGAGGTAGGTGCGCATCTCCCCCTCCACCAGGTAGGACCAGCCCGCCTGCTGCACAGGCAGGTAGATCAGGCACTCCCGATCGAGCAGTTCGGAGGGATGCAAGGGTTCGCCGTGGCGGCGCAGGTACTCGGGCGAGGCCACCGTCAACAGACGGGTGCTGCCGATGCGACGAGCCACGTCGAGGGGGTCGAGGCGGGCGGTGATACGAATGGCCAGATCGAGGCCCTCCTCGATCAGTTTGACCCGCCGGTCGGTGAAATCCGTCTCCACGGCGATCTCCGGGTAGGTGACCGCGAAATCGAGCAGCAGGGGCACCAGGTGGCGCAGGCCGAAGCTGAGCGGAACGCTGAGCCGCAGCGTCCCCCGGGGCTCCGCCCCCTCCCCGGCCAGACTGCCCTCGGCCGCTTCGACCAGGTTGAGGATTTCGCGGCAGCGCTCCAGATAGGCGACGCCGGCCGATGTGAGGCTGAGACTGCGGGTGCTGCGGGCGATGAGCCGTACCCCGAGTTGTGCCTCCAGGGCGGCAACCTGGCGGGTGACCGCCGAGCGGGGCACGTCCTTCTGGCGGGCGACTGCGGCAAAACTCCCCTGCTGGGCAACCCGCACGAAGACCTCCATGGCCGCCAGACGATCCATTTGATTTACCCCATTCTTTGCAACAGTGATGTTTACATTGTCTCCTATTTGAAAGCCAATTTCAGGCCTACAGTTCGTCCATCGCATCGTTCAAGGAAATCGTCATGATCGTCGTCAGCGGCGCCAACGGCCAACTCGGCCGCTCCATCGTGGAACACCTGATCGCCCGCCAGGGCACCCCCGTCGGCCTCGCAGCGAGCGTTCGCGATCCCGGCAAGGCAGCGGACCTCGCCAGCCGGGGACTCAGCGTGCGCAGCGGCGATTTCGACCGGCCCGAAACCCTGCCCGCCGCGTTTGCTGGTGCCGCCACCCTGGTGCTGGTATCCACCGACGGCCCCCGGGAGCAGCGCATCGCCCAGCACCGGGCGGCCATTGCCGCCGCCCGTGCGGCCGGCGTCGGGCGCATCGTCTATACCAGCTTCCTGGACGTGGCGGCGGATTCGCCCGCCGAGTTCGCCGCCGTCCATCGCTGCACCGAGGCCGATCTGGCCGCTTCCGGCCTGGCCTGGACCGCCCTGCGCAATCCGCTCTACGCGGAGCTACTGCCCATGGCCGTGGCCGGCGCCGCCGAGAGCGGCGTTTTCGACCTGCCCGCCGGCGAGGGCAAAGCCAGTTTCATCAGCCGCGCAGAACTGGCCGAGGCCATCGCCGCCGCCACCCTGGCCCCCGCCCTGGCCAAGCCGGTCTACGAACTCACCGGCCAGACGACCCACGACTACCACGAAGTGGCCGCCGCCGTGGCCCGGGTGACGGGCCGCCCGCTACGTTACCAGCCGGTGAGCGAGGACGCCTGCGCCGCAGCCCTGGCCGCCCACGGCTTGCCCTCCTGGCTGGCCCGGGCGGTGGCCAATATGTACAGCGCCGTGGCCCAGGGCCGCTTCGACCGGGTCAGCGACGATTTCGCCGCCCTGGTCGGCCGTCCGCCCCGCCCGCTCCCCTGCCTGGTGCAGGAACTCTTTGGCGCGCGCTAGCCACCAAGCATCATGCCCACGTCTTCACAGCCGCTTCCCGCCCTCTTCGTTCCCCACGGCGCGCCCACCCTGGCCTTGGAACCCGGGGCGGCCGGCGCTGCCCTGACCCGTTTCGCCGCGACCCTGCCGCGGCCCCGGGCCATAGTCGTCGTCAGCGCCCACTGGCAGGCCGAACGTCCCACGGTCGGGTACGCCGAAGCGCCGGAGACCCTGCATGATTTCCACGGCTTCCCGCCCGAACTCTACCGCCTGCGCTATCCCGCCCGGGGTGACCAGGCCGTGACCTCCGCCGTCCTCCGCGCCCTGCAAGAAGCCGGCCTCCAAGCCGCCAGCGAACCCGACCGAGGGCTGGACCACGGCGCCTGGACGCCGCTCATGCTCATGTATCCGGAGGCCGACATTCCCGTCGTTCCGCTCTCCCTGCTCGGCGGCCGGGGCGCGCGGGAGCACTTGGCCCTGGGCCGGGCCCTGCGGGGACTCCTCGACCAGGGCGTGCTGATCCTGGCCTCGGGCAACCTGACCCACAACCTGGCCGATTTCCGCCTGGGCGCAGCCACCGGCGGTGAGCCCCTGGCCTACGTGGACGAATTTGCCGCCTGGATACACGAATGCGTCGAGCGCGGCGACGATGCCGCTCTCGTCGACTACCGCCAGCGAGCGCCCGCCGCCCGGCGCGCCCACCCCAGCGAGGAGCACCTGCTACCCCTCTTCGTCGCCCTGGGCGCCGGCGGGCCGCACAGCCGGCGCGAGCGTTTTCACGCCGGCGTCGACCACGGCATCCTGGCCATGGACGCTTACGCCTTCCGCCCTGCCCGACTCTCCTGAGAACACCATGCCCCCCCTGCGCTACACCTCCACCGCCATCGCCCTGCACTGGATCATGGCCTTCCTGCTGCTCGGCCTCTTCGCCGTAGGGACCAACATGCACGACCTGCCCCTCTCGCCCTGGAAGCTCAAGGTCTATTCCTGGCACAAATGGGCCGGAGTCACCGCCTTTCTGCTCGTTCTCGCCCGGCTTGCCTGGCGTATCGGCCACCGGCCGCCGCCCCTGCCCGCCGCCATGCCGCGCTGGCAGCAGACCGCCGCCCATGGCCTGCACCACCTCCTGTACCTGCTGATGCTGGCGATTCCGCTATCCGGCTGGCTCATGAGTTCGGCCAAGGGCTTCCAGACCGTGTGGTTCGGCGTCCTGCCCCTGCCGGATCTGCTGGGCAAGGACGAAGCCCTGGGGGACATGCTCAAGGGCGTCCACATGGGGCTCAACGGCACCCTTTTCCTCCTCGTCCTCGCCCACATCGGCGCCGCCCTTAAGCACCATCTGATCGACAAGGACGACATCCTCGCCCGCATGCTGCCCTTTCTCGCCAAGCAACCCTGATCCGGAGAAGCCCATGACCCGCCTGCTTTCCCTCGCCACCGCCCTCGCCCTGGCGGCCCCCGCCGCCCACGCGGTCGAATACGGCGAATTCCTCGCCGACAAGAGCAGCCTCGGCTTCGTCTCGCGCCAGATGGGCGTTCCCGTGGAGGGGCGCTTCCGCAAATTCTCGGCCAGCCTGAGCTTCGACCCGGCCAGACCCGCCGCCGCCAGCGCCCGCTTCGAACTCGACCTGGCCAGCGTGGATGCGGGATCCAGGGACGCCAACGACGAAGTGGTAGGCAAGGCCTGGTTCAACCTCAAGGCCTTTCCCGGCGCAAGCTTCGTCTCCACGGCAGTGAAGCCCCTGGGGGGTGAACGCTACGAACTCGCCGGCAAGCTCACCATCAAGGGCAAGACCCAGGACATCGTCGCGCCCATGAGCTTCCGCCAGGAAGCGGGCAACGGCGTGTTCGACGGTGCCTTCACCCTGAAGCGCCTCGATTTTGCCGTCGGCGACGGCGTCTGGTCCGACGTTTCCACCGTCGCCAACGAAGTTCACATCAAGTTCCGCATCGTCGCGGCGCCCCGCAAGTAATCCCCCGCAAGTAATCCCCCGCAATCAATCCTCACAAGGAGAAACCCATGAAGAAAAGCCTCGCCCTCGCCGCCCTGACCGCCACCCTGGCCTTCCCCGCCCTTGCCGCACCGGAAACCTATGCCGTCGAAGGCACCCACACCTACCCCAGCTTCAGCTACAACCACCTGGGCTTCAGCACCCAGACCCACCGCTTCCTGAAGACCACGGGAACCATCGTTTGGGATAAGGCCGCCCGCAGCGGATCGGTAGACATCAGCATCGATGCCAGGTCCGTCGATGCCGGCTCAGCCCTGTTCGCCGAACACATCCAGGGGCCGGAACTCTTCGATACGGCCAATCACCCGACCATCACCTTCAAATCCACCCAGGTGAAGTTCGAAGGCGACAAGCCGGTCTCCATCGACGGCAACCTCACCATCAAGGGCGTCACCAAGCCGGTGACCCTGGCCGTCACCCACTTCGCCGCCCAGCCCCACCCCATGGTCAAGCGCGACGCCATCGGCGCCAACGCCGTCACCAAGATCAAGCGCAGCGATTTCAACGTCAGCAAGAGCGTGCCCTACGTCAGCGACGAGGTCACCCTGAACATCTCCCTGGAAGCGATCAAGCAGTAAGTCCAAGTCGACCGGCCCGGCTGCCGCGTGCGACCGGAGTCGAAGCTGCTGCGGGCCGGGTCGCGCCCCTGCTGGGAGGGGTCGCCCTGGCTTGCCTGAAGCTGAGCAGTGGCAGTGGCAGGAGCAGGAGCAAGTACTATGGCGTTGGTTTATCGTCCCCAGTGGCCTTCAAAGTCGAACGAAAGTTGCCGCTGATGCCTGATGGCGAGCAGGTAAATCGCGCCGCCAATCGGTGCGTAGAGCAGCAGGTAATCCTTGAGGACGTATTCGCGCAAGGCATCCGCGTCCGGTGTCAGCGCCAACAACTTTGCGCGTAGCGTCGCCAAGGCATTGGTGGTCTCGACGGAGCGCGCTTGGCGGGCCAAAAATGGCCTACCCATTCCCGGGAAGCGCTCAAGGTTGGGGATCACCGTGTCGAGCAGTTCATCCAGCAAGCCGCCGAAGGCCTGCGGTGCTTCCACTTCGGTCAGGAAAAGTTCGATGCCTTCGAGGTTGCGCTCGAAATTAGCAGTGAATTTGACGACAGGTTTTTTCGCCACAAGCTGACCCTGCCGCAAATCAGGCGCTACGGCGGCGCTTGATGGACTGGATCACGCTACGGGCATCCTTCACCTTGCCAGCGGCAACGTCGTCGAGCCCCTTGGAGGCATCGTCGATCAACAGCAGGTGAATGCGCTCGCGTTCCAGTTGGTGGTAGTAGTCCAGACGGCTGGCGTCGATCAGGGCGATATAGCTCTCGCCGTTCTTGGTGATGATCTTCTCGGCACCTGCTTTAACCTCTTCGGCCAGCTCCGAGAAGTTCGCTCTGGCGTGCGAGAGGGGAATAACGTCGCTTGCGGAAATACCCATGATGGCCTCCTGAACCACACAAGATGTGCAGTATTCTGTACATCATACGCTTTGGCAGTCAGGGGCGAAAGTGAAACCTGCGCGGTGTGTTGTGATGTTTAGCGTGAAAGAGATGCCTCCGAGGGCGAGCGCAATGCTGACCGATGAGGGTCATGGAAAGGCGAGGCGCAGCAATCGGCGAAGCGATCAGGCGGTGGCTGGGGCGATGAAGCCGAACTTGGTGAGGGCCTTGATCCAGCGCGGGGCATTACGTTGGACGGAGAGCGCTTCATAGTCGGTGGCGGAATCCCGGTAATGTTCGCGCCGCTTGAGCATGAAGTAGAGGGTGCGCAGAATCTTGTGGCCAATGGCGATGATGGCTCGTTTGTAGCCGCGGCGGACGACGAGCGCCTGGAACTTCGACTTGAACACCGAGGTGGTGCGGCTGGCGGCATGGGCAAACTCGCAGAGCAGGCGACGGACGTAGAGGTTGCCCTTGCGAACATGGCCGGACTTTCGCTTGCAGGCAGACTCGTTGTTACCGGGGCAGATGCCCACCCAAGTGGCCAGACGGTCAGGGCTGCCGAAGGCGTTCATGTCGGTGCCGATTTCCACGAGTAGCATGGCCGCGCCGATCAGATCGACGCCGGGGATGGTTTGAAGCAGCGCCAGGGTATTGCGCTCGGCTTCCAGTTCGCCCAGCAGGCGGGCGTCGAAGCGGGCGATGCGGGCCTCGATCTCCTCGACATGGCCCATCAGTTCATCGAGCACAAACCGGTGACTGGCGGTCAGCTCGCCCTGCAAGGCGTCGAACAGTTCCTCACGACTGGCCTTGAGCCGACGGCTGGCGAACCGGAGGACTTCTTGAGGCGATTGCCCGGCAATGATCGCCTTGACCATGGCCCGGGCCGACTGGCCGTGCAGATCACTGACCACGACGCCGAGGCGAACGCCGCTGTCGGTGAGCACCTTGTGCAGCCGGTTCTTCTCGGAGGCCAGCTGGCCGACCAGCTTCTGCCGCTGCCGGGCAATCAGGCGCAGTTTGCGCAGTTTGGCCGGCGGCACGAACGAGCCGCGCAGCAGACCCGCGCGCGCCAGCGTTGCCAGCCAGTGGGCGTCCCCGACATCCGTCTTGCGCCCCGGGACGTTCTTGACGTGCCGCGCATTGACCACCTTCGCGCGAATGCCGACCGCCTCCAGCGCCGCATACGGACTCTTCCAGTAGATGCCGGTGCTGTCCATGACGACCTCGTCGGGTCGCAGCGAGGCGACCCATTCGGCCAGTTCCCGGCGATCCCGCTTGAACCCGCAGCAACCCGCGCAGACACGCAGGTGTAGGCGAAAAAAAACCGCCTGGATAGGCGGTTTTCTTATAATCCTGGCGGAGAGGGCGGGATTCGAACCCGCGGTGGGCTATTAACCCACACACGCTTTCCAGGCGTGCGACTTAAACCGCTCATCCACCTCTCCGCGAAGCGGCGCATTCTATCAGAAGTACCTGGCAACACCAACAGCCGCCTGGGCTTGCGGGCAACGGCACACGGCCCTTCAGCCGCAGGCGATTCCGTTGGCGTCGCAGATGAGGCGGCGCAGGTAGGCGAGAAATATCCACAGCCAGAAGAGAAGGAAGAAGGCGACCACGGGAATGTGGCGGTCCAGGATGACCTTGGGCGCAAGGGCCCGCACCGCGCGGACCACCGGCCTGGTGAGGAGTTGGAAGAGACGGTAGACCGTATTCCTCTCCCGAGCCGCTCCCGCCAGAACCCAGAGGAGGCCCTGGCCGAGGAGAAAGAGCCCGGCCACTTCGACCAGGGCGCGCAACACGCTGACAATGAACAACTGGCTGGATACCATGACGCTTTCCTCAATCCCGGGTCGGTCCGCCGACCCTGTTCGACCGGAGCCTTCCCGCCCCATGAATTTCGAGCATTGGCGTTACACCACCCGCGGCTGGCTGTTTCACTTCCTGGGCCAGACCGATCTGGCCTTTGAAGCCTACGTTGCGGCGTTTCATCACGCTCCGGATGCTTCGGCAGCCCGCAATCTGGGCTACCTCGCCGCCCGGGCGAAACGCTGGCGCGAGAGCATACACTGGTTCCAGGAAGCGGTCCGTTTGCAGCCAGACGACGCGGAGACCCGCTTCAACCTGGGCTTTTCCCTCGATCAGGGCGGCGACTCGGCCGGAGCGGCCGAGGCCTTCGCCGAGGCTGTGCGTATCCGCCCGAATCTGGACCGCGCCTGGTACGGCCTCGGCATGGCCCGGGCCGCCCAGGGCCGCCACGGCGAGGCCGCCGCCGCTCTTGAAGAGGCCGCCCGGCTGCAACCCATGGCCGGCGAGGTCTGGTACCAGTTGGGCATGGCCCAGCACCACGCCCTCAATCCGGATCGGGTCAAGGGCGTCGTCGAGCACCTGCGCGCCTTCGACCCGCGACGCAGCAATCAGTTGATCCGCGACACGGAGCGCAGCGATCTGCGCCACCTGGTGCAGGACCTTCCCTTCTGAAAAAAAGCCCGCCGAAGCGGGCTTTTTACCTTGATGGGCAAGCGGCATCAGCTGCCCTGGGTATTGAGGTCACCTTCCAGGTTCGGGTAGCGGACATGGTCCACCAGTTCCTGGACTTCCCTGGACGGCGCCGGGCTGATGAGCGTCCCGACGATGATGCCGATGAAGCCGGCGGGGATGCCGAAGATGCCGGCGGAGATGGGGTTGATGTCCCACCACTTGGGGGCATTGACGCCGAAGAACGGGTAGGTGATGTACATGTAGTAGGCACAGATCCCCAGACCCGCCAGCATGCCGAGGATGGCCCCCAGCTTGTTGGCCCGCTTCCAGAACACCCCGCACACGAGGGCCGGGAAGAAGGCCGATGCCGCCAGCGAGAACGCCGCCCCGACGAGGAAGAGGATGTCCCCCGGCTTCAAGGAAGTGACATAGGCCGCAAGCAGCGCCACCACCAGGAGCAGCGCCTTGGACACCACCAGACGGCGGGTGGTCGGCGCATTGGGATCGATCATCTTGTAATACACGTCGTGGGACAGGGCGTTGGCGATGGTCAGCAGCAGACCGTCGGCGGTGGACAGCGCCGCGGCCAGGCCGCCCGCCGCCACCAGGCCGGAGATCACGTAGGGCAGCCCTGCGATCTCGGGGGTCGCCAGCACCACCAGGTCGCCGCCGATGGTGATTTCGGCCAGTTGCACGATGCCGTCCTTGTTGATGTCGGTGATCGCCATCAGCGTCTTGTCCACCGCCGCCCAGTTGGAGACCCACGCCGGCAATTGCGCGAAGGCGGTTCCCACCAGGTTGCTGTAGACCTCGTACTTGACCAGCACAGCGAGCGCCGGGGCGGTGAAGTAGAGGAGGAAGATGAAGAACAGCGACCAGAACACCGAGCGTCGCGCCTCCTGTACCGAAGGCGTGGTGTAGAAGCGCATCAGGATGTGCGGCAGTGCGGCCGTCCCCACCATGAGGCAGAACACCAGGGCGAGGAAGTTCTTCTTGGCCACGTCCCGGGCGGCGTCATCCTTGGCCGGGAAGGCCTCGGCGTGGGGCTTGACCGGAGCGGCCTTGGCCTTGGCGCCGTCGGCATCCTTCTTCCACTGTGCCTTGGCGGCGGCCACGTCAGCCGGGAAGTCCTTGACCGCCTTCTCGGCCGCCTCGATGGCCTTGGCGTCGGCGTTGGCGGCCTTGAGCTCGGCGACCTTGGCCGCGGCCTTGTCCTTTTCCGCCGCCAGGAAAGTCGGCCCGGAGGCCTCCAGTTCCTTCAGCTTGGCTTCCGCTGCGGCAGCGCGGTCGCGGAAGATCTGGCGCACGCTCTCTTCCTTGGCCCCCACCTCGCTGGTCTTGTCGTTGAGCACCTTCTCGCGCTCGGTGACCTTCTGCAGGACGTAGCCGTAAGCCACCTGCGGAACCGGCACGTTGGTGTGCTTCACCGAAAGCCAGACCACCGGGATCATGTAGGCGACGATGAGGATGATGTACTGGGCCACCTGGGTCCAGGTCACCGCCTTCATGCCCCCCAGGAAGGAGCAGACCAGGATGCCGGCGAGACCGACGAAGACGCCGATCTGGAATTCCAGGCCAGTGAAGCGTGCGGTGATGATGCCGACGCCGTAGATCTGGGCGATGACGTAGGTAAAGGAGCAGGTGACGGCCGCGACCACGCCGATGAAGCGCGGGATGTTGCCGCCGTAACGGGCCCCCAGAAAGTCGGGAATGGTGAATTGCCCGAACTTGCGCAGGTAGGGCGCCAGGAAGAGCGCCACCAGGCAGTAGCCCCCCGTCCAGCCCATGATGAAGGCCAGGCCGTCATAGCCGGAGTGGTACAGGGTGCCCGCCATGCCGATGAAGGAGGCTGCGCTCATCCAGTCTGCGCCGGTGGCCATGCCGTTGAACAGCGCCGGAACGCGCCGCCCCGCCACGTAGTACTCCCCCACGTCCGCCGTCTTGGACATGAAGCCGATGCCGGCGTAGAGCAGGATGGTGGCAAAGAGGAAGAGATAACCGAGGATCTTGTTGGGCACCCCGGCAAATTCCAGTATTCCGACCACGATCACGAAGGCGATGAAGCCGCCGGTGTAGAAGGTGTAGTAGCGGGAAAGCTGCTTGAAGAAGGCCTGATTCGAACTCATGGTCGTGTTCATCAGTCATCCCCCTCGTGCACGCCGTACTCCTTGTCGAGGTCGTTCATGTAGCGCGCGTAATACCAGATGATCGCCACATAAATGATCAAGGAACCCTGGGCTCCCATATAGAAGCCGAGGGGAAAGCCAAGAATGGTGATGGCGTTGAGATCCCGCGCGAAAAACGCGGCCACGTAGGTCACCACAAACCAGATCCCCAGCAAGAGTCCGGTGATCTTGAGATTGCGGTGCCAGTACTCCCGATGTTTCTCGGATAACTGCATGGTGCACCCTCCTTCGGTGTCAATCGTCACGGCCCCGTGGACTGCCGGACCCGAGGCCAATCCCCTCGGCCGCTCAAGCGGCGCCCGGGGCCATGGAAGCTCCCCCATTTTTAATTGACTGAGGGTAGCGGGCTTAAGCTTAGCTTAAGGAAGCTGACACCAGGCTTACAGCGGGCGTCTTGTCGCAAGGGTCGAATGGATCAGTCGTTCCGCCGCAAGTCTGGCAAAAACGCCCGTGGGACGGCGGTTTATAGGCTCTAAACACGCGCAGCCCCCGGCCCGGATGCAAAAATATTTCCCGACAAACTTACGGCCGGCTTACGGGCCGGCTAGTCATCGCGCTCCCGCCCGTACTGGTCGTCAAGGCGGTTCATGCGCCAGGCGTAGACCCCGATGATGACGATATCCACCAGGACAGCCCCCTGGGCCGCCATGTAGAAACCCAGCGGAAATCCCAGAAAACTCATGGTGTTGAGTTCCCGGGCGTAAAAGGGGGCAACGAAGGTGACCAGGAGCCAGAGCAACAGCAAGGCGAGGGTCAGGCCCACGTTGCGCCGCCAGTATTCGTCTTGCCGGTTCCCGATTCTCTTCATGGCCGAGGCTCCCGCTCCCCCGCCTCACCCTCCGCATGGGGGTAGCGCACGCTGGTCACGAAATCCTGGGTTTCCTGGGAAGGCGGACGGGTCAGGAGACTGACCGTCACCATGGCGAGGAAGCCGAGGGGCACGCCGAAGACCCCCGCGGAAATGGACTGGATGTCGAACCACGGGGCCATCGGCTCGCCCAGGGGCAGCGCCGGGAAACGAGCCGCCTCGACGCGCAGGATGTAGTAGAGGGACACGAACAATCCCACACCCATCCCCGCGATGGCGCCTTCCCGGTTGGCCCGCTTCCAGAAGACCCCCAGGACGAGGGCCGGGAAAAAGGCCGAACCGGCGATGGAAAAGGCCCAGGCCACCATATAAAGAATGGTGCCCGGCTTCTGGGCCGCCACCGAAGCAGCCAGGACGGCCACGACAAGGAGCAGGGACTTTGAGATGACCAGGCGGAACTGGGTCGAGGCCCGGGGGCGGAATATGCGGTAGTACAGATCGTGGGAGAGGGCGCTGGTGATGGTGAGCAGCAGGCCGTCGGCGGTGGAGAGGGCCGCCGCCAGGCCTCCGGCGGCGACCAGACCCGAAACCACGAAGGGCATGCCCGCAATTTCCGGGGTGGCCAGAACGATCACGTCGGGGTTGAAGGACAGTTCAGCGAGTTGCAGGATGCCGTCGCGATTGATGTCCTCGAAAGCCACCAGGCCCACCTTGGTCCATGCGGCGACCCAACCCGGCAGGCGGGCGATGGGAATTTCCGCCAGTTGCGACAGCACCTCGTATTTGGCCAGGACCGCGTAGGCGGGCGCCGTCATGTAGAGGAGAGAAATGAACACGATGGACCAGAAGACGGAAACCCGCGCGTCGCGTACCGACGGCGTGGTGTAGTAGCGCATCAGCACGTGGGGCAAGGCGGCGGTGCCGATGGTGAGACAGAACACGAGGGCCAGGAAGTTGATCTTCTGCACGGCGGCCGACGGGCCGCCGGCCACCTCGGGAAAGGCTTCGGCATGGTGGATGGGGGGCCGCGCCCTTTCTTCCGCCGCCGCCATGGCGGCCTCCCAGCGCAGACGCGCCTGTTCCTCGGTCTGGGGAAGATCCCGGCGCTGCTTCTCGGCCTGGACGATGTCGCGCATGGAGGCATCGCTGGCCTTCAACTCGGCAATGCGTTCGGTCAGGGCCAGGCGTTCCTCGCTGAGCGAATCGGGCAGGCGGGCGATTTTCTGCGCGTAGCCCTCGGCCCGCTCACGAAAGAGCTGGCGCGCCTCGACTTCGGCCGGCAATTGGAAGATCTGCCCTTCCAGGATTCCCACCTTTTGCAGCACCTGACCATAGACCACCTGAGGCAAGGGAATACCGGTGACCTTGTAGGCCAGCAAAGCCACCGGGGTGATATAGGCCACGATGACCACGACGTACTGGGCCACCTGGGTCCAGGTGACGGCGCGCATCCCGCCCAGAAAGGAGCAGACCAGAATGCCGGCCAGACCGACGAAGACACCGATCTCGAATTGCAGATTGACGAAACGGCTGGTGATGACGCCCACGCCGTAGATCTGGGCGACGACATAGACGAAGGAGGCGAGGATGGCCGCCGCCACCGCCAGGAGGCGAACGGCGATCCCCCCGTAGCGCGCCCCAAGAAAATCCGGAATGGTGTATTCGCCGAAACGCCGTAAATAGGGCGCCAGGTAGAGGGCGACCAGAACGAAGCCCCCGGTCCAGCCGACGACGAAAGCCAGCCCCTGAAAACCGGAAAGATACAGGCTGCCGGCCATGCCGATGAAGGAGGCGGCGCTCATCCAGTCGGCCCCGGTGGCCATGCCGTTGAGCATGGCGGGAACCCGCCGCCCGGCGACGTAGTATTCGGCCACGTCGGCGGTACGGCTGAAGACGCCGATCACCGCGTAGGTGACGATGGTAAAGAGGAGGAAGGCGTAGCCGATCCAGCGCGCGGGCATGCCCTGCGCTTCCAGGAAGGACAGGAGGGCCACGAAGAGCACGAAGCCCACGGTATAGATGCCGTAGTAGCGGTACAGGCGGGAAAAACCGCGGGCCATGGCGTTCAACCTCCCGGCCGGAAGAAGCGTCGTCCCGTCGCCGCGAGGCGGCGGGGCGTGTCGGCCCCCTGTTCCGTCGCCCGGGGCAGCAGCACCTGGAGCAAACGGGCCAGCCCCAGGGCGTTGGCCACCGCGTCACGCCCTGGCGGAGCATCGATACCCAGGCTGCGCAACCAGTCCTCCCGGCGCGCCGCGCCCCCGGGGGGCGCCCCGCAGTATTGCGGCAGAAGCAGCGCAAGATCGATCCACAGGGGCAAGAATTCGACGCCCAGGCGCTCGCGCAGGAGGCCCTGCACCAGGGTCTGGGTGGGGGATGCCCCGAACACGACGAGGGGACCATGACCGACGAAACCCAGAAAGGCTGCCAGGCACCGCTCGACCTCGCCGGGGGGGCGCTCGGCGGTGAAATCCAGGGCCAGCACGTCGTCGGGAAGCACGAGGCCCCCGCGGACCACGCCGACGGCGGCAAGGCCCAGCAGGGTATCGCGCGCGTCCGGCGAACCGGCCGTCACCGTATCGACGACGACGTAGCGGCAGTGGTAGTGGACTTCTTCCAGGTCGGGGACCGGGGCCCCCCGCCAGGTTTCGACAAACGCCCGCAGCTCCGCGTCGAGGTCAAGGGGAGCGCTATCGCCCCGAAAGAGAATTTTCTTGAGATCGAACATGCTTCAAACGAATGGATGCTCCGCATCCCGGGCGGCGCGTTTCTGCCGCCCGGCGGGCGGGGGGCTGGGGGATTGGACGCCAGGCCCAGGCAAGTCAGGGTGATGCATGGGCTCTACCCCACCTGGTAATCGAGTTTCAGACGGTTTTGCAGCTTGCGCGCCTGGCGGAAGGACTCCTTCAGGATACGCCGGTCCAGTTCGTTCAACTGCTCGGGGTTGACGTGATTGTCGCCCTGGCGCCCGGGCTCGCCTTCCAGGTGCTGGTGGCGCAGACGCAGCAACTGGATGAAGTGCAGGGCCTCCACCGTCGCCTCCACCTCCTCCGGCTTGACGTTGAGGCGCTGGGCGGCAAGCCGCAGGCGCTGCACTGTATTGGTGTTGCGCACCCCGGTGGCCAGGGCGTAAATGCGCCCGGCATCGACGAAGAGTCGGATACCGTATTTTTTCAGATCGATGCATCCGGGGTGATCGGCGTCCTGATCGGTGACGAAATCCCGGAAGGTGCCCAGCGGCGGACCGACGTCGAGGGCGTTGTGAGCCATGGCGCGCAGGAAGAGCGCATTGGACGTGGTCAGGGCAAGGAGGTGGCGGCGAAGCTGTTCGGCCAGAACGGCCTCGCCGTACAGGCCCCGGAAATCGAAGAAGATCGTGGCATTGAGCAGCGCCTCGGGCTGGGGCTCGCGAATCCAGCGCGAGAACTGGTCCTTCCACTCCCCCAGGGAGAGGCACCACTGGGGATTGCTCGCCATGATGTTGCCCTTGCAGAGGGGGAAACCGCAGCGATCCAGGTCCGCGTTGACCTCCCGCGCAAAGGCCAGGAAGCGCAGCTTGAGCTCCTCCCGGTCGTGGAAGTCGTCGCAGCTGTAGACGATGCCGTTATCCTGATCGGTGCTGAAGGTCTGCTCGTCCCGGCCCTCCGACCCGAAGGCCAGCCAGCACCAGGCTATCCCGGCAAAATCGTGGCGTTCCAGGTTGAGTTCGATGATGCGCCGGGTCAGCGCGTCGTTCAGGGCGGAGATGAACTGGGTGAGCTGTTCGGCGCCTATGCCCTGGGCCAGCATGTTGAACGCCAGTTGGCGCACGTCGGCGGCCGACTGGCACAGGGATTCGACCCCCCGGGCCGATTCGATGGACTGGCGGATCTGGCGCAGGCCCACCCGCTGCAGGGCGAAGAGGTCGCGCTCGGAAACCACGCCGGTCAGGCATCCCTCCCCATCCACCACCAGGACGTGCCGAATGCCGTGGGTGGCCATGGCCAGCATGGCGTCGTAGGCCGTGGCGTGCTCTTCGAGCTGGAAGGGATCGGGGGACATGGCCCGGGCGATGGGCTGGTCCTGGGCGAGGTCGGCCAGGACGACCCGGTCGAGCAGATCGGTGCGCGTAAAGATGCCGACCGGCTTCTTGCCGCCATCGACCACCACCAGTGACCCGACCTTGGCGCGGGACATGGTCTCCAGGGCCGCCCGCAAGGACACCTCCGGGGTGACGGTGACGGGGGAACGGCTGCCCACGGCAGCCAGGGGCGAATTGAGGGTCTGCTGCTCGCTGGCGCGCTGGGAAAACTGGATTTGCAGTTGCTGCCGCGATTGATTGAGGAGGCTGGCGATGTATTGGGTGCAAAACAGATTGAATTCGGGGCTTGCCGTCATCAACTCCAGAAAATCCTGCGCCGGCACGCGATAGCAGAAGGTGTCCTCCAGAGCGACGTAAGTGTTGGTGGACGGGCGCCGGGCCGTCACGGCGCCGATGGGAAAGCTCTCACCGGGACCCAGGGTGAGCACGGAATACTCGGTCACCGCGACTTCTCCAGTCTGGCGGGCCTGGACCTTGCCCGATTCGACGATGTGGAAGTAGGCCACGACGCCGCTCTCCGGCGCGAGGATGCAGGATCCCGCCGGGTAGAAGGCGACCTGGACCCGCGCGGCGACCCACTCCAGCGATGCGCGGGCCATACGGTTGAAGGGGGCGTGCTTGGCGAGGAAGAGCGCGGCGGCCCCGGCAAAACGCCGGGCGCCTGCCTCCTGGAGTTGGGCTTGGGTGTGTTCGAGCATGGTGCTTGTCATGGTGCGGGGTTGTCAGGGGATCGCGCGGCGCTCGCCTTGCGCCGGCAAAGTATAGGGGCAGGGAAACCGGGAAATGGCAAACTCAAAGGGCATAGTTCAGCTTGAGGCGCTGCTGCACGCGCCTGGCTTCCCGCAGGCATTCGCGCAGGATGGCGCGATCGACGCCGTGCAACTGCTCCGGGACGACACCGTGGTGGGGTGTCTCCCCGCGCGCGAGCGCCTGCGCCTGCCGTGCCAGCCGCAGGCGCAGCAGGTGCGACAAGGCATCCCGCCCCGCGGCGACTTCCTCTTCGGTCATTCCGGCGGCAGCCCCGGCCAGGGCAAGACGGTCCCGCGTGGCGACGGCCCCGTCCCCCTTGGCCAGGGCGAAGATTCGGGCGGCGTCGACGAAGATCCGGGCGCCGTATTTCTTCAGATCGACGACCTCGCCATGTTCGCCGGCCTCCGTGACCACGTCGCCCAGGAGACCCAGGGGGGGTTGGGCCTGCAGGGCGTTGGCCGCCATGAGGTGCAGAAAGGCGGGCGTATCCGCCGTCAGGTGCAGGACCAAGCGCTGCAGGGCTTCCCCCAGGGCAAGGTCGCCGTACAGGGGGCGCAGATCGAAAAATATGGTGGCGTGCATCAGGGCCAGAGGGTCGGGACGCCGCACCCAGTCGATGAAGCAACGCCGCCATTCGTCGAAGGACAGGCACCAGCGGGGATTTCCCGCCATGACCTCCCCCTTGCAGAAACTGAATCCGCAGCGATCCAGCCGTTCATTGACATCCCGGGCGAAGGGCAGGAAGAGTTCCCGCAGGGCGGCCGCCTCGGCGTCGTCCGCGGCACTGAAGATGAGCCCGTTGTCCTGGTCGGTGACGAAGGTCTGCTCGTGACGCCCCTCGGAGCCCAGGGCGAGCCAGCACCAGGCAACCGCAGGCAGGCGGTGCTCCGGCACGGTGATCTCGATCACCCGCCGCACGGCCCGGTCGTTGAGCGCGGAAATCAGCCCGGCCAGGAGGTGACCGCCCAACCCGCTTGCGGCATACCCGGCCACCAGACGCCCCGCCTCGCCGACGACCGCGGCGACATCCTCCGTGCTGGCCGCCGCAGCACACCGCTGCGCGAGGACATCAAGCGCCTTGCAGGGCAGACCGGGCCAGGCTTCGTCCCGCGGGGAATCAGTACTTGATGCGGGCATAGAAGGTTTTCTGGGAGGCCTCCAGGGCCTGGCGCAAGGTGAAGATGCCCTTTTCGGCCAGGAGCGGCACGAGCTTCAGGAAGACCTCCGCCGTCGCCAGGGAGTCGTCGAGGGCGTTGTGGCGCGTTTCGATGGAAATGCCCAGACGTTCCAGGATGACGTCGAGCTTGTGGGATTCCTGGTTGGGGTGGGCCACGGCGGACAGCAACAGGGTATCGAGGACGGGCTGGTCGAAGCGTATCCCGGTGGAGGCCTCCTTGAGTTGCAAGAAGCGCATGTCGAAGGCTGCGTTGTGGGCGATCAGCACGGTCTCTTCGCAAAATTCCCGGAAGGCGGGCAGGACGATGTCGATGGTGGGCTGCCCCCGCACCATGTCGTCGGTGATGCCATGGATGGGGATGGTTTCAGGGCGCAGCAGGCGCTGGGGATCGACGAGCTGATTGAACACCTCCTGGCGTAGCACCCGGTTGTTCACGATGCGCACGGCACCGATCTGGATGATTTCGTCGCCGTTGGACGGTTCGAGGCCGGTGGTTTCGGTATCGAAAACCGTATAAACCAGGTCGCTGAGCTTGCGGTCCAGATCGACGCCGGCGGCGTTCTGGAACTGAAAGAGGTCGAAGTCGTAATACTCGGGCCTGCCCCGCGCCCGGGCTTCGTCGTCGAGTTCCACCGTGGCGGCCTCGGGCATGGCCAGGGGCAGGACGAAACGGAAGTAGGCCCGATGGGCGGCCTTCTCCCGCTGGTACCAGACCTCTCCCCCATGGCGGTCGATGACGTCGCGCAGGCTGAGGGGCGAGTTCTCGCCGCTGACGTGCATGGCTTCCAGTTCCCAGGTGTAAAAGGTCTCCGAAGACATGGCCTGGCCGCTCCAGATGAGGTCCAGATAGGCCAGCCGGTCCTGGTGGCTGAGACGGAAGCGCAGTTCGCGAATCTCGTAGTGTTCCTGCAGGCGCGCGGCCAGGAAGGCGATGGCGAACACCAGCGAAAAACTGTCGGCCTTGATCCACAGGGCGTCGTCGATTTCTTCGCACTTGCCCGGCAATTGCAGCAAATCCTCGATGCGCCGCTGGGCGGCGGCGATGATGTCGATGCCCAGGACGTCCTCCAGGGGCCAGCGGGTCTTGAGCGAATCCGAGAACTCGGCCATGGTGCTGTCGAGCCGCTCGCTCATGCGGGCCGCCTCTTCGTCGGCGATGCGCACGAAGCGGTCGCGCAGTTCGGGTTCCATGTCGGGGTAGTCGATGAGATTGGTCACCGCCGCCCGCAGGGTGCCGAGGGCCGCCCGGCTGCCCTCGGTGAGGGAATGCAGCACCTGGTCACGGCGGGCCTCCTGTTCCAGGCTGCGGGTGATGTTTTCCACCGTCAGCACATAGCCGCCCATGGCGGCGGCCGCGGCGTCGCCGGCCCCGGTCAGGACCGGGACCATCTGCACCCGCAGCAACTGGCCCCCCCGGGTGGTGGTGACGAAATTGGCCAGGGCCGCCTTGCCGGCCGACATGCGCTGGCGTATGACCTCCTGGGCATGATGGACCTGGTTCTTCTCCAGAATGGAAAAGATCGAGCGCCCGAGACCGATGAGCGCCCCGCCGCTCACCGACGTGGGCCCCTGGGCAAGGGCTTTGAACTGCAAGCGGGCGCGGTTGTTGTAGAGCAGGATGCGCCCGTCCAGATTGCACACGATGACGGCCTGGGCCAGTTCCGACATGAGGGCGGCCAGCCGGTTCTTCTCTTCCTCCACCGAGGCCTTGGCGCGGGCGATCTGGGCATCGACGTCGTCCAGCAGTGCGTTGCGCTGCTGAGCCAGATCGTTGGCGGCGCGGGCGAGATGCTGCACCTCCGGCGGCCCTTCCAGGGCGACGCGGAAATTGCGGTTGGCCCCCAGCATGAGTCGCAGGGTTTCCGACATGCGCAGGAGTCCATCGACGTATTGCCGGAAGAGCTTGTGCACCATGGCCATGCCGACGACGAAGCCGAAGACCGTCATCAGGGTGCCGATGGGCAGGCGGGAAAGCAGCAGTTCGAGCAGCAGGCTGCGCTCCGCCTCCTTCATGTCCAACCAGACCAGCAGGGAGGTGACGACGAAGGGCCCGGTCATCAGGAGCCCCAGGATGACGGCTGCGAGGATGAAGCGAACCTTGGCCTGCATGGAGAATCCTTGGGAAGGCGACCTTGGGAAACCTACGCGGCCAGCATGGCCTTGACCTTGGCCAGCAGTTCCTTGGTCGAGAAGGGCTTGGTCACGTAGGCGTCGGCGCCCAGGGCCAGACCCTTGGCGACCTCGGTATCGCGGCCCTTGGCGGTCAGCATGACTACCTGGATACCGGCATTGTCCGGGTTGGAACGAATGGCCTCGCAGACCTCAAAGCCCGACTTCTTGGGCATCATGACGTCGAGCAGCACCAGGTCGGGGCGGAAATTCGCCACCCGGGCGAGTCCTTCCTCGCCATCGGCGGCCACGGCGACCTCGAAGCCTTCCTTTTTCATGAGAAATTCCAGGGAAATGACGATGTTCGGTTCATCGTCCACGATCAGGATTTTCTTCGCCATGGTCACTCCTCCCTAATGCTGCTGTTTTTCCGGCGCGCGCAGCGGCAGGGTAAAGACGAAGCGCGCGCCGCGCCCGGGTTCGCTTTCGGCCCACAGGCGTCCACCAAAGTATTCCACGATCTGGCGGCTGATGGGCAAGCCCAGCCCCGTTCCCTGGGGTTTATCGGTCAAGGTGTTGCCTCCCTGGCGGAATTTTTCGAAGATGACTTCGAGCTCTTCCGGCCGCAGCCCGGGACCGTTATCCTCGACGCTGACCCTCAGCTCTTGCGGCCCCTGCCGCAGCGCGACGGCCACCTGGCCGCCACTGACCGGAACGAATTTCACCGCGTTGGACAGCAGATTGATCATGACCTGGACCAGACGGTCCCGGTCCGCCTGGATGACCGGCCCCGCCTCCGGCAGATCGACGCTGACCGCCACGCCTTTGCCACGGAAGAGCTGATCGACCGAGCCCAGGGAATCCCGGATGACTTCGGCGAGATCCACCTCGCCCGTGACCCACTCGGCCCTCCCCGACTCCAGTTTGGCCATGTCGAGAATCTGGTTGATGAGGCGGGTCAGGCGTTCGGCCTCGGTGACCATGATGCCGAAAAATCGCTTGCGCTCGGCGAGTTCGATGCAGGGATCGTCCAGCAACAGTTCCGACAGGGCACGGATCGAGGTCAGAGGCGTACGCAGTTCATGGGTGACGGTGGAGATGAAATCGTCCTTCATGCGATCGAGTTCGCGCAGGCGCTCGTTGGCCTCGCGCAACTCGGCGGTGGCCGCCTCCAGAGCCTTGGACTTGACCTCGAGTTCGCGGCTGTGGGCGCGCACCTGGGTGGCTTCGTCCAGGATGCCCAGTACTTCGTCGAGGCCCAGTTCCTCTTCCTGGACGACCGAAGCCACCATCACCCGTGCGCTGGCCGACCCGATGGCGCCGGCAAGCTGAGTCTCCGCGAAAAGGACGAAATCGGCATCCGCGGGAAGCGCCCGCCAGTCATCCGCTTTCCGCCGCCTGGCATAGGCTCCCAGTTGCTGGCGGGCCCGGGCCGGCCCCAGGAATCGCTCGAGCAGCCCCACCAGTTCCCCGGCCGACGCACTGCCCCGCCACAGACTGGCCCGGGTGGCCCCCTCTCCCCGGACCAGGGCATCGACGAAGCGCTCGGCCTGGGCCACCTCGGCGGCCCGCGGCCGGGTGGCCAGGGAGAGCGCCACGTAGAGTCCGGCGTTGACCAGCAGGCTCCAGAAGAGACAGTGGGAAATCTCGTCCAGACCGGTGAGCCCGAAAAGCGCCTGGGGCTTGAGGGCGACAATGCCGGCCGGTCCCGCGTCGAGAAATTCCCTGCCGATCCAGCCCGACTTGGCGAAGGAGGGCAGCAGCAGGGTGTACAGCCACAGGGCAAACCCCCCCAGCAGTCCGGCGACGGCGCCCGCGCGGTTGCCGGCCTTCCAGTACATGCCCCCGAACAGCGCCGGCGCAAACTGGGCCACGGCAGCGAAGGAGATGAGGCCGATGGCCACCAGGGCATAGGCCTCCCCCGCCGCGCGGAAATAGGCGTAACCCAGAAACAGGATGAGGGCGATGGCCCAGCGGCGAATCCCCAGAAGAAGGCCCGACATGTCGCGCCGCGCGCGCTGGGCGAACCAGGCGGAGCGCAGCAGCCAGGGCATGACGAGGTCGTTGCAGACCATGGTGGACAGGGCGATGGTTTCGACGATGACCATGCCGGTGGCCGCCGAGAGGCCGCCGATGAAGGCCAGGAGCGCCAGACCCGTCGCCCCCTGCGACAGGGGCAGGGTCAGGACGAAGGTATCCGCATCCCCGGCGCCGCCAAAATGCAGCATGCCCCCCAGGGCCAGGGGCAGGACGAAGATATTGATGAGCAGGAGGTAGAGCGGAAAGAGCCAGACCGCCCGCCGCAGATGGCTTTCGTCCACATTCTCCACGACGGCGATCTGGAACTGGCGGGGCAGCAACAGGATGGCAAGGCCGGAAAGAATGATGAGCGAGAGCCAATTTCCGGCCCGTGCCGGGTCGAGAGTGAGGAGCTTGACCAGCTCCGGCGACGCCGCGGCCCGCTGAAAGATGTCCCCCAGACCGTCGAAGAGGCTGTAGCTCACGAAGACCCCCACGGCCATGAAAGCGACCAGCTTGACCACGGACTCGAAGGCCACCGCGGCGACCATACCCTCGTGGCGCTCCGTGGCGTCCAGGTGGCGCGTGCCGAAGAGGATGGTGAAGACGGCCATCACCGCCGCGATGGCCAGGGTGGAGTCCGCCCAGCCTGTCGCCCCTTTGCCGATGGGGGTGGCAAAGACGATGTCGAAGCTCGCCGACACGGCTTTTAGTTGCAGTGCAATATAAGGGATAACCCCGATAACGGCGATGACGGTCACCAGACCGGCGAGAAACTGGCTCTTGCCGTAGCGCGAGGCGATGAAATCGGCGATGGAGGTAATGCGTTGGGCCTTGCCGATGCGGATCATCTTGGCGATGACCGTACCGAAGAGCAGGACCAGGGTCGGACCGAGGTAGATGGTCAGGAAGGAAAGCCCGCCGGAAGTCGCCCGGCCGACGCTGCCGTAGAAGGTCCAGGATGTGCAATAGACAGCCAGGGACAGGGCATAGACATTGGCCGTGATGATGGAACGACCCGCGTCGGCCCGGGCATCGCCAAAGCGCGCCACGGCGAAGAGCAAGCCCAGGTAGGCCACGGCAACCGCGCTGACCAGCCAGCCGGAAAGCATCAGCGTCCCCGCTTCTCGGAAACCCAGGCGGCCAGCGCAATCAAGGCGATCCAGACCCCGAAGAGGTAACAGTAGGTCGCAGGCAGGCCGGCGATTTCCCCCTCCGGCAAGGAGACCAGGGGAAAGCTGAGCAGCGGAAGCCCCACGAGGCCGATCCCCGCCAGCCGCTGACGGATGGTCGACGTTTGCCGCATTAGCGTAACCCCCAAACAAAAACGGCCAACACGCACCGCGTGTCAGCCGTTCTCCAGCGGATATCGCTCCCCGCCTTCGCGGTCACCAAGTGGGCGACCATGTCTCCTCCCTGCCTTATTTGTTTGGCGGCCCACCCAGGCAAGAGGGCGGGTCCGCTTCCTGCAACCCTGGACCGGGCCGGGTTGCCCCGGCCCGGATCCCGGTCCATCAGATCGAGTTCTTGAGTTGCTCGAGGATGGCCGGGTTTTCCAGGGTGGAGGTGTCCTGCGTGAGTTCCTCACCCTTGGCCAGACCACGCAGCAGACGACGCATGATCTTGCCCGAACGGGTCTTGGGCAGGTTGTCGCCGAAGCGGATGTCCTTGGGCTTGGCGATGGGACCGATTTCCTTGCCCACCCAGTCGGAAAGCTCCTTGGCGATCTTCTTGGCGGCATCGGCGTCGGCCGGACGGGCACCCTTCAGCACCACGAAGGCGACGATGGCTTCACCGGTCAGGTCGTCGGGACGACCCACGACGGCGGCTTCAGCCACCAGCGGGTTGGCCACCAGGGCGGATTCGATTTCCATGGTGCCCATGCGGTGACCGGAAACGTTCAGCACGTCGTCGATACGGCCGGTGATGGTGAAGTAGCCGTTGTTGGCGTCGCGGATGGCGCCGTCGCCGGCCAGGTACAGCTTGCCCTGGAAATCGGCGGGGTAGTAGGACTTGACGAAGCGGTCCGGATCGCCCCAGATGGTGCGGATCATGGACGGCCACGGCTTCTTGCACACCAGGATGCCGCCCTGGCCCCAAGGCAGTTCGGAACCGGTTTCGTCCACCACGGCGAACTGGATGCCGGGGAAAGGCAGGGTGCAGGAGCCCGGAACCAGCGGCGTGGCGCCCGGCAGCGGGGTGATCATGTGGCCGCCGGTTTCGGTCTGCCAGAAGGTATCGACGATGGGGCAGCGGCTGCCGCCGACGTTCTGGTAGTACCACTCCCAGGCCGCCGGGTTGATCGGCTCGCCGACGGAACCCAGGATGCGCAGGGTGGACAGGTTGTAGCTCTTGGGATGGACGGCCGCGTTGGCGTCGGAGGCCTTGATGAGCGAACGGATGGCGGTCGGAGCGGTGTAGAACACGGTGACGCCGTGGTCCTGGATCATCTTCCAGAAGCGGCCGGCATCCGGGTAAGTGGGAACGCCTTCGAAGACCACTTCGGTCACGCCACAGGCCAGGGGACCGTAGGTGATGTAGGTGTGGCCCGTGACCCAGCCGATGTCGGCGGTACACCAGAAGGTGTCGCTGGGCTTGATGTCGAAGGTCCACTTCATGGTCAGCACGGCGTGCAGCAGGTAGCCGCCGGTGCAATGCACGACGCCCTTGGGCTTGCCGGTGGAACCGGAGGTGTAGAGGAGGAAGAGCGGATGATCGGCCTCGACCCACTCGGGTTCGCAGGTTTCGGCCTGGCCTTCCAGACCCTCGTGCAGCCAGCTGTCGCGGCCGGCGGTCATGGCGCAGTCGCCACCCGTGCGCTTGAAGACGATGACGTTCTTGACCGATTCGCAGCCGCCCATGGTGAAGGCTTCGTCGGCGATGGGCTTCAGGGGAATGGCCTTGCCGCCGCGGAACTGGCCGTCGGAGGTAATGAGCATGACGGCGCCGGCATCGTTGATGCGATCGCGCAGGGACTGGGCGGAGAAGCCGCCGAAGACGATGGAGTGGGTGGCACCGATGCGGGCGCAGGCCTGCATGGCGACGATGCCTTCGATGGTCATGGGCAGGTAGATGACGACGCGGTCACCCTTCTTGACGCCCTTGGACTTCAGCAGGTTGGCCATCTTGCAGACCTTGACCAGCAGTTCCTTGTAGGTGACCTTGGTCACTTCACCGCTGTCGGCTTCGAAGATGATGGCGACCTTGTCGCCCAGGCCGTTCTCGACGTTGCGGTCGAGACAGTTGTAGGAGGCATTCAGCTTGCCGTCGGCAAACCACTTGTAGAAGGGAGCGTTGGACTGATCGAGCACCTGGTTGAAGGGTTGCTTCCAGGTGAGGAATTCGCGGGCGCGCTTGGCCCAGAACCCTTCGTAATCGGCCTCGGCCTCCGCGCACAGCGCCTTGTAGGCGTCCATCCCGGAAACCGCCGCGTTTTTGACGATTTCATCGGACGGGTAGTAAACCTGCACGGATTCATTGGACATCTGCTTCTCCTCTGCGAAATTAGGCCAAAAAAAAACGTTAGAAAGACACGAGAAAACGGATTACAGGCCCCCCGGCCTGCAATGCGGGAATGCTGCGCTCGTCGCTGTGATCGGGGACCCCTGCAAGAACGCCTGTTTTTCTGGGCTGCGCGGCATTAGACGGGCAGTTTCTTACAACCGGCTTACGAAAGCACGCTGCGCCGCAGCATTAGGGCGTTCCGGCGACTCCGGCGGGCAAGGGCCGCGTGTTAAGATGCCCGCTTTTCCCCAGCTCCGCAAACCATGAAAATCGTCGCCAGACTCGAAGGGTTCATTTTTTGGAGCCGCTGGCTCCAGGCCCCCCTGTACCTCGGATTGATCGCAGCCCAGGGCGTCTACGTATATCAGTTCATGCACGAACTGATCCATTTGGTCAGCAAGGCGGGCAGTCTCTCAGAAAACGAGGTCATGCTGATCGTCCTCGGCCTCATTGACGTCGTCATGATCGCCAATCTGCTGGTGATGGTCATCGTCGGGGGCTACGAAACCTTCGTTTCCCGTCTCGACCTGGAAGGCCACCCCGATCAGCCGGAATGGCTTTCCCACGTCAATGCGGGGGTGCTCAAGGTCAAGCTGGCGACGGCCCTGATCGGCATTTCCTCCATTCACCTCCTGAAGACCTTCATCAACGCCGCCCAGATCGACGATCGGGTCATCCTCTGGCAGGCCCTCATCCACGCCCTTTTCCTGGTTTCCGCCCTCATGATCGCCCTCACCGACAAGATCATGACCCAGACGCTCACCCTGCAACACCAGTCCCACTAGTTCGGAAGCCTGCCATGACCGCCATTCGCCAGGAAGACCTGATCCAGTCCGTCGCCGATGCCTTCCAGTACATCAGCTACTACCACCCCCTCGACTACATCACGGCCCTGGGCGAGGCCTACGACCGGGAAGAATCCCCCGCCGCCAAGGACGCCATCGCCCAGATCCTGACCAATTCGCGCATGGCCGCCGAGGGCCACCGCCCCATCTGTCAGGACACCGGCATCGGCATGGTCTTCCTCAAGGTGGGCATGAAGGTCACCTGGGACGACGCCACCATGAGCGTGCAGGAGATGGTCAACGAAGGCGTGCGCCGCGCCTACGCCAACCCGGACAACCCCCTGCGCGCCTCGGTGCTGGCCGACCCCGCCGGCGCCCGCAAGAACACCAAGGACAACACCCCGGCCGTGGTGCATTTCGAAATCGTCCCCGGCGACCACGTGGAAGTGATCTGCGCCGCCAAGGGCGGCGGCTCGGAAGCCAAGTCCAAGTTCGCCATGCTCAACCCCTCCGACGACCTGGTGGACTGGGTGCTGCACAAGATCCCCGAAATGGGCGCCGGCTGGTGCCCGCCGGGCATCATCGGCATCGGCATCGGCGGCACGCCGGAGAAGGCCATGCTGCTGGCCAAGGAATCCATCATGGCGCCGGTGGATATCCATGAACTGAAGGCCCGCGGCCCCAAGAACCGCGCCGAGGAGCTGCGCCTGGAACTGTACGAGAAGGTCAATGCCCTGGGCGTCGGCGCCCAGGGCCTGGGCGGCCTGACCACGGTGCTCGACGTCAAGGTGCTCGATTACCCCTGCCACGCCGCCAACCTGCCGGTGGCCCTGGTGCCCAACTGCGCCGCCACCCGCCACTGCCACTTCCACCTGGACGGCTCCGGCCCCGCCAAGCTGGAAGTGCCCAAGCTGGAAGACTGGCCCGCCGTCACCTGGACGCCGGACTTGAAGTCCGCCACCCGCGTCAATCTCGACACCCTGACCCAGGCCGAAGTCGCTGCCTGGAAGCCCGGCCAGAAGCTGCTCCTCAACGGCAAAATGCTCACCGGCCGCGATGCCGCCCACAAGCGCATCGCCGACATGCTGGCCAAGGGCGAGAAGCTGCCGGTGGATTTCACCAACCGCGTCATCTACTACGTGGGCCCGGTGGACCCCGTGCGCGACGAAGTGGTCGGCCCCGCAGGCCCCACCACCGCCACCCGCATGGACAAATTCACCCGCATGATGCTGGAGAAGACCGGCCTCATCTCCATGATTGGCAAGTCCGAGCGCGGCCCGGTCGCCATCGAGGCGATCAAGGACAACAAGTCCGCCTACCTGATGGCCGTCGGCGGCGCCGCCTACCTGGTGGCCAAGGCCATCAAGACGGCCAAGGTGGTGGGCTTTGCCGACCTGGGCATGGAAGCCATCTACGAGTTCGACGTGCAGGACATGCCGGTCACCGTGGCCGTCGACTCCGCCGGCACCTCGGTGCACGAAACCGGGCCGAACGAGTGGCAGGTCAAGATCGGCAAGATTCCGGTCAAGGCCTGACCCAGTCCGAAAACAAAAAATGGCCGGAGCGATCCGGCCATTTTTTTGCAACCCCGGGCGAGAATCCCGGGAGCGCTGCCTATCCCATCATCCGTTCCGAGCGCGCCCGGGACCAGAGCTTGCGCTCGATCTCGTCCACCGGCAGGCTCAGGTTGAAGGCCAGGTCGATCTGCTTGAGCACCGGGACGATCTGCAGGCCCACGCTGCCCAGGCAGGGCTGCAGGGCCTGGGGCGGAACCGACGCGAGCAGTTCCTTCAGCTTGAGGATGAATTCATCCTTGCGGAAATCCTCGCCCCGCTTGGCCTCACCTGACTCGACCCGATTGCCGCCCGCCTTCAGGGCGGCTTCCATGCGGCCGTTGGCCAGGGTCAGGAAATCGTCGGCAGAGAGCGTCACGCCATCCTCGGGCATGGTGGCGATGCCCACGCTCACGGTCATATCGACCCGCTCGCCCCGGATGGAAATCTGCGCAGCGGCCAGCCCCTTGCACACCCGCTCGGCGAAACTCGCGCACAGGGCCCGGTTGGTGCCGGGAGCGACGATGGCCACGCGCCCCGGCAGGAAGGCGCCGATGCTGTCATCGGTGCGGATCTTGTTGGCCAGGAGGCGACCGAATTTCACGGCGATCTTGTCGCCCAGTTCGCTGCCGAAGCGCCCGACTACCCGGGAATAACTATCCAGCCCGAAGACCAGCACGCCGACCGCATGGTTTCCTCCGGCCGCCAGAAGCTTGGTCAGGGCCTGCTCCACTTCCGCCCGGGGCGGGAAATCCGGCGCCGGCCGCGCCACCCCCATCACGTCGCTGGCCGTGATACCGGACATACCCGCCACCCGGCCCAACTGGCCCATGATGTCGCTGATGCCCAGGTTGCTCGCCGTACCGACGGATTCCTCCTCGGCCACGGTAGCCATGGCCAGGCTGGCGCCGGCCGGATCGCCCCCCTCTGCCTCCGCAGCCAGGGGCCCGGTGGACGCGCGGATGGCGGCCACCAGCGTTCCGATCTGGGCACTGGCCATGCCCTTCTGGAGAAAATCCGTCACCCCCCGGATGCGCGCCTGCTGGCGCTCGCCTTCGCTCACCACGTCGGAAACGATCAGGTAAAAGGGCGTGGCGCGCAGGCGGGCAAGTTTGCTGCCCCGCAGGCGCTCGACCAGGCCGAAGCCATCGAGCTTGGGCATGGACGCCCCGGAAATGACCGCGACGATGGACGAATCGAGCACCAGCGTCTGCCAGGCGGACTCGCCGTTGGCTTCTTCACGGATGTCGAAAAAGGTACTGAGGTATTTGGACAGCGATGCCCGGATGACGCGGGAGGCGTCGACGATGAGCACGCGAGGCAGGTCGTTCATGTCTCTTCCAGTGCCACCCGCCGATTCCCCCTGGGCGGCACACTATTACTAAATGCTTAGTTTCTTCTTTTCCGCCACTGTATATCAAAATCAAGGAACGGTGTCGGCAGGGCGGCTATCTTTCGCGCGGCACCCGGCGACGCCCTACAATCGCCCTTTTACCCAAGCGTCCATCATGATCCGCAGCGCACTCTCCTGGCAGCCCCAGGGCGACTACTCCGACATCCGCTTCGAGGCCGCCGAA
>Ga0268298_10000153_pt1 | contig 84992 bp, 71 predicted proteins | sample WWTPWeurt_MetaG_FD_194462 | JGI IMG/M metagenome (GOLD analysis project Ga0268298, IMG submission 194462) | Activated sludge microbial communities from WWTP in Nijmegen, Gelderland, Netherland - WWTP Weurt | ecosystem: Engineered > WWTP > Aerobic digester > Activated sludge | place...
CCCCCCCAGCAGCGAAGCAAGCGGCCCCCCATTCTAAACCGCCCGCCCCCCACCCCCCACCGCGGGTCGCAAAGTAGCCCCCGCCAGCTAGGCGGAGCGGGGCGCCGTGGGCTCCCTGCCCACAAGCCCCGCGACAACGACGCTGGCGGGGGCGCCCTGCGGCCCGCTAGAGCCAACGTTTGCGGCGGCGGTAGTGCTTCGCGTTGCGAAACGAAGTTCTCCCCTCCGCTGAAAGCCCGAGGTAGAACTCCTTCACGTCCTCGTTATCGCGCAACTCCGCGGCAGCCCCCTCCATGACCACCCGACCGCTCTCCAGGATGTAGCCAAAATCCGCGTGGGCCAGGGCGACGAGTGTGTTCTGCTCGGCCAGCAGGAAACTCACTTTTTCCCGCGTGTTGAGATCCTTCACGATGGAAAAAATCTCCGCGACGATCTGGGGCGCCAGCCCCATGGAAGGTTCGTCGAGGAGGATCATTTCCGGCTGAGCCATGAGGGCGCGGCCGATGGCGCACATCTGCTGCTCGCCACCCGAGGTATAGCCTGCCTGGGAACCGCGGCGCTCCTTCAGGCGCGGGAAGTAGTGGTAGACCCGCTCCAGGCCCTGGCGTAATTCCGCCCGGGAAACCTTGCGGCTGTAAGCCCCGGTGAGGAGATTTTCCTCGATGCTCAGATGGGCGAAGCAGTGCCTGCCCTCCATGACCTGGATGACCCCCTGCTGCACCAGTTCGCTCGGGCTGAGGCGGTCGATGCGCGCCCCCTTGAATTCGATGCTGCCTTTGGTGACATCGCCACGTTCCGCCCGCAGAAGATTGCTCACCGCCTTCAGGGTCGTCGTCTTGCCGGCGCCGTTGGCCCCCAGGAGCGCAACGATGCCTCCCCGCGGCACGCGGAGGGAAACGCCCTTCAACACCAGGATCACATGGTCGTAGATGACCTCGATGTTGTTGATCGCAAGGTAGGCCTCGCCATTCGGCGTCATGCCCTCTCCCCCGGGGAATGCGTTCCCCTCCGCCCCCCTTCTCCCTTCCCTCTTGCCACCCCTAGCTCTCCTTCGCGCAATCCCGGGGCGTGATGCCTTTTTCCTTGGCGTACTGGCGCGCAGTGGCCTGGAAGAGGGGGTGGATGAGGGCCTTGTTGCCCTCCAGCCAGTCAGAGATCACGACCCAGCGCGTGCCGTCCCACTGCTGGATTTTCACCTTGCCGGAACCTTCGTGATTGGCGCAGGAAGTGCGGACTTCCGGCAGCAGCCCCGTCGCGCCCAGGGTCTTGAGGCGGGCTTCGGTGATGTTGAGGTTTTCCATGCCCCAGCGCACCTGCTCCCCGCTCATGGCCTTGCCCTTGCCGTACTTTTCCTGGGCCCTGCGGATGGCCTCCACGGACAGGATGGCGCTGGAAACCCCCCGGTTGTAGAGGATGGTTCCAATCTTGCCCGGGTCGGAGAGATTGCCCTTGCCGGCGCCGTAGACCGTCTTCTCGATGTCGGCGATGAGCGGCACCGTCTTGCCTGCCACGTTGAAGGTCGCCGAAAGATAGCCCTTGGCGGCGTCGCCGGCCGGCACCGTATCCTCCTCCGATCCCGCCCACCAGGAACCGATGATGCGGTCTCGGGGGAAGCCCACCTTCTGGGCAGCCTTGAGGGCCGTCTGATTCATGACCCCCCAGCCCCAGAAAATGACGTAATCCGGCTTCTCCTGGCGAATCTTGAGCCACTGTGCCCCCTGCTCGTTGCCCGGGTGGGCGACGGGGATCTGCACCAGATCGAACTTGCCCAGGCGCGACTCGGCCTCCAGGGCCAGGATGGCCTCCTTGCCGTAGGCCGAGTCATGGTAGAGATAGACGATCTTCTTGCCGGCCAGAGTGCCCTTCTCCTTGTCGCGCAGGAATTTCACGATGGCCGAAGCCTGCATCTGGTAGGTGGTCACCAGGGGAAAAGCATAGGGGAAGACCGATCCGTCAGTGGCATCGGTACGACCAGAGCCGACCATGGCGAGGGGAATGCGGTCCGCCGCCGTCTTGTCAATGAGGGCGTAGGAAATCCCGGTGGACAGCGGATGGATCGGCCCTGCGGAAGTCTTGGCGCGGGACTTCAGCCGCTCGTAGCACTCGACGCCCTTGGCGTTGTTGTACTCGGTTTCGCACTCCTCCCACACCATTTTCACGCCGTTCACCCCACCCTCTTTCAGGTTGACGTAGTTGAGGTAGTCGATGAAGCCGCCGAAGAGCGCCATGCCGTTGGCCCCGTAAGGTCCGACCCGATAGGAGGTGATGGGAAAGAACTGCTCCTCGGCGGCTCCGGCGGCAAGGGCAAGACTGGCGAGAAGGGCGGCGAGAAGAGGTTTGGTCGAGCGGGTCATGGAACATCTCCAGGGGGTGTCACGGACGAAGACACCTTTGCTTTATAGACGAAAACTGGCGCTTCAGTGGGGGAAGGGCCACAAACGCAGCTTTTCCTTGGCAATCTGCCACAAACGGGCCAGGCCGTGGGGTTCGACGATGAGGAAAAACATGATGAGCGCCCCGAAGAGAAGGATCTGGACGTGGGACACCGTGGCACTGGAAAAGGGCAGCCCCAAAAAGGCCGCAGCCGCCGGCAAGCTGAGATCGAGGGCGATGGGCAGAAGCAGGATGAACGCTGCCCCCAGGAAACTGCCCAGAATCGACCCGACGCCGCCAATGATGATCATGAAGAGGATGCGGAAGGACAGGTCGAGGGAAAAGCCGTCCGGCTCCACCGACCCCAGGTAGCAGAAGGCGTAGAGGGCACCCGCCACGCCGCAGTAGAAGGAACTGATGGCGAAGGCCAGCAGCTTGGCAGGCATGAGCCGGATGCCGATGACGGCGGCTGCCACGTCCATATCGCGCACCGCCATCCAGGCACGGCCGGTTGCGGAGCGCACCAGATTTTTTGCCGCCAGGGCCATGAGGACGACGATGCTCAGCACCAGCAGGTACTTCTCCCGCGGCGTCTCGAAAGCATGCCCCAGGATGACCACCTTCTGGGCGGATATGACCCCGGAGGACGAATGATTGGATAGCCAGGGAAACTTGGTCAGGCACCAGACGATGAAAAACTGGGCAGCCAGCGTGGCCACCGCCAGATAGAAGCCCTTGATGCGCAAGCTGGGCAGCCCGAACAGAACGCCCACCCCGGCGGCGGTGAGTCCGGCAAGGGCAAAGCTGAGCAGGATGGGAATCCCCTCGACGCGCAATTGGAAGTTATAGGCGGCATAGGCCCCCACGGCCATGAAGGCCGCCGACCCCAGGGAAAGCTGCCCCGCGTAGCCCGTAAGCAGATTGAGCCCCAGGGCTGCCAGGGAAAAAACCAGAAAAGGCACGAGTATGGCCGAAAGCCAGTACTCACTCGCAACCCAGGGCACCCCGACAAAAGCGAGCAGCAGCAAGAGCCCCATCCCCACCCGCTCCTGGCGCAGCGGAAAGAGTTGTTGATCCGCTGCGTAACTGGTCTTGAACTGCCCCGTCTCACGATAGAACATCGCGCCTCACCTCTCTTCAGACCCTGTCAATGTGCTTTTCCCCGAACAGTCCCTCGGGTCTGATCAGCAGAAAGAGCAGGGCCAGAACGTACGGGAACCACCCCTCGATGCCGCCGAAGTTGCCGCCAAATACGTCCTGCAACAGGGGTGGGATGTAAATTTCCGCCAGTTTCTCCGAGGCCCCGATGATGAGGCCGCCGACGATGGCCCCGGGCACTGAGGTAAACCCCCCCAGAATCAACACCGGCAGGGCCTTGAGGGCGGTGAAGGTGAGGGCGAACTGCACGCCGTTGCGCGCCCCCCAGAGCAGGCCCGCCACCAGGGCGACGAAGCCGGCAACGCCCCATACGATGGCCCAGATGTGTTGCAGGGGAATGCCAATGGACAAGGCCGCCTGATGGTCGTCGGCCACGGCCCTCAGGGCACGGCCGATGCGGGTGTATTGGAAGAGCAGGGCCAGGGCCGTCACCAGCACCGCCGCAACCCCCGCCGCCACCAGGTCGAAGCGCGACACCACCATGCCCGTCGCCTCCAGGATAGCCTCGATGGGTTCGTCCACGATGCCCAGGTCTAGGGGTCGAGGCGCGTTGCCGAAGAGCAGTGGGGCGAGGCCCTCGATGAAGAAGGCCAGACCGATGGTGGCCATGAAGAGGGCAATGGGCGGCTGATTGACCAGACGCCGCAGCACGAAGCGCTCGGTGGCAATGCCGAAAGCCGTCATCAGGACAAAGGCGAGGATGATGGCGAGCCACAGCGGAGCGCCTTTCTCCAGTCCACCGACCACCGTCAGGGCGGCCAGATAGACCATGGCCCCCTGGGCGAAGTTGAACACGCCGGACGCCTTGAAAATAAGCACGAAGCCCAGGGCGACCAAGGCGTACATGACCCCGGAAAGGAGGCCGCCAATGAGGATTTCAAAGAAGAATTGCATGGTTGGGAATCCTTCAGTGCGGCACGCCCAGATAGGCGCGAATGACCTCTTCGTCGGCCCGCACGGCATCGGGCGTGCCGTCGCCGATCTTGCGGCCGTAGTCCAGGACCACCACCCGGTCTGAGATGTCCATCACCACGCCCATGTCGTGCTCGATGAGGACGATGGTGGTGCCGAACTCGTCGTTCACGTCGAGGATGAAACGGCACATGTCCTGTTTTTCTTCCACGTTCATGCCGGCCATGGGTTCGTCCAGGAGCAGCAGTTCCGGTTCCGCCGCGAGGGCGCGCCCCAACTCGACCCGCTTTTGCAGGCCGTAGGGCAGACGGCCCACGGGGGTTTTGCGGATGGCCTGGATCTCCAGGAAATCGATGATTTCCTCGACCCGGCGGCGGTGCTCCATTTCTTCCCGCCACGCCCGGCCGATCCACAGGGCATGCTCCAGGAAGGTGGCCTTCATGCGGGTGATGCGGCCGGTCATGATGTTGTCCAGGACCGTCATGCCGCGGAACAGGGCGATGTTCTGGAAGGTACGGGCGATGTGGTGGCTGGCGGCGTCGTGGGGCTCGATGCGCCGCCGCTCCTCGCCGCGAAAGACGATGCTGCCTTCCTGGGGGTGATAGACGCCGTTGATCACGTTCAGCATGGAACTCTTGCCCGCACCGTTGGGGCCGATGATGGCGCGAATCTCGCCCTCCCGCACGTCGAAGGAAATGTCGCTCAAGGCCCGCACCCCCCCAAAAGCGAGGGAAATATGGCGCAAATCGAGGATCACCTCGCCGATGCGGCGGTCACGGACGGAAGATTGGGTCATGGGGCGAACGGGTTGAGTCCGGGCAAAGTCATTTCAGGCCACCTTGCGCACGGGGGGAAAAACACGCGCCTCGACCAGGACGACATCGGCGGCCACCCTGCCGCGCCGCCCGTCCTCGAACTTGACCTCGGTCTCCACGTACTGGCTGGCCTTACCCCCGTACAGCGCCTCGACCAGCACAGCGTATTTCTCGGCGACGAAAGTGCGCCGGACCTTGCGGGTGCGCGTCAGTTCGTCATCGTCGGGGTCGAGTTCCTTGTGCAGGACCAGGAAGCGTTGAATTTGGGCCTCGGCCATGAAGGCATCCCGGGCCAAACCCGCATTGACGTCCTCGACGCATTGCCGGAGCAGTTCCCGCACCTCGGCCCGGCCGGCCAGATCGGCATAACCGGCGTAGGAGAGCCCCCGCCTTTCCGCCCAGTTGCCCACGGCCCCCAGGTCGATATTGAGGAAGGCACAGACCCGGGGGCGGCCGCTGCCGAAGCACACGGCCTCCTTGATGTAGGGGTAGAACTTGAGCTTGTTCTCGATGTAATTGGGCGCGAAGAGGGCGCCGCCGGCAAGGCGGCCCACGTCCTGCGCCCGATCGATGATCTTGAGCTGGCCATCGTCGTCGAGAAATCCGGCATCACCGGTATGGAAGAAGCCCTCGGCGTCCACGGCCTCGGCGGTGGCCTCGGGTCGCCGGTGGTATTCCCGCAGCAGCATCGGACCCCGCACCAGCACTTCGCCCCCTGCCGAAATGCGCAGTTCCACCCCCGGCGCCGGTGCCCCGACCGTATCGTCACGCACGGCGCCATTGCGTTGCAGGCAGACGTAGGCACAGGTTTCCGTCTGGCCGTAGAGCTGCTTGAGGTTGACGCCGATGGAGCGATAGAAGCGGAAGAGGTCCGGACCGATGGCGGCCCCCGCCGTGTAGGCCGCCCGCAGACGGGAAAAACCGAGGACGTTCTTGAGGGGCCCGTAGATGACGCATTCGCCCAGCGCGTAGGCGAGGCGCTTGGCAAGACCTACCGGCCGGCCGTCCAGGATGTCCGCCCCGCAATCCCGGGCGAGGGCCATGGCACGCCCGTACATCCAGCGCTTCAGGGCACCGGCGTCCTCCATGCGAATGCTCACCTGGGTGAGCAATCCCTCGAACACCCGCGGCGGCGCGAAATAGAAAGTGGGCCCGATCTCCCGCAGGTCGTTGAGCACCGTTTCGGCCGACTCGGGGCAGTTGACGGTAAACCCGGCCACCAGGGCCTGGGCGTAGGAAAAAAGATGGTCGCCGACCCAGGCCATGGGCAGATAGGACAGCAGCGCATCGTCGGGCCCCAGGTCGTCGACACTGATCCCTCCCCGGGCGGCTGCAATGAGGGCGCCGTGGGTCTGGGCGACGCCCTTGGGGCGGCCGGTAGTCCCCGAGGTATAGAGGATGACCGCCACGTCACCGGGGTCGGCGGCGGCAACTTCCTGCTCGAAAAACCCTCCATGGGCCGCCTCGTACTGCCGGCCGAGTTCGAGCAGGTGGTGGAAATCGTGCAGGCCCGGCTGCTCGTAATGACGCAGGCCCCGCGGGTCGTCGTAAATGATGTATTCCAGCGCCGGCCAGTGGGTGCGGACTTCCAGCAACTTGTCCACCTGCTCCTGGTCCTCGGCGGCGACGAAGCGGATCGCAGCATCTTCCAGGACGAAACGCACCTCATCGGCGACGGCATCCTGGTAGAGGGGCACCGGAATGCCGCCCAGGCTTTGGGCGGCCGTCATCATCATGTACAGGTGGGGCCGGTTGTCGCCGATGATGGCGAGACACTCGCCGCGCCGGAACCCCAGGGCGGCGAGGGCGGCGGCCAAGGCGCGGACCCGCTCGGCCACCGCGGCCCAAGTCCAGGTCTGCCAGATGCCCAGATGCTTTTCGCGCAGGGCCGGCGCCCCCCCCCCGCACGCGGGCGTGGCGCAGCAAGAGCCGCGGAAAAGTCGCCTCTCCCGCCGACACGTCGCCGGGTGCCGCATCCACCATGGAGTCTCCTTACGCCCTCTTTTTGGAGCCCCGCAAAAACCGGGATTGCCAGAGGGTCGATGGCGCCATTGTAGCCCCTGCGGGGGAAGCGGGAACAGGGCCGACGAAACTCGCCAGCAGAGCGACGATCCCCGCAAGATGCGGCGTAACCGATTGTTTTATAAAATTAATTATTTCGTAGACAATTTGCTCTTCAGGCCTATAGTGAAACCTTAGGCCCCGGAGTGAGGGATGCGCAGCGTCTCTGGCTCCGCCCCCGAGGACATTGCGAAAGCCGGCCCGGACCCGCCCCACACCCTGGGACGACTCCCCGCCCACCGGCCCGCCCCCGCGAAACCCACAAGGAGACACGGCATGGACGACCTTTCCCTGACACTGCTTCCCGAAGCCCTGATCGTCGACGTGCCGGAACTCGACGCGCAACACGAGGCGATCTTCGCCCAGATCGAAGCGCTCAAGGAGGCCTGCCTGGGCCGGGATGACGTTCCCGCCGCTCCCCTCGCCCTGCTCGTGGATTTGCTGTGTGGTCACTTCGCCACCGAAGAGCGCCTCGCCCGGGAGGCCGGCATCTACTTCGGCGCCCACGAGAGCGTGCATCGGGAAAGTCTGGTCGCCCTGGACCGCACCATCCATCGCGTGCGCCAGGGGGGGCTGGATGTCTTCTGCCTGCTGCGCTATCTGGAGTGCTGGTTCGAGCGCCACATTCTCGAACACGACATGCCTTTCGCCGAACGCTTGAACGCGGCCCACGCCCTGCCCCGCCCGCGCCCCGCCGCGATGCCCTTGCGGCTGCGCGCCTGAGCACCTGAGAGCCTTTCCGCCGCCCGCTCGCGGCACCCCCGCCGCCGCAGCCCCCCCTAAGCCACGACCTCGAACCCGGGGTCGTCCGCCCGGAGTTTCGGCGCCAGCCTGCTAACGCGCTGACCGCCCCAGGCGGGCGCGGGAGCGGCTTTCCAGGCGGAAGAGGCTGACCGCCTCGACCAGGGCGCCGGCCTGCTCCTCCAGGCTTTCGGCGGCCGCCGCGGCTTCTTCCACCAGGGCGGCGTTCTGCTGCGTCACGTCGTCCATCTGGCCCACCGCCTGGGTAACCTGCTCTATCCCCGCGCTCTGCTCGCGGCTGGCGTGGCTGATCTCTCCGATCAAGGCGGCGACCTTGCGGAAGCTCTCGACCACCTCGGTCATGGTTTCCCCTGCATCCTGGACCCGGCGGGTGCCATTCTTGACCGTATCGACGGACCCGCCGATGAGGGTCTTGATCTCCTTGGCCGCGCCCGCGCTGCGCTGGGCCAGATTGCGCACTTCGCTGGCCACCACGGCAAAGCCGCGTCCCTGCTCGCCCGCCCGGGCGGCCTCGACCGCCGCATTGAGGGCGAGGATATTGGTCTGGAAGGCGATGGAGTCGATGACCCCAATGATGTCGGCGATCTTGCGCGAACTCGCGTCGATCTCCGCCATGGTCTCCACCACCGACCCCACCAGCCCCCCCGCCTTCTGGGCGACGGCGTTGGCCTCGGCCGCCAGGGCTGCGGCCTGTTGGGCGTGTTCGGCATTCTGGCGCACCGTGGCGTTGAATTGCTCCATGCTCGACGAGGTTTCCTCCAGACTGGAGGCCTGCTCTTCCGTGCGCGCCGACAGATCCGTATTGCCCATGGCGATTTCCCGCGCCGCGGTATTGATCGTGTCGGCCGCCAGCTGGATCCGGCTCACCACGTCGCGCAACTGGTCCACCGTCGCGTTGGCGTCGTCCTTCAACTGGCCGAAAATGCCCTGATAGTCGGCTTCGACGCGACGGGACAGATCCCCCTCGGCGATGGCGCGCAGCACCCCCGCCACTTCCTGCAAACCCTGCTCGGTGGTGGTGGAAAGCGTATTCAAATCCCGCGCCAGGGTGAGGAAGAATCCATTGCGCCCAGCCTCCGCCAGGCGCTGGCTGAAGTCCCCCCGGGCGGCGGCGGCGATCAGCACGCCGACCTCCTCCTGGGCCAGACGGGTCTCCTCCCGCTGGGCGGCTTCCTGACGGGCCTGCCCCTCCAGGACGGAAAGGGACTGATTGCTGCCCTGAAGCGCATCGCGGAAGACACCGTGCAGCCCCACCGGCTGGGCCTTGCGGAAATACTTGCCTTCGCCCGCCATGCGCAGCACGGCCTGCTGCTCGCGGAAACAGGGCTCCAACTGATCGAGCATGTTGTTGATGCCCCAGCACAGTTCGCCCACGGCGTCCTTGGACCCGATATTGACCATGCGACCGGTGATCTTGCCTGCCGCCACCTCGCCGACCAGAAGGCGCAGGTGGTCGAGACGCACGTCGTTCGTGGCCCCGGAGCCCCGTCCGTCCCGTCGCGGGAAGAAAAGGAGCACCAGCCCGGCCAGGAAAAGCACGGCGGTCAGCCAGTCGAAGCCGTGCCGCAAGGAGGTCCACAGCGCCGCCACGGCCAGCAGCGCAACCAGGATGTACCCCTGAGCCTTAGAGTGCATGGATCAGCTCCTCATAACTCATGCCTTTATCCTTCAACACGCCCACCAGGAGCGCCAGGGAAGCATCGCAGGCGTCCCGCGCCCCCGCCTTGGTCTCGGCTTCCAGCATGGCCCGGTAAAGGCCCTCGATCACCGGCAGGGCGCTGCGCTTGGGGGCCCGGCGCACCGAGAGGTAACCGCTGATGTTGCCGGCCCCGTCGTAATCCGGCGTCACATGGGCGAAAACCCAGTAGAAGCTGCCGTCCTTGGCCATGTTCTTCACGTAGGCGAAAACCTCGCTGCCGGCGGCAATGTTGTCCCAGAGAAACTTGAACACCCCCCGCGGCATGTCCGGGTGACGGATGATGTTGTGCTGGGCGCCGAGCAGTTCCTTTTCGGAATAGCCCGAAAACTCGATGAAAATCTCGTTGCCGTAAGTGATGCGCCCCTTGGTGTCGGTCTTGGAGACGATGAAATCGTTCTCCCGCATGACCTTCTCCTGATTCGTGGGTTGAATCGGATTTTTCATGACCCCCTCCGGATTGTGGCTGCGACGTTTTGCGGCGAAGTATAGGCCAAGCGGCCTGCGCGGCCCATGCCTCAACCTTTGTTCGAAGACTTGCCATCCCCGTCGGCCCGCAGCCGTGCCTCGCGTCACCGCGCCGACCTGAGCGGCGCCCTGCCGAAACCCCGAGTCAAGGTAATCAAAAACATGATTAAGATCAATAGGTTTGCCCATGACCGCCAGCGGCGCCAAGCATCGTGGTATATTCGCAGGTTCTGAGACTGCCCCTGTTTCACGCCCCCGCCATGGCCCACATCGTCACCCGCTCCAACAGCATTCCCAGCCTGACGGCACACATGGAAGAGCTTCTCGGCGACTTCGAAGCACAGGTCTTCGAATTGCAGACCCTGACGGCCGGGATGCTGACCGATCTGACCATGGGGTTCTACATCAGCTACGCCGACAACACCCAGATCAACCTGGGTTGGAATTACGGCTTCAATGATGGCTACGGGACCATCCTCGGCAGCGGCTTCGCGGCGGTCGCCAATGGCGGCCGTGCAGTGGCCACTTCCCTCGACCTGTCGGGACATCATGGCGGGCACCCCATCGCGATTCACATGGGCGGCGGCGTCTCGGTTTCCCTCAACGGCCTGGGGGGATACGTGGCCGAAGCCTCCATCCAGTCCGGGTACACCTCCGTCGTGTTCCGGGGGCGGGTTCCCGTCACCACGGGAACCTCCGCGTATTCGTCCATCGAACTCACCCTTCCCGGCAGCGGTTCGGAGTTGTGGCGCCTCACCCTGACAGGCCAATTGACGGATAACGATTTTGGCGACATCTCCGGCACGGTGACCGCCATGACCTTGAGCCGTGACAGCTTCGGTTCGGGCTACGGTTTCGGGACGGTATTTTCCGTGTCCGGCATCTCCATTCCGGTCGAACGCCCCTTCGACGACGCCGATGACGTCAGCACTTTCCTCGGCCGCCTGTTTTCCGGCGGCGACTTCATCGAGGGCACCAGCGGCGTCGATACGCTCTACGGTTACGGCGGCGACGACATCCTGGACGGCAAGGCCGGGGCGGACACGTTGATTGGCGGGGTCGGCGACGACACCTACGTGATCGACGACCTCGGCGACCAGATCGCCGAAAGCGAGGGACAGGGCAGCGACACCGCTCGGCTGGCCCTGGCCGGGAGCGGCAGCACCACCCTGGCCGACAACGTCGAAAACGGCGTCCTTCTGGACGGCGTCGATTGGGCCCTCAGCGGCAATGATCTCGACAACCTCCTGCGCGGCAACACCCTGGACAACACCCTGAGCGGCGGCGACGGCGACGACGTGCTGGACGGCAAGGGCGGCGCCGATCTCCTGGCGGGAGGCGAGGGGGACGATGTCTATGTCGTCGACGCCCTGGGCGACAGCGTCGTCGAGGCCTCCGACGCCGGCCACGACCTGCTGCGGGTGGGGATCCGCACCCGCGGAGGCAGTCTCACCCTGGCCGACAACGTCGAGGACGCCGTCCTCACCGCCCCGGTGGCGTTCACCCTGGTGGGCAACGACCTCGACAACAGTTTGACCGGCAACTACCGCAACGACAGCCTGCTGGGCGGGGCGGGGGACGATGTCCTCGACGGCCGCCGGGGTGCCGACCGGCTGGCGGGCGGCGCGGGCAACGACGCCTTGCGTGGAGGCGCCGGCGCCGATCAGTTCGTTTTCGACAGCGCCTTGAACGGCGTCAGCAACGTGGACCAGGTGCTCGATTTCGCCGCCGGGGATCGCCTGGTGCTGGACGACGCCATTTTCGCTGCCCTGGCGGGCGGGGTCACGGCGGCCCATCTGGCCAGTGGGGCCGGGCTTTCGGCGGCCACGACCGCCAGCCAGCACCTCCTCTACGACACCGGCAGCGGCGCCCTCTATTACGACGCCGACGGCGCCGGTGGCAGCGCCGCCACCCTCTTCGCCGTGCTCCATCTGGCCAACGGCAACGCGCCGCCACACCTCGCCGCCAGCGACTTCATCGTCGCCTGAGCGGCTGTGAATGAAGGTACTGCGCGGCCCGATTGCTTCGTTGGGCTGCGCACGCTCCTCGCCTTTCTCCGTGCAATGTCTCCTCGCTGCGCTCCGTCCGCCTCGCACTCGGGCCGTTCGCTACGATTTCTTCACAGCCTCTGATTCCGCCCCGTCCGGGACGGGGCATCAGCGTTCGCGGAAGGCGCGCCCCAGGGATTGGGTCACCGGGTCGAGGAGGTAGCCGATGGCCGTACGGCTGCGCACCCGCAGGTAGGCTTCCACCGGCATGCCCGCCTGCAGGGGGCCGACGCGGGCATCCTTGAGGGACTGCTCGTCCAGCGCCACCCGGGCCAGATAGTAGGGAGGCTGTTGCGCCCCCGGGTCGCTGAGGGCGTCGGCCGAGACGTATTCCAGGCGGCCCTGCACCAGGGGCGTGGTGCGCTGCTCGAAGGCCGTCAGGCGCACTTCGGCGGTCATGCCCAGGGTCAGATCGCTCACCGCTTCGGTGGGCAGCTTGAGCTCCGCCACCAGGGCCCGGTCCCGCGGCACGATTTCCATCAGCGTTTCCCGCGGGCCGACCACGGCCCCCAGGGTATGGACCTTGAGTTCGACCACCACACCGTCCGCCGGGGCGGTGATCTTCTGGCGTTCGCTGGCATCCAGGGCGGGCTTCACGCGCTGCTGCAATTCGTTCAGGCGGTCGTTGGATTCCTTGAGCTCCGAAGCCGCCGTCTCGCGGTAGGTGTTGCGCAGGCCCTCGATGCGGAAGAGCAGGTCGCTCTGCTTCTGTTTTGCCCGGGCCAGATCGGCCTCGTGCTCGGCCAGTCGGGAGGCGTAATCCGCCTCGGCCCGGTCGAAGGCGAGCATGCGGGTGGGGGAAATGTAGCCCTTGTCGAGCAGCGCCCGGTTGGCCCGGGCCTCGTCGCGCATGGTACGGATTCCGGCGTGGTCGGCCTGCACCTGGCGCTCGGTGGCGGCCGCCTCGTCAGCGGCGTCCCGGGCCTGGCGCCCGAGGATGTCGACCTGCTGGTTGAGGATGGCCCGACGCTGCTGGAAGATGTCGGCCTCCTTATGGCGGATCTCCGCCACCTCCGGCCGTTTGGTGGCAGCTTCCAGATCCGCCGGCCAGACCACCCGGGGAGCCATTTCGCGCTCCGCCCGCAGGCGCCCATTCTTGGCTGCCTCGGAAAAATACTGCTGGTCGAGGAGGTCGAGGGAAGCGCTCACCCGCACGTCCTCCAGGACGATCAGGGTCTGGCCCTGGCGCACTTCGTCGCCGTTCCTCACCTGGATGGCTTTGACGATGCCGCCTTCCTGGTGCTGCACCACCTGGCGATAACTCTCGACCTTGAGCTGGCCGTGGCCGATCACGGCGCTGTCCAGAGGTGCTGCGACGCCCCACAGGAGGAGCAGGACCAGACTGCCCAGGGCCGCCGCGGCGCCCCGACGGCCCCATTTGCGCACCTCGCGCGCCTCCGCCGGCTCTTCCCCTGCCGGCCCCTGGCCGGCGAGCCAGGACCTAAGCGCGCCCACGTTTATCCCCCTGGGGCATGGACGTCACCGGGGCCAGCTTGGCCAGGATTTCCTCCCGCGGACCGAAGGCCGCCACCGCGCCCTCCTTCAGGATGAGCAGCCGGTCGGCCCGGGCCAGCAGGCTGGGCTTGTGGCACACCATGACGGCGGTGACGCCGGCCTGCTTGAGGCGGTCCAGGCTTGCCAGCAGCGCCTGATCGCCGTCGGCGTCCAGGTTGGCGTTGGGCTCGTCGAGGACGACCAGTTGGGGCCGGCCGTAGAGGGCGCGGGCCAGGGCCACCCGCTGCCGCTGGCCGCCGGAAAGGTTTTCGCCATTGATGCCGATTTCGGTGGCGTAGCCTTCGGGCAGCCCGAGGATCAGGCTGTGGACGCCGGCCGCCTGGGCGGCTTCGATCACCGCGGCGTCATCCACCGGCCCCATGCGGGCGATGTTCTCCGCCACGGTGCCGGGAAACAGCTCGATATCCTGGGGCAGGTAGCCGATCTGGCGCCCCAGGGCCTCGGCGTCCCAATGCCCGACCTCGGCGCCGTCGAGGCGTATCGCCCCGGCCTGGGGGGACCACACGCCGGTCAACAGGCGGACCAGGGTCGATTTGCCTGAGCCGCTGGGTCCGATGACCCCGAGAAACTCCCCCGCCGCCAGGTTGAAACTGACCCCCTTGAGGATGGCCGGCTGCCCCGGGCGGATACCGAAGGACACCCGATCCGCGACCACCTCGCCCTTGAGGGGCGGCAGTTGCAGGGGCTTGGGTTTTTCCGCCCGACTGGTAAAGGCTGCGTCGAGGCGCCGGTAGGCCACCCGGGCTTCGCCGATGAGCTTCCATTGCGCGATCAGCTGCTCCACCGGGGCCAGGGCACGGCCCAGGATGAGGGTGGTGGCCATCATCACCCCCGGCGTGACGTGCTGGTCGATGACCAGATAGGCCCCTGCGGCCAGCATGAGCACCTGGATCAGTTGCCGCGCAAAGCGGGTGCCGCCGGATAGCCAGGAGGTGGCGCGGGCCACGTCGTTCTGCTGGCGCAGGGCCTCGCGATTGTGGCGCCCCCAGCGTTCGACCACGTCGCGGTACATGCCCAGGGCCTTGACCACTTCGGCATTGCGGCTGCCGACGTCGATGAAGCGGCCGGCCTTGCGGGTGGCGTCCTGGATCGACTCCAGGGGTTTCTGGGTGAGGCGAAAATTGAGCACCGCCAGCCCGACCAGGGCCAGGGCGGAGAGGACCGCCAGGGTGCCGAGGAGGGGATGAAACAGATAGATGACGACAATGAAGAAGGGCAGCCAGGGCGCCTCCAGCAGCGCCACGATGCCCGGCCCGCCAAAGAAGCTGCGCAGGATGCCCGCATCCCGGGCCAGGAAGGCCAGGCGGCCGGGGGTGGGCGAAGCGGCGTCTTCCAGCACCCGCAGCATCACGGTCTCGCCCAGAAGCCGGTCCACCAGGGCGCTGACCCCGGCCAGCAGGCGGCCCCGCATCCAGTCGATGACGAGGTAGAGCGCCAGGAGACCGACGGTAATGGCGGTGAGCCAGAACAGGGTCTCGTCGCTGCGGCTGGTGAACACCCGGTCGAACACCTGCAGCATGTACAGGGTGGGGGCCAGCAGCAGCAGGTTGAGAAAAAAGCTCATCACCCCGGCGTGAACCAGGACGTGGCGATAAGTGCGAAGGAGTTCCTGCATGGCCGATCGGCGCTCAAAAGAATGTCCCGCCGGGGGCCGGGAACGTCCCGGATGATACCGCAAGGGTCAAGCCGGAACGACTGCGGCGCCCCCCCCGGAACGCCCTCCCCGGGGACCGGGGGGGGCGCCGGGGAAGGAGGGCCTCAGGGGGCGGCGATGATCTCGAAGGCCGCCACGTGGACATTGGGCATTTCGGTGATGCCCGGCTTGTTGTCGAAGTCGAAGTGGGTGGCGAGCACCCAGGACGCTCCGTCGTGGTAGTAGGAATCGGCCACCTGGATGGTGTCGTCGTAGTGCCAGAACCAGGTATCCCCCGCCCCCAGGGCTGCCGCCTGCTGGGTGGCCGGGTCTCCGGCGCCTTCGACGAAATTGCCGAAGTCGTCGAAATAGACGGTCCCGGGCGTGAAGCTGGCGCTGCGTACGACGAGGACATCGGCCGTGGAATCAAAGCTGTGCACCGTATCGACGCTGGTGTCGTCGAGGATGAAGGTGTCGGCGCCGAAGCCCCCGTAAAGATGGTCCTCGCCTGTACCCCCTTCGAGGGTATCGTCGCCGTTACCGCCGCGCAGGGTGTCGTCGCCAGCGCCTCCGATGAGCACGTCGTCGCCGCCCACACCCAGAAGTTCGCCCCCGTTCTGCCCGCCGGTCAGGGTGTTGTCCAGGTTGTTGCCGATGAGAGTTACGTTGAGGGCATCGTCCAGGTTGCCGCCGCCGTTGTCGTAGGTGGCGTTTTCCACATTCCAGGCGTTGACCGCCATGTTGTAGCCGGAGATCGAAACCAGAATGGAATCGATGCCGCCGCCCGCGCCGTCCTCGACGAGGCGGTCGAGGAGGTTGTCGACCCCGTAGAGATCGTCACCGGCGCCGCCCACCAGGGTGTCGGCGCTGGCACCGCCGTCCAGGGTATCGTTGTCGCCGCCGCCGACGATCAGATTGGCGAGGGCGTTGCCGCTCAGGTCGAAGCGCGTGTCGGCCAGATAGGCGCCGCCCTGGCTGCCGAAGACGATCAGGTGGTCGTCGTTGCCCACCAGGAGATTGTCCACATTGGCGTCCAGGGTGTAGGTGACGAGGTCCACATCCAGGGATCCGCCCCCCTGCAGGAGCACCGCCGTGTCGGTGCCGCCCCCCACCGCTTCCACCGTGGTAATGGCGTCGCCGCTCAGGAGGAAGACGTCGTCGCCCAGGCCGCCGACCAGGGTGGCCATGCCGCTGCCTCCGAAGGCCGTGCTGGCAAAGGCTTCCAGGATGTCGGCATTGGCGCCACCGTCCAGGCGGACATTGAGGTCGGGCAGGCCGCCGGCACCGTCGTCCCATATCTCGCCCAGGGCGGTCAGGCGATCCGCGTTGGCGGAGCCGGTCACCGCGACAACCCGGCTGGTCGCCGCCCCGGCGCTGCCGTGATTGAGGAGCGATGCCAGTTGCAGGGCTTCCACGTTGGCCGGCAGCGCATAGGAATAGGTCTGCACGCCGGCCACGGTGGTGGAGGCCATGACCGACAGGGCGAGGTTGAGGCTGACGGTGTCGAAACCCTCGCCCGCCACTTCGGTCACCGCGTCGCCATTGCGCACCTGATACCAGTCGTTGCCCTTGCCGCCGAAGAGGGTATCGACGGTGCTCAGGTCGAATGAGGTGGACTCAAGGATGAAATCGTAACTACCGGAGATCAGTTCATCGTTGCCCTCAAACCCCCGCAGCACGTCGGCACCGCTTCCGCCGATGAGAAAATCGTTCCCCAACCCTCCGCCCACGGTGTCGCTCGCGGCGCCGCCATCAAGAATGAAGCTCACCCCCGCAGCGGAAACCCCGCTTTCGGTCGTACCCTGAAGGATGTTGGCCAGCGCGTTGCCGGTGGCAAAATGGGTGCCCGCAGCGATGCCATGGACGGTGAGTTGTTCCACGTTGGCCGCCAGGGTGAATTCCCCCTGCTCCATATGGGTCGCCGCCAGATAGGTATGGACCAGGTCGGTCCCCGCGCCTGACCCCTCGGTGACCACCGTGTTGGCGGCGCGCAGTTCGTAGGTATCGTTGCCGCCGGCGCCGGCCAGGGTGGCGGCGAAGGTGGTATTGGCGACATCGTCCCCCAGGAGGTTGGCGTTGGCGTCCCCGGTCAGGGTGTGGGCGGCCGTGGAGGCGCGCATGTAGCCGTTTTCCACGTTGGCACCGTTGCCGGCCCCCAGGGTGAGGCTGAAATCCTGGGCGTAGATCGTATCGCTGCCCCCGGCGGCAGCCTCGGTCACCGTGTCGGTTTCCTGCACGAAGTAGCTGTCGTTGCCGCCGGCGCCGATGAAAACGTCCGTCCCGGCCCCGCTGACGAAGGCATTGGCCCCGGTGGTACCGGTGACGTTGACGCCGACGGTGGTGGTCACCGTAACGTTCTCGACATTGGCGAAGAGCGCATTGGTGAGGTTGAGCGAATGAGCGCCGGCGATGCGGTCGTCCAGGGTATCGGTGCCCGCCGCGGCCCCTTCGACCAGCTTGTCGAGAATGTTGTGGAGGATGTAGGTGTCGTTGCCGGCGCCGCCGATCATCGTGACCCCATTGGTCCCCGCCCCGGCGGTGCGGCCGTCGTCGTTGAGCACGTCGTTGCCGCTGTTGCCGATGATGGTATTGGTGGCGCCGTTGCCGGTCAGGGTCAGGCCCGCGGTGCTGGTGCCGACCAGGGTTTCGACATACCCCTTGCCCACCAGGTTGTAGCTCACCGCGGCGCTCACCGTGTCGCTCCCCTGGCCGGACCATTCGTAAACATGGTCGGTGGCGGAATCGACGACATAGACGTCGTTGTCCTGCCCACCGTACATCGTGTCGTTGCCCGCACCGCCGTCCAGGGTGTCGTTGCCGATCTGGCCGTAGAGGCGGTCGTTCCCCCCCAGGCCGAAGAGACGGTCGTTGCCGTCGTTGCCAAAGAGGCCGTTGGCCGCGGCGTTGCCGATGATCAGGTTGGCGCTCTCGTTGCCAACCCCGTTGATGGCGTCGATGCCCGCCAGGGTGAGGTTTTCCACATTGCGGCTCAGCGCGTAGCTCACCGAGGAATAGACCGTGTCGGCGGTACTGGCCAGGGCGGTGGCCGACTCGATGATGGAATCGCCGCTGTCGTCCACCACATAGGTGTCGTTGCCGTCACCGCCGATCAGGATGTCGGCCCCCATGCGCCCGTCCAGGGTGTCGTTGCCCGCTCCGCCGGCCAGGTAGTCGCCGATCTCGCCATTGCTGCCCACCAGGAGGTTGGCGCTGCCGTTGCCCACCACTTCGATCGCCGTCCCATGCAGGCCGTCGGCCACCAGATTTTCCACTTCCGCCGCCAGGTTACCCAGGCGGACCACGCCGGGGGCGTCGAAGCCCACATCGTCCAGGGCGTCCTGCAGGAATTCGAGGGACTCTTCCTGCTGTTCGGTCAGGTCGGCCACGGGGCGGGTCAGGTCCTCCACCAGATAGACCGTGTCGTTGCCGCCGCCCGCCGCTTCGACGATGCGGGGCATGGGGTTGGTGTAGCCGTTGTTGCTCACCAGAGCGGCGACGTGCAGAAGATACACGTCGTCCCCGGCGCCGCCGTTGAGGGTGAAATTGGCCGTGTTGCCGGATGCCGAGGGGTACAGCCCTGCCCCCGCCGCGATATCCGGGTCGAGGGGCGCCAGGGCGAGCACGTCGTTGCCCAGGCCACCCAGGAGGGAATCGCTGCCCAGTCCCAGGGCGACGAGCAGGTCGTTGCCGACGCCTCCGTCGAGGATGTCGTTGTCGCTGAAGCTCCCGGGGAGGCTGAAGCCCGGCTCGGCTTCGAGTCCGTTGCCCACCAGGATATCGGCCCCTTCACCCCCCTGCAGGTTGTCATTGCCCCACAGGCCGCGCAGTTCGTCGTCTCCCAGACCCCCGATGAGGGTGTTGTTGCCGCTGTTGCCTTCCAGGTCGTTGCCCAGGGCATTGCCGGTCAAGGCGATGGCGGCGGTCCCTTCGACCAGGACGCCCGCCTCGACATTGGCCGCCAGGGAATAGCTTGCCGCGGCCAGCACCGTGTCGTAGCCGGCATCGAGTCCTTCGACGATGAGGTCGGTGGCGGCGTCCACCGCGTAGGTGTCGTCGCCCTTGCCTCCGGCCATGGCATCGACGCCGGTGCCGCCCACCAGATGGTCATTGCCGTCTCCGCCCACCAGGCTGTCGTTGCCGGCACCCCCATCGAGGGTGAAGGAAATCTGGCTGCGGGCCAGGGCGTTGTCACCCCCCAGCAGATCGAAGTCGGTGATGGCCGTGATGATGTTGTTGAGGGCGTTGCCCGTCGCCGTTCGGTGAAGGGCCGCGCCGGGATCCCCGTCATCGCCCAACCCTGCGTTGGCCGCGTGCACGAAGTTGACCCAGATTTGCAGGTTTTCGACATTGGCGCCCAGACTATAGCCATCGAGGACCGTGGCCACCGTATCGCTGCCTTCACCGGCATTTTCGACGACGGTGTCGCCAGCATGGTCCACTTGGTAGAGGTCGTTGCCCAGGCCACCCATCATCAGATTGGCAATCTTGGCGTCATCGGGATCGGCATAGACGCCCCCCACGGCAGCGACATAGTCTCCCTGGTGGGAGCGGTCCGCCCCCGCGGCCAGGGAAATGAAGGCATCGTCTCCGGCAGTCCCCATCACCACCAGGGGAGGGATGACGCTGGTTTCCACCGCCCACACCAGGGTGCCCCCGGAATCGACAATATCAAAATCGTAATTGGTGATAAAAATAGCCATAAACCCCCCTAAAATGCGCCGGAAATATCAACGAACCGTGATAGTCAGCGATCATAGCATGGCCCTCCCGCACCCATGACAAACCGCAGTCCCCCGCCCGCCACCCCGACCCACGACACCTCGGCCTGCACCGGCCTCGCCCTGATGGCCGCCGGAAACTTCGCTGGCGCCGAAGTCGCATTCCTGGCGGACCTCGCCGCCGCCCCGGAGCGCAGCGAAGCCCATTTCCACCTGGGCCTGAACGCCTATGCCGCCGGTCGCCTGGAGCAGGCCGAGGCCCACTGGCTGGCCGCTCTGGCGCGCCAGAGCCCCGACCTCGCCTGGCACCTCGCCGCCCTGGCGCTGCGCCGGGAAGACTGGCGCCGAGGCTGGCTTCTGGCCGAAGCACGCTTCTGCAAGCGGGATCGCCCCGTCCCCCGCCGCCACGCGGACCTGCCCGCCTGGGAAGGCGAAGCCCTGGCCGAAAATTCCCTGCTCCTCTGGGGTGACCAGGGCCTGGGAGACCAGATCCAGTTCGCCCGCTTCATCCCCCAGGTGCAGGCCCGCTGCCCCCGCCTGCGGCTGGAGGTGGACGCGCCTCTCGTCCGATTGTTCGCCGCCCTTTTCCCCGGCCTCCCGGTCGGCGAAGCGGGCAAGACGCCGCCCGACCCCGGCAGTCGGCAGCAATGCCTGGCATCCCTGCCCCGCATTCTCGACGCCTGCGGCGACGCTGCCCTGGCCGGCGGCCCGGCCTACGGCACACTCGGCGCTGCTGTCCGGGCGCCCTGGCAGCAGCGCCTCGGCCCCCGCCAGCGCCCCCGGGTGGGCCTGGCCTGGGCCGGCAATCCGCAACACCCCAACGACGCGGCCCGTTCGGTGGGCCTCGCCGCCCTGGCCCCCCTCTTCGCCCTGGCGGAGCGCTGCGACTTCCACACCCTCCAGGTGGGCGGTCGCGCCGCCGAAGGGGCGGGTTCCGGGCTACCCTGCGTGGACTGGTCCGGCCAGATCGCCGATTTTTACGACAGCGCCGGCCTCGTCGCCGAACTGGATCTGGTCGTCACCGTGGACAGCGCCGTGGCGCACCTGGCCGGCGCCCTGGGCAAGCCGGTGTGGATTATGGTCCCCGCCGTGCCCGACTGGCGCTGGGGCGACGCCCGGGGCGAGGCGACCCTGTGGTATCCCACGGCCCGCCTCTTTCGCCAGGCGGCGCCCGGCGATTGGGGCCCGGTGGTCGCCAGGCTGGTGAGCGCCCTGGAAGCGCAATTTCCCGCTGCCCCCTCCGCTCCAGGCCGGAAGCAGAAGAAGGCCGAGCCCCGCGGCGTCCTTGTCCCCGACCCTGCCACCGCCGACGAAGCCACCTGCCTGCGGCGCCTGGCCGCAGACCCCCTGCACCGCCCCAGCCTCGTCCGTCTGGCCCAGTTGGCGCCCAAGAGCGCCGACCCCAAACGCCTGCTGCCCGTGTTCCACCGCGGCCGCAGCCATCCCGAGGCCGCCCTCATGCTGGCCCGGCTGCTGGTGCGCCTCGACAAGAAGAAAGCCGCCCTCGCCCTCCTGCGTCCCCTCACCGGCCACCAGCCGAAACTCGCCTACGCCTGGCTGCTGCGCAGTGACCTCGCCCGCCAGTTGCACCGGGCCGAGGAAGCCATCGACGCCGCCCGCCAGGCCCTCAGCCTGGACGACAACAGTGGCGAAGCCTGGCTCCACCTGGCCAACGCCCTGCGCGAGGGAAAGGACTTGCCCGAGGCCCTGGCCGCCATCCAGCGCGCCGCCGAGCTCTCACCCCGTTCCCCCGGCATCCTCAACAACCTTGGCGTGCTGCAGAAAGAAGACGGCCGCCTGGAAGAAGCGGTGGCCACCTACCGCCGCGCCCTGGCCGTCGAGCCCCGCAACGCCGCCGCCACCACCAACCTGGGCAGCGCCCTGCGCGATCTGGGCCGCTTCGACGAATCCCTGGCCTGCTTCCGGCGCGCCCTGGAGAGCGACCCGGGCAACCCCGACACCTGGTTCGGCCTGGGCAACACCCTCAAGGAATCGGGCCGGGTCCCGGAGGCCATCGCCGCCTTCCGCGAGGCCCTGGCCCGCAAGCCCGATCACGTCGATGTGCAGGTGAATCTCTCCCTCCTCCTCCTGCTCACCGGCCAGTTCGGCGACGGCTGGGATCTCTACGAACAGCGCTTCCACCGCCCCAAGAATCCCGTGCGTCCCCGCCGCTTTGCGCAGCCCCTCTGGCAAGGGGATTCCCTGGCGGGCCAACGCCTGCTGGTCTGGGGCGAGCAGGGTGCCGGCGACAAGATCATGGCCGCCCGCCTGCTGCCCGAGGTGGCCGCCGAAGCCGCCGCCTTGGTGGTGGAAACCGACGCCCGCCTGCTGCGCCTGCTGGCGGCCAATTTCCCCGCTTACACCTGGGTGACCGAAGCCACCCCGGCCGACCCGGCCACGGCGACGGCAACCCGGCAGGCCCCCCTGCTCTCCCTCGCCCGCTTTCGTCGCCGCAGCCTGGCCGCCTTCGGTGACGGCCGCCCCTACCTGACGGCCGACGCCGCCCAGACCGCGGCCTGGAAGGAGCGCCTCGCCGGCCTGGCCGGCCGCCGCGTGGGCCTGGTCTGGGCGGGCAGCCCCACCCACCAGAACGACGCCCGCCGCTCCCTGCCCCTGGAGCGCTTCGCGCCGCTCTTCGCGCAACCCGGGGTCAGCTTCGTCAGCCTGCAAGTGGGCCCCGATGCGGCCCAGGCAGCCGCCAGCGGCCTGCCCCTGGCGGACTTCAGCGCCGATCTGGGGGACTACGCCGACTCCGCCGCCCTCATTGCCAATCTGGATCTGGTCATCGCGGTGGACACCTCGGTCGCGCACCTGGCCGCAGCCCTGGGCGTCCCCACCTGGATTCTCGTCCCCTTCCACCCCGACTGGCGCTGGCTCGACAGCGCCCCCGACAGCACCCCCTGGTATGCCGCGGCGCGACTCTTCCGGCAGCCGGCCTACGGGGATTGGGAGAGCGTCGTCGAGCGGGTGAGGCGGGCGCTTGAAGTGCTCATGTCTTGACCCTGGAATTTCGCTTGGGCACCGAAAGTCCACTCTTCCTTCGACAAGTCTGTCCTGAAAGCCAGTGAAAATTCGTGGATGCACCCTCCCGGTGAGTGGTCCGTTCGCCCTGATCGGCTGCCCAGGTACCGATTCCGCCTGGCATGGGGGGTTGATCAAGGGCACCCTGATCGCAAGAGTCCGCACTTCGCCAACAACGATGCCCGTCACATCCTGTACAACACGACTACCGGCGGGCTGTATGACAACGCCGATGGCGCAGGGGCCGGGGCACCGACCCTGATCGCCATCCTGGATGGGGCGCCGACGCTGGACAGTACGGATTTCCTGATCGTGTAGGGGGCCGCCGGGCATCGGCCTGCGGGGGCGACCCGTCTCAGGCGGCCTTGCGCAAGCCCTGTTCGACCTCCCAGCCCAAGCAGGCCAGCCACACGGTTTTCGGGATCGGCTTCCGGCCTGAGAGGTAGTAGTTCAGCATCCGGCGACTGACGCCTATGGCCTGGGCCGCTGCCTGCTGAGTCAGGCCGTTGTCGTGCAGCCAGTTGAGCAGGCGTTCATGTCCGATACCACCGGCCTGTTCCACCGCCAGATGGCGCAGGGTGTCGGCGGCCATCTCCAGTTCATCTTCTCTCCAGACCAGATAGCCGCCGCGGGCATCCAGCCGCACCGCGGCAAACAGCACCGCATCGGCCAGGGGCGCCAGCGCAGGGTAGGCCCGGATCACGGGTGCGAGGTCGAGGGAATGTTCGGCGCCATCGGCAAAGCTCAGACGTAGCTGCGCCGGGCCGGTCACTTCAACCTGGGTCAGGGAATGTTGCGGATCGTGGATCATGGGTTGCACTCCTCGAAACAAGACCGGGCGGCATCGCGGTGGGTGGCGATCCAGGCCAGGGCCTCCCGGATTTCGGAAGACCGCACCGTCCGACTGACCACTTCCAGCGAATCCAGGAACACCATCGCGTCGCGGCGATCCGCCAAGACCACGTGCACATGGGGCGGGCGATGATCGGGAACGTTGACCCGGATGGTCATGGTGGGCAAGCGGTGGAGAGTCGGCACCGGGCGATTATTGTGCAATGGTTGCACACCGTCAAGCACGAATCGACGTCAGCACCGGTGGCCTCTATTGCAACGCCGATGGGGCCGGGGCACCGACCCTGATCGCCATCCTGGATGGGGCGCCGACGCTGGACAGTACGGATTTCCTGATCGTGTAGGGGGCCGCCGGCCCCTACATATTGCGTCGATACTGCCCGCCCACCTCGTAGAGGGCGGCGGTGATCTGGCCCAGGGAACAGCAGCGCACGGTTTCCATGAGGGCGGCGAAGACGTTGCCGCCCGCCAGGGCAACAGCCTTGAGGCGGGCCAGTTGCCCCGGGGCGGTGTCGGAGTGGCGGGTTTGAAATTCCCGCAGGCGACGGATCTGGGCGCGCTTTTCCTCCTCGCTGGAACGGGCCGGGGCGATGGCGGGGGCGCTTGCCGCCACGGGCGCAACGAAGGTATTGACGCCGACGATGGGGTAGCTGCCGTCGTGCTTCTTCCTTTCGTAGAGCAAGGATTCTTCCTGGATGCGGCCACGCTGGTAGCCGCTTTCCATGGCGCCCAGGACGCCGCCCCGGGCGGCCAGGGCGTCGAATTCCCTGAGCACCGCTTCTTCCACCAGGTCGGTCAGCTCCTCGACGACGAAGGCGCCCTGGTTGGGATTTTCGCAGCGGGCGAGACCCCATTCGCGATTGATGATGAGCTGGATGGCCAGAGCCCGCCGCACCGAAGCGTCGGTGGGCGTGGTGATGGCCTCGTCGTAGGCGTTGGTGTGCAGGCTGTTGCAGTGGTCGTAGACGGCGATGAGGGCCTGCAGGGTGGTGCGGATGTCGTTGAAATCGATTTCCTGGGCGTGGAGCGAGCGACCGCTGGTCTGGATGTGGTACTTCAATTTCTGGCTGCGTTCCCCGGCGCCGTAACGGTGCTTCAGGGCGATGGCCCAGATGCGCCGAGCCACGCGACCGAGGACGGCGTATTCCGGCTCCATGCCGTTGGAAAAGAAGAAGGACAGGTTGGGGGCAAAGTCGTCGATGGCCATGCCCCGGGCCAGATAGGCCTCCACGTAGGTAAAGCCATTGGCCAGGGTGAAGGCGAGCTGGCTGATGGGATTGGCCCCCGCTTCGGCGATGTGGTAGCCGGAAATGGACACGGAGTAGAAGTTGCGCACCCGGTGGGCGACGAAATACTCCTGGACGTCGCCCATCAGTTTCAAGGCGAACTCGGTGGAGAAAATGCAGGTGTTCTGGCCCTGATCCTCCTTGAGGATGTCGGCCTGGACGGTGCCGCGCACGGCGGCCAGAGTGCAGGCCAGGAGGGCTTCTTCTTCCTGCGCCTGCGGCGGACGGCCGTGCTCGGCGCGAAAGCGGGCCCGCTGCTGGTCGAGGGCGGTGTTGAAGTACATGGCCAGCAGGATGGGAGCCGGACCGTTGATGGTCATCGACACCGAGGTGGCCGGGTCGCAGAGATCGAAGCCGGCGTAGAGCGCCTGCATGTCGTCCAGGGTGGCGACGGAGACGCCGGCGTTGCCGATCTTGCCGTAGATGTCCGGGCGCTCGTCGGGGTCGCAGCCGTACAGCGTCACCGAATCGAAGGCGGTGGACAGGCGCCGGGCGGGCATGCCGGCGGAAAGGGCATGGAAGCGGCGGTTGGTGCGGGCCGGATCGCCCTCGCCGGCGAACATGCGCGTCGCGTCCTCGGTCTCGCGCTTGAAGGGGAAGACCCCGGCGGTGAAGGGAAAATAGCCGGGCAGGTTCTCCCGCTGCAGGAAGCGAAGGAGGTCGCCGGCATCGGCGTAGCGGGGCAGGCTGACCTTGGGCAGCGAGGTGCCGGAAAGGGTTTCCCGCCGCAGACGGGTGCGCATCTCCCGGCCACGCACGGCGCTGCTATGTTCCTCGCCGCCGTAAGCCGCAGCCAGGGCGGGCCAGGACTCCAGCAGACGCCGGGCATCCGGGTCCAAGGCCGCCTCGCGGGCCGCCAGGGCGGCTTCCAGGGCCGGCAGTTCCGGCGCCTGCCCCACGGCGCGCAGCAGCTCACGGGCGGTGGCCAGGGCCTGGCGCTCGTGGGCGATGCGCGCCTGGGCTTCGACCCGGGCGTGGTAGCCGCGGACCGTGTCGGCGACTTCGGCCAGATGGCGCCTGCGGGCGGCCGGCACGATGGCCGGGGCAGCGCCGGCGTGACGGCCCGCCACGGGCGCCAGGCGCCCCGGGCCGAGCGTGAGGCCCTTCTCCCTCAGGAGCGGCACCAGGGCCTGGTAGAGGGCGGTCACACCATCGTCGTTGAAGCGGGCGGCCTGGGTGCCGAAGACGGGCATGGCCGCCGGCGCCTCGGCGAAGCGGGCGCGGTTGCGCTGCACCTGTTTCTGCACGTCGCGCAGGGCATCTTCGGCGCCGGGGCGGTCGAACTTGTTCACCGCCACACAGTGGGCGAAATCGAGCATGTCGATCTTTTCCAGTTGCGAGGCGGCGCCGAACTCGGGGGTCATGACGTAGAGGGCCACGTCGGCCAGGGCGGCGATGGCGGCGTCCCCCTGGCCGATGCCGGCGGTCTCCACCAGCACCAGGTCGAACCCCGCCAGCTTGCAGGCGGCCACCGCCGCCGGCAGGGCCGCGGACACTTCGCTGCCCGCCCCCCGCGTAGCCAGGGAGCGCATGAAGATTCCTGCGTGATCGATGGCGTTCATGCGGATGCGGTCGCCCAGCAAGGCCCCGCCGCTGCGCCGCCGGGTGGGATCGACGGAAAGGATGGCGATGGACAGGCGATCCTCCTGATCGAGGCGCAGGCGGCGCACCAGTTCATCGGCCAGGGAGGACTTGCCCGCGCCGCCCGTGCCAGTGATACCCAGAACGGGCACCGGCAGGCCGGACGCCGCCGCGACCAGTTCCGCCCCCAACTCCGGCAGGGCGCCGTTCTCCAGAGCGGTGACGAGGCGCGCCAGGAAGCGGCGATCCCCGCTCCGCAACCCCTGCAGCGCCGCTTCGCCCGTGTACCCCGCCGCCGGATCGAAGTCGCAGGCGGCCAGCACCTCGTCGATCATGCCCTGCAAACCGAGGCGGGCGCCGTCTTCCGGCGAGTAGAGACGGGTGACACCATAGGCCTGCAAGGCGGCGATTTCCTGCGGCAGGATGACCCCGCCGCCCCCACCGAAGACCTTGATTCCCTCTCCCCCCTCGGCCCGCAAGCGATCGACCAGATAGCGGAAGAATTCCAGGTGCCCCCCTTGGTAGGAGGTGATCGCCACCCCCTGCACGTCCTCCTGCAGGGCCGCGGCGACGACTTCCCGCACCGAGCGGTTGTGGCCCAGGTGAATGACCTCGGCCCCCGCCGCCTGCATGAGGCGGCGCATCAGGTTGATGGCGGCGTCGTGACCGTCGAACAGCGCCGCCGCCGTGACGATGCGCACCCGGTGGCGGAGCGGGTTGGAGGTCTTGCGCTGGGGGGCGTCCGGGAAGGTCATGGCATGCGTCCGGGGCAGGGGCGCGCCCCCGGGGAGGGGGCGGGGCAAGCTCATGATACGCCGGCCAAAGCCGCCATGGCGCACCCGCCCGCCCCGTCGCCCGCTGCACGGCGGCACGGCGGCAACCCGGAATACGCGGAAAGGCGGTCACCGCGACACGGTCGCGAAGACACCTGGCAGCGGCGACATTTGGCAGCGGCTCCCGCCGGCGCTACCCTGTGGGAGTATCCGACCGGAGCCCGCCATGCCCGACCCTATCCCCTCCCCCGCCGCCACCGGCGTCGGCATTCCCCGTCCGGGAACCTTCGACCCCGCCGCCTTCGAGCAGGCGGTCACCGACCTGCTCAAGGCCTGCGGCATCGCCCCCGATACCCCCCACATGGGCCGCACCGCCCAGCGGGTACGGGAGTTATGGCAGAAGCGGCTGCTGGGGGGCTACGACCTGGACCCCGCCACGGCCCTGGGCGAGGGCTTCGAGGACGCCCGTTCCGACCTGGTCGTGGTGCGCGGCATCGCCGTCCACGGCGTGTGTCCCCACCATCTGGTGCCCTTCCGCGGCGTCGCCCACGTCGCCTACCTGCCCGGCGGCCGTCTGCACGGCTTCGGCCGCATCGCCCGCCTGGTGGATGCCATCGGCCACCGCTTCACCTACCAGGAATGGATGACCCGCGACATCGCCGACGCCCTGGTGCGCTACGGCCAAGCCGCCGGCGCCGCCTGCGTCATCGAAGCGGAACAGCTCTGCCTGCTCCTGGGCGAGGACCGCCGGGGCGACGAACGGGTGGTGACCCAGGCCTTTTCCGGCGCCTTCGTGGATTCGGAATCCCTGCGCCACCAGTTCCTGCATGCCATCGGCTGAGTCGTCTGCGGGGAAGGGCTTGCGGCGGCAGGCGCACCAGGCCGCCCGGCCCGGACAAGCGACGCCCCACCGCCCCGGAGGAGCATCGTGAGAGCCGTGTTGGCCATCACCCTTTCGCTGGCCCTGTGGCAGTCGGCTGCAAGTCTTGCCGATTCCACGCCGCAGCCCGAGGTCTTTCTGCAACTGGGTCACGCCGGACTCATCCAGGCCGTTGCGGTTTCGCCCGATGGTGCCTTCATCGCCTCAGCCGATTTCTCCGGCGTGACCAAGCTCTGGAAGGCGGGAAGCCACAAGGAGATCGGCAGTTTCCCCAAGGTTTCGATGCCTGTCTTGCGGCTGGCCTGGGCGCCGGACGGCCGGCACCTCTTCGCGAGTACGGCCGACGGGCGCCTGCTGTGGCTCGACGCGCAACGCCTCGAACAGATCCGCGAGTCGTCTTGCGCAACTTCGGGGCGCCTGAAGGAAGTGCGGGCCATCGCCGTCAGCCGTGACGGTAGCGAAGTGGCGTGCGGCAACCTGGACGGTGACCTGGCGGTATTTTCGGTGGACGACGGATCCCTTCGCCGCCTCATCGACGCGGGCGGTGACGGCATCCGGGCCCTGGCCACGACTCCGGACGGAGCGGCCATCGTCGCCGGGGGGGCGGGCAGGATTCAGCGCTTCTCCTGGAAGGACGGACGTCGCCTGGGCGCCTTTCCCGTCCCCGATCTGGTGTCCGACCTGGTGCTCTTCAGGAACTCGCCGCAGGTGGCGGTAAGTTTCGGCTTTCTGTTCCACGGCAAGGAAACCACCCTGCGCATTTACCATCTCGACTCCGGCCGGGAAGACTACGCGCTGACCGGTTCGCTTGGGGGCAGTCAGAGCCTCGCGCTGAGCCCCGACGAGAAGACGCTCTACAGCGGCCCCTTCCAGCGCGTCGATGGGGGCGCAAAGACGCTCGCCGCAATGTTCGTCAGCGATTTTCGCATTCAGGCCTGGGATCTGGAGCGCAGGGTCATCGCCCGCTCCCTGGCAGGCCATGGAGGCAGCGTGGCCGGCTTGGCGCTGAATCCCCAGGGCGACCAGCTCTATTCTGCTTCCTGGGACGGATCGCTGCGGGCGTGGAGCCCCGCCGACGGTGCGCAGGAACGTCTGGCCGCGAGGAGCGAGAGCCCGGCAGCGGTTTTCGCCGTCGAAGGAGGTTTTGCAAGCGCCGCGCCGGAGGGAGACCTCAGTGTCTGGGATGGCAGCACCGGCGAGCGCGTGCGCCGCATCCGTGCGCCGCTTCCCGAGGCGCTGCAGGGACGCCCGTTTTCACTTCAGGGCGTCGTGGCGAACGGGTCGGGCCAGATGGTCAGCGTTGCCCACGATGGCGTGGACGCCATCCTGGTTCGGCGCATCGCTGCGAGCGGCGCGGTCGCGGCCACGGTGATCAGGGCCGACGGCGAGGCATGGCATTCGCCGGAGGCCGCGCAGCAACTCGGGGCGCCCGGCGAGGGGGCGAAGCGCCGGGTCTTCCCGCTGCTTGCACGGGCAGCGCTCGCCGCCCAGGGAACCCGGGTTTACCTGGCGGTCAAATACTTTGCCCCAGGCAATCTCTTCACGTTCTATTCGCGCGTTGCGGTCTGGGATGTGGGCGAAGAGCGCCTGCTGGGCTTTCTACCCGGCCTCATCGCGGGGGAAATCTCGGCGCTGAGCCTCAGTCCCGACGCGGGCACCCTGTTTCTGGGCAGCAGCCAGGCGCTCAGGGCGGAAGTCGATGCCCCCCGGGAGACCCGCCTGTCGGCCTACCGGGTGGCGGACGGTGCCGAACTCTGGTCCAGGGACTATTCGCGCCATGGAGCCCCGGAGCTCATTGCAGCGAGCCCTGACGGCAGCCACGCTGCCGTCGTCACGGGGCACCGGCTGGCCGCCTTCGACCCCCGCTCGGGTCAGGAATTCCGGACGCTGGGCGGGGCGCAAAAGCGCCTCGCCGCCCTGGCCTTTTCTCCCGACGGTCAGGTGCTGGTCGGTGGCGGCCATGACGCGCAGCTGCTCGCCTGGGATGTCGCGAGCGGCGAACTCCTCGCCCGTCTGGCCGGCCACGCCGGGACCATCAGGTCCCTCAGCTTCCTGGCCGCGGGCAAGCGCGTACTCTCGGCCGGCGACGACCACCAGATCAAGATGTGGGACCTTGCCGGGCGCGAGGAAATGCTCACCTTCGCCGCCTTTGCGGGGGAGCCCGGGGACTGGGCTGCCCTCACCCCGCAGGGGTATTTCGCTGCATCGCCGGGAGGAGCGGAATTGGTCGGGTTTCGCCTCGGCAACCGTCTGTACCACCTGAATCAGTTCTACGACCTGTTCTATCGCCCCGACCTGGTGCGTCGCCGCCTCGCCGGAGAACCCTTCGCGCACCTGGGCAGCGACCGCATCGAGCAGGCCATCACCCAGCCGCCGCCCGATGTCGAGCTGCGTACGGCACCTGGGGCCATGGGAGCCCCTGCCCGCACACTGCACCTCACCGTGCGCGCCACCGGCGGCGGTATCGGGGAAGTGCGGGTCTTTCACAACGGCAAGCTGGTCCGTTCCGATACGCCGGCCCAACGCTTGGCGCTTGCGGCACCGATCTCTGCCGCCGCCCCATCGCCGCGGCGTACCCGCGGCCTGGCGAGTATCCTGCGCCCGACGCTGTCGCATCTCGAGCGCCCCGGCAAGGGCGAATCATTCTCCGAGACCCTGGAGGTCACCCCCGTCGCCGGCGACAACGAGATCGCCGCGCTCGCATTCAATCGCAACAACACCGTCCACAGCCGCATCGTCACCGCGAATTTCGTCTCCCGGCGCTCCGCGCCACCCCCCCGCACCTTCCTGGTCGCGGTGGGCGTCGACCGCTTCCGCTCCGGGGAGCGCGACAGCCTCAAATACGCCGCCAAGGACGCCAGGGAACTGGCCACCTTCCTGGCCGCCCGGGCCGCCAGGATCGAACTGGGGAAGCTGACCGACGTCATTGCCTTGCTCGACCGCCGCGCCACCAAGGCGGGCATCACCGCCGCGCTGGAGTCCGTGGCGCGCCGCGCCGGACCCCAGGATGCGCTGGTGCTCTTCGTGGCCACCCATGGCCTGCTGGATGAGGCGGGCTACTTCCTGCTCACCCACGACTTCGAGGGGCCGGAGAGCCCTCACGGCATCCTCGGCGCCGGCGAAATCATCGACCTGCTGAAGCGCGTCCCCGCCCAGCGTCAACTGCTCATCCTGGACACCTGCCACGCCGGCGGCATGAACCCGAACCTCGACGGCCTCTACGATGCCCGGATCACCGTGTTTGCCCGAAACGCCGGGCTGCACGTCTTCGCTTCCTCGGGAAGCCTGGAGGAGGCCCTGGACGATGTCGGCGGCAATGGATTGCTGACCTCGGCGCTGCTCTCCGGACTCAAGGCCCCCGATGCCGACGCGAACGATGATGGGCACCTCGCGGTCTCGGAGTGGGGCGACTTCGGGCGCCGCCGCGTCCTCGACCTTGCCCGCGATGCCGGCCACCGCCAGACCCCCCTGATCCTGCGCTACGGTCGGGATTTCCCGGTTTTTCGCCTACGCCCCTGAGCATCAAGATCATCCCGGTGGACGGTCTGGGCCGTGGCGGCGCAGGCGCCCAAGCCGAAGGCACTGGGCCGGCCAGCGGCAATCTGGCCGAACAGGCTGTCAGCGCAGCCCTCGCCTATCGCGCCCAGCAACCCATCCTTGACGCGCTCCTGGCCGAAATCGGCATGAAGGGGGCAGCCTGGGCGGCTTGGTCGAGTCCGTGCGACAAGAAATCAGGCCCGAGCCACCCCCCGCGAGCTGACCACGGCGGGGCGCGCGCTCGCTGGCGCCCGGGCCGGCCCACCCCCCTCGCCCGTCGCTTGGAAGCGGGCGTGGAGCGGGGGCACGCGGGCGCTTACTCGCGGGTAGCCCCTCGGCCACCCCCCTTGACCAGCCGGGCGATCCGCTCGCCGCTGGCCTTGATCTCCGCCTCCAGCGCCCGGGCGCGTTCCGGGTCCGCGGCGACGCCTTCTCCACCGCCTTCCGGATAGTGGGTCTGCATGCGGGTGGCCTCGACGAGCAGATCGACCATGTGGCGCGTCTCGGCCAGGAAGGGGCGGCGGGGATCGGTGGGGCTCAGATAGGTCGCGCCCAATTCCTGCTGCACCCGCTGCAGCCGGGGCAGAAGGTTCTGGCGGCCCCAGTCGTCGAGTTGGCGCTCGCTCACGCGCCCAGCCTCCTTCTCCTTGAACTCGTGCTGCAGGGCCTTGATGGCGGCGTCGAATTCCGCCATGGCCCGCGGGAAGCGGGCGTTGCCGTCGTGCACCCCCGCCACGTCCACCTGGGCCGGTGGCGCCAGAGCCACGACCGCGGCCACCGTCGCCGCCGTGGCGACGCCCGCCACCGCGGCCCGGAAGCGCCAAGTGGCAGCGAAGTGCTCGAGATCGAAGCGCTCGGGCAGCACCAAGGCCAGGAGACAGCCGCCGACGAGCCCGCCGACGTGGGCGGCATTGTCGATGCCCTCCTGGACAAATCCGAAGATGAGGGCGTAGCCGATGAAGAAGAGCAGGGAGCCGATCTGCTGCTTGCCGAAGGCCTTGGGCAGGCTGCTGCGGTGCTGCAGCAGCGCGACGAGCAGCGCCCCGGTAATGCCGAACACGGCGCCGGAAGCCCCCACGGCGACGACCTTCTGGGCACCGAAATGCAGGCTGAAGGCGCTGCCCAGGAGGGCGGAGCCAAGGTAGAGGAGGAGAAAGAGACGATGGCCGTAGATGCGTTCGACCACCGCTCCGGCGCTGGCCAGACCCACCATGTTCATGGCCAGATGGAGCAGCCCGCCGTGCAGGAAGGCGGCACTCAGCAGGCGCCAGACTTCGCCCCGCTGCACTTCGGAAGCGGCGTTGCCGCCCCAGGCGAGAAGCAAGTCGGCGCTGTTGTGCAGGAGAGTTCCCCCGTGGCCCAGGCCCCAGAGCCAGACGGCGCCGTTGGTCAGAACCAGGGTCCAGACGACCCAGGTGACGGGGGCCAGGGCGTAGAGCCGATCGTGGAATTCCCGCTCCTCGACCAGGGGATCCCGCAGCAGCGCCTTGCCGCTCGCGGCCCGGCAGGCATTGAGCCGGGCGACGGCCGCCGCCAGAAGCCGTTCCTGGTCAGCCCCGTCCAGGGCGGACAGGGGCAGCGCCACCGCCTTCCCGCCCCCCTCCAGCGCAAAGGAGAGCCCGGCCCCCCCGGCGCCCAGGCCAAAGTCGACTCCAGCCACTTCCTCCCAGAGCAGGCGTTTCTGCCCGCCGGCAAAGGATTCCGAGGCGATGCCCTGCCCGTCCAGACTCACCGCGGGGCGAGCGGGATCGAGACGATGCCGGAATTTCCATTCCGCCCAGGCGAGGCCCGCGGCACAAAGCGCCAGCCCCACCGCCCCTTCCAGCGGCGCCCGCAGCAGGAGCAGCAGGCAAACCCCGGCGATGAGCACGCCCGCCAGCCGCAGCATGCGGCGCGACGAACGCAGGCCGCAGTGGGCGCCGGGGTAGAAGTGGTCCGGGGCGGGGCCGGTGTCGGCAGAAAACGGCTGGGTCATGACTGCGAGGGAGGCAGGGAGAGCGAGATTGTACTTCTCACGCATAGCCCCGCGGGACCGGGACCACGGGCAAGGGCAAGAGCCATGGTCACCGGCCCCCCGGCGTGCCGCCGCACGCCTCACCGCAGCGCCACCGTTCCCGCCTTCCACAGCGCGCTTTGCCAGCGGTAGAAAGTGCTGAGGTCTTCCGGCCTTTCGGCCCGCTTGCGGGTGTCCAGATGGGTGAGGCCCAGGACTTCGAAGCTGCGGCGGTAGCGGCCTGCGACTTTCACTTCCCGTGCTGCCAGCACTTCGCGGCCGCCGGGCACCCAGCCCGCAAATTCCACGTAGCCCAGGGTCGGCGTTTCGACCCCCGGGGGGAGGACATCCACCGACCAGGATTCACCGTCCTTCCTGAACACCCACAATTCCCGCCAGGTGTCGCTGCTCTGCACCGCCAGAGACAAGGCGCTGCCGTCCGCGTTGGCGGTGGCCGAGGCGGTCCATACGATGCCGTAGGTGCAGCGGGTGACGAGGGGCGCCCTGCGCTCCTGGCGGGCCTCCACCAGGGCAATGCAGGTTTGGCCCGGCTCGCCGGCACTGGCGACCACGCTCAGCTTGCCCGATCGGGCAGACGCTCCGGGGGCCGCCGCCCAGCGTGAGGCGCCCACCCGGATGGCGGCGTCGCTGTAGGCGGCCGCGTCGGTTTCCATGAGTTCCGCCTTGTTGATGGCGGCGAGTGCGTCGACGGCCCGGGTGGCGGCTTCCTGCACCGGCGCGGCGCCGACTTCCGGCCGGCGCGCCCGCTGGTAGGCCAGGCTGGCCCACACCCCGGCCTGGCGCAGGCGGATACGGTTCTTGAGCACTTCCGGCAGTGCGCCGAGTTCGACTCGTTCCAGGACGTCCGCCCGCCAGTTGTCCAGGGCGTAGCGCTCCACCGGCGTCAGGGCCGGCGAAATGCACTCGTGGCGGGTGAGCGCCAGGGCGGCCAGCGCTTTCTGCACGGCACTGGCGGGCAGAGCCAGCACGCGGCGCTGGGCCTCGCCGCCGGCGCAGAGCTGGATCTGGCCGTCGCGCTCGAAGGCCGTCATGGTCACGCCGTAGGCGGCCGCCACTTCCAGATGGGCCGCATTGACCTCGCCGGCGCGTCCGGCCTGGCCGGTGCTCGCCCGGCGGGCCAGGCGATCGGCCATCTGCCCCAGGGCGTCGAAGACCTCGGCACCAATGGCTTCCGCCGGCGCCGCCCGCAGGTAGGCGGCGGCGTAGGCGATGCCCAGGGCTTCGGACCCCGGGGTCTCCTTCAGAAAACGCACCACGGCGAGCAGTTCCGGCGCCGCTTCCGGCTTGAGGGACTGCACCCGCACCTGGCTGGCCCGGATGTAGCCGGCCCGTTCGCGGCGGTGGTCGTACACCTGGAGAAAATCGCCCTTCTCGCCGCGGATTTCCAGGCTGTCCCCCTGCCACAGGACGGCCTGCTGGGGGGCCGAATCGCGGGGAGCGGCCCGCAGGGCGGTCTGGTCCGCGGCCACCAGGGCGACGACGGTGAGTGCGCTGGCCAGCATGCTCATTCCCCCTCGCCGTCGTCGGAGGGCAAGTCAGCCTGGACCGCCGCCTGCGGACGGCCGCCCTTGCCGCCCAGGAGCGCGGCGCCGATGAATCCCCCATCCCCGGGGGGCGGGGCGATGATGACCTGGATCTTGTCCGACAGCTTGTCGGCCATGGCCTTCTGGATGAGGAGCGGGTTCTTCTGGATGAGGGCGCCGTCCCGGGCCAGTTGTTCGCTGCTGATCCTGCCTAGGCGATCCTGGCGATAGGCCTCGGCGTCGGCCAGCTTGCGGCGCGACTCGGCTTCGCCCTGGGCCTCGATCTGACGCGCCTGGGCGGACCCTTCGGCGCTCTTGATGCGGGCGATCTTTTCCGCCTCCGCCTCGAAGCCCCGCTGCTCGATCTGCTTCTGCTTGAAGGGCAGGATGTGCTTCATCGATTCCGCCTGGGCCTTGGCGGCAATGATCTGCTCCTCCCCCGCGGCCGCCGCGGCGGTCTCACGCCGGGTCTTGTCGGCCAGGGCTTCCAGTTCGGTCTGCTTGACCTGCTTTTCCTTCAGCTCCAGGGTGTAGCGCATCTTTTCGCTGGCCAGTTCCTCGGCCAGCAGCCTCTCCATGCCGGCCCGGTAGTCGGCGGGCAGATCCACCTTGCCCACCAGAACCTGCTTCAGGCGGATGCCGTCCCGTTCGAGCAGGGGCTTCAGTTCGGCTTCGATGGCGTCGCGGATTTCCTGGCGCTTGGTGGAGAAAATTTCCCGTACCGTGTAGCGGGCCAGAATCTTGTACACCACGCCCTGGACCGCCGGATCGACCACTTCGCCGCCGATGTCCTCGGGCAGGGCGCGGGCCGTGCTGCCGATGCGGGCCGGGTCGAGGGCGTAGCGCACGGCGATGTCCAGGCCGATGGACAGGCCCTCGACGGTCTGGAAGGGCGCGCGCCCGGCGGCACTCTCGGCCCCGGCCGGGCGGTAGGTCTGGTCGCGCAGGGCGTAGCGACGCAACTCGTGGATGCCGGGCAGGGCGAACACCGCGCCTTCCTGAAATTCGACCGTCGCCCCGGTCAGCTGGTTGATGCGCAGCCCCACCTCGCCGCGCTCGACACCCTGCACCGGCGGATGGGTGTAAAGACTCCAGACACCGAGGCCGGCGACGGCCAGGGCGATCAGGCTGCGCTGGCGTTCGGCCACCTGCCCGCCCAGGCGACCGGCGCCGCGGCCCAGGGAGTGGCGCAGGTTTTCAGCCAGGTTACGGATACGTTCAGACATGATGTTTTCCTCCAATGAGTCGATCTTCCCGAACGGAGCCGGGGGCGGGAAGATCGAGGCGCCCGCCGGCTTTCCATGGCTGCCATGGTGGCGCGGCAGGGGCGGAGGACTCCATGCCGCGGTGGGGCGACTTCGGTAAGGGGTGGGGAAGGGGAATTCCGGGCTGTGAACGAACGCTCACGCCCGCTCTGCACCGAGGGCGGAAAATGGCGTCATACTCTCGCCAGCCTTCTTCCGGAGCCCCCCATGACCAAGGTCGCCGTCATCGAGGACGACGTTCCCACCAGCAATCAGTTGCGCGACTGGATTCTCGCCGCCCGGCCGGGGCTGGTCGTCGATCAGTGGTTCGACCGGGACGCCGCCGAGGCGGCCATTGCCCGGGAGGATTACGCCCTGGTCACCCTGGACATCGAGCTGGGCCGGGAGCGCCACGCGGGGGTCGCCATCATCAACGCCATCAACAAGACCGGCCGCGGCACGCCGGTGCTGGTGGTATCGGCCATGCCGGCAGCGCTGTACCGCAGCATCATGAAGGCCCTGGACGCCTGGGACTATCTCCAGAAAACCAGCTTTGCCGAAGCGGACTTCATCGAAACTTTTCTGGAAATCCTGCGCGCCGCCCGGGACCGCCCCGGCGCCAAGGAGACCCCCGCGCCCGACGCCGAGCTTTCCCTCGATCCCCTGCGCCAGGCGGCGCCCCTGTGGCGGGGCCAGCGGGTCAACCTGCCCCTGACCGCCCAGCGCATCCTGGCCGCGCTCCATGCACGGCGCGGCGAGGTGGTGTCCTACGACGAACTGTTCGCCGTGGTGAAAAGCGGGCGCAACCGGGACAACATCCGGAAGCACATCAGCACCATCCGCGAGGCCTTCCGGGAACTGGACGAGTCCTTCGAGCGCATCGAGAACGTGCCCATGCGCGGCTTCCGCTGGTCCGACCAAATCCTGCCGCGCGCATGAAGGGGGTTCTGGCCTGGCTGGCCTCGTTCCGGCTGCGCATCCTCTTCCGCACCGCCTTCCTGGCCCTGGCCCTGGCGGTCCTGGCCATGGCCGTCGCACTCCTGCAGGGGGAGAAGCAGCGCAGCGTGGATCACTACGCGGCCGGCTTCGCCAAGACCCAGGCCCAGATCGCCGGCCGCCTGCGCCACCCGGCCGGCCAGCTCGCGCTCCTCAACCCGGGCTGGAACGCCGCCCTGGCTTCGGCGGGCCGCCCGGTGGTGCTGCCCTTTGCGTCCCTGGATTTCGACGACCAGCACAAGGTGCGCAACGGGGTGGAGATGAGCGGCTGCCTGGTGCGCTACCCGGATCAGGGCAGCCTGTGCGTGGCCATCGGCAACAACCCCTGGGCCGGGGGCTTCATCTACGCCGCCGGGAGTTTTCAGAGCGGCGCCCTGGAGGCCCACCGCATCGGCGACGAATTCCTCGACGGCGCCCACCGCCTGCGGGTGACTGTGGCCCTGCGCGGGCAGACCTGGCGCTGGATCGCCCCTTTCGAACCCCTGCCCCCCGGCGCCGCCGGTGAAGGCGTGCGCGGCCGCTTCACCGGCTATCTCGCCCTGGAGGGCCGCGACTACACCGGCGCCCGGCCGGTGCGGGAGTTCCGCGGCTGGGTCTGGCAGGCGGCGCGCTGCCTGGATGGCCGGCCCGAGGCGGCGCCGGACTGTCCGCGTTCGGCCTTCTTCTCCCTGCGCCTGCCGGTGGAGGCACTGCGGGAGGCGCTTTTCGCCCGGGAGAAGCCGGTCTGGCCGCCCCCCGACCTGGACGACTTCAAGGTGCGGGTGGAAGTGCTGCCCCCGGGGGAGGCGCCGGCCCTGTTCGACAGCGGGCGGCCTGGCGCGGCACCGGCTTTCGTCCTGGGCGATCTCGCCGAGCTCCTCCAGCCGGGGGAATCCCTCAGCATCGAGAAGGCGGGGCCCGGCCCCGGGCGGGAGGTCGCCCGCCTGGCCGGCCGCGACGAGTCGCCGCAGCAAACCTCGCCGCTGCTCACCCGCCTGATCCGCGTGCTGCCGGTGGAAAGCCTGGACGCGCCACAGATCGAGCGCAGCGATGAAATCACCACGCCCCTGGGCACCTACCATCTGCATCTCAAGGGCGACGCCCGCAGCGTGAACCGCAGTCTCGCCGCCGTCGCCACCCGGTTGTCCTGGTTCGTGGGGGCCATGCTGGGAGCCATCGGCCTGGCCTGGCTGGTGATCGAAGTCGGCCTCATCCGGCGCATCGCCACCCTCACCCGCCGCACCCGCGGCCTTGCGCGCAGCGTGCAGGCGGAAAGCGGCCTGGAGCGCTACGATCTGGCCGACCTCAAGGGAGGCGACGAACTGGGACTGCTCGCCGCCGGCCTGGACGGATTGCTGGGCCGCGTGCGGGAAGACGCCGAGCGGGAGCGCATCCGCGCCGAGCAGGAAAAGGACCAGTGGCACGCCGTGGGCCACGAGATCATGTCCCCCCTGCAAAGCCTCCTCGCCCTGCATGGCGACCCCGCCGACCCCAGCCACCGCTACATCAGCCGCATGCAGCAGGCGGTGCGGGTGCTCTACGGCAGCGCCAGCCCCAGCGAAGCCTTCCAGTCGTCCAGCCTGCACCTGGCGGCAGTGGATATGGCCGACTTTCTGCGCCACGTGGCGGCCAATGCCGGCATCGCCGACCTGGACTGCCGGGCGCCGGAGACACCGGTGCGGGTAAGGGCCGACGAGTACGCCCTGGAGGATGTCTTCTCCCACCTGCTCAAGAACGCCGACCGCCACCGCCGGCCCGGCACCGCCATCACCCTGACCCTCGAAACCGGCGACACGGGCGCCAGCGTGACGGTCCACAACCACGGCCCCGCCATCGCGGAAGCGCTGCTGGAGCGCATCTTCGAGTACGGGGTATCCGACCAGCCCGGCGCCGGCGCCAACGGTAGCCGCGGCCAGGGACTGTTCGTCGCCAGGACCTACATGGCCAAGATGGGGGGCACCCTCGTCGCCCGCAACGAGGCGGATGGCGTGAGCTTCGTCCTCAGCCTGCCCCGGGCACGGGAATAGTGTGCGGCAGAGGCAGCGCCCCTCCTGACCAGCCCCCGGGCCGCGCCGCCCCTACTTGCGGCCGGACTCCACCTTGTCACGCTGGGCCGAGGCCGTATCGTCCTCCAGGGCCTGGCGCAGGCTGGGGGTCTGCTCGTCCCCCACGTCCCACACCCGCAGGCCGGCGCCGGTCCTGACCAGGATCAGGCGGATGCGTTCCCGCCGCTCCGCCCCCAGGGCAAGCCGGGCTTCGCCGCCGACGCGGCCCTCCGGCAGCGCGGCGGCCACCACCTCCTCCAGACGCATGCCGGTGGCGTCCATGCAATTGCACAGGGGATCGCCACTGAGCAGGGGCACGCCGCCCGCATTCGCTTGCTGGTTCTCCGTCAACAGCCGGGCGAGGGATTCGTCGTACCAGCGGGGATCGCCGCGGCGGGGACGCTCCCCCGCGCTCTCGTATGCCCGGTAAAGGTCGGTGATGAAGCTGCGGGCATCGGCGACGTCGTCGGCCCGGGACGGGGCGGCAGCGACAAGGGCAAGGAGAGCAAGGCAGAGCGGGCGACGCATGGGGGCTCCCGGGCGACAAGGACATTTGGGGAAGGCGGGCATTCTACCCCGCGGCCCCTGCGGTCGTGCGCTGCCCGACGAGCCTCCCGCAGCACTCGATTGCGCGGGGAAACCCTGCGCCAAGGCTCAGAGCGCCGACCAAGGGTTCAGCGCGCGGCGTCGACGATGCGCGCCAGCTTCTCTTCCACTTCTGTCGCCAGGACAAGGGCCTCCGGAGACAGGCCCTCGATCACCGCGCCCGGCCGCAGAAAGCCGATGCGGGTGGCCCCCGCCTGGGTGAAGACGGCGAGGCGCCACGGCAGAGCGAGGACAAGGCGCATGTCCAGTTCGAGAAGACGGCGCACGTAGCCGGGGTGGTCGACGGTGAGCAGGGTGCAATCCTCGTCGCACTCGGCCGCGAAACCGCCACCGGAGGCCCCCAGTTCCCGCGTTCCCACCACGGTGAAGCCTCCCCGCAGAAGGGCGGCCCGCAGATCGGTGGTCGCTTCGTAGAGGGATTTTTCGCTTTGCGCCAAGCCGCACGGTGCACTGGGTCGCGGGAAACTGGCCTGAAGGTTCAATGCGGAGACCTCGGCCGACCGTTTGTCGATGCCCGAAATGCCTTGTGCCCAGGGCCTGCGGAGCGCTCCAGGGTCAATCGCCACCCCCTCCGCCGCCACATCCTCCCCCGCCGCAACTGCTTCCGCCCCCACTATCGCCCCCGCCACTCTCCCCACTGCTGACCGAACCTCCGCTCGCGCCGGAATCGCTTGAATCCCCAAACCCTTCGGTCCCCCCATCGAAATACGTGCTGGAAAAATCGCCGCCACAGTAAGGCGTTCCGGATCCTGCATCGCGACGGTTGCGCACCGAGCCGCAGTCGGGAACGTAGTGGAAGCCGTCGGCGATGCCGAGTTTGGCGTCGAGGGCGAAGAGGAGAGGGAGGCGGGTGGGTTGGCGGGGGTTGATGTTCTCTTCCCGGCAGGTATGCCACCAGCAGCGCCGCAGGCCGGCATTGGCGTCCCCTGCCGAACTGAGGACCACCGCCGGTGTGTGATGCAGGAAGTGCCCAAATGCCTTGCGGCAGAAGGTCTCGTATTCCCGGGTGTAGAGAATGAACTCGTGCCAGAGGTCGTCGACCGCCTGGGAGGGCATGGCGACGAACTTGCGCCCGCCCTTCAGGTAGGCGAGAAAAAACTGCCGCAGCCCCTGGGCGACGAGTTGACATTCCTTGGGGCCAAAATCCGGCCGCCGGCTGCGCAGGCGCTCGTACAGCCCCTTGGGCAGCGCAAAGTGCCGAATGTACTCGGCGCGCTGGGCCGCTGCCGCCCGGCGCCAGACGAAGAGCAGCAGGGCCGCCAGGACGAGGCAGAAAAGGACGAATGCGATGCTCATGCTGCTTCTCCGGAGAGCGGACCTTCAGGGGGTGGCGCCAGCTTTTCGTATTCGGCAATCACCTGGGCGCCCAGGAGCAGGACGGTCGCAGCGATTTCCAGGCTGAGCAGGACGACCACCGCAGTGGTGAGGGAGCCGTACACCACACCCACCTTGGATACGTGGGAAAAATACCATGCCAGACCGCGGCGCAGGAATTCCCACAGCAGCGCGGCGGCCACGCCCCCCACCAGGGCATGGGACGGCTTGACCCCACCCGCCGGCAGCACGCGGTAGAGCCCGGCGAACAGGGCCGCCTCGAAAACGAAGCCGAGCAGGTAAAGGAGCGCTGCGGAGACTCCGGCCAGGGACCACTGTCCCCCCGGAACCCACAGCCAACCCTCGGCCAGCGCCTCGAAGGCTGCGGCCGCAGCGCTCAGCGCCAGGAGGGCGAGCCCGAGAACGAGTACCAGGCAGTAGGGAAGAAGAAAGGACACCAGGGCATGACGGGCCTGGGCCGCCCCCCGATGGGAAAAAATGACCCCCATGGCTTTTTCCAGGACAGAAAAGGCCAGGGAGCTGAAGAACAGCATGGTGGCGACGAGGAGGGCACCGAGGGCTGCGCGCTCATGCAGCACGCCCTCCACATCGGCCAGAACGGCGCGGGACTGGCTGGGCACGAGCCATTCCAGATAGCGGGCCAGGAGGGCCAGCAGTTCCTGGGGCTCGACCACGCGGGAAAAGGCGATGACCACCAGAATCAGCAGGGGTACGGCGGAAAGCAGCGCGTAGTAGGCGATGGCGCCGGCCAGCAGCAGGCCCTGGTTACGGAAGAATCCCGCCAGGACGCGCTGCACGAATTCCAGGGGGTGCCGCAGCACCCGCTGCGCGGCCGGGGTCAGCATGCGCCTTGGGCGGAAACGGGAATATGCAGGACTGTCACGGGCTGACCTCGAGGCAAGAAACGGTGCGGCCACCACGCCGGGCAATCGCCCGCCGCCCCACGAGCCGCAGTCACGCGGAATCCTGCCCCATGACGAATAACAATTCAACCCGGAAAAAGTCAGACACCCTCAGGAGCCAAGCCCAAGATTCAACGAACCCCACGGCCCCGAGGGAACATCTCGCAACGTGATCCTCACCCGAACTCGAACGCGAATCCGCGTTCCAGGCTCAGAGCGGACCGGGTTGATCGGCGCGGTGATCTGACAGGAAGCGGGTTACGAAGGCCCCCACCCTGTTTTCCGGCATGTCGATCCAGACGCGATGGCCGTCTCCGGGGGCGACCTTCGTGAGCCTCCCCTCTGCGGTTTCCATGCGTTCCGGAATCCACCGCAGGTTTCCATCGGGGTGGACACATTCCAGGCGGTCCCCCAGGGAGAAGCGATTCTTGACCGCGATTTCCATCAATCCGCGGCCGGCATCCCAGGCCAGAGCGTCGCCGACGTACAGGCTGCGCGCCGATTCGGAGTGGCCGCGCAGGTAGCCCTGATAATCCGCCTCATGGTGACGCTGGTAAAAGCCATCGGTATAGCCGCGATTGGCAAGACTTTCCAGATCGGCGAGGAGGCGCGGATCCAGCGGTCGGCCGGCGATGGCATCGTCGATGGCCTGGCGGTAGCTCTGGCAGGTGCGGGCGGCGTAGTAGGGGCTCTTGGTGCGGCCCTCGATCTTGAGGGAATCGATGCCGAGTTGCGTCAGGCGTTGCACATGCTCGATGGCGCGCAGATCCTTGGAGTTCAGGATGTAGGTGCCGTGCTCGTCCTCCTCGATGGGCATCAGTTCGCCCGGGCGCTGGCGTTCTTCCAGCAGGTGCACGTCCCCCGCCGCATTCTCGCCCGCCGGGTGCACCTTGTAATCCCAGCGGCAGGAATTGGTGCAGGTGCCCTGGTTGGGGTCGCGGTGGTTGAAGTAGCCGGAAAGCAGGCAGCGGCCGGAGTAGGCGATGCACAGGGCGCCGTGCACGAAGACTTCCAGTTCCATGTCCGGGCAGCGCTGGCGGATTTCGGCGATTTCCTCCAGGGACAGTTCGCGGGAGAGGATGACCCGGCGGATACCCAGGGACTGCCAGAACTTCACCGCCGCCCAATTGACCGTATTGGCCTGCACCGAGAGGTGGATGGTCAGTTCCGGCCAGGCTTCCCGCGCCAGGGCGATGAGGCCGGGGTCGGACATGATGAAGGCGTCGGGAGCCAGCGCCACCACCGGCGCCATGTCGGCCCGGTAGGTGGCGAGTTTGGCGTTGCGCGGAAAAATGTTGCTCACCACGTAGAAGGCCTTGCCTTGGGCGTGGGCTTCCCGGATGCCGGTGGCCAGGACCTCCCGGCTGCCGAATTCGTTGTTGCGCACGCGCAGGGAGTAGCGGGGCTGGCCGGCATAGACCGCGTCGGCCCCGAAGGCGAAGGCGGTGCGCAGCATGGCCAGGGAACCGGCAGGGGCAAGAAGTTCAGGGGCGGCGCGGGGCGCGGAGCCAGAAGGGAAGCGGGATGCGGCGGCCATAGTAGAATCCGGGGAGACCGCCAATTTTACCTGCCCCATGTCCGAAGAAATCCTCATCAATTTCACCCCCCAGGAAACCCGGGTCGCCGTCATGCAGCAAGGCGTGGTCCAGGAACTCCATATCGAGCGCAACGCCAGTCGCGGACTGGTGGGCAATGTCTACCTGGGGCGGATATGCCGCATCCTGCCCGGCATGCAGTCCGCCTTCGTGGACGTGGGCCTGGAGCGCACTGCCTTCCTCCACGTGGCCGACATCTGGCAGCCCCGCGACGAGGCCAGCGACCGGCCCATCGAGCGCCTCCTGTCCGAGGGGCAGAGCCTGGTGGTGCAGGTGGTGAAGGACCCCATCGGCACCAAGGGCGCCCGACTCTCCACCCAGATTTCCATCGCCGGCCGCATGCTGGTCTATCTGCCCCAGGAAAAACACATCGGGGTCTCCCAGCGCATCGAGCCCGAATCGGAGCGCGAGGCCCTGCGGGAACGGCTGGTGCGCCTGGTGCCCGAGGCGGAAACCGGCGGCTTCATCGTCCGCACCATGGCCGAAGGCGCCACCGACGCCGAATTCGCCACCGATATCGCCTACCTCAAGAAGGCCTGGGGAGAAATCCGCGAGAAAGTGAAGGTTTCCGGCCCCCCCGCCCTCCTCTACCAGGAGCTTTCCCTGGGCCAGCGGGTACTGCGGGATTTCGTCGATCCCGAGGTGAGCCGCATCGTCATCGACTCCCGGGAGAATTTCCAGCGCCTGCACGCCTTCGCCGAAATCTACACCCCGGCCGTGCGGCCCCTCCTGGAGCACTACACCGGCGAGCGCCCCCTCTTCGACCTGCACGGCGTCGAGGAGGAAATCGAAAAGGCCCTCGCCCGGCGGGTCGACCTCAAATCCGGCGGCTACCTCATCATGGACCAGACCGAGGCCATGACCACCATCGACGTCAATACCGGCGGCTTCGTGGGGGTGCGCAATTTCGACGACACCATTTTCAAGACCAACCTGGAAGCCGCCCAGACCATCGCCCGCCAACTGCGCCTGAGAAACCTCGGTGGCATCATCATCGTCGATTTCATCGACATGGAAAGCGAAGAGCACCGGGGAGCCGTGCTGGCGGAATTCCAGAAAGCCCTCTCCCGCGACCATACCCGCCTGACCCTCAACGGTTTCACCAACCTGGGCCTGGTGGAAATGACGCGCAAGCGCACGCGGGAATCCCTGGCCCACGTGCTCTGCCAGACCTGCCCCACCTGCGACGGCCGCGGCGAGGTCAAGACGGCCCGCACCATGGCCTACGAAATCCTGCGGGAACTGCTGCGCGAAGCCCGCCAGTTCAACGCCCGGGAGTACCGCGTCATCGCCGGCCCCCCGGTCATCGACCTCTTCCACGACGAAGAATCCCAGTCCCTCGCCCTGCTGTCCGATTTCATCGGCAAGCCCATCTCGCTCCAGGCAGAAAGCAGCTACTCGCCGGAACAGTTCGACATTGTTCTGATGTAGCATAATTTTCGCTGATCCGCGATCATGCTGTGTGAAAATTATCGTTATTAATCAGTATGTTGTTGTTTCTCCTGTTGATCCAAGGTGATCCTCGTATAACTGAAGCCATCAACTTTTGGGTAGCTGGATGGTTAGCTAGAGCGGTAGCTACCCATGAATTTCGAGGAGCCTGTCCGTACCGTCTGAATTTTGACCAGGTGTACCGGTTGAATTTTGACCAGGCCTGATAGCCGCTTGTCATTGACGCGGCTGTGGATAAGTCTATCCCGGATTTCCTCCTTTCCTGAAGTGTGATGGTGGCCCGGCGTTCATCGGCGAGGCAGGGTTGTGCCGGGAAAGCCGTGGAGGGCGTAGCCCGGAACGGAATTCCCGGCGCGGCGGCGCTCAGAAGGGTTCCGTCTCCTCGGCCGGCACCAGAACGATCCCTGCGATTATCTGGTCGACGTCCTGCAGCGTGTCGCTGAGCACCCCGCCAACCGCGTCCACGAACTCACCCCCCGGCTCTGGAAAACGCTCTTCGCAAGCAATCCCATCCGCTCCGCTTTGCTCACGCGACAAGCGCAGTCAAGGACGCCCGGCACTTGCCGGTTACCCAGAAAGAAGGCCATCCCGCGGGATGGCCTTCTGCTTCTCGGGGGCCCGGGTGCCGGGCCTACAGATGCTCGAATTCGGCCAGATCGGCGTTGGGGTCGCCGCAGGAGGAACCAAAGGAAATCTTGCCCGTGCCGCGCAGGAGCATTTCTTCCCGCCGCAGCAGGGTTTCCCTTTCACCGGCGATGGCGACGTAGCTGCCATTGGTGCTCTGATCGACGTAGAAATACTTGTCACCGCGCCGCTCGATGCGCGCGTGCTGGCGGGACGATTTGCGGTCCTCGATGATGAGGTCGCAGCTCTGGTCCCGCCCCAGGGTCAGGGCGGGGTTCTTGTCGTCCAGCAGGTAGGCGCGCCCCCGGTAGCGCACGCAAAGCTTGGTGTTCAGCACGTTGGACACGCGGAGGGAACTGGCCTTCATGGTCAGTTCCTCGGTCTCGTGCCACAGCACCTCGTAGACGTGCACGCCTTCCGCCTTGCCCTTGACCGAGAGTTGTTCGAGGTCACGGGTCGACTCCCGCAGCAGGGGAGGAAGTTCAGCGATGGTCTGGGCGCTGGTGAGAATCTGCTCGGCCTTGGCCAGGCCGACGATGCGGGCCGCCGTATTGACGGTGTCGCCGAAGATGTCGTTGTTATCCTCGATGGCGGCGCCGAAGTGGAAACCGACCCGGATGGTGAGCTTGACGCCGGAAACCGGGGGCAGGTCGCTGACCCGCTGCTGCATTTCGACGGCTGCCTGGAAGGCGGCCTCGGCGGTGGCGAAGGTGGCCATGACCTCGTCGCCTATGGTCTTGACCAGACGGCCCTGGAAGCCGTCGATGGCGCGTTCCATGCGTTTGATGCAGCGGTCCACCGCCCGCAGGGCCTCGCTGTCCCCCAACCGCTCGTACAGCTTGGTGCTGCCGGAAACATCGGCAAAAAGCACTGCAAGCCTGCGTTCTACGCCCCCCATGATCGCCCCTGTTCCACCACGCTGATTAATCTGGGACCAATGATACCAAAATCGGCAGTTCCACTGTCATAGCGACGCCATCAGGGGGATGGTGCCGCTCATGGGCAGTTCCTCCCGATCGAAGACGATGTCGCCCTCCGCGACCGCATCCCCCACCGCCAGGCCGACGAAATCGAACAGATCGCTGTCCGCAAGGTGCGAAGGCACCACATTCTGCATGGCCGTGAAGACGGACTCGGTACGCCCCGGGTAGCGGCGGTCCCAATCCTGCATCATCTCGCGCACCTTCTGGCGCTGCAGATTGTCCTGGGAGCCGCACAGATTGCAGGGAATGATGGGGAATTCCATGCCGCGGGCGAACTTGGCGATGTCGGCCTCGGAACAGTAGGCCAGGGGCCGGATCACCACATGGGCCCCGTCGTCGGTCACCAGTTTGGGCGGCATGGCCTTGAGCTTGCCGCCGAAGAGCATGTTGAGAAAGAGGGTATGGACCATGTCGTCCCGATGGTGGCCCAGGGCGATCTTGTTGGCGCCCAGTTCCTTGGCGGTGCGGTAGATGATGCCCCGGCGCAGGCGGGAGCAGAGGGAGCAGGTGGTCTTGCCCTCGGGAATCTTCTCCCGCACCACGGAGTAGGTGTCGGCCTCGACGATGCGGTACTCGACGCCGATGGAAGCGAAATAGCGCGGCAGCACCTCGGCGGGAAAGCCGGGCTGCTTCTGGTCCAGGTTCATGGCCACGAGACGGAACTTGATCGGCGCCCGCTTCTGCAGGGCCATGAGCACGTGGAGCAGGGTGTAGGAGTCCTTGCCGCCGGAGACGCAGACCAGGACGGTGTCGCCGTCTGCGATCATGGCGTAGTCGCCGATGGCCTTGCCGCTGCGGCTTTCGAGGAAGCGGCCCAGTTTCTGGAGGGTATGGGAAGCGTTCATGCTGACAGATGGGCGGTACGGCCGCCATCGACGTTGAGAATCTGACCCGTGACGTAGGGGGCCTCGGCCAGGAGAAAGTGGACCGCGGCGGCGATGTCCTCCGGCCCCCCGGCCCGCTTGAGCAGGGTGTGGCCGACGATGGCAGCCTGCTCCACCCCCAGGAACTGCCCGTCCTCCGGCCACAGGATGGCGCCCGGCGACACGGCATTGACCCGCACCGGGGCCAGTTCGATGGCCAGCGCCCGGGTCAGCGCCAGGAGCGCCCCCTTGGCCGCGCAGTAAAGGGGGTAGCCCGCCAGAGGACGTTCGGCGTGGATATCGGTGATATTGACGATGGCGCCGCCGGCTGCCGCCAAATGGGGCGCCGCCGCCTGGGAGAGAAAGAGGGGGGCCTTGAAGTTGCTGCCCACCAGGTCGTCCCAGGCCGCTTCGTCGATGCTGCCCAGGGGTGTGGGAAAAAAGCTGGAGGCGTTATTCACCAGGGCGTCGAGGCGCCCGAAACGGGCCGCCACGGCAGCGACGAGTCCCGGCAACAGGGCGGTCCTCGCCAGGTCGGCCGCGAAAGCGGCCGCGGAATCGGCCCGCAGGGCGTTCAGTTCGGCCACCAGGGCCTCGGCCTCCCCCGCCGCCGAACGGTAGTGCACCGCCACCTGCGCCCCCGCTCCGTGCAGGCGGCGCGCTATGGCGGCCCCCACGCGTCGCGCCGCGCCGGTGATGAGAATGACCCGTCCGGAAAGATTTCCCATGGGGCCGCAGTGTACCGCCAAGGGCGCCCCGGCGGGGCGCACCGCGAGGAACACCTCCCTCCTACTCCGGCGCCAGGCCCCCGCGGGTGGCCAGCATGGCGGCGAGATCGGTGGCGCGGACGGGCTTGGCGATGTAGTCGTCCATCCCGGCTGCGATGCAGGCGTCACGATCCGACTGCATGGCATTGGCCGTCATGGCGACGATGGGCACCCGCGGCAGGCCCCGCTCCGTTTCCATGCAGCGGATGCGCTCGGTTGCTTCCAGGCCGCCCATGACCGGCATCTGCATGTCCATGAGGACCAGATCGAAGCGACGGCCCGTCTCGATCATGGCCAGCGCCTCCCCCCCGTGGCCGGCGACCGTGACCCGATGGCCCCACTTCTCCAGGAGGCTGGTGGCGAGTTTCTGATTGATGGGGTGGTCCTCGACCAGCAGGATGTCCAGCGGCCGTCCGCCTTCCCGCAGGGAGTGGCGGGTGACCAGGGCGGGTTCCCGGGGCGCGGCGGCGGCCTGGGCCGCCAGAACCCGCGCGAGGGCGCCGGCCAGATCTGCCGGCGCCACGGGTTTGGGGAAATAGGCGGCCACGCCGCACTCCCGGCAGCGCTGGGCGTCACCCCGGCTGGCGCCGGAGGTGAGGAGCAGAACGGGCGGCCCCGCCACCGAGAAACGCTCGTGGACCGCCAGGGCCAGGGCGTAGCCGTCCATTTCCGGCATGTGGGCGTCGACGATCAGGACGTCGAAGGTTTCCGGCGCCGCGATCAGGGCGAGCGCCTCCCGGCCGTCGTGGGCCGGGGTGCAGTGCAGGCCCCAACGCCCCAGGAGCGTCCCGAGTACCCGCCGGTTGGTGGCATTGTCGTCCACCAGCAAGGCCCGGCGACCGCGCAGGACTGCCGGGGGGGCGAGCGGCGGCGGCCCCTCGGGGTTTTCCGCCAGGGCGAGGGCGAAATGGAAGGTGCTGCCGCTACCGACCGCGCTCTCAAGCCACAGGCGGCCACCCATCAATTCCGCCAGCCGGCTGCAAATGGAGAGCCCAAGCCCGGTGCCGCCGTAACGTCGGGTGGTGGACGAGTCTTCCTGGGTGAAGGCCTCGAAAATCTGCCCCTGCTTCTCCTGCGGGATGCCGATGCCGGTGTCCCGCACCGCCAGGTGGATGAGCCCTTCGACGCTGCGCCGCAGTTCCACTGCAATTTCGCCCTGGGCGGTGAACTTGATGGCGTTGCCCACCAGATTGACCAGGACCTGACGCAGCCGTCCCGGGTCTCCCAGGACGTGCTGGGGCACGTCGGCGGCGATGTCGCAGATGAGTTCGAGCTTCTTCTCCAGGGCCCTCACGGCGAGGGGCTTCAGGGTCTCGCGCGTGACCTGATGGAGGTCGAAGGGAATGGTTTCGATGAGCAGCTTGCCCGCCTCGATCTTGGAAAAATCGAGGATGTCGTTGATGAGCGCCAGCAGCGCATCGGCCGAACTGCGCACGATGCCGAGATACTCCCGTTGCTCGTCATCCAGGGCGGTATCCAGGGCCAGGTCGGTCATGCCGATGATGCCGTTCATGGGCGTGCGGATTTCGTGGCTCATGTTGGCGAGAAACTGGCTCTTGGCCCGATTGGCCGACTCGGCCGACTCCTTGGCCTCCTTCAGGGCGATCTCGCCCGCCTTGCGCTCGGTGATGTCGATGATGGCGCCCAGCAAGCCGAAGACGCTGCCATCCGGGCGGGTGAGGGTCGCCTTGCGGTAGATGGTGTCGTGGCGCCCGCCGTCGCGGGAGTGGACCGAGGCCTCGTAGGTCTGGGTGCCGGGATGGGAGAACAAGGCCTCGTCCCGTTCGGCGTGGACACGGGCGTCCTCGGGCGGCAGCAGATCGTGCAGGGTGCGGCCGACGTACTCCTCGCGCTGCACATGGAAGAAGGCCTCGAAGGCCCGGTTGAGCCGCAGGTAGCGCCCCTCACGGTCCTTGATGTAGACGGGCAGCGGAATGGCCTCCAGCATTTCCTCCATGAGGTGCAACTGCTCGCCCACGCGCTGCTCGGCCACCTTGCGCGCCGTGATGTCGGTACGGATGGCGATGTACTGTTCCGGGCGGCCGTCGGCCCCGAGCAGCGGCGCGATGGTGGCATTGACCCAGTACAGATGGCCGTCCTTGGCCCGGTTGCACACTTCGCCGTGCCAGACCTCGCCGCGGCGGATGGTCTCCCACAACTCGGCGAAGAAAGCCGGCGGATGGATGGCCGACTTGACCATGCGATGGTTCTGGCCCAGCAGTTCCCCACGAGCATAGCCGCTGATCTCACAAAACTTGTCGTTGGCGTAGAGGATGGTTCCCCGGGTGTCGGTGATGCTGACGATGGCGTGCTGGTCCAGGGCGAATTTCTGATTGTCCAGGGCGCGCCGATCGGCCTCCCGGTCGGCCACCAGCCAGGAGAGCAGCGTCGAGATTTCCTCCAGATCGGTCTGGCCCACCTGGCTCTGGGCGGTTCCGGCCGGCATCAGGCCGGCCACCAGTTCGCGCAGGGCCGCCAGGGCCCGCTCCCGGCTCGCCAACTCCTCCCGCAGGCGATTGTTGGCCTCGGTCAATTCGGTCGAGGAAAGCTCCAGGCTGCGGGAGCGCAGATCCAGGTCCCGGTCGAATTGCTCGAAGGCCGCCTCGACCCGGGCCAGAAAATCCGGGAACCCCCGCAACAGGGGAGCCAGTTCCGGAACCGCGTCGCCGCCCGCCCGCGCCGCGGCGCAAAGGGCCTCGACCTCCGTCGCGTCGGACACGCCGAAGGATCGCCGCAACTGAGCGAACAGCCCCTTGTGCATCAGTGCCAGCGACGCACGGCGTCCGTTCGCCCGGCGCAGCAGAGGGGGCGCCGGGTTCCCGAAATGCCGATCGAAGAAGCGAAGTCAGTGCCCACTCAGCGTTCGCCCAGGTAGGTGATGGTCATGGTCTGGTTGTGTAGCTTGCACGAGGAACCCGGGGTGAAGGGACTGATCTCGCCATAGGAATAGAAGCCCGACAGCACGGCCTGGTGGCCGAAGACCGCGCTGACCGCCTCGACTTCCTCGTCCACCCGGCTGCCCATGACCAGCTTGCGGCCCACGCAACTCACCAGGATGGCGAGACCGGCACCGTTGGCGGTGAGCATGTCGTGGGCCGCCTCGGCCGCGGCCTCGGCACCGCCCACCAGCTTATCGGTGGTGGCGTGCATCAGTTTCAGATAACCCGCGGGGTCGATTTCGCCGGCCAGGGTGAGGCTCCCGGCTGCCTCGTCGATGCCCAGGATGGTGCGGATGAGCCCCACCGCGTCGTGATTGGCGCCCAGCATGGCAAAGGGAAAAAGAAGCCCGGAGGCCGGCAGATCCCGCGCATGGGCACCCAGGTAGCGCCGGTAGACCTCCAGGGCCGGTTCTCCGTCCAGTTCGTAGAGCACGTTGCCGACCGCCCGCGTCACCTTGCGCGGCGGGCCGAAGGCTTCCCAGCCGCCGAAGGAGCCGTGGGCGAAGCGCAGACCCTCGCCGCACAGGCCCACGGCAACCACCGCCCGGGGTCCGACCCCCCCTTCCCCCAGGACGAAGGTCTGGCGGAAGGCCCCGCCGTCCCCGGCCAGACCGCCGGTGATGGGAAGACCGCCGCCGAGAAGGCTGCTCATGCCATCCACCAGGGCGCTGCCATTGACCTGAACCCCGGGGCCGAAGACGAGGACCGCCTTCAGCTCCGGATCCAGCAACTGGCGGGCCAGGCGCTCCCCGGCGGCGAAGGAATCCTCCATGCCCCGCAACTCCGTCCGCCCCCGGGTCAGACGTGTTTTCTCCAGCCGCAGGCCGGTAAAGCTGCAACTGCCATCGTCCACGCCTTTTGCGGTGATTTCCCCGGCCGTCGAACATCCCAGGCAGGCGGCCTCCGGGAAGGCAAGCGCGAGCTTGCCTCCCAGATCGGTCTGGTCGAAATACTCGGCCGCACCGAAAACGAGAATCAAATCGGGCCGGACCGACTGCAGTTCGGCGATGGCAGCGGCGGCACCCGCGGGCGTGCGCGCGACGGTCTGTACGATGTGCATGGAAATTCCCTCCAGCAGGGGGCCTCGGGAACCCGGCCTCCAGCGTCCGGTGGAAAAATAGCACAAGCGCGGCCGGCCGGGTCGCCCGAGGATCGGGGCGGGGGGTAGAATCCCGCGTTTTCGCCTCCCGCCATGGCCCTCCCTGCTCCCTCCGAAGACGCCCTGGCCCACAGCCGGCGCCTGCGCGACCACCTGTGGGAACGCATCGCCGCGGCCGGCGGCTGGATCTCCTTCGCCGAATTCATGGCGACCGCCCTCTACGCGCCCGGCTTGGGCTACTACGCCGCCGGCGCGCGTAAGTTCGGCGCGGCGGGGGACTTCGTCACCGCGCCGGAGATGACCCCCCTCTTCGGCCGCGCCCTCGCCGCCCAGGCGACCCAGGTGATGGCGGCCAGCGCCCCTGCCATCCTGGAAGTCGGCGCCGGCTCCGGGCGTCTGGCGGCGGACCTCCTTCTCGCCCTCGCCGCAAGGGACACGCTGCCCGAGCGCTACGCCATCCTCGACCTGTCGGCCGACCTGCGGGAACGGCAGCGCCAGACCCTGGCCGCCTCCTGCCCCGCCCTGCTGCCCCGGGTGGAATGGCTGGATCGTCTGCCCGAGCGCTTTGCGGGGCTCGTCCTGGGCAATGAATTGCTCGATGCCATGCCGGTTCATCTGCTGGTCTGGCAGGGCGGCGAGGCCCTGGAGCAGGGCGTGCGGCGGGAAGGCGAAGGCTTCGCCTGGGCGAACCGCCCCCTGCCGGCGTGCTTGACCGCTGCCGCCGGCGCGCTGGAGCGGGACTTCGCCCCCAGGGACGGCTATCTGGCCGAAGTCGGCCTTGCCGCGCAGGCCTGGGCCGCTGCCTGGGGCGGCATTCTCGAATCAGGCACCGTCCTGCTCGTCGATTACGGTTTTCCGCGCCGCGAGTTCTACCACCCGCAGCGCGGCGGCGGCACCCTCATGTGCCACTACCGCCACCATGCCCACGGCGACCCCCTCTGGCTGCCCGGCTTGCAGGACATCACCGCCCATGTCGAATTCACCGCCGTGGCCGCGGCCGCCCATGGTGCCGGGCTGGAACTGCAGGGCTACACCAGCCAGGGGCAGTTCCTTCTCAATTGCGGCATCCTGGACCAGCTCGCCTGCCTGCCGGCCACATCGGCCGATTACATCCGGGGGGCCGGGGCGGTCAATAAACTCATCCTGCCCCACGAAATGGGCGAACTCTTCAAGGTCATCGCCTTTGGCCGCGGCGACGGCCCCGGGCTCCTGGGCTTTCGCCGCGGTGACCAGAGCCACCGCCTGTAAGGCAGGGGCGCCGCAACACCCTTTCTCCCCGCCCCCCGTGCTGCGGGCAGGCCGCGATCAGAGCCGGTGAATTTCGGGCGCGCCCGAAATTTTCAACCTAGAAACCTCAGTTGGACGAGTCCGTTGGTGCGTTCGGGCGGGTGTCTGGCGCGAAGCGACGACGCGGCAGGCTGATGCCTGCAAGGAGGAGAGACAAAGCCAGGTGCCCGCCCGGATGCGCCAGCGGCGCTCGTGGCAATGCCGCCCAACGGGTGTGTGATTCGGTGGGGCGCGGAGATCCAGGACACAATGCATTCCGGCGTTCGACAAGCGGTCAACTGAGGTTTCTAGGTTCAAAGCTGCTCAGCGCCGACAGAGCAGCGGAAAACGGCTGGGCTGGCCGAGCACCAGGTGGCCGAATTCGTCCATGAGTTCCTGATCGATGCTGGCCGGATCGACGCGATAGGTGTAGTTCCCCAGACGCTCCAGGTTGCGGCACTCCAGGCGGATGGCTGCCGCCTCGTAGTCGGCCCGCCAACGAGCGCTGACGCTGAATTCGGAATCGATGTCGAAATCGGCAAACAAAAGCTGGCGACGCTGGTTGTGGCGTTCGTTCATGCGGAAGCGCAGGCCGAAATCGAAAATCTGCTTGCGGAAGCGGTCGGCGGCCGCCGCGTCGAACTGGACGGACAAACGCCGGGGCGAGGCCACCTGGAAGGAAAAGCTGACCATTTCGATGAGGGCGCCGGCGCTCTGGGACTGGGTGCGGTAATCAGCAAAGCCTTCCTGCCAGACCAGATTCTTCATGACCACCCGGGGGGAGATTTCATAGGATCGTTCCAGGGTGGGACGCAGGATGTTGAGTTGCTGCACCAGTTCGTGGAGATAGAGGAAGACCTGGCGCAGGCGCTTGTCGAGCAGTTCATTGGCCTGATTGCGCTCGACTGCCTCCTGGCTTTGCTGCTGCTGGCGTTCGCGGGCCTGCACACGCAATTCCTGCAAAAAGCCGCTGCGGGCCACGACGCCGGAATCCCCCCGTGCCTGGTGCGACGATCCCCGGGGCCGGGGAACCGACTGCGGCCGCTCGGCCTCTTCCGGTGCCAGCTTGGGAAAAACCACGCCGGTCTCGATGAGCCCCGCCGGTTTGACGGGGCGCTCCTCGCTGCGCAGCTTGCGCTCGGCCAGATCGAGGTCGAAGGAATCGATGTCGCGCAGCAAGTCTTCGGCCATGGCCTCCCATTCGGCCTGATCCCGGGTGTGACCGTCGCGCTTCAATCGGATCGCCTCGCCGATGGCGGCTTCGAGGCTGGACTTGTCTTGCGGGCCTGCCATTGCTTTCCCAAGGTCGTGAACTACACTAACGGTATCCGCGTTTCTCCAGGCAATCAAGCTCACCATGGACCTCTCCGGCATAGGCAGTCTGACTACCGCGCTCTCGGCCACCCGAGACGGCGACGGCGTGGCCCTCGCAACCCTCAAGAAAACCCTGGAGCTTCAGGAGCGCACCGCGCAGCAGTTGATCGAGGCCTTGCCGGAGCCCGCCGCACCCAACAACCCGGCGCACTTGGGGAATGCCGTCGACGTCAAGGCTTGAGCGTATCGAGCCAGGTCTTCAGCGCGGCCGCCACCAGCGGCCATTCTTTTTCGTGGGTCACGGCGTGGCCCATGCCGCGGAAAATGTGGCACGGCAATTGGTAGGTGTGCGCCGTGCTCTGCACCAGAAAGGCCGGCACCAGGACGTCTTTTTCCGCCCCCAGGATGAGCATGGGCGGGCGCGCCATGGTGGATAGGCTGGGCAGGTTGAACATGGACATGTCCCACAGCGCCCGGTGAGACTCCCGCTGCATCTTGCCCAGCCAGTTGAGCAGCATGTCGTCGGCCACCTCCCCGGCGAACAGGGCCTCGCGCAGGACGAGGGTGTCGGTGTGGTTGCCGCCCAGGATGCGATTGAGTTCCATGAACAGGTCGGGCTTGGAGAGGCACAGGTGGAACTGCGCCGCCACCAGGCCCTGGGGCGGCACCGAGCAGACCAGGGCCACCCCGGCTGCCGAACGCCGCTCCAGATATTTCTGGGCCACGAATCCCCCCATGGAATGACCGATGAGGACGGCGTCGCCGCCCAGTCCATCAACGATGGTCTCGACGTCCTCCACGTAGTCGGCGACGGAGTGCCAGTCGATGGCGTCGTGCCCCTCGCTGCCGCCGTGGCCGCGCAGGGAGACGGCATGGCCGGCGTAGCCCGCCTCGGCCAGGGCCGGAAGCAGGGTGTCGATCCACATCCAGCCGCCGGCAAAGGCGCCGTGGATGAAGACCAGGGGCGGCGCCCCCTTGCGGGGCCGGGACGGATGGCAGGAATGCACTTCCAGGCCGGTGACGCGCTGGGTTTGGATCATCCTAGAAACCTCAGTTGACCGCTTGTTGATACCCGGAATGCCCTGTGCACTGGACCTCTACGCCACTCCGAACCGCCCACCCCTCGGGCGGCATCGCTACGAGCCCGGTGGCGTATCCGGGCTCGTCCAACTGAGGTTTCTAGGATCATGACGGGTCTTTCTCGCCGGGAAAAAGGGCGTGCTTGACCGCCGCCACCCGGGCGGCGTGGATGAGTTCCGCAATGCGCGCGGGTTCCGCGCACTTGCCGGCGATGGCCCCGCCATCCACCTGACTGGCCGCCGCCAGGGCGGCGCGGAACAGGGTGGGCGGGGTGTAGGGGGCGTTCTCGTGTCCCAGGCGCCCGATGAAATCGGCGTGGCACACGGCAAGGAGTTCCTCGAAGCGGCCGGGCCTTCGCAGGGCATCGGTCTGCTCCAGCAGGCGCACCACGGTGGCCGGCCGCAGGGTTTCGCCGCGGTGGATGTCGCCGTGCCAGCGGGCGGCGAGCAAGGCCAGATCGCGGCAGTCGTTGGGCACCTTCAGGCGCTGGCAGAGCGTGCACACCCGGTCGACACTGCGGGCTTCGTGGCCGTGGTGCTTCGGCAACAGTTCGGCCGGCGTGGCGGCCTTGCCCAGGTCGTGGGTGAGGGCGGCGAAGCGCACGGCGAGACCGTGCCCCAGGCGCGCGGCGGCGTCGATGACCATCAGGGTATGGACGCCACAGTCCACCTCGGGGTGGAAATCGGCCCGCTGCGGTACGCCGAACAGGGCATCGACCTCGGGCAGCAGGCGGGCCAGGGCGCCGCACTGGCGCAGCACTTCCAGCATGCGTGCCGGGCGGTCTTCCTGGAGTCCCTTGGCGATTTCCTGCCACACCCGCTCGGGGACCAGATGGTCCACCTCGCCGGCATCGACCATGCTGCGGGCCAGGGCCAGGGTTTCCAGGGCCACGCTGAAATCGGCGTAGCGGGCGGCAAAGCGGGCCAGCCGCAGGATGCGCACCGGGTCTTCGGCAAAGGCCGGCCCCACATGGCGCAGGACCCGGGCTGCGAGGTCGGCCCGGCCGCCGTAGGGATCCACCAGGGTGCCGTCTTCGGCCTGAGCCATGGCGTTGAGGGTCAGGTCGCGGCGGGCGAGGTCTTCCTCCAGGGTGACTTCGGGGGCCGCGTGGAAGACGAAGCCGTGATAGCCGGGGGCCGTCTTTCTTTCGGTCCGCGCCAGGGCGTACTCCTCCCGGGTCTCGGGATGCAGAAAGACGGGAAAGTCACGCCCTACGGGAAGAAAGCCCCGGGCCAGCAGTTCCTCCGGGGTCGCCCCGACCACCACCCAGTCCCGGTCCATCACCGGCCGGCCGAGCAGCGCGTCACGGACGGCGCCGCCGACGATGTAGGTTTTCATCGGCGGCCTGACGTCAGTGCCGCATCATGCGTGACGGGAAGACGAGCCGCAGACAGGGCGAACTGCACGGCAGAGCGATGTCGACAAGGTCACGGATGGGGCGATCAGCGGCCGGCGCGGTAACGGAAGGAGTCCAGCTTGCGCTTGGGCAGCACCCTGCCCACGTAGGTGGGGGCCACCGCTTCCAGGGCCGCCGGGCGCCAGCCGGCGGGGGGGCGATAGCCTTCGCCGGCGACGCTATCCACCTGCATGGAACGCAGATTGTCGGGGGACATCATGGGATTGGGGGCCAGCCACATGAGGCCGGCCTGGAGGTAGGCCCAGCCTTCGGAAAGGGCGATGACGCGGGCCTGACTGCCGCACCATTCCCGGGTGAGGTCCACCATCTCGCGCAGGGTGTAGACGGTGGGGCCGCAGCAGTCGTAGGCCTGGCCATAGGTGGAGGCGTCGCCCAGGGAATCCACGAAGGCGTCGGCCACATCGGCGACCCAGACGGGCTGGAAGCGGGCATGACCGAAACCCAGGGGGAAGAAGGGCAGTTTGGTCAGCATGGCGGCGAACAGGGACATGAAGGAATCGCCCAGACCGAAGATGACCGAGGGACGGAAGACGGTAACGTCCAGGTCGCCCTGGGCGCCCAGCACGGCGGCCTCGCCGTCGCCCTTGGAGCAGAGGTATTCCGACGGTCCCTTGGGGTCGGCCCCCAGGGCGCTCATGTGCACCAGGCGGCGCACGCCGGCGGCCTTGCAGGCGGCGATGATGCGCTTGGGCAGTTCCACATGGGCCTGGGCGAAATCGCTGCTGTAGGGCAGCTTGACGTCGCGGCTGTGCAGGATGCCCACCAGGTTGATGACCGCATCCTTGCCCTGCACCAGTTCGGCCAGGGTCTTGTCGCAGTGGATGTTGGCTTCGAGCATCTCCACGTTGGGCTGCATGATGAGGGCCTTGGTGCGCTCCCGCCGGCGGGTGGGAATGGTGACCTCGACGCCGCGCTCGGCCAGCCGGTTGGTGATGTAGGTGCCGACAAAGCCGCTACCGCCCAGAATGAGAACTTTCTTGATCGCCATGGGGTGCCCCGGAACTGGAAGTCGAAAGGCCCGAATTTTACTCCCTTCAGCCGGGTTTTGTCGGCCTGCTCCGCCGGTGCCGGGCGGCGCCTGGGCTACAATTTCCGCCCGGCATCGGCCCTCCCTGCACGGCGATGCCCACACTTTCATTCCGCGAGGTTTTCTCATGACCACCCCCTCCTCCGGACGCCTCGGCGCCCTGACTTCTCCGGCGCGCCTGCGCAAGATTCTGGCCTGGAGCGTCGGTACCGTCGCGGCTTTCGGTGTCCTGGGTTTTTTCGCGGCGCCGCCCCTGGTGAAGTCGCTCATCGAGCAGAAGGCCGGCGAGGCCCTGCACCGCAAGGTCAGCCTGGGCGGGCTGGACATCAATCCCTACGCCCTTTCCGCCGAACTGACCGGCCTCTCGGTGCGGGGCGAATCCGGCGACGAGGTGGCAGGGTTCGACCGGCTCTACGTCAATCTGGAAGCCGCCTCCCTGTTGCGCGGCGGGCCGGTGATCCGGGAATTGCAGATCGACGGCCCCCGCCTGGCCGTGACCCGGCTGGAGGGCAATCGCTACGACGTCTCCGACCTGATCGACGCGTGGAGCAAGCCTTCCGACGAGCCCACCCCCCGCTTCGCGGTCAATAACATCCGCATCAGCGGCGGGCGCGTCGTCCTCAACGACCGGCCCACCGGCCTTACCCACACGGTGAGCGAGCTGGCCCTCATCCTACCCTTCGTCTCCAGCCTGCCGGTGCATGCGGAAGTCGAGGTGGACCCGCACTTTTCCGCCCTCATCAATGGAGCCCCCCTGGTTCTGGAAGGCCGCAGCAAGCCCTTTGCCGATTCCCACGAAAGCGAATTGCGCCTCGACCTGGATCGGGTGGACCTCCTGCGCTACCTCCCCTATTCGCCGGTGAAGCTGCCCTTTACGGTGGCGGGCGCGCAGCTCGACACGGAACTGCGCCTGGTCTTTCGTCAGGACAAGGACGCGCCGGCCTCGGTCAGACTCCTGGGGGCGGCCCACCTGAGCGACGTGGCCCTGCGCGAACCCGGCGATGCGCCCCTGCTGGCCTGGAAGCGTCTCGACATCGAGGTCGGCGAGGCCGATCTGACCCGGCAGCACCTCGCCATCGACCGGCTCCGTCTGAGCGGGCTCGATCTGGGCCTGCGGGCGACCCCCCAGGGCCGCCTCAACTGGCAGGACATCGCCGCGGCTCTGGGCGGCGGGGACGCCAAAGGCAGCGCCTCCTCCGCGCCGGGCAAGCTCGGCTGGTCCGTGGGCGAAGTGGTCGTCGAGGGCGCCACGCTGCGCTGGCGGGACGAAACCCGCGCCAAGCCCTTCCTCGCCACCCTGGGCGACGTGGCCGTCAGCCTGCGCCAACTGGACAGCAGCCTGGAGAAGCCCCTGGAGGTGGACGCCGCCTGGACCCTGGAGGCCGGCTCCCAATTCCGCCTCGGGCGGGGCGAAATCAAGGGCGCGCGCATCGACCTCACCCAGCGCCTGGCCGATCTGGGCGCGCTCACCCTCACCGCCCCCCGCCTCGACGTGCTGCGGGACCGCAACAAGACCCTCGACCTGCCCCAGGGGCCGCTGCTCAAGGCGGGTGGCGGAGACAGCACCGGCACCCCGTGGACGGTGGCCGCCCGCCGCATCGCCCTGGTCGACGGTGGCGTGCGCTACCGGGAGGAGGGCCACCGCGACCGCAAGGCCCAGACCCTGGAGGGACTCCAACTCAGCCTGGAAAACTTTTCCACCGCCCCCGGCAAGAAGGCCGCCCTGCAGGTCGCCGCCCGCATCAACGAAAAGGGCAGCCTCACGGTGGCCGGCGACGTCCAGGCCAGTCCCCTGGCCATCGCTCTGGACACCGATATCAGCGGCTTTCCCCTCCTGCCCATCCAGCCCTATTTCGAGGACAAGCTCAACGTCACCCTGGTGCGTGGCCAGATCTCCAGCCGCGGCAAGCTGGCCTTCAGTCTCGACAAGGATCGCCCGAGCGGCGGCTTCAAGGGCGACCTCACCCTGGGTGAACTGCACAGCATCGACAACCTGAGCGGCGCCGACTTCCTCAAGTGGAAGTCCCTCTTCCTGGGCGGCATCGACGTGGCCCTGCAGCCCTTCGCCCTCAATGTGCGGGAGGTGGCCCTGGCGGATTTTTACGCCCGCATGATCGTCACCCCCGAGGGCCAGCTCAACCTGATGCAGATCGTCCGCCAGCCCGAAGGCGAGACGGCCGCCGGGGCACCCCCTGCCGCCGTGGCGGCGGCGCCCTCCCCGGCCGCTGAGGGGAAGGCGTCGCCGCCCCCCGCCGCCGCTCCGGTGCCAGCACCCGTGCGGGAGGTGGCTCCCATCCGCATCGCCAAGGCCAGCCTCTCCAACGGAACGGTCAATTTTTCCGACTATTTCGTCAAGCCCAATTACACGGTGAATGTGACCCGCCTTTCCGGCCGGGTGACGGGGCTCTCGTCCCAGGCCGACACCGTAGCGGACCTGGAACTGCACGGCAGCTACGGCAACGCCGCCCCGGTGGATATCAGCGCCAAGCTGAACCCCCTGGCCGCCAAGGCCTACCTGGACCTCAAGGGCGAAATCCGCGGCGTCGATCTCACCACCTTGTCCACCTACGCCGGCAAGTACGCCGGCTACGCCATCGACAAGGGCAAGCTCTCCCTCTACGTCAGCTACAAGCTGGCCGACCGCCAGCTCAGCGCCGAAAACCGCATCTTCCTCGACCAGCTCACCTTCGGCGACAAGGTGGACAGCCCCGACGCCACCGGCCTGCCGGTGAAGCTGGCCGTGGCGCTCCTGAAGAACGGCCGCGGCGAGATCGACATCAACCTGCCCATCTCCGGCTCTCTGGAAGACCCGCAGTTTTCCCTGGGCGGCATCATCGTGCGGGTCATCGTCAATCTCTTCGTCAAGGCGGTCACCTCGCCCTTCACCCTCATCGCTTCCCTCTTCGGCGGCGGCGAGGAACTGTCGATGATCGACTTCGACCCCGGCCGCACGGCCCTGGGAGCCCCCGCCGTCAAGCGCCTGGAAGCTCTGGCCAAGGCCATGGCCGACCGCCCGGCCCTCAACCTGGAAATCACCGGCCGGGCCGACCCGGAAACCGAGCGGGACGGCATGAAGCGGGCCGCCCTGGACCGCGCCGTGCGTGCGGAGAAGCTGCGCGAGCAGGCCCGGCGCGGCGTCGAGGGCGGATCGGCCGAGGGCGTCGACGTGAAACCCGAGGAATACGCCGACCTCCTGCGCCGGGTATACAAGGAAGCCAAATTCCCCAAACCGCGCAACCTCATCGGCATGCAGAAGGATCTGCCGGTGGAAGAGATGGAGAAGCTCCTCCTCGCCAATCTGGCCACCGCCGACGAGGACGTGCGCCAACTGGCCCAGCGCCGGGGCGAAGTGGTCCAGGCCTGGCTGGTGGAACAGGGCAAGATTCCCATGGAGCGGGTCTTCCTCCTGCCTCCCAAGGTTGGCGCCGACGCCAAGGCCAGCCCGAGCCGGGTGGATTTTTCCCTGCGCTGAGTATGCGTGAGCACCGAGGCACAACGCACGCCGATCGAGCGGTGCGAAGCGCAGCTTCGGCCGAGGCCTTGGCGGGGAAGGGCAGCGAGCCGGGACGCGTAGCGGGTGGAACAGAGCTGAATCTGGGTGCCTGACTGCCGGGCGCAGTGAACGGGGCGCGAAATTGCCGTCGAGCCCAGGGGGTATTACAATCGTGTCCGCCGTAATACTTTCGGAGTTCGCGAATGGCAACCACACTCACCAGCAAAGGGCAGGTCACGATACCGAAGCGGATTCGCGACGCACTGAATCTGGACCCAGGGTGTTCCGTCGATTTCGCGGTCAATGACGCAGGCGAGGTCGTGATTCACAGGGTCGGCGCACTGCCTGACCAACAGCCAGACCGATTCGAGGCCGCCCGTGGCAAGGCCGACGTGAGGTGGCGCACCGACGAACTGATGGCCCTGCTACGCGGCGAGTAGCCAGTCAGATAGGTTTGCGCCGACGCCGAGGCGCGCATCCTCGCCCCGCTCGCGCGAAGCGAATCGCAGCCATAGCCGAACCGAGGATGAGCGACAATTCAAGCGGGGGTGCGGGGCGTGCCGAACAAAGCCGAACCTGTCTGACTGACTGCGAGGCCTGATGCTGCTGGTTGATACCAATGTGCTGGTCGACGTTCTGGAGGACGATCCAGAATGGGCGGACTGGTCTATCGGGCAGCTCCGCGCGCAGTCCAGGATTCATCGCCTGGCCATCAATCCGGTCATCTATGCGGAGTTGTCGCTGACCTTCTCGACGGTCGAAGCCCTGGATCGCACCATCGATGAACTGGGCCTGACGATGATCGAGATTCCTCGGCCGGCGTTGTTCCTGGCCGGCAAGGCTTTCGTGCGCTATCGCCGTCAAGGTGGACAGAAGAACAATGTGCTTGCCGATTTCTTCATCGGCGCGCATGCCGCCGTGGCGGGCTACACCGTGTTGACCCGGGACACGCAGCGGTACTCCACATATTTCTCCGGAGTCAGTCTGGTGAGCCCGGCACCCGGAGCGGGCCGGTCGGGAATTCACAAGTAAGCGGGGGACAGCTTGGGAGCCACTCACGGTCCGATCGAGGGGCGACGAGGGCCGGCGGCAAAGCGGTGCAAGAAAGGGTTCACCCCCTGGCGAGGGCTCTGGAGAGCCGCTGCCGCCAGATGCTGCACGCCTGGCCCCGGGAGGGCAATTCCTCCTCAGTTCGGGCTGGCGGTTTGCCCCAGGGCCGCCGCGGCCGCCGTGGCAAAGAGCGAACGCGTGTTGTGGCGCTGGGCTTCGCCGTTGCGCAACTGGCGATCGAGAATCAGGGGGGAGACCAGGAGGGCGTCATCCTGCCCGGGGCGCGTGAAGAGGGGCCACCCCTCCGGGGTGAGGGCGCTGAGGTGGCCGCCGGCGGCTTCGCCTTCAGGCAGGCGCAGGTCGATCCAGTCGCCCTTTTGCCAGGGCGGCGCGGCGAGCAGCGTGGCGCCGGGCATCCGGCCGGGGAGATCGAGGATCCTGAGGCTGCGGCCGTCTTCCTCGAAGCGTTCCAGGCGCGGGCGCACCGCTTCGCCGGCGAGGCTCCGTGGCGCTTGCAGGGGGGTGTCCGCCTCTTCCGAAGCCGCGCCCGGGGTGGCGCGGATGGCCGCGGTTTGCAGGGCGAAGCAGGCGTCGAGGAAGGGCGACCGTTCTTCGGCGCTCACGCCGATGGCGTCGAGGCCCTGGTTGATGCCCTTGAGCAGGACCGGGACGCCCTGGGCCAGGCGGCGACGCTCATCCGGGGCCTCTTTGGGACGCACGCTCCACACGAGGTCGCCGGCCAGTTGCAGGGCCTCCCGGGCGGCAGGGCTGCTGCCCTCCTCCCCCCACAGGCTCTCCAGGTAGCGTAGCCAGGGACCGAGGAGAAAGTCGGCGATGGGGCCCGGCACCTCCGGCGTGGCCAGCGCGGCCAGGGCCTCCCGGGCGCGGCGGGCGGCGCTGCGGCGGCGGCTCCAGGCTTCTGCCAGCGCCAGCCAGGGGGCGGCGGCGGCCTCGGCGTCTTCGTTGCGGCGGGCGATGATCCAATCCACCTTGGCCACCGAGGATTCGAACAGGGCGGCCGAGCCATCGAAATTGCCTCGCACGTAGGCGGCCATTTCCTGCAGGCGTTCGCACACGGGATGGTCGGCGGCGGTGTCGCGCGGCAGGCCGCAGGCGGCTGCGGCCATGCGGTCGATGAGACGGCGGACGGGATGATCCTGCACCGTAAACAGACCGGGGTCGGCCAGGGCGGTCTTGAGGATGGGGATTTGCAGGCTGGCGATGGCGGCTTTCACCGCTTCGGGCAACTCGGCATCGGCAAAGATGGCTTCAAAGATGAGGGCCAGGGCGTCGAGGGCCGCGCCTTCCGGGCGCCCCGGCGCGATGCCGAGTTCGCTGGGCCGGAGCGCCGTTGCGACGGCGGGCTGGGCATCGCTGTTCTCGTGACGTTCCAGGGCGTCGAGGCGAGCGACCAACTGGTTGAGCAGTTCCAGGGGAATTACCGTGGTGGGCCCGGCTGCGCCGCCGCTGGGCGCATAGGCCACCTGCGCGGCCGCCTGCCGCCCTAGAATCGCGGCCTGCAGCGCCTGGGCGGGGTCCGCGCCCGCTGTCGCAGGAGCCCCGGCGGAGGGTGAGGAGGCTTGCGCCCGGGGACCGGAGTCGCGGGGGGCGCCGCCTCCGGGGGCCGCTTGATTGAGCAGTTGCGCCGGCTCCACCCCCTGGCGGGCGAGGAGTTCGTCCATTTCGCCGTAGGCCAGGGTGAGGCGCTCGGTGAGCAGGGGCTCCACTTTTTCCAGCAGGGCGAGGGCTGCAGCCGGCCCCTTGCCACCGGCAGCCAGCATTTCACCCAGGCCCTGGCCCAGGGCCTCCGGGGCGAAGGGCAGGTCGGCCGGCAGCAGGGCCGGACGGCAGAGCAGGGTGGCAAAACGCAGGTAGAGGCGGCGCGAGGCCTGGCCGGTGGCTTCGCCCACCCGTCGGGCCAGGTCGCCGAGGGCGATTTCCAGTTCCAGCTGGTCGTCGCCCACCAGGGAAATCTTGGAGGCGGTCAGTCCGTCCGCCTGCTCGAACCCCGCCCGTTTGGCGGTGATCGCCTCGTCGAAATAACGGCCGGCGCCGAGACAGGCGGCTTCGACCTCACCCCCGCTGAGCGCCCCGGATTCGCGCAGCGCCTGGGCGAAGTGGCGCAGGAAGGCGAGGCGACAGGACTGGACCACCTCGTAGGCATCCACGCCGGCCGACAGATCGGGCAGGGTAAGGCGCTGTTCGCTCATGGGGGTCTCCTGGGCCAGGGGCGGTGGGGGTCAGGGCAGGTCGGCATCCTTGGGGCCATCCGCCACCCGGGGGCCGACGACCCCCAGGCGTGCCTTGAGGGAATCGGGCTTGCCGTTGAACAGGGCCGAGTAATAGACGGCATTGCTCATCACCTTCTTGACGTAATCACGCGTCTCGTTGAAGGGGATGGTTTCGGCGTAGATGGCGCCTTCGAGCGGCACGTCGGCGCGCCATTTGCGCGCCCGGCCGGGACCGGCGTTGTAGGCGGCGGAGGCCAGGACCGGATGGTTGTCGAGATTTTCCAGCACCATGCGCATGTAGCTGGTGCCGAGCAGTACGTTGGTTTCGGTGTCGTTGACCCGGCTGTGGTTGTAATCCTTGAGGCCGATCTTCCGCGCGACCCACTTGGCGGTGGCGGGCATGAGTTGCATGAGCCCGGAAGCGCCGACCGTGGATTTGGCGTTGGTGATGAAGCGGCTCTCCTGGCGCATCAGGCCATAGACCCAGGCGTCGTCGAGGGATTGGTTGCGGGCCGCGGGCCTCACCTGGTCGCCATAGGGCGCAAGGTAACGCAGGCGGTAGTCGTGCTCGTTTCGGGTCTTGTCGGCGGTGTTGATGGCCCGGTCGTAGATGCCCTGGCGGTGGGCGAGATCGGCGGCGGCCAGCAGTTGCCGGTCGTCCATGCCGCGCAGGGTCCAGTTCCACTCGCGTACGGCCTCGGTGCGCAGGTCGAGGCGAAAGAGCGCCAGGGCCCGGCGCAGGCCCGCATTGCCCTGGGCGGCGCGCTCCTCCTCGCGGGTGAGGGCCGATGCCGCAGGGGGCGGCGCGATGGACCTGCCCAGTTCCTCGTCGGCCAGATTGCCGTAGAAATTGGGCTGGCCGGCGACGCGCCTGAACAGGGCGTCGGCGTCGCTGGTGCGGCCGCCGGCCTTGTGGGCGCGGCCCAGCCAGTAGGTCCACTCGGGCAGGGCCGCAAGCGCCGGGGGCATGGCTTCGATGGTGCCATGCACGACCCCCCACTCCTGAGCCCGCAGGGCGGCGCGCACTTTCCAGGCGTAGCCTTCGTCGGACAGGGGGGCCTTGCCGGCCCGGGCATACCAGCCCAGGGCATCGCTCATGTGCCGTTTGGCGGCGTTGAGGCCGATCTGGCCCCAGGCCCACTGCTTCTCGCTGTCCTGCATGCGGCCCTGGAGCTTTTCCAGTTGCTCGGCAGCAACCCGTGGGTCGTTGGTGGCGACGCGCTGCACGGCTAGCGCGACAAGCTCCCGGCCCGAGCGGGTGGCGGCCCAGGAGGAGGGCATTTTGACCAGGTAGCCCATGGCCTGGTCGATGAGGGCATCGACCTGCTTCATGTCCGGCGTCTGGGATTCCGGCAGGTAGTGCATGCTGGCCTTGGCCCAGGCCGTTCGATTGCCCTCGAACTGGCGGCGGACCCGGCCCCACACGTCATCGGCGAGAACCTTCTTCTCCCAGATCAGCGCTTCCAGGACGGGAACACAGCCCTCCGGCGGCTCGATGAGACTGAGCCAAAGGCCCTGCGCCTCTTCCAGGGCCTTGGTGTCCTTGCGGGCCAACCGCCCCTGCAGGGCGAGGCAGGTGGTCTCCTGCTCCGGATTGCCCAGAGCGGCGTAGGCGGTTTCGACTTCGGCCCACTGCTGCTTTTTGGCCATGAGGCGCAGCCAGTCGCCGCGCAGGCGTTCGGCGACGTAGCTGCCCGGGTAACGCTCGGCAAAAGCGGTGACGGCAGCGGCGTCGGACTGCTCCAGACGCATGCGCTGCTGGAAGTACTCGACGTAGGGGGCCAGATCGTGGCTGCTGCCCAGGGCGGCGGCGGCCTTTTCGAGGCGGAGGGCGTCTCCGGTGCGGAAGGCTTCCCGGGCGGAGAGAAAGGCGGCGTCCTTGCCTTCCTGGGCGAAGACGGGGACGGCGGTCAGGGCGATGGCCAGGACGGCCGACAGGGCGAAACGGTGCTTCATGCTAGATTGGCGGGGTGGAACCGATTACGACGACATCGAGCGAGGATAGCACGGCCTGGCGGCGCGCGTTGCGGGCGGAAATGGCCGCCCGGCGCGAAGCCCTGACGCCGGAGTGCCGTCGTGATTGGTCGGCGGCCCTCTCCGGGCATCTGATTGCCGCACTGCCTGCCCATCGCCTGGGCATCGTGGGCCATTGCTGGCCCATCCGCAACGAGCCGGACCTTGCCGTCGCGTTGGATCACTGGCGCGCCCGGGGCAGCCTGACCGCCCTGCCGGTGGTCGTGGCGCCGGGCGAACCCCTGGCCTTTCGCACCTGGTCCCCGGGAGAATCCCTGGTCCCCGACCGCTACGGTATTCCCACCCCGGCGGCGGGTGTGGAATGCCAGCCCACCCTCGTTCTGTTGCCCCTCAACGCCTTTGACGCCGACGGTTATCGTCTCGGCTATGGCGGCGGTTTTTTCGACCGTACCCTGGCGACGCTCGATCCGCGCCCCCTGGCTGTCGGCGTGGGATTCGAGTGCAACCGGGTGGCCAGCATTCGTCCGCAAGCCCATGACCAGCGCCTCGACTGGATCGTGACCGAGGCGGGGGCCTGGCGGGTCAGTCCGGGTTGAACTCGCGCCTGAGCAAGAGCACCGCGCCGCCGTAAAGCGCCCCGGCGAGGGCGGCCAGAATGGCTTGGCGCAGGTCGTAGAGGCCCGCGCGCAGGGCAAGTTCCAGGGTGTAGCCGTGGTGCAGGGCAAGCAACAGCGATCCCACCGCCAGCGCCAACCAAGCTCTATGTCGGGGGCGCCCCAGGCCGCGCTCGAACGCGATTCCTGCGGCAAGGGCCTGTCCGGCCAGGGCCGCGACCAGGGCGAATAGCGTGGCGTCGTAGGGGTTCATGGGCCGCAGCCCTCGGCCAGACGGGCGAGGGCCATGTCCAGGGTGGCGCGGGAGCAGCCGAAATTGAGACGCACCCAGCCGGGTGCGCCGAACTCGGCGCCTTCGGAAAGGCCAATCCCGAAGCGTTCCAGGTAAGCCGCCGGGCGAGCCTCACCCAGCCCCCGAGCGTCGATCCAGGCCAGGTAGGTCGCTTCCACAGGACGCATCTCCAGGCCGGGCAGCGCTTTCACTGCGGCTTGCACCCGGTCTCGATTGCCGACCAGGTAGGCGATGAGTTCCCGGTGCCAGTCCTCTCCGTGACGCAAAGCGGCTTCACAGGCCGCCAGGCCGAAGAGATTGACATGGGGGACGATGCCATCCATGGCCCGGCGGAAGGTCCGGCGCAGGCCGGCGTCGGGGATCACCGCGAAGGCACAACCCAGCCCGGGGATGTTGTAGGTCTTGGAGGGTGCCATGAGGGTGATGCTGCGGGCGGCGCACCCGGGCCCCAGGGTGGCGAAAGGTCGGTGGCGGCGACCGTCGAGGATGAGGTCGCAGTGGATTTCGTCCGAACATACCAGGAGGTCGCGTCGGGCGGCGAATTCCGCCAGGGCTTGCAGTTCGTCGACGTCCCAGCAGCGGCCCACCGGATTGTGGGGATGGCACAGGAGCAGGAGGCGGGTTTCGGGTCGGCAGGCGGCCTCGAGGGCCGCCCAATCCCAGGTCCAGCGGCCGTCTTCGAGGACCAGGTCCACGCGGGCCAGGGGCAGCCCGGCGTTGGCGGGGGCGCTGAGGAAGGGCGGGTAGACCGGGGTCGCCGTCAGGATACCGCCGGCCGCCGCCCGGCAGGCCAGGTTGAGCCCTGTCACCAGCCCGGGCAACCAAATCAGCCATTCGGCCTCGATCGACCATCCGTAGCGCTCTTCAAGGTAAGCGAGCACTGACTCCGTGAGCGAGGGCCAGGGTCGGGGATAGCCGAAGACGCCGTGCTCGACCCGCTGGCGCAGGGCCTCGATCACCGCCGGCGGGGCGGCGAAGTCCATGTCCGCCACCCACAGGGGCAGGACGTCGCGGCCGGCGTAGCGCGCCCATTTGACGGAGTCGCTGCCGCGCCGGTCGGGCGCCTGGTCGAAGAGGCTCAAACTTCGATGTGCTGGAAGAGCGCCGTGGACAGGTAGCGTTCGCCGAAGGAAGGAATGATCACCACGATCAGCTTGCCGGCGTTCTCCGGCCGCTTGGCCAGTTCCAGGGCGGCCCACACGGCGGCGCCGGAGGAAATGCCCACCAGCAGGCCTTCTTCCGTCGCCATGCGGCGGGCGGTGGCGAAGGCGTCGTCGTTCTTGACGCGCATCACCTCGTCGTAGATGGCCGTATTGAGCACGGCGGGGACGAAGCCGGCGCCGATGCCCTGAATGGGGTGCGGCCCCTTCTGACCGCCGGAGAGCACTGGCGAGGCGTCGGGTTCGATGGCGACGACTTGCACACCCGGCTTGCGGGCCTTGAGCACCTCGCCAACCCCGGTCACCGTGCCGCCGGTGCCGACGCCGGACACGAAGATATCCACCAGGCCGTCGGTATCCCGCCACACTTCCTCGGCGGTGGTGTTGCGGTGCACCTCCGGGTTGGCCGGGTTCTCGAACTGCTGCGGAATGAAGTATTTCGGGTCGCCCTCGGCCAGGGCCTTGGCCTTGCCGATGGCGCCGCCCATACCCTCGGGGCCCGGGGTGAGGATCAGCTCGGCGCCGTAGGCCTTCAACAGCAGCTTGCGCTCGCGGCTCATGGTTTCCGGCATGACGAAGGCGCACTTGATGCCGCGGGAGGCGCAGACCATGGCCAGGCCGATGCCGGTATTGCCGGAGGTCGGCTCCAGCACCACGGTGTCGGGACCAATCTTGCCGGCGGCCTGGGCGGCGTCGAGCATGGACACCGCGATGCGGTCCTTGACGCTGTGGCCGGGATTGAAGAACTCCAGCTTGGCAACGACGGTAGCGCCGCAGCCAGCGGTGACACGATTGAGCTTGACCAGCGGGGTATTGCCCACCAGTTCGGTGACGTTGTTGGCGATTTTCATGGCGGACTCCGGAATGGGATGGGGCATTGTAGGGGACTCCGCCCCGGTCGTGGAGCCAGGGTGTCGGTGACTACGCCATCGAATGCAGCCCGATCATGTTGCCTTCGGTGTCATGGACCAGGGCGATGAAGCCGTGGGGAGCGATGGACCACTTTTCGCGGAAGATGCTGCCACCGTTGGCCGCCGCCCGGGCGGCCTCGACGCCGCAGTCGGTGCAGCCGAAATAGACCAGGGTGCCGGCGCCGCCGGAAGGGCAGCCCGGCATCTTCACCAGGGTACCGGTCGCCCCGTAGGCCTCCATGGAAGACGGGAAGGCCAGCATCTCCATGCCGGGGAAGGCCTCTCCGTCCGGATTGCCCAGGGGGCTGAGGGGGCACTGGAAGACGGCCTCGTAGAAGGCCTTGGCGCGGGGCATGTCCTGAACGTAGATTTCAAACCAGACAATGGGGTTGGCAGCCATGATTTCTCCTTGGTGAGCGGCGGCAACGGGCGGTGTCGCCAATGTTAATGTAATGTCCGAGGGTTCGACCGGGCGTCGGCGCGGCGGTTCCGGGTTTGCTGTTCGCAGGCCGGCGGGTGGTCGGTCACCCTTCCCGCAAGTCGTCCAGTTTCACGCTCAGGGCATAGGCCCGAACCTGCAGGGTCTTCAGCGCCCCGACCCGTTTTCGGGTTTCGATCTGGCACAGGCAAGCCTTGCTGATTCCGGCCTTTGCGGCCAGCGCCTCCTGCGTCAGTCCGCGCCGCTCGCGCCACACCTTGACCGGCTGCTCGCCGCCCAGAATCGCATTGGCCACGGCGGCGGGAATGCGGAAACCGTCGTCGGCGGCGTGGGCGGCGTCGAGGAGCGCGAGATCTGTCGGGATTGCCGGATCGGGCTGCCTGATCGACGGCGCGTCTTCGTATTTACTGGCGCTCAGCACTTCGATACCACCGACCTTGCCCGCGTTGTCGCAATCGAAAATGATGCCGGGCTTGATCGGCTCGGAATTGATGATCGGCTGGTCGTTCAGGTCAATGTAAAGAGCGTCGGCGGCTAGGTCGTACTCCAGTTTCATCGCGGCCCTTTCATTACTTGAGCGAAGAAGGCGACGGCATCAAGCCACTGCCACCGCCACCTTGCGGCCGGCGCGGGTGGCCAGCGTGACCAGCATGTCGAGGCTGAATTTCTCCCACTTGCCGCGCATCAGGTCGGAAACGCGGGATTGCCCGATGCCCAGCTGGCTGGCGGCTTCCGTCTGCGTCCAGCCGCGCTCGGTGATGGTTTCACGCAGACGCGCCATCAACTCGGCGCGCATCGCCAGCAGGGCCGATTCCTCGGCCGAAAAACCCAGGTCGGCAAACACGTTGCCGGAAGATTCAGTGATCGTTTCCATCGCTCAAACTCCAATCTGCCGATATCGGCGCGCCGCCAGTTCGATGTCCTCGGCGCGGGTCTTCGGCGTTTTTTTCCGGAAGGCATGCAAAACGTAAATGCCATCCTCGAACTTGGCGACGTAGATGACCCGCCATTCACCCATCACATGCAGGCGAATCTCATACGCCCCCGGCCCGACATTGAGCATCGGCTTGAAGTCCGAAGGCATCAGGCCGCACTGCACGGCATGAAGCTCGAAACCGGCCGCCCGCCTCGCCTCGGCAGGGAAATCCTTCATGTCGTCGAGGCTGGAGCCAACGAAGCGCAGCGGTTTCATGGCTTGATTATCTAACTACTTGGATAAATTATCAAAATATTTTGATAATCGCCTCACCCCGCGGCCCGCGCCAGATTCAGCGCCAGCAGGCGGCGGAGGATTTCTTCGTCGGGGGTTTCCGGGGTGTAGTCGGGCCAGCCGTAGGCGGCGGCGACGGCCTGGTCGAGGGCTTTATGGGCGAGGTCCAGCCCGGCCGGGCGGGCGTTGTAGCGGTTGGTCAGGGTGCGTTTCTTGAGGTCGGCCTCATGGCCGGGTTTGGCGACCGGGCGGCGGGGGAAGCCGGCCTTTTCTTCTTCCAGGGTGATCACCCAATCGACCCATTCCGGCGGGTTCAGCCAGGCCTCGCGCAGTTCGTTCAGGCGGCGGGCAGCGGCGGCGATGCACGCTCTTTCCCCTCCCCCTTCAAGGGGGAGGCTGGGAGGGGGAGGGGTCTCTGGAGCGCCAATTGCCCCATCCCCACCCCTGCCCTCCCCTTGAAGGGGAGGGAGTGCAGGAGCGGTATCGCGCGGGGTCATGCCCTCGGGGAAGGGGAAGGTTTCGAAGGTGGTGGTCGGGGTGTAGCGGGGGTCGTTACCAACGCCAAGCCAAGTGCAGAGGCGCAGCGACCAGAGTTCGTGGAAGCGGGAGTGCAGGATGCCGAAGGTGGTGTCGTCGGAATGCGCGATGACACTGACTGCGTGACTTGGAAGGACAGCGGCAGCTTTCCAGACAAACAGTCGATGCTTCGCAACAATTGAGGTAGCTAGCGATGCCGGCGGGATTGGGGAATGGGCGGCGGCTGGCGGGCCACCGGGGGATCAGTGCGGTCCGGGGCGATGCGGGATGCCGAAGCGTTCGGCCAAGGCCGCCAGGCGTTTGTCCAGCGTCCACAGGTCGACCCCCGGCGTCATCAGGGCCGAGGCCAGCACGAGTATGTCGATCAGGCCACAACCCAGGCCAAACAGTCCTTCGCCCTCGACGAAGGCTATGGCCTCATCCACGCTGGCCTGCCGGATGCGCTGCAGGCTGCCCAGGTCGTCCAGGGTCTGCGCCCGGTTGGGCGGCGTTCCGCAGGCGATTTCACCCAGAATCAGGGGGTGCGTCATGACGAGGTCGCGGCTCAACAGGTCGACCAGGCGTTCGTTGCCACTGCGGAAATGATCGACCCAGACCGAAGTGTCGACCAGGACAGCGTTCATCCCCGGGTAGCCTCGCGGCGGCGGGGAATTTCCGGCATTTCCGGCTGGGTCGCGCCCAGGGCGGCCAGGCGCTTGGCGGCCTGGACCCGAACGAAGGTCTTGACCGCCTCGCGGAAGAGATCGGCCTTGTCCATGGTCGGGTCGGCGACTTCCAGCGCCCGTTCGTAGAGGGCATCGTCAAGGGTTACGGTGGTTCTCATGGGGGGCTCCGGGCATCCATTGTGATGCCAGTCTGCATCAATTGCGATGCGAGTGCAATGGAGACCGCCAGCTACCCTTCAGCCCAGGAACAGCCTGTACGCAGGGTTCTTGCTCTCGTCCCAGTGGGCGTAGCCGAGGTTTTTGAGGAATTCCTTGAACTGGCCCATTTCCCCCGGCGGCACCTGCATGCCGACCAGCACGCGGCCGTAGTCGGCGCCGTGGTTGCGGTAGTGGAAGAGGCTGATGTTCCAGCCGGCGCTCATGTGGTTGAGGAAGTTCATGAGGGCGCCCGGGCGTTCGGGGAATTCGAAGCGGTAGAGCAGTTCGTGCAGGCCCTTTTCGCAGACCTGAGGCGAATGGCCGCCGACCAGATGGCGGATGTGGTTCTTGGCCATTTCGTCGTCGGTGAGGTCCAGGGTGGCGTAGCCGTGCTTCTGGAGCTGCTCGACGAGCCTGGTGGATTCACCTCGGTTGGCCACCGAGATGCCGACGAAGACGTGGGCCTCGCTGGCGGTGTGGTAGCGGTAGTTGAATTCGGTGATGCTGCGCTTGCCGATGAGGGAGAGGAATTTCTTGTAGGCGCCGGGCTTCTCGGGCAGGGTCACGGCCAGGACGGCCTCGCGCTGCTCGCCGATCTCCGCCCGCTCGGCGACGAAGCGCAGGCGGTCGAAATTGGTGTTGGCGCCGGAGGCCACCGCCACCAGGGTCTTGTCCTTGAGCTTGTGCTGGGCGGCGTAGGCCTTGGCGCCGGCGATGGCGAGCGCTCCGGAGGGCTCCAGGATGGAGCGGGTGTCCTCGAAGACATCCTTGATGGCGGCGCAGATGGCGTCGGTGTCCACCAGGATGACCTCATCCACCACCTCCTTGCAGACGCGAAAGGTCTCCTCGCCGACGAATTTCACCGCCGTGCCGTCGGCGAAGAGGCCGACCTGGTCGAGGCGCACCCGGTGGCCCTTGGCGAGCGACCGGGCCATGGCGTCGGCGTCGAAGGTCTCGACGCCGATGATCTTCACCTCCGGCCGCAGGCGCTTGATGTAAGCGCCCACTCCAGCGATCAGCCCGCCGCCGCCGATGGCGCAGAACACGGCGTGGATGGGCTTGCTGTGCTGGCGCAGGATCTCCATGCCGATGGTGCCCTGGCCGGCGATGACCTCGGGGTCGTCGAAGGGATGGACGAAGCTGAGCTTCTCGCTCTTCTCCAGTTCCATCGCATGGTGGTAGGCCTCGTCGTAGGACTCGCCAAAGAGCACCACTTCGCCGCCGCGGCGACGCACGGCCTCGACCTTGATGTGCGGCGTGGTGGTGGGCATGACGATCACCGCCCGGCAGCCGATCCGGGCTGCGGAGAGGGCGACGCCCTGGGCGTGGTTTCCGGCCGAAGCGCAGATGACCCCGCGCTTGAGCTTTTCCGGCGAAAGCCCGGCGATCTTGTTGTAGGCGCCCCGCAGCTTGAAGGAGAACACCGGCTGCATGTCCTCGCGCTTCAGCAGGATGCGGTTGCCCACCCGGCTCGACAGGTTGCCGGCCAACTCCAGGGGAGACTCGATGGCGACATCGTAAACCTGTGCGTTGAGAACTTTTTCGAGATAATCCGGGTGCATGACGGGCTGAGCGGGGAGAAGAGGGAAGGGAGAAGGAGGCCCTTGGGAGCCGGGTTTCCCTTCCCCTCGCTCCCGTCCCCCTTCGCAAAGAGGAGATTCTACGGGTGGAGTGGCTCAACGTCACGGCGGAAACCGGGCTGGCCGGGCTGTTTCTGGGCAGTTTTCTTGCGGCGACGCTCCTGCCCGGGGGGTCCGAGGCCCTGCTGTGGGGCTTTCTCCAGCTTCACCCGGATCGCCTGGCAACCGCCCTGGCCGTCGCCACCCTGGGCAATACTGCCGGTGGCATGAGCACCTGGGCCTGCGGTCGCTTCCTGCCCCGCTGGCAGAGCCTGGACGACCTTCCCCACAAGGACCGGATCACCCGTTGGGGCAGCCCGATCCTGCTGCTGGCCTGGGCTCCCCTGCTCGGCGACGCCCTCTGCCTAGCCGCCGGCTGGTGGCGCCTGCACTGGCTGCCCTGCTGCCTCTTCATGGCGGCGGGAAAGTTCCTGCGTTACTGGCTGATCGCCCAGGTAGCGTGAGGGCGGCGAAAAATTTTTCGCGCGGGCGGTAACCCCACTGGGGTACTGCCGACGTTTAAAGGGGGGTCACTCCTTCCACCCCCCCGGAGACCGTCCATGCCACGCGCCACCCTTGCTGCCCTCCTCTTGCTGTCGCCCCTTGCCGCCCAGGCCTTCTGCGGGTTCTACGTCGGCAAGGCCGATGCCAGGCTGTTCAACGAAGCTTCCCAGGTCATCGTCGTGCGCGACGGCGAGAGGACGGTGGTCAGCATGCTCAACGACTACAAGGGCGACCTCAAGGAATTTGCCGTCGTCGTGCCGGTGCCCACCGTCCTGCAAAAGGGCCAGGTCCACGTGGGAGACAAGAAGCTCTTCGAGCGCCTCGATGCCTATTCCGCTCCGCGCCTGGCCGAGTACTACGATCCCAATCCCTGCGACCGCCGCCTCTACGAACTGGCCCGCAGAGACATGGCCATGACCGCCGCCCCGGCCGCCGCGCCGGCCCCCGCCAGCGCCAAGGCCCTGGGCGTGACGGTGGAAGCCAGCTTTTCCGTGGGCGAGTACGACATCGTGATTCTTTCGGCCACCCAGTCGGATGGCCTGGAGACCTGGCTCACCCAGTCCGGTTACCGTATCCCCAGAAACTCCGCCCAGGCCCTGGCCCCTTACATCCGTCAGAACATGAAGTTCTTCGTCGCCAAGGTGAACCTGGCCGAACAAGCGAAAGCCGGTTTCCAGATGCTGCGCCCCCTGCAGTTCGCCTACGAATCGGAAAAGTTCATGCTGCCCATCCGCCTGGGCATGGCCAACGCCAACGGTCCCCAGGACCTCATCGCCTTCATGCTGACCAGGAATGGCCGGGTGGAGACGAGCAATTACCGCACCGTCAAGCTGCCCGCCAACATGGATCTGCCGGTCTTCCTCAAGCAGGGCGACGAGTTCCGCAATTTCTACAAGGCCCTGTTCGACGAACAGGCGAAGAGGGAGGGCTACCGCGTGGCCTTCACCGAGTACTTCTGGGACATGAGCTGGTGCGATCCTTGCGCCGCCGACCCCCTCTCGCCGCAGGAGCTGCGCCAGGCCGGCGTCTTCTGGCTGGCGCCGGCGGAACCGCCCATCGCCGCGCCGTCCGGCGCACCCGCTGCGCCGCCGCCGGGAATCCTGCCGCGTCGACCGCTGCCCGGCGGTGCCCAGCCGGTGATGCTCACCCGTCTGCACCTGCGCTACACCCCGGAAACCTTTCCGGAAGACCTCATGTTCCAGGAGACCAAGGACCGCCAGAATTTCCAGACCCGCTACGTCCTGCGCCACCCCGCCAAGGTGGCGCCGGAGGCCTGCCCCGAGGCAAAGAGCTACCTGGAAGGCGTCGCCCGTCGCCAGGAGCAGGAAGCCCGGCAACTGGCCTCCTTGACCGGGGGCGACATCGACGCCATTCGCAAGAAACTCGCCCTGCCGCCGACAGCGGCGCAGAAGCCCTGGTGGGAAGGTCTGTGGAAATGAGCGGCCCCGGGGCCAGGGGCGCAAGCTCCCTCCCCGCCCCCCAAAGTGGGAGAGGAGAGTGAAGATCGATCCCCGTCTGTTCCAGTTGGCCTTCCAGGCGACCCTGCTGACGGTCGGCGTGCTGCTGCGGGATTTCAGCCTGCTGCCGGCGCAGATGGCGCTGTGCATCGCCGCCGCCGCCGCGACCCAGGCCTTCTGGCTGCGGGCGCTGCGCCTCAAGGGTGTCGGCTACCTGAGCCCGGTGATCACCGGCTTCGGCCTCTCGCTGCTGCTGCGGGCCGATACCCTGTGGCTGCATCCCCTGGTGGCCTGCCTCGCCGTCAGCGGCAAGTTCCTGCTGCGAGTGCGCGGCAAGCACGTCTTCAATCCCGCCAATTTCGGGGTCGGCGTGGCCTTGCTCTTTCTGCCGGGGGCCTGGGTTTCCCCCGGGCAGTGGGGTAACGACCTGGGGCTGGCCGTGCTGCTGGTGGCCCTGGGGTCCACGGTCGCCACCCGCTCCCGGCGGGACGACGCGGCCTGGCTGTTTCTCGCCGTCTTTCTCGGCATCGCCGCCCTGCGCCTGCTGCTGCTCGGCCATTCCTGGGAGCGGGGCTGGGAAATCCTCTGCCACCAGGCCTCGAACGGCGCCCTGCTGCTCTTCGCCTTCTTCATGATCTCGGATCCCATGACATTGCCCGATCACCGCGTCGCCCGCTGCCTGCATGTCACCCTGGTGGCAGCCATGGCCGCGGCGTGGCAATTTCTGCTCTACAGACCGAACGGTCCCCTGTGGGCGCTGCTGCTCCTGGCCCCCCTCGTTCCGCTCTGGGATTTCCTCTGGCCTTACAAGAAATATCAATGGGATAGCAACACTCCGTTACAGGGAACTTGAAGCTCCTGAGGTAGAATGGCGGCCCATGAAATATGACCAAAAGGCCAATGCCTTCGCCATCCCCGTACGCATCTATTACGAGGATACCGACGCCGCCGGCGTCGTCTATTACGCCAATTACCTCAAGTACTTCGAACGCTGCCGCACCGAATGGATGCGCCGGATCGGCCACGATCAGTCCGCCCTGGCCGCCGAAGCCGGCATCGCTTTCGTGGTGCGCGCGGTTTCCTGCGAATATCTCAAGCCCGCCCGCCTCGACGACGCCCTCAGCGTGGGCCTGGAGGTGGAAAAACTCGGCCGCGCCCAGGTGGTCTTCCGCCAGCACGTGCGGCGCGGCGACGAGGAACTGGTCAGCGGCACGGTGCAGATCGTCTGCGTCAATGTGGACAAAATGAAATCCGCCCCCATCCCCGAATTCCTGCGAGTCAAACTGGAAGCGCTGCAATGAACGTCACCCAAGACCTTTCCATCCTCCATCTCATCCTCAACGCCAGCGCGGTGGTGCAGGGGGTGATGGCGATCCTCATCGGCGTCTCCTTCATGTCCTGGTATTACATCTTCATGAAGTGGTTCGCGGTGCGCCAGTCCCGCAGCCAGACCGAGGCCTTCGAGCGGGATTTCTGGTCCGGCGGCGACCTCAACAGCCTGTTCACCAGCGCCGTGAATGACCGCCACCACGCAGGCTCCATGGAACGCATCTTCGAAGCCGGCTTCCGGGAATTCACCAAACTCAAGGGCCAGAAGAACCTGGACCCCAAGGACGTGGTGGATGGCTCCCGCCGCGCCATGCGCGCCACCCATCAGCGGGAGATGGACCGCCTGGAGTCCCACCTGGCCTTTCTGGCTTCCGTGGGATCGGTGTCGCCCTACATCGGCCTCTTCGGCACCGTGTGGGGCATCATGCACGCCTTCCGCGGGCTGTCCAATGTCGGCCAGGCCACCCTGTCCGCCGTGGCGCCCGGCATCGCCGAGGCCCTGGTGGCCACGGCCATCGGCCTCTTCGCCGCCATTCCCGCGGTGCTGGCCTACAACCGCTTCGCCCACGACATCGACCGCCTGGCGACCCGCTTCGAGAGCTTCATGGAGGAGTTCTCCAATATCCTGCAGCGGCAGATGAGGTAAGGGATGCGCCCGCGCCGCCTGAAAAACGAGATCAACGTCGTCCCCTACATCGACGTCATGCTGGTGCTGCTGGTCATCTTCATGGTGGCGGCGCCGATGATGACCACCGGCAGCATCGACCTGCCCTCGGTGGGCAAGGCGCCCCAGGCGCCGACGGCGCCGCTGGAAGTTGCCATCAAGGCCGACGAGAGCCTCACCCTCACCGACCGCTCCGGCAAAGGGGTCGAGCGCAGCGTTTCCCGCAGCGAACTGAAGGATGCCGTCCTGGCCGCCCAGGAAAAAAATCCCGAGCAGCCGGTCCTCATCGCCGGCGACAAGAACGTCAAGTACGAGGCGGTGCTGCGGGTGATGGACGAATTGCAGCGCGCCCAGGTCAAGCGCGTCGGCCTTCTCGTGCAACCGCAGGGGAAGTGACCCCGGATGATCCCCCTGGACGACGACGAACCGGGCAAGAAACCCGCATTGGCGCTGACGCTGCTGATGCATGGGCTGCTGGTCGCCGTGCTCTTCTTCGGCGTGCAGTGGAAGCGCCAGGCGCCGGAGAGCGTCGAAGTCGAGTTGTGGTCCTCGCGCCCCGTCCCGGCCACCGCCCCACCTCCGCCGCGGCCGGAGCCCAGGCCCCAGCCTAAGCCGGAACCCAAACCGGAGCCCAGGCCCGAACCCAAACCTGAGGTCAAGCCGCCACCCAGGCCGGACATCGCCCTCAAGGAAGAAAAGAAGCTTCCCAAGCCGGAGCCCAAGCCCGAACCCGTGCCCAAGGCCGATCCCTTCAAGGAAATGCTGGAGCGGGAGAAACGGGAACAGCAGCAGCGCACCCTCACCGCCCAGGCCCAGCGCGAAAGCGAAATGAAAGCGGCAGCAGACGCCGAGCAGAGGGCCGCCGCCAGTCGTCGGGGCCTCGCCGACTGGGTGGGCCGCATCACCGGCAAGATTCGCGGCAACATGGTCCTGCCCCAGAGCATCCAGGGCAATCCCCAGGCCGTATTCAAGCTGACCCTGCTGCCTTCCGGCGAGGTGCTGCAGCCGGTGCGTCTGGTGAAATCGAGCGGCAACGCAGCCCTGGACGCCGCCATCGAGCGCGCCATCCTGAAATCATCGCCCCTGCCCAAACCCGAAGATCCGGCCGTCTTCCAGCGCGAACTGGAAATTCGGTACAAGCCCTTCGAAGAGTAGAATCCCGAAAATTTTCAAGTCCTTGCCACTCATGACCGCCCTTTCCCGCCGCCTCTTTCTCGCCCTCGCGCTGCTGTGCGCCGGCTCGGCCTGTGCCCAGCTTTCCATCGAAATCACCGGGGCCGGCGCCAATCGCATTCCGGTTGCCATCGCCGATTTTTCCGGCGACGCGGCCCTCTCCCGTGCCCTCACCTCGGTCATCCGGGCCGATCTCGAGAAGAGCGGCCTGTTCCGCCTCGTCGATCCCGCCGGCGTCACCCTCAACGAGGCTTCGGCCATCGATTTTGCCGACTGGAAGAACCGCGGCGCCGACGCCATCGCCGCCGGCAGCCTGGGGACGGCGCCCGACGGCCGTCTGGAGGCCCGCTTCCGCCTGCATGACGTGACCAAGCAGATCAGCCTGGGGGGGGCCGCCTACGTGACCTCCAGCGCCCAGTTGCGCGCCGCGGCCCACCGTATCGCCGACGCCATCTACGAAAAACTCACCGGCGAGAAGGGTATCTTTTCCACCCGCATCGCCTATGTGGTGAAGTCCGGCGGCCGCTTCGAGTTGCAGATCGCTGATGCCGATGGCCAGAATGCCCAGCCCGCCCTGGTGTCCAAGGAACCGATCATCTCCCCCACCTGGTCCCCCGACGGCAGCCGGGTCGCCTACGTTTCCTTCGAGAACAAGAAGCCCATCGTATTCGTCCACTCCCTGGCCACTGGAAAGCGCCAGGTGGTGGCCAATTTCAAGGGATCCAATTCCGCTCCCGCCTGGTCGCCCGATGGCAGCCGGCTGGCCGTGGTGCTGACCAAGGACGGCAATTCCCAGATTTACACCGTCGCCGCCGACGGCAGCGGGGTGCAACGCCTGTCGTCCTCTTCGGCCATCGACACCGAACCCCGCTGGTCGGCCGACGGGTCCGCCCTCTACTACACGTCGGACCGGGGCGGCAGCCCGCAAATCTACCGGGCGGCCACGGACGGCAGCGGCGCCCAGCGCGTCACCTTCGACGGCAGCTACAACGTCTCCCCCCGCCCCTCCCCGGATGGTCGCAGCCTCGCCTTCATCACCCGCCGCGAAGGCCGCTTCCAGCTCGCGGTCATGGACCTGGCCAGCCGCCAGACCCAGGTGCTGACCGACTCCCACAAGGATGAATCCCCCAGTTTCGCGCCCAACGGCCGCATGATCCTCATCGCCACGGAAATGGGCGGCCGGGGCGTGCTGTCGGCAGTGTCCTCCGACGGGCGCATCAAGCAACGCCTCAGCATTTCCGCCGGCGACGTGCGCGAACCGGCCTGGGGCCCCTTCCTTCGTTGACCCTTTTCATTCACTCGGAGCTTCACCATGAACAAACTGCTCGTTTCCCTCTTTGCCGCCGCGGCGCTGCTGGCCGGCTGCACTTCGAACCCGATCTCGGACCAGGGACCCTCTGCCCAGGTTGAAACCCGCGGCGGCGACACCACCGTGGCCAAGGTCACACCCGAAAGCGTCGATGGCAGCGGCCTGCCGCGGGAATTGACCGATCCCAAGAGCGTCCTGTCCCGGCGCAGCATCTACTTCGACCTGGACAAGTACGACGTGAAGGACGAATACAAGGATCTGGTGGCTGCCCACGCCAAGTTCCTCAACGCCAATCGCGGCTTCAAGGTTCTGCTCCAGGGCAATACCGACGAGCGCGGCAGCAGCGAGTACAACCTCTCCCTGGGCCAGAAGCGCGCCGACGCCGTGAAGAAATCCCTCACCCTCCTGGGCGTCAAGGAAGAGCAGGTCGAATCCGTGAGCCTGGGCAAGGAGAAGCCTTCCTGCACCGATTCCACCGAGGACTGCTGGGCCAAGAACCGTCGGGCCGACATCCTCTACAAGGGCCCCACCGGCAAGGGTGAGTTCTGAGCATGGCAGCGTTGGGCTTTCCTGCATCGGGGTGTCGCGGGGCGATTCTCGTCGCGTTCCTGACACTGGCCAACGCCGGACCCGCCCAGGCGGGCCTCTTCGACGACGACGAGGCCCGCCGCCAGATCGCCGACATGAAGGCGGGCTACGAGGCCCGCTTCGACCAGCAGGCCCGGGCCCAGCTCGATCTCGCGGGCCAGATCCAGAAGCAGAGCGAGGAAATCGCCCGCCTGCGGGGCCAGATCGAAACGCTGCACTACGAGCTTGAAACCGCCAAGAAGCGGCAGCAGGACTTCTACCTCGACCTGGACACCCGTCTGCGCAAGCTGGAGCCCCAGCCCGGCGCCGCAGTGGCCCCCGAACCCCCGGGAGCACTGGCGGGCACAGCGACCCCGCCGGGGGCTGCAGCCAAGCCCGCCGCCGATCCGGCGGCCGAAGGCCGAGAGTACGAGGCCGCTCTCAACCACTTCAAGGCCAACCGCTTCAAGGAATCCGCCGCCGCCTTCGCCACCTTCCTGAACAAGCATCCGGAGAGCGACCTGGCGCCCAACGCCCAGTTCTGGCTCGGTAATGCGTGGTTCGCCCAGCGGGATTGCAGGAAGGCCATCGAAGCGCACAGCGGCGTCGTCGCCAAGTGGCCGGAAAGCGCCAAGGCTCCGGAGGCCCTGCTGGGCATCGCCACCTGCCAGCAGGAAATGGGCAACCCGGCCGCCGCCCGCCGTACCCTGGAGACCCTGGTGAGCAAGTATCCCAGCGCACCGGTGGCGGAAAGTGCCCGGCAAAAGTTGAAGAAGCCGGGCGGCAAGGGCTGAGTCTGTGAACATGTCCCTCGCCCCCGCTCCTCATGCCCGGCTGCACGCGCTCCGCGTTGCCAATGCGGGCCATGGCCCACGCCATGGCCGTGCTTTGCGCCTGGATCGTGCAACCCCGTGCACGCCGCTCGGGCGCGCCCGAAAATTGCCCGGGCTCTGATCTCCGCCTTGTCGGGCTGCCCTCCGCAAGGGCAGCCCTTTTCCGCTTCCCGTCCATGAGCACCGTCCGCGTCAGCGAAATCTTTTTTTCCCTCCAGGGTGAAAGCTCCCGGGTCGGGCTGCCGACGGTTTTCGTGCGCCTCACCGGTTGCCCCCTGCGCTGCGTCTGGTGCGATACCGCCCATGCCTTCAGCGGTGGCACGTCCATGAAACTGGAGGCCGTCCTGGCCGAGCTTTCCCGCCACCCGACGCGCCGGGTGTGCGTCACGGGAGGTGAGCCCCTGGCCCAGAAGGCCTGCCTGGGGCTGCTGGCCGCCCTGTGCGACGCGGGCTACGAGGTTTCCCTGGAGACTTCCGGTGCCCTGGACATTGCCCCCGTCGACGCGCGCGTCGCTCGGGTCATGGACCTCAAGGCACCCGCATCGGGCGAGTGCGGGCGCAACCTGTGGACGAATCTCGCCCATCTGCGCGCCACGGACGAAATCAAGGTCATCGTCGCCTCCCGGGAAGACTACGCCTGGCTGCGCTCAGCCCTCGCCGACCACGAACTCGCCCGGCTCTGCCCGGTGCTCGTTTCCCCGGCCCAGGATCTCATCGACCCGGCGGCCCTGGCCGGATGGATTCTCGAAGACGGCCTGCCGGTGCGCTTTCAGCTCCAACTGCACAAGATTCTTTGGGGTAACATGCGGGGCAAGTAACCGAGGAACCGCCATGTCAGCCAATCGCCGCCAGTATTCGCGCATCCGCTTTCGTACCGACGCCCGCCTCTATCTTCCCGGCCAGGAAACCGACGTCGAGATCGTGGACCTCTCCCTGCGCGGGGCCTTGGTCGCAGCGCCGCCCGAGGTCTATGCGCCCCTGGGCACCCCCTGCACCCTGCGCCTGCGCCTGGACGAGCTGGGCACCACCATCCGCATGGAAACCACCGTCGTCCATCGCGAGGGCGGCTACTACGGCCTGTACTGCCGCGAAATCGACCTGGACAGCATCACCCACCTGCGCCGCCTGGTGGAACTGAATCTGGGCGACGAGGGGCTCCTGCACCGGGAACTGAACCGACTGAGCGCCGGCTGAGCGGGGGCCGTTTCGCTTGATCTGAGTCATGCACCGCGCCCGACGCGGGGCTTAGCCTGACTGTGGGGGTTGCAGCCTTCCGCGCGGTGCGCGTCGTCAAGCGGAGCAAGAGCGAGTCCACAATGTGGATCGCAGGAATAGCAAAGGCAGTAGGGGCGCTGCGGCGGTTTCCGCAGCGCTTGAGGTCGAGGTCGAAGGGCCAGCAGCGCCCTCCATTGCCCCTCGCTGCGACGCGCCCGTCTCGCCTTCACTGCCTTCGTCATGAACCTCGCTCCCGTGGTGAACTAGTAGTCAGTCACATAGGTTTGCGTGAATGCCGAGGCGCGCCTCCGCGCCCGGATCGCGCGAAGCGAACCGCAGCCATAGCCGAAGCTATGGCGAGGATGAGCGACAAAGCGAGCGGGGATGCG
>Ga0268298_10000154_pt1 | contig 84811 bp, 55 predicted proteins | sample WWTPWeurt_MetaG_FD_194462 | JGI IMG/M metagenome (GOLD analysis project Ga0268298, IMG submission 194462) | Activated sludge microbial communities from WWTP in Nijmegen, Gelderland, Netherland - WWTP Weurt | ecosystem: Engineered > WWTP > Aerobic digester > Activated sludge | place...
CCATACAATGTCGCGGCAAACCGGCTCATTCGCGTGGGTTCCACGGCCGGGGACGGCCCGGCCGGATCGCCAAAGCCGGTGCGGGTGTGGGCGAAGAAGGTGGACGGGTCCTCGTAACCGGCCCGGTATTTTTCATACCGGGTTTTCAACCGGTGGGGGGTGTCGAAGAACCGGTGAATTCCATTGCCCAAGAACGTCCCCAATCCCAGGGCCCCTCGAATGGGGGCGCGCCATAAAGCGTTGAACGCATGGGGCAGAGCGCGCCTCCCCCAACGGGCCGCGACGACGGCCGTTAACGCCCACGGAAGGGGGGACCCAATTTGGTGTGGAGCGGGTGAGCCCGCCGGCGGGGTCGCCGGCGAGTCGCCAAAGTTCGCCACGCTTTCCCAATGGATCTGGGAATCCAAGAAGGTTGTGTCCGATGGGGGGCGGGGTTTTTGCCGCGCCCACCGCGCCACGATCGCGCCGGCCAACCCCAATCCTGTCACCGCCATCAAAATCGGGTTGGTCAGGCGGAAAGTCGCCGCTCCCAGGCCGCCTGTTTCAGAAACGGGGGCGACCGCGAGGGAGCCGACCGACGGGACCAAGGGAACCGCCGCGCCCGCCGCGGCGGTTTCAACGGCCGCCGGCGCCCCCTCGATCGCCGCGCGCAGGAAGATTTCCTGGCCGGGGAAGATCAAATTGGGATCGACCAAACCGTTTAAGCGGGCCACGTCCATCACGCGGGCGACGAGTTCCGCGTTGTTGCCCCCCTCCGCGAATTGGAGGATGCGCCACAGGGAATCGCCCTTTTCGACGAGAGCTTTCAGACCGCCTCCGTCCAACGGGATCAGAGGGACGGCGCCGGCGACGTCAACGGGCGCCAAAAACAGGGCGGTCAGGAGGAGGGCGCCTAAAGCGACGCCCCAAAGGCTCCCTCGCCGCGTCGGCAAGGGATCGAAAACGGTGGCCTCCCGGGTCTCGGCAAAGTCCCGCCGGGCGGGGGTCAGAGTGCCGTTGGTGGAAAAATCATGGATGATGATGTCGTTGCCGTCGCGAACCACCTCAAAGTGGAGCCGGGACACCCCCCCCAACATCGCGGGGGCGAGGCCCAGGCGACGTTCCATCACCCCCCGACCCATCACAAGGGGGCGTTGACCGTCCCCTCCCGTCGGCGCGTCGCGGCGCGCCCCGTTGGGCGCGAGGAGGAAAAGCGCTCCGTTCGTCGGATCGATGTCGAGTACGAAAGTCGGGCCGGCGACCACGGGAACCGGCAAATCCGATATGGGCAATCGCGAGACGCGGCGCTCGCTGTTTCGCAAAAGACGGACGGTTTGGGTCGCATGGCCCCAGGCTTCAACGACCCGGGTCTCATAAAGCGTGGGGTCGGCTGTGGTTTTGAAAGCGTTCCGTAACCGGACCACCCCGGGTTTGAGGGCTTCCGGGCTCAGGGGTTCCCGGGCCAAATCGAGGAGGGCCGCGGTCAAATGGTTCTGGGTGGGGACGGTGGGGGAGGGCGGGTTCTGGAGGCCGGGGTTGGCGTGGGGGGCCTTCGATCGATCCAGGGGTTGGACGGCGATCGGTCCGGCATTCGCCGGGGCGCGTCGATCTTGGAAAGCGCCGGCCGGGGCGGGCGTCAAGGCCGTGGGGGCGAACGCCGCTGGCCGGGGCGCCGGGACCGCCGCGGGGTTTCGAAAAGATGGTCCCCCGGCGGGTTTGGGGCGCGGAGCGCGGCGATCCCGCCGGAAACGGACCACGAAAATGTTCACGGTCGCGTGCAGGCCGAGAAAAACGAGATAGGCCACTTGGGCGGGGGTCAAACCCACGACGGCCGTTCCATCGGCGGGCAGGCCCAACAGGAGACCCGCCACCGCGACGAGCCCCGCCGCCAAGGCGGCGTTGCCCTTGGCACGGCGGCGATCGCGGGTGAGGAAATCCCCGAGGTGGAGCACGGCGTAGGCGGCGAGGGACAGACGGACGAACAAATCGAAATCCCCCGGCAGGCCGACGGCCGTGCCGATCCCGGCGGCGATGAGCCCGGCGAGACCGGCTTCCGTCGGCACCGAAAGGCCTCGGTAGCGGGCCGCGGTGACATGCAACGCCTTGGGGGTGGACGCGTTCCACAATCGCGGGAGCCAGAACATCATTCCGCCGACCGTGTTTGGTCCCGGGTCGAAGTTGTTTCGCCAGCGGGCCGCCCAGGTTTCGGCGGCGTCGTTGAACCGGGCGTGGAGGTCGTTGGTGCCGATGCGGAACGACACGCCGCCCCGCAGGGGGTCGCGGGACACCGTCACGCCGGGTTCGGCGACGGTGGTCCGTCCGGTTTGCATCAGGTGCTGGAGGGCCAAGTAAAAACGCTGAACCACGCCCGGCCCCGCCAGCGCGATGGGGCGCGAGAGGTAAACCCGCTCGCCCGAGACCAGCTTTTCGATGGGCAGGGGGTCCTGGGCGAGGAGGTCCAGATAGGGGTTGTCGGCGGGGATCTCGCGCATCGCGGGAGCGACCACCACGTAGGACACCTGTTGGCGCCGCCAGAGGGCCGTCAAACCGTCGGTGTGGAAGCCCCCCGCCACCAGCACGCCCCGGTCGGCGCCGCGGGCGGCGATGGCGTCGAGGAGGTTTTGGGACAGGGCCGCGTTCCGGCTCAAGGCCAATTCGCAGAAATCCTCAAAGGGCTTTAATTCCGCGGCCGTGAAGTCCGTCGCGTCCGCGGCCGGGTCAAGGCCCTGGTACCGGGCGTTCAGGGCGAGGAGCCCGTCGCGTCGCGCCGTGTAATCGCGCCAGTCCGTCGGGGCCAGCGTGTGGGCGAAGGCTTTTTCCAAAAGCGCCAGGTCCCGCGCGATTTCGACCAGCGCCCGTTCCCGGGGGGTGCGGGCCAAGGCGTTTTGGACGCGATTTCGACGGACGGCGATTTCCTCCAAAAGGGCCGCGCGATCGATGGCGTCGGCCGAGGACACGTAATCGATGTAAGCGGAAAGGGGGGCGAAGGCGCGGAGGTCGACGCCGTGGGCGCGCGCCACGGACCGGAGGCGCGCGTGGTATCGACCCACGCTCATCCGGCCCGCCCGCACGTCGAGGCCGCTGGAAACGAGGTCCGCCAAGGCGGGCCTTGGCAGACGGTCCACCAGGGCGTTGACCAGTCGGCGCCGCTCGACTTCCACCGCCTTGAAATCCAGCGTTCTTTCGAGTTGGGCGATTTTATTCAGCGCCTCGATGTTGGGCGCCTTCGGTAACGCGCGCGCCGGAACCGCTCCGTTCAAATACTCCAAATACGCCGTGAGCGACAATCGGCCTTCATCGTGCTCGCGCGTCCGCCGGTGAAACGCCCGCAGGGCCGGCGAAGCGTGGGCGAGCTCCGCGCGGTCGAGGCGGTCTTGGAATCGCCGGAGACGGTCCCGAAGCGGGGCCGCGTTGGCCCGCGCGGCGCGGAGCGCGGCCACGTTTTGGTGGTAAAGGCCGTCGTCCTCGGCGCCGATGACGAGAGGGCTTCGCGGCGCGGTGAGCGCCGCGTGTTCCGGGCCGGCGATGAGGCCCCGCTGAAGGAGAAAATCGGCGATGGTTCCGGTTGTCGCGCTGTCGGGAAAACGCCGCAGAGCTTCGACATCGATGGGGCCCGAGGCCCCTTCGAGCGCCACGGGGCCCGTGGGATCGGCGTCGGCCAGGCGGCCCACCAAGGCGGCGATGTGCCGTTGGGCGTCCTCAACGCCGTGGGCGTCTTGAATGTGGACGATGAGCGGCGCTCCGGAACGCGGGGAAATGTGTGCTTCGCGCACCCAGCCGTGTTCGGCCACCAGGGTCGAGAGCCAATCGGACGGCGAAGCCGGTGGGGCGGCTGGTCGGTCGAAAGCGAGGGGAGCCGCGCCCGGGAGGGCCGCCAGAAGGGGGGAAGGATTCACACTCGGGGCGTGTGTCGATTCTTGTGATCGCAACCGGCGGGAAATCTCCCGCCGGGAATCCCAAAGAGAGCTTTCTTGGGCGTAGAGGCCCACCCCTTGAACCGCGAAAACAACGGCGGCCAGGGCGAAACGCAAAACAGGGGCGGGGCGGGGAATCAAAGTAAAGTTCATTCCTAATAGCTTAATGACCCTAGGCGAATGTCGCATTAAGCGGATGTAAATTGCTTGTAACAGTGAGCCGGCGGGGAAATCGGAAAAATTTCGTGTATGATTCCCTGGAAAGGAGGAAATCAATGCTTTGGCGATTGGCGGCCGATGGGGTCGCCCTCATTCACGGTTTGTGGGTGCTGGCGGTGGTCCTGGGACCCTTTTGGGCTTTGCGGCGACCGGTGGGTCGGACCTGGGTGGTGACTCTCTTGCTCGCGACGGCTTTTTTTTGGGCGTTTTATTGCCCTCTGACCGTCCTTGAAAATTTCCTCCGTTCAAATTACGATCCCGCCGGGGTGTACACCGAGGGTTTCCTGGCCCGTTACGTGCGGCCCTGCGCCGACGCCCGCCGCTGCGGTCCCGCCCTGGCGTGGGGGGTTCGTTTGTGGGCGGGCCTGTGGGTGGTCGTGTACGCTTTTTTGTGGGGGCGGGAACGCCGCCGAGCGTTGCGGAATTAATTCGCCGTTTTCGGTTGTTGGACTTTGGCCTTCCGGGGGACCCCCGCGTTCACCCGGTCCAACACCTTTTGCCGGTGGGTGGGCACAAGCCATTCGAGGATCAGCCAAATCTCCCTTTTGTCGGTGGATTGAAGCACCAGGGCGGCGTTGCTTTGGTCGGGGGCCCGGTCGTCGAAACGGACCGAGGCCACCTCCGACCAGGCCATTTTGGCCGGCCCGTTCAAGCTTTGAATCGCAAGGCCGTCCTTGGTAAAACGCCACTCGATCACCGGCCGGGCGGGTCGAGCGAATAACAATCCCACCCCGCAAAGGATGGACAGCGTCGGGGCCAAAAACCCCAGGGCGCGCGCGCTCAATCCCCAATGCAAATGACGGACCGTCCAAGGCGCCACCCGCGCGCGGAAGAAAAACGCCAAAGGCATCAACACCAACCCGACCATGGCCAGCACCGTGAAAAACAACGGCAGGGTGGGGCTCATCCAAATCAGGGTCAAATCCGCCCCTTTTTCCATCAAAGTGTAACCGGTGGAAAGCGTCATGGGTCTCCTATCCTAGCATAGCCGCCGTCAAAACACGTGCCCGGTGGCGAACGTGAATACCGGGGAACGGTTTCCGTCGTCGTGCGCCCGCGTTGGCCAGGCCAAATCGAACCGCAGGACGTTGCCCAGGCTCGCCCGGGACAGGTGAAGGCGGAGCCCCACGCCGTAATCGCCCCGCAGATCGGCGGCTTTGACGGGCTCGCCCCGGGCCCAGGCGTATCCCACGTCGGCGAAGGCCGCCGCGCCCAGGCCGAAGAAGTTCAAAATGTCGTCGACAATGAAAATCCGGTTTTCCAGGTTGGCGACAAACAGGCGGTTGCCCTCGAAGGCGTTCACGGGGTAACCGCGCAGGCCCCGGTCCCCGCCCAGAAGAAGTTGGGTATCCACCGAGGGGTTCAGCACGTTCTCCCAGGCCGCGTGGGCCGCCCAGGTCGTCCATTTTTTCGCGTGATTGTAATATTCGAGGTCCCACCGCTGTCGGGCGTTTTCCCACCCGTTTTCGTAGCGGCCGCGCCCGGCGAGGGTCAGCAACGCGAACTCGTGGCGGGACCGGGCGAGCCCCCGGCTCCAGACGCCTTCAACGGAGGTGGCGTTGCGGGATCCCGTGACCCATCGACGGCTTGAGAAGCCCGCGCGCAGGTCCAGCGTGGGGCCCATGTTGTAGTCCTCCTCGCGGCTGAACAATCGGATGTGGTCGGTCGTGATGAACCGGTTGCGGCTCCATTCCAGGGTCGGGCCGAAATAATGGTAGACCCGGTCGGTCCCCAGCCCGGGGACGGGGACCGGGGTGTCCAGCCGTTCGTGTTCGTACCGATAGGCCACGCTCAGGCGGCGGATCCGACGCGGGGTGGACCAGAGGGACACGCCCATCCCGCCGCCCAAGGACCGGTCCTCGTTGGTGAACCGGGCGATTTCGTCCCCGTCGGCGTAAAGGACGGTGTCTTTTTTCTTGTAGTCGCCGGAGCCCTGGAAAGCGAAAGGGGTCAAGCTGGAAAAGAAGGGCCGCTCCAGTTTGAGCGCCCGCGCGGAGCCCTCGTCGGTGTCCTCGTAGACCCCGGCCAGGCGCAGGCGCGTGCCGAACAAGCCGGGATCGTCGTAGGAAAGCCCCCGGCTGATGTTGTCGAGGTCTTTTTTGTACGACACGTTGATCTGCTTGCCGAGGCCGAAGAGGTTGCGTTCGCGCACCCCGAACCGGTACTTGGTTTCCCCGCCCGTGCTCGAGACCGAGGCGTAGGGTTCCGTGGTCCAGGTGTCCTGGGTTTCCACCACCACATCCACCCGCCGGTTGCCGACCGGCATCGGGCGGACGTGCACGTCGCGCAAGCGGAGGATCCGCCGCAGCGCGCGTTCGGTCTCCTCCGCGAGATCCGGGTCGTAAGGGTCGCCCGGTTTGAAAAGCAATTGATTGCGAATGGTGTTGTCCCGGGTGGAAAAATGCAGATGGTTGACGAACCGGTACAAACGCTTGTTTTCCGAGGGGACGCTCGTGTCGAAAATGGCCCGCCGCAAAATATAGACCCGGGCGATGCGGTGGCCCCGGAAGGACGGGGGCGCGGCGGTCGCGGCGGGGGGGAAAGCCAGCGCCAGGCCCAAAAGAGAGGCCAGAGCGGGGCGGGGGAGGGCCCAACGGGGTTTCATGGCCTTTCAGTATAATGGATTTGGTCGCCTCGGCGAGGGGTTTTCCGGGGCCGACGCATCTGTTAAAATGCCCCATTCGCTTTTAAAGGAGCCGCGCATGTCGGGCCACAGCCGTTGGGCAGGGATCAAGCACAAAAAAGGCGCCGCGGACGCTAAACGAGGGAAGGTGTTCACGCGCATCGTCCGCGAATTGACCATCGCCGCCAAAACGGGGGGCGGTTTACCGGAAAACAACCCCCGCCTGCGCAAGGCGATCGAGGACGCCAAGGCGGCGAATATGCCGTCGGACAACGTCAAAAAGGCCATTCAACGCGGCACCGGGGAAATCCCCGGCGTGGTGTTCGAAGAGGTCTCCTACGAAGGCTACGGCCCCGGCGGGGCCGCCGTCCTGGTGACGGGCACGACCGACAACAAAAACCGGACCACCTCGGAGTTCCGCAAAATGTTTTCCACCCACGGGGGCAATCTCGGGGAATCGGGTTGCGTGGGCTGGATGTTTCAGGCCAAGGGCCAGATCGTGGTGGAAAAAAGCGCTTGGAAGGACGAGGACAAATTGATGACCGTGGCCCTGGACGCCGGCGCCGAGGACATGAAGTCCGACGACCCCGAAGTCTACGAAGTGCTGTCGGCGCCCGCCGATTTTGAAAAAGTCCGGTCCGCCGTGGCCGCCGCCGGGATCCCGACCGCGGTCGCCGCGGTCACGTTGGTGCCCTCCACGCGGGTGGCGTTGGCGGGCGCCGACGGCGGCAAGATGGCGCAACTGCTGGAGGATTTGGAAAACCACGACGACGTCAAGGACGTTTACGCCAACGCCGATGTCGAGGACCGGGACTGAGCCGCCGGCCGACGGCATGAAAGTTCTCGGCATCGACCCCGGCATGGCCACCACCGGCTGGGCCGTGGTCGAGCGGGCCGGGGACGGCTACCGCGCTCACGGGTACGGCGCCATCGTCACCGGCCCCCGGACCCCCTGGCCCCAGCGCCTTCAGGAAATCGCCCGGGCCCTGCGCGACGTGGTCGCTCGGGAAGCCCCCGCCGTGGCCGCCATCGAAGATTTGTTCATCGCCAAGGACAGCCGCACCGCCAGCTCCGTGGGCCACGGGCGCGGCGTCCTCTTGTACACCCTGGCCGAACTGGGTCTGCCCATCCACGAATACAACCCCCGCCAGGTGAAGGTCGCCTTGACCGGCTACGGCGCGGCCGACAAATCCCAAATGCAAAACATGGTGCAAAGGCTGCTGCGCCTGCCCGCCCCGCCCAAACCCGACGACGTGGCCGACGCCTTGGCCATCGCTCTCTGCCACTTGAACACGGCGGCGGTGCTCGTTCGATGATCGCCCGACTGCGGGGCGCCGTGGTGGAACGCCGCGACGGGGGGGTCGTGCTGGACGTCGCCGGCGTGGGGTACGAGGTCGCGCTCGGCGCCTCGGCCGTCGCGCGGCTGCCCCCCGACGGGCAGGAGGTCCGGCTTTTTGTCGTGGAGTCCACCGCCATGTACGGCGGGGGCACCACCCTCTACGGTTTCCTGTCCGAGGACGAGCGCCGCCTCTTCGACGTTTTTCGGGACCACATCCCCAACACCGGCGCCAAAAAAGCCCTGGAACTGCTCGACAAAGCCGTCAAATCCCTGCCCGATTTTCACCGCGCGGTGTCCACCAAGACCCCCGCCGCGCTCGTGGGCCTGTTCGGCTTCACGGCCAAAACGGCCGAAAAATTGGTGGTCGCCCTGCAGGGCAAGCTGGACGCCGCCCTCCCCGCCGCGCCGGGCGCCCCGCTCCTCGACAGCGCTTTTGAGGAAGCCGTCGCCGGCCTGGTCGCGCTCGGCTACCGCGAACCCAGCGCCCGCGCCGCCGCCGAGGCGGCCCGCGCCGCCCGGGGCACCGAGGGATCCCCGCAGGACTTGATTCGCGACGCCCTCGGTCGGCTGGTGGGTCGGTCGTGACGGAGGCGATCCGGCCCGTCGGGCCCGAGCTCCTCGGCGGCGAGGAACCGGTGGACACGGCCCTCCGCCCGAAACGCCTCGCGGATTTCGTGGGCCAGGACAAACTCAAGAAAAATCTCTCCGTGTTCATCCAGGCGGCCCGTCAGCGGAACGAACCCCTGGACCATTGCCTTTTTTCCGCGCCGCCGGGCCTGGGGAAGACCACCCTGGCCCACATCATCGCCCAGGAAATGGGCGTCGGGCTTCGGCAAACCTCCGGGCCAGTGCTCGAGCGCGTCGGCGATCTGGCCGCGATTTTGACGGGCCTCAAAGAGGGGGACGTTTTTTTCATCGACGAGATCCACCGCCTGAACCACGCGGTCGAGGAGGCCCTCTACCCCGCCATGGAGGATTTTGCCCTCGACATCATCATCGGGCAGGGGCCCTCGGCCAAGACGATCAAACTGCCCCTGCCGCGGTTCACCCTCGTGGGGGCCACCACCCGGGCCGGGCTTTTGACCGGCCCCCTGCGGGACCGGTTCGGCATCGTGGCGCACCTGGATTTTTATGACGAGGCGGACCTCGGCGTCATCGTCGAGCGGTCGAGCGCGCTTCTGAACGCGCCCATCGACGGCGAGGCCGCCCGGGAAATCGCCCACCGCGCCCGGGGCACGCCCCGCGTCGCCAACCGCCTGCTTCGCCGGGTCCGGGATTTCGCGACCGTTGAAACCGGCGGTCGGATCGTGCCGGCCGTGGCCCGCCAGGCGCTCGACGCCCTGGAGGTGGACCGCGTGGGGCTTGACGCCATCGATCGGAAAATCCTTTCGACCCTGATCACGAAATTCGCGGGCGGGCCCGTGGGGGCGGACACCCTCTCCGTCGCCGTCAGCGAGCAGCGGGACACCCTGGAGGACGTGTACGAGCCGTTTTTAATCAAGGCGGGGTTCCTGCTGCGCACCCCCCGCGGTCGAGTGGCCACCCCCGCGGCCTGCGCCCACCTGGGCCTCAAGCCTCCGCCCTCCGTCCAGGGCGCTCTTTTTCCCTCCGCCGAGCCCGAAACCCCCACGGCGTGAACCCATCGACGCGCATCGCCGCGGCGCTGGTCGTCTCCCTCGCCGTGGCCGGAACAAGTCCCCTCGCCGCGCCGTCGGCGGATCTGCGGGCGCCCGATCCCCGGCGCGACCGGTCCACGGTCCTGCGGGTCGGCCTGGCCGACGCCGCTCCCGAAATCGTTCTGGGTCCCGGGGCCTATCGCGTTCGGGCCAAGGGCCTGGACCGCGTCCACCGATGGAAAGACGAGCAACGCCTGCGTTTGACCGACCGGGGTTTCTCCCTGGGGAAAGTCCTCTGGTCCTCTCCCGTCGTCCTGAGCGCCCCAAAGGAGGACGACCCCGTCTTGATCAACCGGCGCCCCTACCGGGGAAAAGTTGAATTGGAACGGGTGGGGCGCGCGGTGCGAATCGTCAATGTCGTGGGGGTGGAGACCTATTTGCGGGGGGTTCTCCACATGGAAACCAACGAGGCCTGGCCCACCGAAGCGCTGAAAGCCCAGGCCGTCATCAGTCGGACCTATGCCGTTTTGAACCGCGGCCGACACGGGAGCCGCGGCTACGATTTGTGCGCCACCCCCCATTGCCAGGCCTACGGCGGCGCGGCGGCGGAACGGCCCGCCACCGACGCGGTCCTTCGCCGCACGCGCGGCGAGGTGGTCATGGACCGCAAAAAACGGTTGGTCAGCACGGTCTATCATTCCTGTTGCGGAGGCTCGACCGAATCCGCCCAGAACGTCTGGCGGCACGCGGGGCAACCCCATCTCAAAGCGGCCCGTTGCGGCTGGTGCCGGGGTTCGCCCCACTATTTTTGGAAGGCGCGCGTTCCGACGGAACTGGTGACCGCTCGCCTGAACGCCGCCGGTTACGATTTGGGCGAGGTGCGCGCCATCGGCGTCCTCAGCCGGACCGGGACGGGGCGCGTGCACCGCTTTCGCGTGTACGGGCAAAAAAGGTCCCGGGACATTCCCGCCAACGAATTCCGCAACATCGTCGACCCGCGCCGAATCCGCAGCACGCTCATCGCCGGAATCTCCAAGCTCGACGGGGCGTGGCAGTTTCACGGGCGCGGCTGGGGGCACGGTGTGGGGCTGTGCCAGTGGGGCATGAAGGAATTGGCCGACCAAAGCATGGCCTACGGGCAGATTTTGCGCATTTATTACCGCGCGGTCGAGGTGCGCGATTGGAAGGATTGACCCCCCCCGCCGCGGACTTGGGTTTTCCCGCTTTGCCCGAGGACTTGATCGCCCAGACCCCGTTGGCGGAGCGGGACGCGGCGCGCCTGTTGGTGGTCGATCGATCCACCGGGCGGCTGGACCACCGCGTGTTCCGTGACCTGCCCGACTGGTTGGCCCCCGGCGACGCTTTGGTTTTGAACGACGTGCGCGTGGCGCCCGTTCGGTTGCGGGGACGCAAGGGCACGGGCGGGAAAATCCAGTTTTTGCTGCTCGCGCGGTTTCCCGGGGGGGACGCGCGGTGGACGTCCCTGGTCACGCCGCGGCCGAAAGTCGGTCAAGCGGCCACCCTGTCCGACGGAACGACCGTTCGTGTCGCCGCCGCGCGCCCCGAGGGGGAATACGAGCTGGTGTTCGATCGTCCCCCGGACCTGGAGCGGTGCGGGGAAGTCCCCCTGCCGCCCTACATCAAGCGGCCGACGGGCGACGCCCCCGGCGATCGGGAGTACTATCAAAACGTTTACGCCCGGGCGACGGCCGCGGAGTATCCCGCCGCCGGACCGGCGGCGCCGCTCCCCCCGGGGGCCGTGGCCGCGCCGACCGCGGGGCTCCATTTCACCCCGGCTTTGTTGAAAAAAATTGAGGACGCCGGGGTCGATGTGGTCCGTGTGACCCTGTGGGTCGGCTGGGGCACCTTCCGCCCGGTGACCGCTTCCGATTACCGGGCCCACCCAATGCTGCCCGAACTTTACCGAGTGACCGAGGACGCCGCCCGGCGGATCAACGCCGCCCGGTCCGCCGGGCGCCGCGTTTGGGCGGTGGGCACCACCGTGGTCCGCACGTTGGAATCGGCGTTCCGGGGCGGGGCGGTTGTTCCCGAAACGGCCGAAGCGCGCCTTTTTATCACCCCCGGCCACAGGTTTCGATCCGTCGATCGATTGGTGACCAACTTCCACATGCCGGGGCACACCCCGTTGCTGTTGACCGCGGCTTTCACGGGCGTTCCCCTCCTCCGTTCCGCCTACCAAGAAGCCATGGACCGTCGCTACCGTTTCCTTTCTTACGGCGACGCCATGGCCGTCCTTTAAACAAACGCGTTCTTTTTAACGGCACGCTCGCCCACACCGGCGGGAATATTGTTTACAACTTATTTACATTTCCAAAAGGTCATCTTAAGGGCGGTTGGGTTTAATAGGGGTGTCGGGAAGGCGTCCAAGGAGGCCTTTATGGGAAACACCACGATCGAAAATACCTCTTGCAAAGAACCCCAAATCGCTTATCTTTGGATCAACGGTCCTCGACGGCGAATCCATCCGGTGGACGCCGACCTGCCCCTTCCGTTGGGGCGCGGCGTCGGCGGGAGCGGGATCTGTCGCCTTTGTGAAAAATTATTGACACCTTTTTATGCGGACAAACGAGACAAAAACCAAGTCCATTAACCTTCATCGGCGTATAACGGCGGGCGGCCTGGCGGTCGCCTACGTTTTTAGCAACGTCGTTGGCGCCCATGCCGCGGAAGCGAGCGTGTGGAAGGAGCGCCGCGCGGCCGCCGTTCGGCAGCGCGCCGCCGGGGCCCAATACGCCCGTCTGCCCGGGGGATTGGCCTCCCCGGCGACCGACGCCATTTTCCCCACCCGACCCTCAACCCTGTTCCCGACCGACAACCCGCCCGGGACGGAAGAAAACGCCCCCCTGTCTCCGGCGGCGACCCGGGCCTTCGGCTGGTTGCCGGCGGCGGTGACTGCCCACGGCGAAATCCGGCGGTTGCATGTGGCCCCCGGGGCGAACACGCCGGTGGTCATTCACCTGCAGGACGTGCACGAAATCGAAGAGGCGCAGCGCCACCTCGGGGGATTGGTGGAAGCGTTGTCCGCCGCGCGGCGCGCCGACGTGGTGGGCCTCGAAGGCGCCGTCGGCGCATTCAATTTAACCCCCTATCGCGCCGCGTCCCCCGACGTGGCCCGCGCCCTGGCCGGTGAATTTGTCCGCCTGGGTTACCTCACGGGACCCGAAGCCGCCGCCGTCGCGGCCCCCCGGTCCCCGACCCTTTGGGGGGTGGAGGACGCCGCCCTCTACAAAAAACACGTGGATGCTTTCGTCGCGTCGGAGCGGACGCGCGCCGTTTTCCTCAAACGCCTTGAGGCGCTGGACGCCTCGGCCGCGGCCTTGCGCGGCCGGGTTTACCCCCCGGCCCTGCGCGCCTTGGACGACCGTCGCCTGGCCCACCTTGCGAAAAAGGAATCCCTGGGGGAATACACCCAATCCCTCTGGGCGGTCGCGGCCGACAAGGCCCGATTTCCGAACGTCGAGCGGTTGGTGAAGGTTTTGATGGAGGAAAAACGCCTCGATTTTAAACGGGTGGAAGCGGAGCGGCAGGTCCTTATAGAGGCGTTGGTGCGGGTTCTTTCCCCGGCCGCCCTCGACCGCCTCATCAACCAAAGCCTGCGTTTCCGGGCCGGCGCGATGACCCACGGCCGATACTTCGCGTTTCTCCAGAATTTCTGCCGGGATCACGGCCTGCGCCTCGCCGCTTACCCGGCCCTTAACGCCTACATCGCCTACAGCCTATCGGCCGAAACGATTCACCGCGAACGGCTTTTGGAGGAGTTGGACGCCCTGGAACGGACCGCCCTGAAGGGTCTTGCCACCACGGACGAGGCCCGGCGTCTTGTGGCGGCCCGCCGCGGTTTGGTTTTGCTTGAGAAACTCGCCCGCCACACCCTGACGCCCGCGGAGTGGGACGCCTATCGCGGGGACCGCGACGCCCTGCGTCAAATTCCAACCATCCTGGCCGGGTTGACGGGGAAAGGCGCCGAGGCCGAATTGCCCGAGGACTTGCTGGCCCCCTTCGAAGGTTTTTGCGCCGCCGCGTTGGAGCGCAACCGCGCCCTGGCCGAGAACCTCTTGAATAAAATGAAGGTTGAAAAAGCCTCGACCGGGGTGTTGGTCACGGGAGGGTTTCACACGGCGGGCTTGTCCGAGATTTTGCGTGAAAAAGGCGTGTCGTTCGCCGTGGTCGCGCCGCGCTTGTCCCGTGTTCCCGAGGCGTCCCGCCCGCTGGACGTCTTCGCCCGCGCGCCGCTCCCCATCGAGACGCTGCTCGCCGGGGACGTCATCAATTTGGCCTACGCGCCGCTCACCCAAGTGGAGGGGACGCTGGCCGACGTCCCCCAGGGGGACGCCCGGCGGCAGGCGGCGGAAGCCCTGTGGGACACGCTTGATTCATTCCTTGGCGAAGTCAAAACCGGTTTCCAAGGCGAAGACCAAGCCCGGTTTGAGACCTGGGCCTCGGGGTTCAAGTCCATCAAGGCCGTGACCGCCCGGCCCGTAAAATTCCGCGAAACGCTCGACGCCGTTTCCATCTATCTTGAGACGCGGTCGGGGGTGCAAAAACCCTTTGTTGTGCTGGCGGCGCCTTTGGGGGGCGAAGAAAGTTTTCCCGCCGCGACCCCGGTCTACAGCGGTCGGTTCGCGCTGGATGGAATGGAGGCGAACGTCCGGGTTTACGATGCGCAAGACATTCCCCGCGGCGATTTGGGCGCGGTCGCCTGGGTGGACGCGGCGTCCGCTCTGCCCCGCCGTTTGTTTGCCGCGCTGCGGCGTCAGATCAACCTTCGCCGTTTGACGTCGGAGGAGCGCCGCATCGAAAGGGCCCACCGCGTCGCGATCGAAGAGGTTTCGAGGAAGAACGGCATCCCCGTCGAGAAATTGAGTCCTATTTTGGGCCACATCCGGCGCACGCGGGACCTGGTTTTGCGTTTGGGGGAAGAGCAAAACCTCCCCCTCGTGGACCGACAAATTCTTGCCGTGGCGGCCGCCGCCCACGACATGGGCAAGTTTCACGAAGATTGCGCGGAAAGTATATTGGAAAAGCGGTACCACGAGCGCGGGTCGGCGGCGCACAGGGCGCTCGCCGCCCACGAGGAAGCGGTGTTTGAAATGTTGGCCCGGCACCAATTGAATCTGGGGCCGGACGCTGAATTGGTCCTTCGCGCCCACAGCGCCATCGGACCGCTGGGCCAACACCCGCCGAACGCCATCGAGGGCATGACCGAACGCCACGTCCGAATGGCGTTGATCCTCGCCATGGCCGACGTCGGGGACGGTTACCGGGACATGAACCGCGATTATTTGAGAACCCGAATTGAGACGGCCGGCTTCCCGGACACGACGGCCCTTTCGACGGAATTTCAAAAGTACGTCCGGGGAGCGGACCGCGGCGGGTTCGGCGGCGCCGCTTCCACCGCCCAGGCCGCCTTCCAAGAAACGCTGGGTCGCGGCTGGTTCGGCGTGGCCACGGAGCGGACCCTGATCGATCACGCGGTGCGCACGGTCGAAGAGGGGTTGGCCGCGGGGACCGATCCAAGCGACGCCCGTCGGTTGGCGCTGACGGTCGCGGCCGTTCAGAAATACAATCTCCCCGGTCTCGCCACGCCCCCGGATGTTTGGTGGCCACGGCTCGTGGAGTCCCTTTGGCTGCGGGGCGCCACGGGAGCCCCCCGCGGGGAACGTCTCGGGGCCCTGCGGGAAGAGATCAAAAAAGTCGTTGAGGCGAATCCTTCTCTGGACGCCCTGGGGTTGGACCTGCTGACTCTTTCCCTCCTGTCGCCCGACCGCGTCATCGGGTCCGCCCTCTGGAAAACCCGCGCCGAAGCGGAATCCTCCGAGACCGGGTTTGTTGAGTCGGTGCGGGGGGAACTTTCGGACGCGGAATACGAACAGATCCGATTCGTTTTAACTTTGACGATTCAAAACATCCTTCAACACGGGGCTTTTGATCCCCGAACACCGGTGGCCTTGACGGTCTCGCGCAAGGCCGGGTGTCTCGTGATCGAGGCGTCCAACGGTTCTTTCTCCGAATTGCCGCTCCATCCCGACGCGGGCGCGCGAAAGACTCCGTCGGATACGATCACCTTGCCCGGCCGCGTCTACACCAAAACATCCTCCTTGCTTTTTGGGTTAATGGCCGATGAAAATCTACGGGGGCCCAGCACCAACGACGGGGAAGGGACGTCTTACGTGATCGGCGAGGTTCGTCAAAGCCCGGGGCCGGTCTCCCGGAAAGCCCTGTGGAGCGATTCCGGTCCCGTGATTAAACGTGCGGAGGGGGCGCCGCTGCGCAAAGTGTCATTCACTTACGTGGCTCCGGTGATAGAGGCGGACACGCCGACGGCGGTCTCTCTTTTAATGGCGGACGAAGCGTGGAAAAGCGCCGAGAACGCCGCGATCGCTTGGCGGACCGCGCTGGACAACCAATTTTTGAAGAATCTGAGCGATCGGGACCGGGAATTACGAATCGAGGAAATCTTCAACACGCTAACGTCTCTGCGATCGCGTTTCCCCGACATCGATCGGTTCAACCTGGAAGCGGAAACGTTGTCTTTGGCCCGTGGGCCCGTGACTCTGTTGGAATGGACGGGCGCGGGTCATGCCGTGGCGGCCAAACGCGGTGAAATGGAAAACGCCCCCGACCTGGCGCGCCTCGCCCGCGTGGTGCCGACTTTGAACCTGTACCGGTTTTCCAAAATCTTGGAACAGCCCCTGGACAATATCGCCCAGCACGGGGACCCCAATGGACCGGCGGCGGTCCGTCTGGTGTTCAATCGCGGCGCCCTCTCTTTGACGGTGTCCAACAGGACCTCGGAACCCCTTCCGGCGGAATTGGCGGCCGTTCTGTTAAAAACGCACACGCCGGCCGATGAGACCCCCCGTTTTCCCCGGGGACCGCGGTCCGGCCACGGCATCGGGGCGGCGAGCATGATCATCATGGCCAAGGGACTTTTCGCGCCCGAGGCGCAAGAGCGGCACGCGCGGGACATCCGCATCCGGTTCGCCCGGGAGGAACAGGGGGACCAGGCCCTGTTTACAACCGCGGTGGATATTCCGGCCCTGCCCCTCGGGGATTCCCAAACAAACACCAACGACGGCCAATCCGGCGCCGCGGCGGTGGCCCGTTGGTTGAACGATCACCGCGCCGAATTCCGTTTGGTGGCCACGGTCGCCAAAGCGAGCCGTGACACGGACGCGGCCATAACCACCGAGCGGGGGTCCCAAGGCTACACCGCCGTTGCGCTCCATCCTTATCCGGTGTGGCGCCACCGCGCCAAACTCGATGAACTGGTGGCCGGTTTGGAAGCGGCCGCCCCGGCCTTAACGGAACCCGGCCTTTTGCGGAACGAATGGCGGGCGCTTCTCTGGCGGGAGTTGGGGCACGCGCGCGCCGCGATCGGACCCGCCGAACCGACCGCGCCCGGGGCCGCCATCCGACTGGTGGGGGGCGACCTGTCGTCCGCGGAACACGCGCGGGTCAACCGGGCCATCCAGGCCCTCATCAAAGCGGGAAAAGCGGCGGCCGTTTACGGGGATCGCCCCGGGGTTCAAGAAAACGACAAAGCCCTCGCGACCTTGTCCCCCGCCGAGGCGACCGACGGTTTCGTCCTGGGGTTGCGCGGGATTTTGCGCCACGCTTTCGACACCGGGGAATGGCCCTCGGATTTCGATTTGATCGTGGTGGAGGGGGACATCCCGGCGGATGTGGCTTTGCACCCCGGCCATCGTCGCCACCAGGCCTATTTGCCCCGGGCCCTCTTTGACGGGTTGAGGAACCTGCTCCCCACGCTTTCCGGGCGTGCCGACCGAGAGAGCTTCTGGGAATTGATCCGGGAAATGATTCGCCACGAAATGGAACACATCCGCCACTTTGAAAAAACGGGGAAACCGGGGGGGGAGTCCGCGGTCGACGCGGTGGCCGCGTCCTCGCGGCCGCGGGCGCTCTTCCGGGTTTTGCACAGCGCGGTGGCCGCGCGGGCGGCGGGGGCCGCGCCGCGGTGGGACAATTTTTTTGACCGTTTTCGCGGAGAACGGACTTCTTATTTGCACGCCTACCTCCACCTGACGCCGGACCAACACCTGGCCATGGCCACGACCCTGGTCCGGCGGCAATACACCCGGGAAGACCGGGTCTTGGCGCAGCTTCACCTGGGGGCTGTGTTCGGCGGGTCCGACCCCTGGTCCGTCGTGTTCAAGAAAGCGCTCGCCCTGCTTAAAAAGAAGAACCTCGTCGACCAGGACCCCGAAACGGGAGACGCGTTCCCTCTCTGGAAGTTCGTTCAAGAATTGACCCGCCAGCACGCCCTGATCCGCGATCCGCGTCCGATCGGTGAAATCAACGTGATCGCGCAATCCCTGGACCAGTTCGACCCCTGGACACGGGGGGACGACGCCCGCGTCGGCGATTCCCTGCGGTTCCCCGGCCCCGGTCAATCGATGGCTTTGCCGTTGACGCGGGAGCAATTTGAAAAGCTCTTGGCGGACGGATGGTCGTCGATGAAAACCGCCGACCGGGCGGCGTTGTTGGCCCGGGTGTCGTACAACGAGGAAGGCCATTTACGAATAACGCGGGAGGATCTGGATCTGCTGGGCCGGCCGCTCGAGAAATTGAGCCTGGCGTCCCGGAGCGCGGCCGGTAAAGGCACGCGCTACGCGCGGGAAGATTTCGATGAGACGGGCCAAAAAATCATCCTCGACATCGCCAAGGGTGTTTACACCGTGCCGGTCGAAGAAGGCTCGCCCCGGGGGATCCTGGAGATCGTTTTGGCCCAGGCGCGGGCCCGCAACCTCGAGACCGGGGCGGGTTTCGAGGTGGATGTCCACACCAGCCATTTGACCGACCAACAAATCCGCTTAGAGCTCATCCGGCTCGGCTACGAGCCCAATTTCATGGAACGCTTCATGCCCGGATTTGTTCTCGAAAACCTGCCGGAATGGTTGTACACGCCCGGACTGTACACGCACCCCGCCGAAGGCTCCGCGCCGGTGAAAGTGCTTCGGGTGCGGGAAGCCCATCTCTTGGACGCGCGGTCCGGCGACTTTTACAAACACAGCGTGCCGGACCTCGATCTGTTGGAGGTGATGTGGCCCGACGCCCACGACACATCCTTCATCGACTTCATCGTCAGCGGACGGGCTTACGAGGTGTTCAAGCAAGGCAAACGTTTTCAGTTCATCGCCAACATCGACAACTTGGCGGCGGTCCCCTCCCCGGCGTTGCTCGCGGTGATGCGCCTGACCGGCGCCCCGCTCATCAACGAAGTCGCCCAAAAGCCGAAAGGCGCCAAGGGCGGTTCGGCCATCAAGTTTAGAGCGGGGCGGGTCCCGGGACCGGTCAATTTCGGCCAGCGGCGGGGTTTGGCCGAAGAGTTCCAGTTCGACGCGGCCTTCTTAAAGGGGTTGTCCCCCGATGAGGCTTCGGCCTATTTCCCGATGTTCAATACGGCCAACTACGTGGTCGACATCGCGCAATTCTCACGACGGTTCTTCAACGCCCCGGACGCCACGGAATCGGATGTCGAAGGGATGCTCAAGCGGTTTTACGACGCGCGCAACGACCCGGAGGAACTGCTGGCGATGCGGTTTGATTTGATCAACGATTACCGCCGCCAGACCCAGTTGTGGGAAAAAGACAAAACCCACCCCGCCCTCCAACCGGCGAGCTTGGCGGGCATGGTGACCTGGCGGGTTCCGACGCTCTTTGTGGAGGTGCCGGCGGGCGTGGCCGGGGGCTCGGATTCGCGTTTCGAACCCTTAAAAGAGAACATCGATAATTTCACCGCGAACCTCGCCCTGGTGGAACGTTTGGCGGGGGCCGGGCTTTCCGCCGGGACCCCGGTCGAGACCCTGCGCCCCGACGGCCTCTCCCCGGCCGACGCCGCCCGGTGGAAAAGTCTGGTGACGAAATTCAAAGGCAAGACGTTGACGCAGGCGCAAGCGGATTTGGCGTCCAACGTCCGCTCGATTCGGGATTCCTTGGCCCGGGTCGCCGGCAAGCAAGCGCGGGACTACGCGGTCGGGCCCCCTCCCGCGGCGCCAAAGCCCCGGGCTCCCCCGATCGAACCGATCATCCCGGATTTGGGGGCCGTGAGCGCGGACATCGACCCTCTCGGCAAACTGAACCAGAGCATTCACAGCCTGAAGAGCATCGGGGACGTGGTTCTTCCCTCCGATCACCCGCTTTACGACCGGGGCGTTCCCCGGGACTTCGAAGTCCACCTGATCGGCGGCAAGGGCAATTTTCAATATGTGTTCAACGGTCCCTTCGGCCGCGTCCGCGCCCACGCCAGCGGTTTGACGTCCAAGAACAGCGACGATCCCCGGAAAATCCTTTACGTCGCCCAGGCTTATTTTGATGAGAACTTCGTCCAAGTCCCGGACCGCGTGGCCGCCGATCTGATCCGGGAGACGGACCGGTTTGATAAGTGGTGGCAAGCGACCCACCCTCCGTTGGAAGGCGCCGGTGATTTCGTCGGCTGGCTGGGGGCCTGGGCGCGAAAATTGCTCACCAACGTCGATTCCGGTCTCGAAGGCGGCGTCCAGGTGGCGCGTCCACAAGACGCGGCCATCCACGGGGAGGTCGTGCACATTTCCTACGAGGGCCCCTTTTGGGGGGCGGGGGGGGTGCAGGACGTCGTCACGGAACTGTTGCCGGAATTATCGCGGCAAGGGGTCAAAACCCGTCTTTTCGTTCCTCTTCATCAATTGGGTGTTTCGCGGGAGGTTCGTGACCTCTTCTTGAGCCGGGGGGTGGAGGGGGTGTCCCAATTCCCCTTGACCCGGGGCAAACACACCCACACCGCCCTGCGGGTAACGACGGTGGTTGTGGACGGAAAAACTTTTGGCGTTTACGAAACGGAATTCGAGGGCGTGACCGTGAATTTCATCGCCCACCCCGAAATGTTCTCGAATGGCTACGAGGGCCAGGAAGCCTTTTGGTCGAACGTCCCCGCGGACGTGCGCGAGCGGGTGGCGAACGGGGAAGCGGTGGAATCCTTCCGGTGGGCCTACGCCGGGAAAGAATACGACGCCCGCCTTCTTCGAACGGCCACGGTGGACGGTCGGGGGTCCTTTGTGTACCGGACCAACTACGGCGGGAAGGAAATCGATTTCGCCGGATCCGTCGAGATGTTCCGGGCGCAGCGCACCACACGGGACCTTTATTGGGAAGCCACGTTGTTCTCGGCGGTTTCCGTCCGAGCGATGGAGGCCTTGAATCTGAAGCCCAGCGTCGTCCAGGCCCACGATTGGCAAGCCGCACAGGCCCTGGCGTACGTTCGAGGACACGCCCCGACCCGGGCGATTCCCGGGCGACGGGCGTTCCGGGTGGCGGTCAGTGACCGGTACGGGCACGAGCTTTTGACGGAACTGGGCAGCGGGGAGCTGGTCGGGGTTTTCCGCGAAGACGAAGAGGGCCTTTTGGGCATCACCAACGGGATCAGCCACAAAGGTTGGGACCCCGCCCAGCCCAAGCCCCGTCGGCAACAGCCGGCCCCGGAGGAGAACAAGCCGGTCTTGCTCGATTACGACTACGCCCCCTTCAGCGCGGAGAGCCCCGGCGGGAAGGTCAAGAACAAAACACAATTTCAGGAGGCGTCCGGGTTGACGGTGGATCCCACCGCCCCCCTGTTCGCGAGCGCGTTTCGCATCACCGGTCAAAAAGGCATCGAGGAAATCCTCGACAGCGGTGGGCAGATCGCCATTCAAGGGGTCGCCCACCCCGAAGAGGAGAAGCAGTACAAATACGTCGCGCGGCTGAAGGAATTGCAGAACCGGTTCCCCGGGAAGATGGTGTTCCGCGAGACCTTCGATAAAGACGCCGTCCCCTATTTGCTCGCGGCCGCGGATTTCTCCCTTTGGCCCTCGGAGTTCGAGCCCTGCGGGGTGGCCCACCAACAAGCCATGCGCTACGGGGCGGTGCCCATCGGTCGACGCGTTGGCGGTCTGGACACGACGATCATCGATGAGCGGGAGTACCCGGGGCACGGGACGGGATTCAAATTTAATTTAAAAACGGCGGATTCCCTTTGGTCCGCGGTGGAGCACGCTCTGGCCGTTTACCAAACCGACCCCGCCGCTTACGGGGATATTCAAAAGCGGGCCATGGTCGGCCCCCGGGATTGGTCGGAGGTCGCGCCGGAATATCTTGACGCCTACACGGCCCTGGACCGGGGCGAAATCCGCGAGACGGACGGGTTGGGGGACGCCGCCTTGATCACCGTGATTCACAACGCGGGCGCCGGTTACCAAGGGCGTTTGCCGCCGGGCGAGGCCGCGGGCCGGTTCGCCTGGGCCAAAAGTTTGACCGGGGGGTTCCCCCCGGGATTGAATTTCGACCCGCAGGGCGGGGAGTTTTATGGGTACTTGAACGCGTTGAAAATCGGCCTGGTCGCGCAGAACCACCAGCGCCCGGTGCAGTCCGACGCGCTCATCGGCCACCTGCCCGTCGGGGTGGACTTGGCCGCCATCCCCCTTCAACGGGCGGCCGAGGTCCGGTCTGTCTATTCGGCCTTGGAGGGTTGGTTGGCGACCAAACTGGCCGGCCCCCCGCCCGCCACGGGAAAACAGAACCGGGCGGACACCGTCTGGAACAAGGCGGCCCTGTTGCGGGACGAGGTCGCCGGGCTGCTTCAAAACACCGATGTGGGCGTCTTCGACGCCGATGGAATTCAACGCCATTCCCAGGCCCGTGTTTTGGGGTATGGGTTCTCTCAGGATCCGACGGGCGGCGCCCGCGGTCGGTTGGGCCTGAGCGATGAGTTCTTTGAAAGAAACTCCGTCTTGCACCCCCACCTTTTGGAAGCCGCTTTTCACGAAGCGTACCACGTTCTTTTTGGTCTCGACGCCAAAACCACCCATCACCGCGACGCCCTGCGTCTGCAAGCCGTGCTTTTCTGGGGGCTTTCGGTCGAGGAGGCCTTCGCCCTTTCTTTAGACCAACTCGAAAACCACCCCAAAAACGCCCTGGGCCGCGCCCTCCGCATTCGCCGGCTCATGCGGGATTTCCGGGGCGAAGACATTTACGCCCTCCGCGCGCTCCTGCGCGAAAAAATGGTCCAGGGGCGGTTGATCGAGTTTTTGTCCGAAGCCGACGACGCCCTGTTCGCACCGCTCGCCCTGTCGCCCACCTCCCTGGAACGGCGCGTCCAGGAGCGGATTGATTTGATGCGCCGGGTGGAGGGGGAGGCCCCCCGTTCCCCTGGACAGGACGACCCCCGTTACGCCGAAGCCCGGCGCACCGAAGAGGATTGGGCCAAGCCCCTCATGGATACGGGCCCCGTGGAGGCGATCCATCCTGTTTTGAAAGCCATCGCGCTTTTGGACGATGTTGAGGAAACCCAATTGCTGGACGCCCTGGGCGCCGCGGTTGTCAAAGACGCGAAACTCGCGGATCGCCCCCTGGTGGACAGCGTTTTGTTGATGACCGGCCGCGTCCCCGCCAAATGGGCGAAGTTGCACGGCATCGCTTACCAACGCGTCTACCACCTATCGGCCGAAGGTCGGAAAGTGTGGGCCGGGGGCCTGGGTCCGGTGCAGGTGTTTCACAGCGACGCGGAGCGCGAAATCACCCGGGATTCTTCGGTCGATATTGCCGACATCGAGCCCGATTACACCCATCGGCGCACGGCGGAGGGGTTGGTGCCCGCGGACGGCGTGGCCCCTTCGACCCCGCTCCTGCCCTCCGACGAACCGGTTTTTGATCTGGAAGTGGTGTTCGAGGACCGTCCGGTGAAAATCCGGGTGCGGCCCATGAAAGGCCCCGAGGGCAACCCGGTGTACCTCTTCCGCGACAACCCGGACGGAGAGGCGTTTTTCACGAAACAACTCTACGATTACCGCGGCGGGGGGGACAACCCCGCCAGTTGGGAGGATTTCACCGCTTTTTTCAGCGTCGCCTCCTTGGCCATCATCGCGCATTTGGAAGAGGCCCGGCTCCGCGTGTTGGGGGCGGCCTGGCGTCCCCCGGTCATCCACGGCAACGATGCCCAGACGGCCATGGTCAACGTGCTGGTGTCCGAAGCCGTGGCGGGCGGCAACCCGCGGGCCGAGGCCCTGGCGAAAAAAATCCCATTTTTTAAACCCTTGGCCCGGTGGATCGCGCCCAGTTTTAAAACCCACACCTACGGCAACCGGCAGGGTTACACCTGGGGCCGCCCCACGGATCATTTCGGACTCCTCTCGTTTTTGAGCGGCATTCCGGCTTGGGACCACAATCGATTGATGGGTTATTTCGCGCGCAGGGGTCCCGAACAGAACGGGTACCCCGACGTCACCTCGGCGGGTATCGCCGCGACCCCCGGCCACGTGCAGGGTGTGGCCCGCAAGCACGCCTGGGACGTGGCCCGGAAATACGACGATCCCCATCGGGTGGTCGGTATCACCAACGGCGCCAATTTGGAATGGTCGGCCGGCTTGTTTCGCCGTCTATTGAAACAGGTGGGGGGAGAGAGCGTCGACCAGAACCGGCCCACCGCCGCCCAGGTGAAGGACGCCAAACGGTTCGCCAAACAGGAATTTTTCACGGAGCTTTTGGCCGTCAACGACCAAGGCCAACCCAAACATTTGGAATCGGAAGTCTTCAACCGGTTCCAGGATGTCCTGCGGGACCGCACCACCGGCACCCCCGCGCGGGTGGACCCCGCGATTTTGGCCCAGCCGACCGTCGGTTTTGTCGGTCGTTTGGTGGTTGAAAAGTTCAACATGGGCCGGGCCTGGGCGCGTTTTGTGATCCGCGCGTTGGTTCGCGCGGGGGTCAACGTGGTCCTTTTCGCGCCGATTCAGCAAAAAAGCGACCCCTCGAGCCCCAGCTCGACCATCGCTCTCGCGCTCACGCAATTGGCCGCCAACCTTGACCGCGAATGGAAACCGGGGCACGGTCGCCTTTTGTTTATCGATTCCCGGGATTCGGAATTGAAAAAGAAGGCGTTGACCTCGCTCGATATCCTCGTTTTGGATTCCGACAAAGACACCGAAGCGAACGGCTACACCGAAGTGGCGGCCTCCGCGTCGGGCGCTTTGGTGATGGCCCCGCCGTTCCACAACGGCGAGGGGCTGATCCGCGGGCAGGGGATTCCCATCGACTGGTCGGCGCCGGGGCACGGCAACACCATTTTGCCCGAAAATCAAAAATCCGAAGCCTACTTGCAATCCCTGCTCCAGGCGACGGAAGTGTATTTTGATCGACCCGACGATTTTGCCGCCCATCAGGCCACCTCGGTGCGTTTGAGTCGGCCCCTGGAAGCCCGGTTGACGGCGGCGGCCTCCCTGCGCGATTTCAACTTGAGCTACCAACTGCCGGTGGATGTTCGCAGCGACGGGCGGTGGCGGACGGGTGTTGTGGCCCCCGCGGGCGTCCCGGTCAAGATCGACGCCGTCGTGCGGCTCCGACCGGGAGTGGACACACGCCACGTGGAGACCCGCGTTCGCCTGGCCCCGGTGCGGGCCTGGGGCATGGACTGGGGCGCGGTCCAGGAAATAACCCTCCAGCCCACGAATTGGGTGGTGACGGGCGAACTCGGGTCCCAAAACGTCACCTACGCCGTGGAAGTGGAATTGGCGCCCGGGCAATATGAATTTATCGTGGAAACCCGCGACCGACGCGAACGGGAATGGCTGGTGCAGGAGGGGATTTCCTGGGGACAAAACAATCGTTTGACGATCGGGGCGCCCTCGGACCCCGCGGGGCTTCTGCCCTTCTGGCGTCCCGTGATTCAACAGCTCCGCTTCCTGGGGTGGTCGGATCGGCGGATCGGCGCGGGTCTGGGTTTCCTGGAGGAAGTGCTCCTGATGGGGGGCGTTTCCTTGATCGCCGGGGCGATGGGGGGCCTGTTCGGCCTGGGGGCGACGGCGGGTTTCTTGTCCGCCTCCGCGGCCGCGGCGGTCCTCTTCCCGTTGGGGCACGTCGGCCGTATTTTCTATTACGATTATTCCGGACGGTTGAAGACGCGGCAAACGTCCGCGCGCGAGCTTGTCCGTCTTTTGACGGTGGGCGGGCTGTTGCGCGCGATCCACGCCGGGCTCTTTTTCGCTTTGCCGTGGGTGTTGACTCTCCTGGCCGGGGCGCCGTTGGCGGGTCCGCCGAGCGGGGTGGTGATCTGGGCCGCTCAAATCCTTCCTTTCCTGGTTGTTCCCGCTCTCCACGCGCGTTACGATTTCCGCCCCCCGGCCGGCTGGCCGCTCGCCGTTTTCGACCCCCTCGCCCCTGTAAAAAAATTGGTCCCTGTTCTTCGAGCCATTCGATTCATCCCGACGACAGGCGCGCCGGTGGACGGCGGCGCCTACAACGCGAACCCCCAACGCACGCGAATTTTGGACAAGGCCTTCGCCCGCTTGGTCAAAGCCGATCCGGCGGCTTTGGCCCAGGTGAACATGACCGCCTTGCGCGCCATCGCCGAATTGGTCCTCGAAAACACGGAACAACACGGGACACCGGGGGCGGAGGCCTCCCTCGGGCTCCGGATCCAGGATGGCCTAATCCGACTGGAAATATTTAACGAATCGGCCGAAGCGCTTCCGATGGCGTTGAACGGGGAATTTTCGGTGGAGCGCCCGAACAGCGCCGTTCCTGAAGCCGAACGGGGCGTCGGCACGCGCTGGGGACAGGGCGTGTCAAAAATCCCCACGCTCGCCGGGGTTCTTTACCGCGACGCGGAATCGGACCTTTCTTCAAAAATTCGTTGGTCTTGGCGGCGGGACCCGTCGGACGGAAAAATTGCCTTTGTCTTCACGGCCCCCGTCCCCGCCGCTCGACCCCAACGGCCGTCCCCCACCGAGTTCGCGACCGAATGGCAGATGTCCGGTCCCGCGTGGCGACAGGCCAAAACCGCCGCCCGGTCCGTGGTCTTGGTTCTGTTCCTTTCACTGGCCGGTTGGGGCCTGCCGGTGGAATCACCCCGGGCCCAACCCCCCATCGCCGCGCCCGCGGCGAGCGCAGACCACTACATTGACGCCGAGGCGTACCAGGCCTTCCTGCTCCAGCGCCCCGCCACGCCGGCGATCCCGCGGGAATACGCCCGGGCGATTTTGTTGGGTCTTTTGCAGGACCTGATCCCGAATCTTCTGGATAAATCAACGCCCGAGAGCTCCACGCCCTCGATCGAAGAATCCCTTTATTTCTATTCCAACGCCCGGCAGGCCATCGAGGCCATCTTGGATTCCCCGGCCCTCTTGAAGAACATCCAAGCGCCCGAAATCGTGGACGCGCTGAAAGCGTTGCGCGCGGATCTTTACGACGAATTCGTTAATAAAGAGGTGGGAGCTCCGGACATCGTTTACTGGAAGAAACGCTTCGCGGCGGTGCGCGGTCTCCTCGAATTGAGCGCCCCGTTGGTCCGGGAGTTCCTGCGACGGCAACCGGCCGTTCCATCCACCGCCGGCACACGATTGGGGTCTTTGTCGCCCCTTCGGTCGGAGCGGGAAACCTTGCTGGCCATGGTCGGGGTGCTTGCGGCGGCTCCGCGACCGCGGCGGCGCAGCCTCTGGGAGAAAGCGGGGGCGAAAGACGAGGATCGGCCGGCCGAATGGTTGGGTTGGGAAGTGCGGTCCATTCAGTTGCCGGACGGGCAGACCCTGCGCGTGGCCCTGCGGCCGGGCAACCCGGCGGTCCCCGGCGTGGTTTACATATACGGAGGGGGGGAAGCGGCGTTCAACCCCGCCTTGGATTTTGGCGAAGCCACCGTCGTGATCATCGAGCGGCGCACCGAGGTGAAAGCCCAAGAACTGATTCTGAAAGCCGCCGCGGATATTCGTCTGGTCCTTCCCCGACTCGAAAGCCAGAACATCCATTTCCCGCAGGGATTTTTCCTGGTGGGCCACTCCTTGGGGGGGCACATCGCGGCGGAACTGGCCACCGCGTCGCCGACGGCCTTCGCCCGGAAAATCCGCGGGATTGCCACCATCAATTGGGCGGTGCCGCAGCCGGCTTTCATCGGGCAAATGAACGCGGTGATCGGGTGGATGAATCAGTCGGTGCGGGTCTTCTCGCTGTTCACTTTCTGGCCTTTCGTGCCCGCCCAATGGGCGAAGTTCCGTGAAACCGCCATCAAAAATCTCGACCGTTTGATTGTTCCCCTCACGGCGCACGCCTATCAAATCGTGACAGGCCGTACCCTGGTGTTCGACAAACACTTCGCGCCCCTCAGCCAGGCCGCGGCGGAATCGGAAGCTCTGCAGCACTATTTGCGGGACCGATTTTCTCAAACTTGGGCAACTTTTGAACGGGAAAACACCCTCCCCATCCTCCTCATTCGGAACACAAACGATCCCTTGACCTACGGATTGGCGGCCCGCGTTCGCGACCTCCACGTTTCCGATGAATTCTCCGACCAACGTCCGGTCCGTTGGGCGGTCAATTTGATGACGGGCGACCACCCGGCGGAGTGGCACAGTCCTCACATGGACGCGAGCCAAGTGGCGCTGGTGGCGGACGCCCTAAAGCAGTTTATGAAGCACGCGACGGCGCCGGCGGGGGAAAACGTGCTCGACTTCCCGCCCGCGGTGGCCCGCGCTCCCCGCGTTGAATTTCGCCAATGGGGCCTCTTGGGTTCCCTGGGTTTTGCGGTGGGGCTCGCGACCCTGTCGATGGTCTATTTGGCCGGTGTGACCGTGGGACAGGCTTCCCCGGCGCTGGCCGCGTTGGGCACGGCGGGAACGGCGTTGCTTGGGTCGGGTCTGTGGAGCGCGTTGGTCCGCGTTCGCCGTCTGAACCGTTGGGGCGGGGTTTTGGGCGGGGAGCCCACCGCCGTGAGCGTGGGCGGCGCCGCCGCGGCCGATTTCGTCGGCGAGACCTATTTAAACATGGGCGATGAAAAACCCCTTTTCGCCCTCGTTAGCCCCCTCAACGACAGCGGTTTGTCCTTTGAAATGCAGACCGCTGTTCGGGACGACTGGGCGGCGCGGCGGGGGTTCTTCGCGCGGGTGTTGGCGGTTTTACCGCGGTCTTGGCAGGTCGCCCTGGGGTGGGTGTCCGTGTCCACCGTGACTTTCATGGGTTACATGGGCCGCGCGCTGGAGTCCGGCCTGCGGGACCCCTGGAAAACAAAGATGTTGGAGGTGGAAATCGATCCCACGCTCCCTGTCTCGGAATGGAGGAGCGCCGCCTTGACGCCCAACGTTCGCGCGAAAATGCGCGCGGCCGGGGCGAGTGAGGCGGCCATCGATGATTTTTCGAATTGGGTTGGCGCGACGCTGGCTGTGTGGGAGGGGCGGCCGGAACGCAACGTCCTACGGCAAACCCAAACGGTGCGAAACCTCTTGATCGCGGGGGTGTTGTTCCGCGCGGGGGCTTACCCGCGTCCCGGCGTGCTCCGCCTGGCCGCCTTCCACAACGGCTTGGCCGATTTGGCCCTGGGTTTGGGGAGTCGGGTGATCCCGGTGCCGGTCACCGTCGACACCGCGGCCGATTTCACCTTGACCGCCCTGGACGGGGAAGGCCGCGCGCTGATGGGAGAAAAGGAAATCGGTTACGCCACGCGCGGGGGCGTCCGCCGCTTCGGCCTGCGGCGCGCCAAGGGCCTTTCGGCGCGGCCCGTGGCCGACCCCCTGGCGCTCGATATCCTTCGACGGGACGCGCCGATCTTCCTCGGTCCCGGGAGCCCCCAGAGCCTGTGGGGGTGTTTGGTCACCGCGGGCGTTCCCGAAGCCCTGGCGGCGGCCAAGGCCGGTGGACGCCGCGTCACCTGGGTGTTCAACGCCACGCAGAACACCACCACGGCCGGGCGCTCCCCGGAGCAATTCGCCGAAACCCTCGAGCGGTCGCTCGCGTCCCTGCTGAACGCGCCGGTCTCTGTGGGGGATTATTTCACCCACGTTCTCGTGAACCGGGCGGTCCTTGACCCGTCTTTAGTGGACCACCTCCGTCGCGAGGAAGACGACACCCGTCGCTTCGCCCGGGACCCTCGCCAACTTCACAACGTGGGCCGGACCGACCGCGGTTTCTGGACCCAAGCCACGGCGGAAGAAACCCAACAATTTTTTGAAAGCCGGGGCGTTCGCCCCTACGTGATGCCGCTGGCGGAGCTGTCGTCCGAGGGATACCGGTACGTCGCGCCGTTCATCGAGGGGATTTTGGCCCTTCAGAAATTGGGGTTCCGCCCGCAAATCTACGATCTCGACGACACGCTGACCGACGCCAACCGGCCGCTGGAACCCGCCATGGCTCAGGCCCTGTGGCGGCTTTTGCGGGCGGGCGGTTTATTCGCCGTGCATTCCAAATCGAATTTCGATGAAGTCAAAGAGCGGGTGGCCGACGTCCTGCGGGTCATGGCGAACCCACACGAACGTTACCTCCTGCGAATGCTTTTAAGCGCAAGCCTGGCCGACATTCGGCGGGTGGAGGCCGACGGACGCGTGGACGCTTTGCGCGGTTACGATTTCATGGAAGTGGTCACCCAGGCCGCTGTTCAGGAAAGGTCGCCGAGCGCCGTGAAGACGCTGTTGATTGACCGGGTGGGGCCCCTGATGGAGGGTCTGTCCGAGACCGACCAAGCCGCGGTTCGCGCCGTGGCTCTGGGCGCCGACGCCGAGCGGCATCTCGGGGAGCAACCGATCAAAGCCCTCGTGGGCCTTTGGTTGGAAACCGTCATCGCCCGGGTGGCCGCCAGCCCGCGCGCCGCGGGGGCCGTGCTGGAGCGACGCCCCCTCGACCGGGACGACAAGGTGATGTACGCCCTGCGCAAGATTCCCAACGACGCCAACGGACGCCACCGCCGCCGGTGGGCGGCGTGGATGAACGCGCAAGCCGCGGCGGCCGGACTGGCGTTCCGTTTTGAGGTCGGCGGCAAAACCTCGATTGACATCAGCGACGCGTTTTTGACCAAGGCGCGGGCCCTGGAAATTTTCGCCCGGTATTTCGGTTACGACCTGAGCGACTTGATTTACGGTGGGGACAAGTTGGAAATCGGCGAACCGGACCGACCCGCCGCCGAGCGCGCCGCGGCCTACCTGGCCGCTGCCGGTCGATTGCCTGAGACGCCGATCCCGGGCCGTTTGGGCATCGTGCCCCGACGCGCCGGATGGGAAGGCATGGCCGAAATGATTGATTTGTTCGCGCGGGTGCTCGAGGCGGAGAACCCGCCCATCGTTTTCCAGTCCGACCGCTTCCCCTCCTCTTGGTCGGACGACATGCGCCGTTTGGCGACGTTCGGTGGGACGGGCTTTTTGGATATGGTATCGGGCGGTCGGCGGGCGTTGATTGAGGCGATGGATTTGACCACCGACCAGACCGATGATTTGGTTCGTCGCCACCACGCCATCCGCACCGCTCTGCAACACCCCGCCGCCTTGGACGAGATCACGGGCTACGCCAACCGCTTGATGGACGCCGAAGGCGTCCGCCACGTTGTTTGGGCGGGCGTGGGCGCCACCGGGCCCTATGGGCGCCTCTTGGCGCGTTGGCCCAGCGGTCGCCGCGCCGCCGGCGTCTTCGGGGTCGATCAGGCCGCGCCCGAGGCCGTCGCCGATTTGGAATCCCGACTGATCGCGGCCGAAGCGAGCCTTCGGGAGCGGTTCCTCCTTCGTGTCGGCGCGCGGGGCGTGGCGGCGCGGGTCCTGGCTCGCGCTTATCGGCACGCGGCCGTCGTGATCGTGACCAAGGGCGGGGAGAGCGACCTCCACGCGCTCACCCAATATTTCGACGCCGCCCTGCGGGGCGCCGGGGCCCCGGCCGGGCATCTCCTGATTTTGACGGACAACGACGGCGCCGAACTCAAGGCCGAAGCCGTGGGTCGCAATTGGGAAACAAAACCCATTTCGCTGCAACCCGGCGAATCCGTCCAGCAACGCCACTTTTATTCGACGACGTGGGTGTCGCTCTTGCCCTTGGCGTTTAAGCGCTACGCGTTGAAGGATCTCCTGGCGCGCGTGGCCCCTTATACGCGGGCGCGGGGGGAAGGATTGGACGGGTTCGTTAAACTGGGGGCGTGGCTTCGCGGCTGGTCGACCGAGGGAAAGAACCGCGTCGCCCTGTTGTTGCCCGCCGCTTTGGAGGGGGTGGGCCCGCTCGTGAGCCGCTTGGTGGAGCCGAGCTTGCTGCACGGCGATCAAAGCATTTTGGTGAGTTATTATAACGGTCGCGCCCCGCCCGTGCCCGTCACGGGCGCTGAAGACATCGTGTATGTCCGCCTGGCCATCCAGGGGCAAGACGATCCGTCGACATCCCGCGCCCGGTTTTTGGAAACGCAGGGCCAGCCGGTGGCAACCATCGTGCTTCCCGAGGGGCGGAGCGGGGACCCGTTGTCCGGCCGGGGAACGGAAGCTTTCTTGGCCTTGATGGACGGTTTGGAAAAAACCATCAACGCCATCTCCCTCTTGCGGGGCGATAACCCCGTGGCGCCCATCGCCCTCCCGGAATTCGACCGTCTCCGGGCGATGTACGCCGCCGAGAAAAGCGGGGCCGAGCGGAGCGAACCCCTGGCGCGTTTTGGTCGCGTGGCCCTGCGGGGCGAAGCCCTTCGCGATGCGGGGTTGGAAAGCTTTGTGGCCGAGGCCCGTCGCCGCGCCGCGGACGATTCCGCGCCGGCCCTTTACGCGGCCCTGTTGGATGTTCTGATGAACGACCGCGTTTTGGATTTGGATGTCCAGGAAGTCCGCTATTACGGTTATCCCAATCCGCGTCTTAAAGCCGCTTTGGTGGAATTGCAGTCCCGTTTGTGGGGTGCCTTCGGGCGGTTGGTGAAATACGGGGACGGCGCCCACCTGGGTCTGGTGAGCGGTCTTAAACGCGCCGTGGACACCCGGGGCCTTTCGACCCTGGTGATGGCGGTGCGCCATCCCGCCCATACGTCCGCGTTTGGCCCCCTGTCCGGGGAAGGCGTGCAAAGCGCGCAAGAGGCGGCTTACCGGCTCCTCCGCGACAGAAAAAAAGCCGTCCTTTTGCTGGAGGTGGATGAAATGACGCCCGCCGCCCAGGCGGATCTGGAAAAGTTTCTCTCCGAGGCGGCGCGCCACTTGCCCCGCCCGGCGATGCCGCGGGCCCGGACGGGCCTGCGCGGGTTCTGGCCCCGCGCCCTGGCGGTGCTTTTGGTGGGGGGCGCGATCACCTTTTTGGCCCCCGCGGTGGGCCTGGTGTCCACGGCGTGGGCGGCCGAAGGCAACGCGGTTTCCGTGGCGGGCGTCTTTGTGCAACCCGTGTTCCTGGCCGCGGTGACGGGCGCCCTGCTGTTGGCCGTTCTGTTGTCCCGTTGGACCCCGGCTTGGTTGGGCCGTCGGGAGGCGGTTCGGGATTTCGTCTTCATGATGGCCTCCGGAAAGGGCCCCGGGGCCGGCGGGGGGGGGGCGGGCCGTGGGGCATGGAATTTGACGCGGGAACAAAGTATCCGTCTTCGGGAAATTGGAGACATGGACGCCCGGGCGCGGCAGGCGGGGGATTTTGAGACGTTGCGGCGCATTTCCTCTTGGGGTCGTGAGCGGTTGTCCTGGATGAACGACCCCGCACTGGCCCCGGCTTTTCGGTCTCTGATTGAGCGGCACGACGCGCAACGGGCCTATTTATGGAACCGAATCATAGGGAATGGCGAATCGGTGGCGGTGCCTGTTGATCAAATCCACGCTCTCCTGATGGAGAGGGTCGGAGGGAACGCCCCCGCGGTGTCCGAAAGAGCGCACCGCCTGGCGCGCGACATTTTCGATCGAGATCCCCGCGGTTCCCGGGATCTGAACGAATGGCTCGCGGGGGCCACAACGGAATTGCGGGCTTTCGCGGAGGCCGCCGCCCCGTCTCTGCGCCAATGGGTGGTCGGATCTTCGGAGGACATCCAACCCATGGCCCATCGCTCCGGTATTGTGTTGGGCCTGCTAAATCGCGTGGAAATTTCCCTCCCGGGAAATCGGTGGTTGTTGGTGACGGACGATGAACAGCACGTGCTCACTTTCTGGTGGAAGATGTGGCGCGCGGGCCGGTGGCCGGCGAACCCCGTGTTTGTGCACGTGGACGATCACAACGACACGACCCCCTGGCGGGACGCCGACGTGGCCATCCCTGAGACCGCGAGCGTTTCGGACGTCGCGGCGTTGACGGACAAAACCCGAGAATCCGGTTTCCTCGTCCCCGCGTTCCGAACGGGTCTCCTCGCTTTCGGACGCAGTTATTTCGTCGGACCGGGGTCGGGGTGGCGCCCCGGGCCCTACGCGCCCAAGGACGCGGCGAACGGCCAATTGTTCCCCGCCCGCATTGTTGACGCGGACGCGACCGAGCCCGTCCGCCCGAACGTGCTCAGCATCGATTTGGACGCCTTTTTGCGCTTGACTCCTGAGGAAAGGGAGGCAAAGTTCAACGCGGTGTCGGTGTGGGCGGAAGGTGCCCAGCTCATCACCCTGGCGACAAGTCCGGGTTATATGGAGGACGAACGGCAGGCCGAGGTGGTTCGCTGGGCCAAGGATCTCGCCGGTCGATTTGAAAAATTTCCCGCGGCGCGTCCGAGCGCGAGGCTCGACCGCCCGCGCGCGGAAGGGGGGGTCACAACCCCGGCCCTGGTGACCGGTCTTCTGGTTGGAGTCTTGGCGGCGCTGCCCGTGGCCACATTGGGTCCGTTGGTCGCGGGGCTCACCGGGGGCCTAGTCACCGTCGTCGCAGCTTTTGTCATTGAAAACCTCTTGACCCTTCCCGGGATTCGCTACGCCCCCGCGCGCGCGGCGCTCGCCCGGTTGAAGACCGCGGTCCGTGTGGCATCCCCCGCGGCCGACGACGCCGTCGTTTATCGAAAATTGAACGAAGCCTTCCTGGCTTTTAAGGCGGATCTAAAAACCGCGGCCGACGCCATGAAAGACACGGCCCATTACCGGTCGTTGATGTGGACCTATTCGGAAGGCATCGACGCCGTCGCGGCCGAAGTGTTTGAACGCACCGCGGCCCGGTGGCCGGTGTTGCGGTCCGCCGCGCTCATGGCCTACGGCAGCTACGGTTCGCGCCGCCCGGGTCTGGCCTCGGACATCGATTTGAACCTGGTCATCCCCGACGGGTTGCCGGTTTCGAAGGACGAGATCCGCGCCGCCGTGGCGGCGTTGGGCGAAGCTTTGTCGGAGGCCCTGCGGTCGCCCCAGGACGAGAAACCGCTCAAGTCGGTCGAGACCGTTCAGGAAATCAAACGCCACATGGAATTTTGGGAAAAAGATCCCGTCCACGCCGGCGACCCGAACACGGGCATTCACGCCCTGCGTGTGCACGGGTTGACCGCTCGGCCGGTGGCCGGGAACACCGTCCTCTATTCCAGGGAAATCAGGCCCTTCTACGCCGTCACGGTTAAAAAGCGGCGCATGGAATTGTTGCGGCGCTTGACCCTGGAGCGGGACTTTAAACTAAAACAACCGGCCACCCCCGTGCTGGAGCCCGATTACAAGGCGGGGTTGGGCGGCGTCAGGGAATACGACAACATCACCTGGCTGAGCCGATTCATCTACCCGTGGGGTTCCCAGGGGCTCGTGGGCCTTTTGGGCGGGTGGGCCGCCATGGCCCTCGAGGGGCGCGTGACCCTCAAGCAATTGTTGCTGGCGCGGCGGGCCTACCTCCGCCAAGCCCGTCTCCGCGACCGGGACATTCCATACGCTTCGCTGTCCCGCGAGGAAAAGATTCAGTACGTTCAAGACGCGGGCGCCCTCTTCGACACCCTGGTGTCGCTGTTGCAGTCTTATTGGATCCAACCCCGCCGATCCGTGGAAGCCCGCCGGGGCGAGGACCCCGAGTACGTGCCGCTCTTTCTTGCGAGCGCCGGCTGGCGGCCCGCGCCCGGACACCCCAACGAGTCCATCACGGCCTGGCGCGGACAAAAAATCGTTGTCCAGGTTCGTCGGCCGAAAGTCGAGAACATGGCCGAAATAACCATCGAGGCCGAATCGGATCAACCGGGGGTTCTGGCCGTTTTGTCCGGCCTGCTGGCCGCCCAGGGTTTGAGCATTCAAGCGGCGGAAGCCACCTACGAGTGGGGCAAGGTGTCCGATCGCTTTTTCGTGATCCTGCCGGCCTTGAATATGGCGGAAACCGCCGAGTACGCGACCCAACGGATTGAGGATCTCGGGCGTCGCGTCGGGCAGCGGGCGGAAGAACTCTTTTCGGAGGGCGTGAACATCGCGGCGGTGGCGGAGGACTTTAAGAAGAAGGGACTCGAGTACCGCTTCGTTCTTCCCGAAGGCGCGGAGGCCGGCCAGTCCCTCGCGTTTTTCCACAACGTGGACGGAAACCGGGCCTTGACGATCATGACGCGGGACCGGGCCGTGGGGCGCGGCAAGAATCTAAAAAATGGAACGGGGACCCTCCACGTCATTTCCCGCTGGTTGGCGGAAAACGGCTATTCGATCCAAGGCAACCCGAGCATCCGCACCCAGGAAGGCGTTGTGCTCAATTCCTTCCGTCTTCAGCGGGTGGACGGGCGAACGATGGGGTCGACCGAGGAACGCGGGGTGGAAACCGCCCTCGAGGAATTCCTGGATCGGCCCGTGATCGAGGAAAAGGATTTCGGGTCGGGAATCCTGATTCCGGGGGCTTCGCCCCTGTCAAACGTTTTGGCCCCCTGGAATGATTTCCCCGCGTTGCGGATCGCCTGGAATCCCGTGGGCCGGGCGGCGCTTGTTGGGCTCGGGGCCCTGCTGCTTTTGGCGGTGCCCGACGCGGCCTGGGCAGCCCAGGCCGTGGCCGAAGGCGCCGCCTCTTTGGAAACGTGGGCGGCGGGGTTCGTCGGGGCGGCGATGATGGCCGGCCGCCCGCGCGGCGGCATCAATTCCGAAAAAGTCGAAGCCCTGTTCCGGTCCGGTGGTTGGGGGGACATTCAAGCGTTTTTGAAGGAAATGAAATCCGCCGCGGGCCGGGACCCGGTGGCCTACGTCGACGGCGCGTGCATTCTTCTTTTGCGCCTGATCGCATTAACGCCGGGACTTCCGGAAGAGCAACGCGAAGACCAGCGGAAGGATTTGGAGGAAAAATTCTGGGCTCTGACGGGGACCTTGGCGGGCGACGCCGTGGCCGGACCGTCGGCCGACGCTTTCACGCGAAACTACGTCGCAACGGTCATGCTCGACAATTTGGCCGCCCGGGCCGTTGATATGGAAAATTTCGATATGGCGGCCGCGCTCATCGGAAAAGCCGGCGGCCATCTGGAAACAGCCGCCGGGGCCGCCGTCGCGTCGGCCGCCGGCAAACGCCACAACCCGGTGGTCAAGGCGGCCGAAGCCCGCACGGCCTTGGCCCACACGCGGACCCGTTTGGCGTTCCGACGCGGGGATTTCGCGGCGGCGCGGAACCTGGCCGCGGCGGCCTTGGCGGATCCCAACGGGGCTTTCCATCACCCCATTCAATCCGCGCGGGATCTGGGTTTTGATCTCGAGTTTTACATCGCCGAGTCCCACGCCGCCGAAGGGAACGCCGAGGAATCCATCGCGGCTTACCGGCGCGCCCGGGCGCGCGTCCCAGAAGATCCCCGCGCGGTCACCGGCGAGGCGACCGTTCGATTGGAAATGGCGGTCCGGGCCGAGACACCCGCCGATCGCCTCGCCCTGGCCCGGGAAGCCCTGGATCTGCTTGAGACGGCCGCCGTCCAGGGCGACGACACGGTGCGCTTCCTTCGCACCCGAGTGTCGGCCTTCCTTTTCCTCCACGAATTGGCCCCGAGCGAAGGCCACTTGGCCGCGGCGGAAGCGGTGTTGCCCAAGGCGATCGCCGCCCACCCCGGCGAGTCCGACGTCGCGCGTGTGTGGCTCAACCGATGGCTCGGCGCGGGGGCCTTCGGGGAAGGTTTCGCCCGTTTGATCGCGGCCCGCGACGCGGTGCTGAACGATAAGAAAACGCAAAAACCCGAGCGCGTCGACTACCAATTCCTCGGGGCCATGAACGACGCCCTGCGGCAATTGGAGGACCGGGGCGAAGACGTGTCCGCGCCCCTCGCCGAAGTCGCCTTGAACGTCAAGGAGGGGGCCACAGCCCCGGCGGCGGACGCCGCGTTTCTGCTCAATTTGCGGGGGGACAAGGGCGCTTTTGCCCGGGGCGTGGCGGCCCTGCGGGCCCACGTGTCGGCCACGGCCGAGGTGGCCTTGGCAAAAAAGACCGGGGCCGAGGAAACCAAAGCCTTTGAAAAAGCCCTGGAAACTCTGCAGCGGGTGAGCGACGTCGATTGGGTGGTCCGCACTCTGGTTCCCCGTGCGGCCGCCTCGGAGAACAAAACGGCGCAAAACGCCCTGGTCGAATTCCTCAAGAACAACGCCGAAGATGTGTCCGTCGTCGGTTTGAAAAGCCTCCGAGACCACGCCGCCGTGATGGCCGTTCGCGCGTTTGCCAACTTCGCGAACTTGAATTGGAAACGCTCCCAGGAACAATTCCCCAAGCGAATTGGCCAACTCGCCGACGCCCCCATCACCGATTGGGATTTTGCCGAGGCCTTGCTGGCCGACGCCCGCCTGCTCGGGGTGGAGGACAAGCCCGGCGTTCAAAAGTTGCGCGCCCTGTGGGACGTGCGGGAGGCGGAGCGCGCCGCTCAAGAAGCCGATCGGGCCGCTGTCGTTGCCCGACAGAGACAGCAATCCCTGGCCGAAGCGCGGCCCGAAAACTTGAGGGCTTTGCGCGACCTCCGGCAGCGGTTGAGCGAGCGGCGGAACCGGATCATCGCGAGCCAAAACCCGGCGCTCGCTCTGGAACATTGGGAGAAAAGCCAGGAGCTCTTTGCTCAATTCGAGGCCCTGTCGGTGCGGGTGGAGGGCGATAGCGATTTGGAGATCCGCAGGGTGGTCGAGGACATCCGCGCCGGCGTGCGGGGTGTTAAAACCTTTTACGCTCTGCAAGTGGGCGGGCCCTGGCGGGACGCCGTGACCGATCAGCTGGAATGGGAAGGCAACGCGATTTTGAACGATTGGCGCACGGCGGTCCTTAATGAATCCGTGATCAAGCGGTTGACCCGGGAGTCGTTGGAGTGGATCCGCCTCGCCCGGGCGTTCCTTGTGCGGGGCAGGGAGGACGGTGAAATTGTCCGGGAAGAATCCCGCAAGCTTTTGGAGCAGGCGCGGATTTACCGCCCCCGCAAAGAACGCGGCGCGGTCTCCCATGAACTCCTGTGGGGGGTCGCCGGCCTCTTGGCGTTGACGGCCCTGGCCCTGCCCATGGACCGGATGTGGATCCTGATCGGCGTGGAAATCACCCTGGCGGCCGCGGCCCTCAGGACCGCCGGAAGGGCTTCACGGCGGATGCGCCGGGCGGTGGAAGGTCTGTCCGCCGCGGCCGGGGGCTTGCCCTCGGCGGGTCCCGGGCCCCTCCTGAACCCGGCGATCGCCGCGCGGGAGCTGGCCGACTGGCTTGACGCCGTCTTGAGCGCCGGTGAAAATCCGATCCATCCTTTCGACGCCCAGGACATCTACGAGGGCGTGAAAACAGCGATCGACGAGCTCCACCGTCGGTGGGACCCCGGCCTGGCCGATTTGGAAAAGGCCCACCGCGCGGCCCTCGCCCGGCGGACCGAGGACAGCCCCTCCCCGGCCGCGGTGTTGGCTCTCGCACCGGAAGCGCAACGGACGGCGACCGATGCGGTAAATCCCTTCGCGTCCCTCACCCCTGACGAGCGCACCGCTTTTGCGGGGGATTGGGTCCAACGGTTGAATGAGACGATCGGGGTTTATATGCCCCGGCCGGGCCCCCACGCCTTCGCCCTCGCGCCCCCCGACGGGACGTGGGCGACGGCGCACCCCGAGGGCATTCTGGCCTCGGCCGACCTTCCGGCCCTGGGGAGCGGGGAAGCGCCGGTGGGTTCGGCCGCGGCCGTGGCCCGGGAAGGCGTATTGGCCGCGTTCATGGCGTATCAATTGCGGGGTCTGGCCAAAGTGTATTGGAATCCTGGGACACACCGGGTGCACGCGGCGTTCCCGACGGAAATAAAAGGCCGGCCCGTCACGGAGCAACGCGCGCTGGATTGGTTGGGCACCGCCGTGTTGCGCGCCCGTGGCAGCGAAGAAGGCAAGGAAATTTTGCGCCTCACGACCCGGTGGACGGTCACGCCTTCGCCCGAGGATTTGGCCCGGCTGAACCGCGCGCTGCGGGTTCTGTTCGGCAACGGACAGGGTTTTGTCGAGGCGCGGACCCTGTTCGCCCCCCAATATTGGGAAGGCCCCGCCTATTCCCGGGACACCGTGATGGCCGCGGTGAACGAAATTGCCGGCGCCTGGGGCTGGGCGGCCCGCGCGTCGGTCGTTGACGGCGCCGCGCCGGTGGTCTTGCGCGGGACGCCCTTCGCGTTTCGAATCGAGCGTTCGGTCCCCACGGCCTCCACCGCCGCGGGTCGGGTGGTGGAATGGCTTAACGCCCATTTCGATGAATTCGCCCCCCACAACATTTTGGGGGTGAAGACCGATCCCCTGAGCGACTATTTCTGGAGATTGATCTATCGCGACCTGTTCGACCGCCGAACGCCCCTGGCGGCCGCGAACGCCGTCACGGTGGACCGTCGCGCCGAACTGGACCGGGCCCTTTTGGGCGGGCCCGCGGGCCCGGTGGCGGTGGGAGGTTTGACAGCTGAAATTTCCCGCGTGCGGGCTTTCGTCGAAACCGAGCGTTGGCGGTCCAAAGCCGCCCGCGCGGCCTTGACCGAAGCGTTGGGGGGCTGGACTTTGACCGACCCCAGCGGTCTTTTGTCGACGGATCAAGTGCGGCGCGCCGGTGCCATCACGGCCGCCGCGACGCGGCGCGACGATCCCTCGGGTTCCGCCGAACGCGTTTTCCTCGCCCTTTCGACCCTCGGCGAACACCATTTAACCGAGGACCAGTGGAATTTTTGGGCGGGCGAGTTCGCCGTCGGGTTCAACGCGGGCCTCTCCCCCGCCGGGGAACAAATCAACGCCGCCTTGGACGCGCGTCGGCCCTTGGTGGTGGAGATCCCCGAATCGATGTTGGGCGAATCGCCCAGCGCCCAGGACGAAACCCGGCTGGCGGAATTGCAGGTGCTGTTGAGCCGGAAAAACGATTTAAACGCGGGGCAGCTCACCTGGGTTCTGCCGAGCGGGATCGGGGATTTGGACCGACTGCCCCGTCGCCTCGCGGGACTGCGGGACATTCGGGCCGCCGTTCGTGTCAAATCCCAAATACCGTTGACGGATGGGAAACGCTCCGTCAAAGCCCTCTTGTTGGACCTGCAGGGCCGTTCCCGCGTGACCGATTTGGCCCCCACCGATCTCTTCCTCATGGACCGGAGCGAGTGGGTGGTCGAGGCCGACCTGCCCCAAGACGTCGTTCGCTTGCTGATCGCCCTGGCGGGCGGGTTGGTGGTCGACGCCACCAACCTCCTGGCCAACGAAATCAAGAATCTCTTCTACCTCCAGACCAACGCCTAAACGGCATTTGCTATTCTGCCGTTCGTGAAACCCCTCTACACATTGGAATCCTCGGATGGCGCCGCTCGCGCCGGCCGTCTTCGGCTTGCCCACGCGGAAGTCGAAACCCCCGTCTTCATGCCCGTGGGCACCCAGGCCTCCGTCAAAACCCTGATTTCAGAGGATTTGGAAGACCTGGGGTACAACCTTATATTGGGCAACACCTACCACCTCGGGTTGCGGCCGGGCATCGATTTGTTGGAATCCGCCGGCGGGCTTCACGCCTTTATGTCCTGGAAGGGGGGCCTTCTCACCGATTCGGGCGGGTTCCAGGTGTTTTCCCTGGCGAACCGACGGGAGATTTCCGAGGAGGGAGTCGTGTTCACCTCCCACGTGGACGGCGCGCGCCACCGCTTGACCCCGGAGACCGTTGTGGACGCCCAACTCCGCATGGGCGTGGACATCGCCATGTGCCTGGACGAATGCCCGCCCTACCCCTGCGGGGAATCCGAGGCCCGGGACATGATGGAGCGCACCCTGCGCTGGGAGGCGCGCGCCAAAGAGCGGTGGCTCGCCTCCGGCGCGATGGAAAAAACGAATTTGTTCCCCATCGCCCAGGGGTCGACCTTCCCGGCGCTGCGGCGGGAAAGCGCCCGACAAACGGCGGAGTTGGACCTCCCCGGCCACGCCCTCGGGGGGCTGTCCGTGGGTGAACCCCGGGAGATGTTGGGGGAATTGATCGAGGCGAGCGTGGCCGAGCTGCCGGCCGATAGGCCCCGCTATTTAATGGGGGTGGGACGGCCCGAGGACATGCTGACGGCCGTGGAACGAGGGGTCGACATGTTCGATTGCGTCTGGCCCACGCGGAACGGCCGCAACGGCCAGGCCATGACCTGGGATGGCCCCTTCAATCTTAAGACCAACGCCTGCCGCACCGACCCTCGCCCCCTGGATGAAAACTGCCGCTGTCCGGTCTGCCGCCGTTACACCCGCCGTTACCTGGCCCACCTTTTCCGGGCGGGGGAATACGCGGCCCTGCGGCTCCTGACTTTACACAATTTGGCCTTTATGTTAGACTTCACGCGTTCGATCCGACGGGCGATCGTCCGTCGGGAATTCTCCACATTTAAGAAGGATTTTGAAGCGCGCCAAGGCCGATCGCGGTCCGCGCGCGAGGGGGTTGCGTGAAGACGTTTTTCCTTGTGATGGCAATGTTCGCGGGCGCGCCGGCGTGGGCGGAACCGGCCAAGGCCGCCTCCGGCGGCATGACGATGTTGATCCCCTGGATCGCGATTTTGGGCATCTTCTACTTCCTTTTGATCCGCCCTCAACAAAAAGAGCGGCAGAAACACCAGACGATGCTGGACGCGCTCAAACGGGGCGACCAGGTCCTCACCCAGGGCGGTCTCTACGGGACCGTCCAAGCCATCAAGGGCAAAGTGGTGGAAGTGAAAATTTCCGACGACGTCAAGGTCCAGGTCAACCGCGGGTACATCGCGCAGGTGGTCCAGGGCGACCCGTCGGCCGTGGAGCCCGAGGTCGTCGGGAACGGCACGGCCCGATAAAATGCACCGCGCCTACTGGAAGTCCCTGGTCATCCTGGCGGTGGCCCTTTTGGCCGCCTGGACCCTGTTCCCCTCCTTCTCTTTTTACCGCCAACCCCGGACCCAGCAGGAAGAAATGCGCCAACGGCGCAACCCCCTGGTCAACAAAATCCTCAATCTCGGCCTGGACCTGCAGGGCGGCAGCCATTTGTTGCTGGAATTGCAAACCGCCAAACTGCCCGACGATCGGATGGAAACCGTCAACGAAGCCATGGACCGGGCCATTGAGGTCATTCGCAACCGCATTGATCAATACGGGTTGTCGGAACCGCTGATCGTTCGCCAAGGGCAAAAATGGATCGTCGTTCAACTGCCCGGCGTGAAGGACCGCAACCAGGCGAAGGATCTGATCGGCCGCACGGCCCTGTTGGAGTTTCGTTTGGTCGACAGCGCCCCCCTGCCGGACGGGTTGATCAACAAGGCGCGCGAGTTGAACCTGGGCCCCCTCAACCTTCGATCGGGGCAGATGCCCAAGGAGATCAAAGCCCTTTTGCCGGCGGGCCTGGAGCTGTTGCCCGGCAAGGAATCCGCTTTCTACGTGGTGAAGACCACCGCCGAGATGACCGGCGCCGGTTTGAAAAACGCGCGCGTCGAAATGGGCAGCGATTACTCCGGCGCGGCCCCCCACGTCGCCTTGGAGTTTAACGACGAAGGGACCAAGTTGTTCGCCGCCGTGACCGGCGCCAACGTGGGTCGCAACTTGGCGATCGTGCTGGACGGGACGGTGATGTCCGCGCCGGTGATCCGCAGTTCCATTCCCGACGGCCGTGCGATCATCGAGGGGCAGTTCACCCCCGAGGACGCCAAATTCTTGAAATCGGTCCTCCAAGCCGGCGCCCTGCCCGCGCCCTTGGAGATCGTGGAAGAACGCACCGTCGGCGCGACGTTGGGCGACGACTCGATTCGGGCGGGCCTCGCGGCCGGCGCCCTCGGGCTGGCCATCATTTTCTTGTTCATGGTGGTGTACTACAAGTGGTCCGGCGTGCTCGCCAACTTGGCGTTGGTCCTGAACCTTGTTTTGCTTTTGGCCCTGATGGCCATGTTCAAGGCCACCCTCACCATGCCGGGCATCGCGGGCATCATTTTGACGATCGGCATGGCGGTGGACGCCAACGTGCTCATTCTGGAGCGCATCCGCGAAGAGATCCGCCTGGGCAAAACCCCCCGGCTCGCCGTCGACCAAGGCTACGAGAAGGCCTTTTCGGCCATCTTTGACGGCAACCTCACCACCATCATTGCGGCGGTCTTTTTGTTCCAATTCGGGACGGGCCCGGTGAAGGGCTTCGGCATCAGCTTGATGCTCGGGTTGACGGTGTCGATGTTCACCGCGATCGTGGTGACGCGCACCGCCTACGACCTTTTGCTGTTAAACCGCAACGTCCAAAAGTTGAGCGTCTAATGGAATTCTTCAAAACCCCCAAGTTCGATTACATCAAGCACTACAAGTTTTTCTTCGGCCTGTCGGCGGTGTTGGCGGTGGTCAGTGTCGGCGCCATCGTCGTCCGCGGTAAGTCCTTGCTCAGCATTGACTTCACCGGCGGGACCTTGATCCAAGGGTACTTTGAAAAAACCCCCGTGCCCTTGGCGGACGTGCGGTCCGCGCTGTCCAAGGCGGGTCTGGGCGGGGCGGAGCTTCAAAGCGTGCCCGAACACAACGCCGTCATTCTGCGTTTCAAAACGAAACAATCGGAAGAAGAACGCCGGACCATCGAAAGCCGGGTCAAGAACGCCTTCGCGGCGGCCCACCCGGACAACCCGTTCATCGAAGAACGCGCCGAATTCGTGGGGCCGGTGGTGGGCGCCCATTTAAAAGTGAAAGCCGGTTTGGCGATCTTGTTTTCCCTTTTGGGCATCGTGGTCTACGTGGCGTTCCGGTTCCGGAATTGGATTTGGGGCGTCTCCGGCGTTTTGGCCCTGGCCCACGACGTCTTTTTGGCGTTGGGGTTCATGGCGGTCATGAACCGGGAAATTTCCATTACCGTGATCGCGGCGCTCCTCACCCTCGCGGGCTATTCGATCAACGACACCATCGTCATCTTCGACCGGATTCGTGAAAACATCCGCCTGCGGGGCCGAACGGGCAAGGAGGGGTTGGACGCCCTTATCAACCGTTCCTTGAACGAAACCCTCTCCCGGACGATCATCACGTCCCTGACGGTCTTCATTGTTTTGATTTCCCTCCTGTTGTTCGGCGGCGAGGTGATCCGTGATTTCGCCCTGGCGCTGACTTTCGGCGTTGTGGTCGGGTCCTACTCGACGCTCTTCATCGCCACGCCCCTGGTCTACCTCTGGCAGTCCAAGAGCGGTCGTTCCCTGCGGTGATGAGCCCCGCGGCGGTCGCGACGAAGAAAATCCGAAAGTTTCGCCTTCACGCGCGCCCGAGCGCCGTCCTCCGCAACCTCAAAGTCCTGTTGGACAACCCCCAGGAAACCCCCGAGCTCTCAAGCGACATTGAAGCCGAGGCGAAAGCCGCCCAGGCCCTCCTGGACACGGCCGCCCTTTACACCACGGTCGTTCGCGGCTCCGCCCCCGGGGAATTGGAAACTTTTTGGGAGCCCGTTGCCGGCGATCCCGCCCCCGTGGCCTTGACCCTGTTCGCCGCCACCATCGGCGGCGGTCTGGAAACCGAACTGTCCGGCGCCCTCTCCCGGGGGGAGACCTTCCGCGGCCGTGTTTTGACGGCTCTGGGGGAAGAGTTGGCCGACCAGGCCGCCGTGTTCATCGAGCGGTTGGTGGGTGAAGAAGCCCAGTCCGACGCCTGCGAACTGTTGAGCCGGCGCCTGTGCACCGAGGACAACCCCCAACGCGCCGTCCTCACTTTTTTGGACGCCGGCCGGATCGGCATCGGCCAGGATTCCGCGGGGCACCGTTTCCCGCGGTTCACCCGGGTGGGCGTCATCCCCTGGGGTCCGCCTTCCAAAAAACGGAAGTAACCCCCTCGGGGAGGGCTGTCCCCGCCGCCATGACCCCCCACCTTTCCCTTCGCGACCGTTTTTTGGCCGCCCTGATTTCCGGGGTCGGGGCCCTTTATTTGCGCGGGGTCGGAATCTCCTCCCGCCTGACCGTCCATCGGTCCCCCGGGGTTCTCGAACGGGAGGGGAAGAACCTTCCGATCGTCTACGCGTTTTGGCACCGCCACCAGCTCCTCTTGTTGTACGTGCACCGCGGGCGGGGGGTGCGGGTTTTGGTCAGCCGGAGCCGCGACGGGGAATTCGTCGCCCGGGCGCTCCACCGGCTCGGTTTTCGCACCGCGCGGGGCTCCTCCTCGCGCGGGGGGGGCGGGGCCTTTCGGGATTTGCTGGACACGGTCCAAGCCGGCGGGAGCGTCGCGTTCACGCCTGACGGACCGCGGGGCCCGTTGCGGTCCGTTCAGCCGGGCGTCGTCGCCCTGGCCGCGCGGACCGGGGCCCCTGTCGTTCCCGTCGCCTGGGCGGGCACCCGCGTCAAGGAGTTGAACAGTTGGGACCGCTTTCTGGTCCCGCTTCCCTTGGGCCGCTACGCCGTGGTATACGGAGAGCCCGTGTTTCTAGCGGAAGAGGGGCCCGCCGCGGAAGGCCGGGTCCGCGACGCCATCGACGCCGCGGTTCGCGAAGCGGAAAAACGATTGGGGGATGCCACGTGTTGCTGATTTACTCCATTCTTTTCTTTCTCGCCTGGCCCCTGGTGTTCCTGGCCTTTGTTTGGAAATACGGCCTTCGAAAAAGTCTTCGCGGTCTGCCGGAACGGTTCGGGTGGGGCGGTCCGTGGCCGGAAAAAACGGGGGCCCTGTGGGTTCACGCGGCCTCCGTGGGCGAAGTGCGCGCCGCCGAACAATTGTTGCGGGCCCTGCCCGCGCGCTTCCAGGGCGTGCCCCGGTTCCTCACCACGACGACCGTCAATGGGAAAGACCTCGCCGTCCGGCTCGCCCTGGCGGAAACCGTGCGGTTGGCCCCGGTCGATCGGCCCGGCGTTTTCCGCGCGGCCCTGCGGCGCGTTCAACCCCGGTGCGTCGTCCTGGTGGAAACCGAACTTTGGCCCCACTGGCTCGATGTCCTGGCCCGGGAGAAAATCCCGGCCGCGGTGGTCAACGGGCGCGTGTCCGACGGCGCCTACCCCCTCTACCGCGCGTTGAAAAAACTCTGGTCGCCCCTCCTGTCCACGCTGGCCCGGGTGGGCGTCCAAAGCCCCCGCAACGCGGCGCGTTTTCTCGCCCTGGGGGCCGACGCCCGGCGCGTCGTCATCACCGGCAATTTGAAAAACGACGTGCCCTTGCCCGACCCCGCACGGATCCCGGCTCTGAAAAAAGCCTACGGGTTTGCCGACGGGGACCCCGTGTGGGTGATGGGGAGCACCCAGCCCGCCGAGGAACCCCTCCTCCGCGACGTCCTGACGGCGTTGCGGAAGAACCACCCCGCGCTCAAGGCGGTTGTCGCGCCCCGTCGAATCGAACGGGCGGCGGAAACCCGCCGCCGGTTTGAGGAAGCCGGTTATTCCTGCGCGTTGCGCTCCCAATTGTCTTCGGTCGTCCCCGCGCCCGAGGTTTTGGTGTTGGACACGGTGGGCGAGTTGGCCGAAATTTACGGGGTCGCGACGGTCGCCTTCGTGGGGGGCAGCCTGGTGCGGCGCGGGGGCCAGAACCCCCTTGAGCCGGCCCGCTGGGGTGTGCCCGTGGTGTACGGTCCGTCCATGGAGAATTTCCGCGAAATTGACGACGCCCTGCGGGCCGCCGGAGGCGCGCGCGTCGCCGCCGACGGCGAGGCCCTGCGCGCCGTTGTCGATCGCTGGCTCGCAACACCGCTGGAGCGGGGGGGAGCGGGCGCGGCGGCCCGGTCGGTCGCCGACGGAGAACGGGGGGCTTTGGAGGACAACCTGCGGCTGATTGAGGAAACCCTGACGTTTTCTCCCGACGAAATCCGCCCGCGGCGCGCTCCGTGCGCGGGGTGCCCGTCGTGAAGAGCGTTCTCCTGATCCGGTTGTCGTCGCTGGGGGACGTCGTGCTCACGACGCCGGTGGCCGCCAACCTGAAGCGCGCGGGCCTGCGGGTGGCGGTCCTCACGCGGCGCGCCTTCGCCCCGTTGTTCGAAGGGAACCCCACGGTGGACGAGGTTTTTGTTTTTGAGGACCGCGGGGTCTGGGGCTGGGCCCGGGCGATCCGCGCGCGGCGATTCGACGCCGTGATCGACTTGCACGGCACCGGACGGTCCCGCCTGTGGTCCATGGTTTCGGGGGCGACCCGGCGCGTTCGTTACGACAAGCGGGCCGCCGCCCGCCGCCGTCTGGTCTGGACGAAAAAAGCCGCCCCGACGCTGGCGGGGGGCGTCGTGGACCGTTATTTGGAAACCTTGGCCGCGCTGGGGGTGCCCGCCGTCGAACGCACGCCGCGCCTATATCCCTCGCGGGAAGACCGGCCGTCCGCGGATTTCGCCGAGGCCCTGGGGGACTCTCCCTTCTTGGTTTTGGCCCCGGGGGCCCAGCACGCCACCAAACGCTGGCCGGCCGAGCGGTTCGCCGCCGTGGCCGATCGTTGGTTGTCGGAGCGCCCGAACGCGCGGGCGGTCCTGCTGGGGGCCGCGACCGACATTCCGGCGGGGGCGGCCGTTCGAGCCGCGATGGACCGACCGGTCGTGGATTGGGTCGGCCGGACGTCGTTGGCCGAAATGCTTCGGATCCTGAACCGCGCGGCGCTGGTCGTCACCAACGATTCGGGCGCCACGCACGTCGCGGCGGCGTTGGGGCGGCCCACCGTGGCGGTCTTCGGTCCCACCGTGCGCGAATTCGGCTTTTTCCCGGTCGGCCCCCGCGTCGCGGTCGTCGAGGGCGGCCCGTTGCCCTGCCGCCCCTGCGCCTTGCACGGCAAACCCCGCTGTCCCGAGGGGCATTTCCGCTGCATGACGGACATCCCGGTCGAACACGTCCTGGCCGCGGCCCGCGTTGTCGCGGGGGAGCCGCGCCCATGAAGATCCTCCAAATCCTCGACGAACGATGGGATTCCGGGCTCACGGCCTACGGGCTCAATCTGGCGCGCGCCTTGGCGGCGCGGGGCCATTCGGTGACCATCGCCGCGCGACCGGGCCAGGCCGCCGAAAAACGGGCGGCGGCGCTTGGGTTCCCGGTCCTCCCTTTGGGGTCGTTCTTGGCTTCGGCCCGGGCCGTCCGGGCCGGGGAGTTTGACGTGGTCAACGCCCACACGGGCGCCGGCCACACCCTGGGCTTCGCCGCCACGCGTTTTTCGCGCGCGGCGCTCGTGCGCACGCGCGGCGAGGCCCGGCGGCTATCGGTCCGCCCCGGCCAGGCGGCTCTTTTTCGGCGGACCGAGGCGGTGGTGGCGGCGTCCCGCGCTTTGGCGGAGGCCTACGCCCAGCGTTTTCCTTTTTTGGGGGACCGCCTCCGGGTGGTGGAACCGGCGGTGGACTTGCCCGTCCATCCGGCCCCTTTTCCGACGGGGCCCTTCCGGGCCGGGATCGTCGGTCGGTTGGACCCGGTCAAAGGGCACCGTTTCTTCATCGAGGCGGTGGCCCAATTGAAGGGCCGTCTGGCGGACCAGGAATTTTGGATCGCGGGGGAGGACAAAAACCTGTCCCGCAAGGAACTCGCCGCCCTGGCGGAGTCGGCGGGGGTGGGCCGCTGGATTTGGTTCCACGGGCGCGTGCCCGACGTCGGGGCGTTCATGGCCCAATGCCGCGTCGGCGTGGTCGCCTCCGTCGAAAGCGAAGCCGTGTCCCGCGCCGGTCTCGAGTGGTTGGCCCAGGGCCGCCCGCTGGTCGCCACGGACGTGGGGGCTTTGCCCGAAATCGTTTTGAACGGCGACAACGGGTTTTTGGTCCCTCCCAAAAGCGCGGGGGGGCTGGCGCGCACCCTGGGTCTATTGATGGACGACCCGGCGCGCTGTGAAAAAATGGGGGCGCGGGCGCGCCGCGTGGCGGAGGAGCGGTTTTCCTTAGACCGCCTGGGCGCCGAAACCGAAAAAATTTACCAGGCCGCCCGGGCCCGGCGGGAATCGGCGTGAAACCCCTCTCGATCCTGCACCTCAACACCGAGCGCGGTTGGCGCGGCGGGGAGCGGCAGACCTTTCTCCTGGCGCGGGAGTTGGCGCGGCGCGGGCATCGGAACGTCGTCGCCTGCCGTCCGGGGGAAGCGCTCGATCAAAAATGCCGCGACGCCGGCCTTGAAACCTTCCCGGTCTCCCCCTGGAGCGAATTGGCGATTTGGGAAGCGGGACGGCTCCGTCGGTTCCTCCGGTCGAACCGGGTTGAAATTCTGCACGCCCACACGGGCCACGCGGTCGGGCTCGGCGCTCTGGCCTTTCCGGGCGGCGGGGCCCGCCTGGTCGCCACCCGCCGGGTGGATTTCCCCGTTCGCGGCGGGCCGGGCCGCTGGAAATACGGCCGACCCGCGGCCTGGGCGGCGGTGTCCCAAAGCGTGGCGTCCCGCCTGATCGCGGCCGGCGTCGCGCCGGCCCGGGTCCGGGTGATTCCCAGCGGGGTGGATTCGGCGGCCTATCCGTCCCGTCGGGATCGCGACCGCCTGCGCCGAGACAGGGGCATTGATTCCGCCACGCGCGTAATTCTCCACGTCGGGGCCCTCGATGAGAGCAAGGACCAAGCCACCCTCCTCCGTGCCTTCGCGCGGATCGCCCCCCGATTGGCCGACGCGCGGCTTTTGATTCTGGGGGACGGCCCCCTGCGGGGCGCGTTGGCGGAGATCGCCCGAAAAGAGGGGGTGGCCGAGCGCGTCTCTTTTCTAGGACACCGAGCGGATGTTTTAGAATATATGGCGTTGGCCGATCTGGTGGCGTTTCCATCCCGAAAAGAAGGGCTGGGCACGGTGCTGTTGGACGCGCTGGCCATCGGTGTGCCCACCGCCGCCACGGCGACCGGGGGGATTCCGGACATCTACGGCAGTCCCACCGCTCCGGAATTGTCGCCGGTCGGGGACGCGACGGCCTTCGCCGCCAACCTGGAGCGCGGGTTGGACCCCGACGAGGGGGCGCGCCGCGTGGCCCGCGGTCGCGAACGGGTGGGGGGTTTCACCGTCACCGCCATGGCGGACGCTTACGAACGATTTTACGACGAGGTGATATGCCGCGACTCTCCGCGATTCTGATCGTCCGCAACGAGGAACGCGACCTCCCGGGCTGTTTGGACAGCCTGCGGGGGGTCGCCGATGAAATCGTCGTGGTGGACAGCCGGTCGACCGACCGGACGCGGGAGATCGCCGCGTCACGCGGCGCGCGGGTCATTGAAAAAGACTTCGCCGGGTTCGGGCCTCAAAAGCAATTCGCTTTGGAACAGGCCACGGGCGATTGGGTGTTGAACATCGACGCCGACGAGCGCCTGACGCCGGAGCTGGGAGGCGAGATCCGCGCCGCCCTCGACGCCGGCCCGGCGGTGAACGGGTTCCTCCTGCCGTTCCACAATATCTTTCTGGGCCGGCGATTGCGCTTCGGGAGTCACTGGAGCGAGAGCCATTTGCGGCTGTTTCGGCGGGACAAGGCCCGTTACGCCGGGCGGGAGATCCACGAAGGCATCGACGTGGCCCCGCCGCACGGACGCCTGCGCGGCGCGGTGCGCCACGAAAGCTACCGCAATTTTTCGGAATATCTTGAAAAATGCAACCGTTACACCGGGCTGATCGCCCGGGACAAGCGCCGCCGGGGGAAACGGTTCCGTTGGTGGCACCACCTGCGGTTGCCATGGGAGTTCTTTATCCGCTATTTCCTGAAATTGGGTTTTCTGGACGGTCACCCGGGTTTTGTGTACGCGGCGTTGAGCGCTTTCTACGCCTGGCTCAAGTTTGTTCGAATGACGGAGGACACGGATGCTGCCTGAGCTCTTGTCGGGGATCGGCCTGTTGGCGGCGGGGGGGTTTTCGGCGCGGTGGAATTGGTGGCGCCCCCGGGCGAAGGGACTGCCGGTGCTCATGTACCACAAAGTCGGCGTTCCGCCGGCGGGGTCCAAGCTTAAGAAATTGTGGGTGTCGGTGGAGCAACTGCGCCGGCAAATGGAGTACTTGAAACGCCGGGGTTACGCGCCGCTCACGCTCCGGCGCGTGGCGGAGTTGTTGGACGCCGGCGACGCGGTCCCCGCCAACGCGGCGGTCATCACTTTCGACGACGGCTACCAAAACAACCTCACGGAAGGGTTGCCGGTGTTGCGGGAGTTCGGGTTCCCGGCGACGATCTTCGTGGTGGTCAACGCCATCGGCCGCGACAACTTCTGGCACGACCCGGCCACGGAAACGCGCGTCCCCATGTTGACCTGGGACGAGGTCCGCGCGTTGCGCGACGCGGGGTGGGACATCGGGTCCCACACCCTCAACCACCCGCGGCTGGCCCGCTTGACGCCGGAAGACGCCCGGAAAGAGCTTGAGGAGAGCCACGCGACCCTGGCCCGGGAAATGGGCGTCCCGCCCGTTTCTTTCGCCCATCCCTACGGGAACGGCGCCGACGATTTACCCCTTCGGCTGTTGATCCAAAACGCGGGCTACAGGACCGCTTGCACCGTCCACCAGGGTCTGGCCGACCCCGTCGGCGCGCCCCTGGCCCTCCGACGGATCTTCGTCCGGGGGGACGACACCCGTTGGGATTTTCATTTGAACATCACGCGCGGCCGCGCGCGTTTGTAATGCGGATCCTGATCGTCCAGCCCCGCCGCATCGGCGACGTCATTTTGACGACGCCGATGATCGACGCGCTCCGCCAAAAGTTTCCCGAAGCGCGCATTGAGTTCCTGGCGGAGGGCGCGGCGGCCCCCGTTCTCGAAGGCTACCCCGGCCTGGACGAAACGCTTCTCTTTGATAAAAACCTCCTTCGCTGGATTCCGGAAATCCGCCGCCGCCGTTACGATTGGGTGGTGGATTTCATGTGCAACCCGCGCACCGCGCAACTGACCGCCTTGAGCGGGGCTCCCGTGCGGGCGGGTTTCGATGTCCCCTTTTGGGGACGGGTCTACAACCGCCGCGTCCCGCGCGGCGGCCCCGACCGGTATGTGGTCGCCTACAAGCACCAATTGTTGGAAGCCCTCGGTGTTCCCCCCGCCCGCCCCCTGCCCCGCTTGACGCACCTGGCCGGCCGCGACGAAGGCGCGCGCGCCTGGTGGGACAAGGAAGGCGTGGGTCGGTGGGGCCAGCGGGTGGCCCTCTTGCCCATGCACCGCCACCCCGTGCGCCAATGGCCCCTTGAAAAGTGGGCGGAATTGCTTCCCCTTTTGCTGGCCCGCTCCGACCGGGCGGTTCTTCTGTTCGGAAGCCCGGAGGAACGCCCGGACCTGGAACGCTTGGCGGCGCCGCACCCCGGCCGCGCGCACGTCATCCCCGTCGGACCCCTGGCCCAAGCGGCGGCCCTGTTGGCCCGTTGCCGCGTCGCGGTGTCGAACGATTCGGGCCTCATGCATTTGGCCGTGGCCATGGACGTTCCGACGGTGACGATTTACGGCCCGACCTCGCCCGTGGCCTGCAGCCCCGCCACGCCCCGGCACCGGGCCCTGCGTGTCGATGGGTTGTCGTGCATCAATTGCGAACGGAGCCGTTGCCCCTTCAACCACGAGTGCATGGCGTGGCTGGGGGCCGCGCGGGTGGCGCGGGAGACCGAAGACCTGCTGGAGCGCACCGCGTGAGTTGGCCGAGCCACCCCCTCTGGCGGGCGTCCCTGGCCCTCCCGGCGGCGATTTTCGGCGCGGCCGCGCGCGCCCGACGGCGGCTTTACGCGGACGGGTATTTTGAAAAGACCCGCTGGCCCTTTCCGATTTTTTGCGTCGGGAACTTGACCGTGGGCGGGTCGGGGAAAACCCCCGTGACGCTTTGGCTCACCGAGCGGCTGAAGGCGGCGGGCCGCCGCCCGGTGATTTTAAGCCGGGGCCACGGCCGGCGGGGCGGGCCCGTCTACGTTCCCAATCAAGGAGAGGCCCTTCCGGGGGCCGCGCTTTTGGGGGACGAGCCCCGCCTGTTGGCGGCGCGCCTGCCGGGCGTTCCGGTCTCCATCGACGCCGATCGCTCGGCGGCGGCCGGCCGGGCCTGGGCCGCCGGGACCGTGGATTGCGCGGTGATGGACGACGGTCACCAGCACGAGCGCCTGCACCGGGACCGAAGTCTGTTGTGTATGGACGCCCGAACGGCCCACGGGGTTTTTGTGGCGGGCCGGCCGACCCCCCTCTTGCCCGCGGGGCCCTGGCGGGAAAAACCCGCGGCGGGCGCCCGGGCCGACGGGTGGGTTTTCACCCGGGCGGAACGCTTGAGCGGCGCGGAGCGCGCGGCCCTGCGGTCGGCGGGCCTCCCCGGCGCCGTCCCCACTTTTTTCGCGGATTACGTCCTCTCGTTTTACGAAGGGCGGACGGGCCGCCCGGTTCCCGCGGCCGAATGGAACGGCGCGTCGGTGCTGGCCCTGACCGGGGTGGCGGACCCCGCCGGGTTCGAGGCGGGCCTTGAACGCTTGGGCGCGCGGGTTCGCGGTTTGCGGTTCGCCGACCACCACGTGTTCTCGCGCAAGGAGAGGGCGCGCGCGACGGACGAGGCCGGGCGGGACCGCCGGCGCCTGATTGTGACGGAAAAGGATTGGCAACGGTTGCCGCCGGATTTCCCGGCGGTGGTCGCGCGGTTGGATTTGAAGTGGGACGGGGAGGACCCGTGGGATTCGGTGATCGCGTCCGCTTTGCGATAGAACATCTGGCGGCCCGGTTGTTGTTCGGGGCGTTGGGTCGAATGCCCGCCGCGCTGGGGCGCCCGCTGGGACGCGCGCTCGGCCGGGGCGTCGGACTCCTGCGTCCCCGGCAGTCCCGCGTCGGCGTGGCCAATTGGACCGCCGCCTTTCCCGGCACGTCGCCGGAAGAGGCGCGCCGCCGCGTGGGCGGCGTCTGGGCCCATTTTGGGGAATGGTTTTGGGAGTACGCCCGGTTGGGGCGCAGTTCCCCCGCGGACTACGCCGACGCCATCGCCCTCACGGGTTTGGAGGGCCTGCGGGATTCCGTCAAGAAAGGGAAGGGGGTGCTCCTTTTTACGGGTCATTTGGGCAACTGGGAATACGCGACCCCGTTCATGAGCCTCGACGGCATGCCGCTCGCGATGATCGCCCGTCGGGCCAAAAACCCCTCGGTCAACGATTTCATCACCCGCGTTCGGGAACGTTTTGGGGCGCGGGTTTTCATGCACAAGAACGCCGCCCGCGAATCCCTGCGCTGGCTCCGCGAAGGGAAGGTTTTGGGCCTCCTTTTCGATCAGCGCATCACCGACGGAGCGATCGCGGTGCCTTTCTTCGGCCGTCCGGCCTTGACCACCGGGTTGCCCGCTTTGTTGGCCCTGCGCCTTGGTTGCGCGGTGCACCCCATGAGGTCCTGGCGCGAAGGGGAAAAAATCCGCGTGGACATCGAGCCCGCCATGGAAGTTCCCGCCGGTGGACCCACGCCGGAAAACATGTTTGAATTGACGCGGCGCATGACGGAGCGGGTGGAAGCCTGGGTGCGCGCCGCCCCCGACCAATGGTTGTGGATCCACAACCGCTGGAAACCGTGAAAGGAAAATAATCCATGCTGGGTTCGCCGATCGGCTTGGTGGTCAAGGATCTGTCCCCGGACAACGACGCGGGCCGCGCCGCCCTGGCCCTGGCCCCGCGGCTCTTGTCGCGCGGGTTCATCCCCCGATTGACCGCCCATCGGTTGGCCGTCGCGCCCCCCCAGGACATGTTGGGCCCCACCCTGGACATGGACACCGTCGGGGCGTGGCCCTTTCCCGCGGCCTGGGCCGCCGCGTCGTTCGATCGGGCGGCCCGCCGGCGGCAAGGGAAATTGCAGGTGGTCTTGACCCACGGGTTCGGCGACCTGTCCAGCCAGGACGTGTTGACGTTGCTCGACGGGGAGCCCGACCTTCGGAAAACCCCCGGGTGGCGGGCGGGCCTGACGCGCCGCCAATTGGCGCCCGATGGGTCGCGGGTGATCACGGTGCCCTCCGAACTGATGAGGGGCTGGGTGGCCGAGCGGGGGGTCGCCGGGACGAGGGTCCGCCTGGTCCGCCCCGGGGTCGACGGGAAAGAATTTTCGCCCGCGCTGCGCGGTCCGGGGCGATTCACGTTGCGGCAATCGGCGGGATGGACCGATGACCTCAAAATCGTTTTTGCGCCGGTCTGGGCCGAGGCCGAGCGGCGGCACCTGACGCTGGTGGTGCGGGCGGTGGACCGCCTGTTGGCGCGTTGGCCGGTCGCTCTGTGCGTGGTGGGCAAGGCGGACTTCCGCGGGGACGCCGCGGCCTATCGATTGATCTCCCGGGGTCGTCTCTTTCAGGTGGAGAGAACCCCTTATCTCTCGAGGTACCTCGCCGCCGCCGACGCGATGACCCTGCCGTCACGCTTTGAGGGGTTTGGCATTGTCGTGTTGGAGTCCCTGGCCTGTGGGACCCCGGCCGTTGTCAGCGACCGGGTGGGCGCGGGGGAAATCTTGACCCCCGGGGTGGATGGGGAAATCGTCCACGATTTGAATTCGCCCGACGAATTGGCGGCGGCCATCGAAAAGGCTTTGGGGTTCGATCGGGCCGCTTGCCGGCGGAAAGCGGAAGCCCACCCCTGGGACGGCGTCGCCGACGCCCACGCAAAAATTTACCGGGAACTGATATGACAACGCCCGGCGGCGCGCGTCTCGAGACGGCGCGCGACGGCCTTTTGATCGCCCTGGGCCTCGCCCTGCCCCTGTCTCTCGCCGCGGCCAACGTGTTTTGGGGCTTGGCCGCCGCCTTCGCCCTGCCTTTGCTTTTTCGTCTCCCCCGGGTTTGGCGTCCCACGGGGCTGGAACTTCCCTGGTTGGCCGGCCTGGTTTGGACGGCGGCGTCGGCGGGCCTGACCTCGACGACGGCGGGTTTGGGTCACGCCCTCCGCTCCGAAGTGTTGATATTGGTTTTTGTTTTGGCGGCGGTCCTCGGCGGCCGGGCGGGTCTTTCCGCCCGATGGCGCTTTTGGGGAATCGCGGCGGCGGTGGCCGGGGTTCTGGGCGCTTTCCAATGGTTGAACGTTTGGGATCGCGGGGTTCCATCGACGGTGGAGGGCCTTCCTTCTTTTCTCGTGCGCGCCTTCTCGAACAAAGGCGGTCGGGCGGTCGGCCTGTACAGCAACGCGATCACCTTTGCGGAGGTCATGGCGTTGGCGGGTCTGGCCGCCCTGGGGGGCCTCCCGCGCGAAAAAAAAGCCGCCCGTTGGCTCACCGCCCTGGCGGCCGGGGCGGGGCTGTTTTTCAGTCAAACCCGGGGCGTTTGGTTGGCGGTCTTCCTCACCCTTGTTCTTTGGGCGGCGCTCCGGCGGGATAAAAAAATCGCCCGGGTCCTGGGGATCGGCGTGGTCTTGGCGGGGTTGGCCGTCGTCGCCAGCCCGGCGTTGCGGCACCGGGCGGCCAGCATCGGGGACCGCCATCGGGACAGCTCGAACCGCATTCGCCTCGGTCTTTGGGTCCGGTCCCTTGAATTGATGCGGGGGCGGCCCCTTTGCGGCGTCGGCCCGGGGCAGGCCCGGATCCCCGCCGCGGAACTCCGTTGGGGGGGGTCGGTGCCCGGCGAAGTGTGGACGGAAATGCACAATATCTATTTGCAGGTCGGGGTGGAAAAGGGACTCATCGGGCTGGGGTTGTTTTTGTGGTTTTTGGCGGCGCTCGGGCGGGTCCTCTGGCGCGCCCAGGAGCGGGACCCGACCCTGGCCGGTGTGTTTTGGGGTTTCGTGGCTTTGTTGCTGGCCGGATTGACCGAATCCTGGTTCAACGATTCGGAAGTTGTCATGAACCTGTTTTTTGCCGCCGGAACGGCCTGGCGCGCGGCCGAAACAAAAATATGAGAAAATACCCCATCCCCTTGGAAAGGATTCTATCGTGATCGCACGCTGGCGTGTTTTTTTGGGTTTTGTGGCCGGAGGCCTTTTCGCCCTTTTTTCCCATGTCGGAAGTTGGCCCCGGGCTTTGCTGGGCCTCCTTTTGGCGCTCGCGGGCCTTTGGATTCGCGGTTGGGCGGCGGGTTATTTGGAGAAAGGAAAGCGTCTGGCCCAGGACGGGCCCTACGCCTGGGTCCGCCATCCTTTGTACACGGGAAGTTTCCTGATGGCGCTGGGGTTTGTCATCGCGGGCACCGCCTCCCGGTTCCCGGTTCACGCCGCCGTCCTCTGGTTTGTTTTCCTCTTCCTTTTCCTGTGGATCTACCCCCGCCGCATCGTGGACGAAGAGCGCGCGTTGGAGAAGACGTTCGGCGACGCCTGGCGGGCTTTCACCTCAAAGAACCACCGTTTTATCCCCCGCGGATCGCCGGCACGGCGGGAAAACCCCGACCGGTTTGAACGCGCGCGGTATTTGAAAAACCGGGAATACAACGCCGCCATCGGTTGGGCCGCCGGCGCGGCGCTGGTGATCTTCAAGGGGATCGCCGGCCTGTGATCTTTTCCCGGCGCGCCCTTTTGGTGGCCGCGCTGGGGGGGTGTCTCTCCGGGGTCCGCGCCGCCGAGCCGATGCCGGCCGCGTCCCCGGTCTTGTCCACGGCGCCCGCCGCGATCGCCTTCGCCTGGCGCACCGAAGCCCAAACGGCCTTCGCCCCCGGGGAAACCATCCGCTACGTCATTAAATACGGCATCCTGCCCTCGGGCGTGGCCACGCTCGAAATCCGCTCCACCGACACCGTCCGTGGGCGCCCGGTCTATTACCTCCATTCCGAGGCCCGCACCAACAAAACCATCGACGCTTTTTTTAAGGTTCGCGACAAAAACGAGTCCTGGATGGACGTGCAGAGCCTGGCGTCCCTGCGGTTCCGCCAAAGCATGCGCGAGGGCGGGTACATGCGCGAGGTGGAGACCGATTACGACCACGCCGCCCGGTCGTTCACGTACCGGAAACGCCGGAAGGGCAAAGAAACCGTCGTCGAAGGTCCCATCCCGCCCTTCGTCCAGGACGTCCTTTCCAGCCTGTATTTCATCCGGACGCGTCCGCTTGTCGTCGGCCAAACCTACACCCTCGACGCCAACTCGGGCGCGGTGAACTGGCCTTTGCGGGTGCACGTGCTCCGCAAAGAAAAAGTTCGCGTGCCCGCCGGGGTGTTCCAGTGTCTGCGTTTGGACCCGATCCTCGCGGGCGAGGGCATATTTCAAGCCAAAGGGAAGTTGCTCGTTTGGGTCACCGACGACGAACGGCGGGTGCCCGTGCTGTTGCGGTCCAAAGTGGCGGTGGGCGCCTTCGACGCCGAAATGCGCGAATACATTCCCGGGGGATCCCCCGCGGCCGCGGTCCTTCCCGCCCCGCCCCCGAAAAAGCCGCGGCGTGTCGTCGATCCCTTCGCCGGGGACGATTTTTGATTTTGTTATAATGCCCTCGTTTTTATGATCCCCCGCTCCCCCGCTCTCCCCGTTGTCCCGAAAGGCCTCCGATGAGCCCCGCCGTCCGTTCCGCCCGTGTGGACCGTTTTCGCGGGTTGCCGGTGCTTGTGGTCGGCGACCTCATGGTGGACCGCTATATCCGCGGCGGCGTCCATCGGCTTTCGCCCGAAGCGCCCGTTCCGGTGGTCGACGTCCACCACGAGGATTTCATGCCCGGCGGCGCCGGCAACGTGGCCTGCAACATCGCCGCGCTGGGCGGCCGTCCCCGGCTGGTTTCGGTGGTGGGGGAAGACCCCGACGCCGACCGCCTGTTGGCCGCTCTCAAGGACCGCGGGGTTGACGTGAGCGGCGTTGTGGCTGATGGGTCCCGCCCCACCATCCTCAAAACCCGGGTTCTCGCCGGCCACCAGCAGGTCGTGCGGTTCGACCGGGAAAGCCGCGCGCCCCTTTCGTCCGCCGTGATCGGCCGTTTGCTCGAGGCCGCGAAGGAACGTTTGAAAACGGCGCGGGGGGTCGTGGTGTCCGATTACGGCAAAGGCGTGGTCAATGTTCGCCTTCTCAAAAGCGTTTTGTCGGGGGCCCACCGCCAGGGCCAATTCGTGACCGTGGACCCCAAGATCGAACATTTCCTCCGATACCGCGGCGTGGACTGCATCACCCCGAACTTGAAAGAAGCCACCGAGGGCGTGCGCGCCCAGCCGCCCCGCACCGACGCGGAGGTCGACGCCCTGGGCGCGCGCATCCTGCGCCGGTTGCGTTGCCGGTCGGTCTTGATCACCCGCAGCGAGCGGGGCATGAGCCTCTACCGCGAGGGGAAAAAACCCCTGCACATCCCTTCCCAGGCCCGCGAGGTCTTTGATGTCACGGGCGCCGGGGACACCGTCATCGCCACCTTGAGCCTGGCCCTCGCGGCCGGCGTGCCCCTGGACGAAGCCTGCCGCGTGTCCAACGCGGCCGCCGGCGTCGTGGTCGCCAAGCTGGGGACCGCCACGGTCAGCCCCGCCGAACTGGAAAAAGCGTTGTGAAGGTTTTGGGCGTCATTCCGGCGCGGTACGCCGCCCAACGGTTCCCGGGAAAGCCCCTCGCCCCCATCGCCGGTAAACCCATGATTTGGTGGGTGTGGAACGCCGCACGCCGGGCGCTGCCCCGGGTGGTCGTGGCCACGGACCACCGGGCCATCGTCGATGCCGTGACGGCGTTCGGCGGCGAGGCGGTCCTCACCTCCGATCGCTGCCAAAGTGGCACCGACCGGGTGGCCGAGGTGGCGCGCAAAATCCGCGCGGACCTTTACCTCAACGTGCAGGGGGACGAGCCCCTCATGACGGCCCGCACCCTGAAGAACGTGCTCGCGCTGCACCGCGATCGAAACGTTCAAATCGGCACCGCCGCCACCACGCTCGCGGCCGCGGACTGGGACAATCCCCATTCCGTCAAGGTGTTGGTCGACAAAGAGGGGTATTCCCTTTACTTTTCCCGGGCGGCTCTGCCCTTCTACCGGGACGGACGCCCCCGGACGCCCCCGCCCACGCCGCTTCTGTTGAAACATTTGGGGGTTTATTCCTACCGGGCCGACGCGCTGCGGCGGTTCATCCGTTGGCCGGCCGGGACCTTTGAAACGGCGGAAAAGCTCGAACAATTGCGCGCGCTGGAGAACGGCGTGCGCCTCAAGGTCGCTTTCACGCCCGACGATTCCGTCGGGGTGGACCGCCCGGCGGACGTGGCCCGGGTGGAACGCGCGTTGGCGGGGGACAAAAGGAGAAACCATGGCCGGGGCTAAATTCATTTTCGTGACGGGTGGGGTGGTGAGTTCGCTGGGGAAGGGCATCGCCGCGGCGTCGTTGGGGCGCCTCTTGAAGGCGCGGGGCTTGAACGTCACGATGATCAAGCTCGACCCCTACCTCAATGTGGACCCGGGCACCATGAGCCCCTACCAGCACGGCGAAGTCTACGTCACCGAGGACGGCGCCGAGACCGACCTCGACCTGGGCCATTACGAACGCTTCATCGACGTGGACATGAGCCGCGACAACAATTGCACCTCGGGCCAAATTTACGAGACCGTCCTGGCCCAGGAGCGGCGCGGCGAGTTCCTCGGGAAAACCGTCCAAGTCATTCCCCACATCACCAACGAAATCAAAAACCGCCTCTGGCGCGTGGCCAAGGGCCGCGACATCATCATCGCGGAAGTCGGCGGCACCGTCGGCGACATTGAGTCCCTGCCCTTCCTCGAAGCCATCCGCCAAATGCGCATCGACGCCGGGCGCGACAACGTGCTCTACATCCATTTGACCTTGGTGCCCTACATCAAGGCCGCCGAGGAACTGAAAACGAAGCCCACCCAGCACTCCGTCGGAAAGCTTCGGGAGATCGGCATCGAGCCCGACATCATCGTCTGCCGTTCCGACCGCCCCCTCGGCGACGAACTGCGCGCCAAAATCGCCCTTTTTTCCAGCGTGTCCAAGGAAGCCGTGATCGAGGCGGTCGACGCGAACTCGATCTACGACGTGCCCGTCCTGTTTGAAAAACAGGGGTTGGACGAGCTCGTGTTGATGTTGTTGCGCCAGCGTTCCCCCACCAAGGACCTCTCCGCGTGGAACGCCATGGTCGAAAAGATCCACAACCCCCAACACCAGGTGACCATCGGCGTGACCGGCAAATACGTCGATCTCAAGGACGCCTACAAATCCATCAGCGAAGCGCTGTTGCACGGCGGCCTCGCCAACAACACCCGGGTGATCGTCAAATACATCGACGTCGAAGACAAGAACCTGGAGGCCCAATTGATGCAAATGGACGGGATTCTCATCCCGGGCGGGTTCGGGGACCGGGGCGTGGAGGGGAAAATCGCGGTGGCCCGCTTCGCGCGCGAGCGACGCATTCCGTTTTTCGGCATTTGCCTGGGCATGCAGTGCGCCGTGATCGAGGTGGCCCGCCACCTGGCCAAGATGCCCAAGGCCCATTCCACCGAGTTCGCGCCGCGCACGCCCCACCCGGTCGTGTGCAAAATGGAGGAGCAAAAGAACGTGGTCAATCTGGGCGGCACCATGCGGCTCGGGGTCTACCCCTGCCGCGTCGCTTCCGGCGCCCTGGCCCGTCGGGCCTACGGCCACGAGATGATTTCGGAACGTCACCGGCACCGGTTCGAACTGAACAACAAATATCGTCCCGCCCTCGAAAAGGCGGGCCTCCGGGTGGTGGGGGAAAACCCCAAACACCGGTTGGCGGAGATCGTCGAGTTCAAAGACCACCCCTGGTACATGGCCGTGCAGTTCCATCCCGAGTTGAAATCCCGCCCGTTGCGGCCGCACCCGCTGTTCCGCGAGTTCGTGGCCGCCGCGTTGCGGCGGCTGTCCCCCCGCGCCCTCTGACCGTGCCGCCCCGGGCGCGCATCGCGATCGGCGCCGGGGCCCTCCTGATTTTCATCGGTTTCTATTTCGCCGCGGTGGAACGCCATCGGCGCGACGAGGGCCGCCGTTTCTTCGCGGCCGAAGGGCGCCGTTTGGCCGACCTGTGGGCCGCCCGGTTGGCGGACCGGTGGGACGATCCGTCCGCCCGGGACACCCTGGTTCGCCGCCTCCGGGCGGAAACCGACAGCCGCGCCGCCGGCTTGGGCGACGCCGAAGGGGTTTTGGTCGTTTTGCACGGGGACATGGCGGGCGATCCGCCCCCGGGGTCCGGCGACGCCCCGCGGGACCGCCCTTTGTCCGACGGTGCCTGGGGGTTTTGGTCCCCGGTTTTTGTTTCCGGCGAACGGGTCGCCACTCTGTTTTGGGCGCGGGACACCGCCGTCCTTCAGCGGGCCGACCGGTCCGCGCGACGGGCCGGCATCGCCGCCTTCCTCTGGGGCGCGGGGGTCATCCTCTGGTCCCTCTTTCCCCTTTTCCGAACCTCCCCCTCCCCCCGCTGATCCCCCTGGACATTTCCCGATTTCGGGGCTAAATAACTAGGGATCGCACCACGATGGGGAGGACGTCTTGATGCAACGCAGCAACCCCGGACGCAAAACCACCAAAGAAATTCTCCTGGAAGCCCGGTTGGTCACGCCCGAAGGCATTCTCCAGGCCGAAAAAGAATCGGTCAAAACGGGTCGCCCCCTTCAACAAACCGTCATCGATCTGAAACTTTCCGACAAGGTGGACGTCCTGCAAATCCTGTCCCGGGAGTTCCGCACCAAAGCGGTCGATTTGGCCGAAATGGAAATCGATCCCGAAGTGGTGAAAATTTTGCCGGAAGGCGACGCCCGCCGCCACATCGTTTTGCCCTTCGCCAAGGAGGACCAGGTCCTTCTTGTCGCCATGGCGGATCCCCGCGATTTCCTTGTTTCCGAAGACATACACATCCGCACGGGCCTGGAAGTGCAACGTTACATGGCCATGCCCGAAGACATCATGAAAGAGCTCGACAAGGTGTACGGTCTGGCCGGGGGCGGGAAAGGGGAGGAACTCCTCAAGTCCGTCGCCGAAACGGCCCTTAACATCGGCTCGGATGAAAAACTTGAAAAGTTGGAGACAAAGACCGACGTCACCGAAGTCGATGCCTCCGCCCCCGAAGTGGAGAAAATCGCCAACGGCGTGATCCTTTCCGCTTTGGGCCAAAAGGCGTCGGACATCCACATCGAACCCTTCGAAGACCCGACCGGGCGGACCTCGCGGGTTTTGGTCCGTTACCGCGTCGACGGTTTCCTTCGGGCGGCCCCCTTCCAAATTCCCTGGTCTTTCCGTAACGCGGTTATGGCGAAAATCAAAATCATGACCAATTCCATGAACATCACCGAGCGGCGGATTCCCCAATCGGGCCGTATCCAGGTGATGGCCAAGGGCAGTCCCATCGAATTCCGCGTCGAGATCATTCCCACCGTCTACGGGGAATCCTGCGTCATGCGTATTTTGGACCGGAAGGCCGTCCAGGTGGACATCCAAAAGTTGGGCTTTTTGCCGGACACGCTCGATCGCTTCCTCGGCCTGCTCAAAGGCGTCGGCGGAAAAAAGAATTTCGGCATCGTGTTGGTTTGCGGGCCGACCGGTTCCGGTAAATCGACGACCCTCTACGCCGCGCTCAACCACATCAACCGGCCGGACATCAAGATCTTGACGGCCGAGAACCCCGTCGAATACAACCTCGACGGCATCGTCCAAGTGCAGGTCAACCCCGACCTCAAGATGGGCGAGGACAAGTGTTTTGATTTCTCCCTCGCCCTGCGGTCTTTTTTGCGGCTCGACCCCGACGTCATCATGGTGGGCGAAATCCGCGACCAGGAAACCTCCCACATCGCCATGGAGGCCGCCATGACCGGTCACTTGGTGTTTTCCACCATTCACACCAACGACGCCCCGTCGACCATCACCCGGTTGATGGACATGGGCATTCCCGGGTTCATGGTGGCGAGCACTCTGAAATGCGTGCTTGCTCAGCGGTTGTGCCGACGGATTTGCCCGCAGTGCCGCGCCCCCCGGGCGCCGAATCCCGAAGAAGTCGAGGTGTTCCGCAACAACAACGTGTCCCTGCCGCCGGGCGCCCAGCTTTTTCAGGGCGCGGGGTGCTCCAATTGCAACGGGTCCGGCTACAAGGGCCGGATGGGCATCCACGAGTTGCTCGTGATCGACGAGACCGTGCGCAACGTGGTCTTGAAGGATGTCACGGCCGACATGGTGCGGGACGCGGCCGTCAACAAATCCCCCCAAAAAATGCGGACCATCATCATGGACGGCCTGCAGAAAGTCCTGGAAGGGGGAACCTCCGTCCGCGAGGTTTTGGGCGGCGCTTCCGACGAGGTCGAACCGGTCAAGCCCGCCCACTGACGTTGAGCGTCCGGGTCCGACCGCCCTTCTTGCGGGGGCTGTCCGGGGCGTCCCTCCGGGAAGGTCTCTTTCCCCGGTTCGACCCGCCCGGACCCTCGGATTCACTGAACCGATTAAACCGCGAGTTGTGTCGACCGAAATAACCAAGTAATCTCCCGGGTGGGTTTTCATTCGTTCAAGGAGCCATCACGCATGCCCCGTCTGACCCGGGCCATTTTTAGCGGCCTGTTAACCGTTGGCCTCCTGGCGGGACTCGAAGGGGGAGCCCGTCTCGCGCACTGGGGGCCCACCTACGCGGCAGGAGTGCTTGCCGCGCGCGGGGTGTCGAAAAAGAAAAAGCCCGGGGAGCGTCGCGTCTTTTTTTTCGGGGGATCGCAACTGGTCGGGTATCACCACCAAGGCCAAAGCAGCGTTCCCGGGGCTTGGGACTATGAAGCGCGCCGCCGCGCCCCCGACCGTCCCACACAGATCGTTAATTTTGGCCGGCCGGGGGAGGGTGTCGAATTCGCCGTTCGGACGGCGTTGGACTCCTTGGATCACGCGCCGGACGTGGTTTTCCTTTTCACGGGAGAAAACGAATTCGTACCGACCAACATCCTTCGCGGGGGTCTCCGCTTTGGGGTCGAAAGACTCGTCTTGAGCACGGCGTTGGGACGGGGTGTGTGGGCCCGGGTCGGGCGGGAACCTGTCTTGTCCGTGCCGGACTTTACGCGTTACAGTTGGAACGACGTGATTGAGACGGCGGAGTCCCGCCGCGGATCCATTCGGCGATCTTTCCGGCGGCGCATCGCCGGCCTGGCCCGGCGCATGCCCCCCGGAACGGTTCTGGTGATCGTCGAGCCTTCCCTCAACATGGTCTGGGGGCCGTTGTGGCACGAAGATTTGGAAAAACTTTGGATTGACCCCGAAGAGACGGGCGCCCGGTTCTTTGTTTCGGGAATTCTGGCCGAGGAAGAAGGAAAATGGGAATTGGCCGCCGCGCATCACGCCCGGGCCTATGAACGCTCCCCCCGCTTCGCGGACGCGGCGTTTCGGTGCGCGGGGGCCCTGGATCGATTGAACCGCTGGCAAGAGGCCAACGCCCTCTACCGGGAAGCCCTCGCCGCCGGGCCGCTTCCGCGCCACCTTCTTTTGCCGCCCGGGGATCCCCTGCGGCGGACCCCCGGGCTTGTCTTCCTATCGGCTTTGGATCTCTTGGCGCGGGATCACCCGCGGGCGCGAGTTGATTTTGGGCAAACCGAAGACGATATCCATCTTCGTCCCCAAAGCGAATGGGCCTTGGCCAATCGTCTCGTCCAACTTCCCGAGGTGTCCGGGGTATTGGGGTTTCGCCCTTCCCCCGGCGATTGGGAGGGGTATCGGCGCGCCGCGGGCTTGGACGCCGAGTTTGAATACCGGACGGCCCTCAGCGTGGCCAAATACCACGCCGGGCGGACGAGCGCGGAACCCTTTTTGGCCAGGGCCGCCGCGCTGTTCCCCAATCGCCCGGATCTGGCGGCCACCGCGCGGGTCCACAACAATATTTCGACGCGGCGCCAGGGTCGGGTGGCTTGGTTGACCCATATGTGGCGGTCGCGGGGGTATTCCTCCGAAGCCACCGAAACCCCTCACTGAGGCGGACCCCGCCTTGGGTTCGTCGTAAAGACACAGGCCCGTCGCGCCATTGCCAAGGGGCGGTGAACCCGCTAAAATACCCCTTCATCCCCTCGAACGATTTTAACCACCCGGGCCCTGCCCGGCGGTGGACGGGATGCGGAGGCTTTATGCGGCACAAACTGACCGTGATTGGCGCCGGCAACGTCGGCGCGACCCTGGCCCAACGCCTCGCCGAGGCCGAACTGGGCGACGTCGTGCTGGTCGACATTCCCCAAACCGAAGGAATGCCCGCGGGCAAGGCGCTCGACATCGCCCAATCGGGGCCTGTGTACGGCTACGACAGTCGCGTGACGGGGACCACCGAGTACGGCCCCACGGCGGATTCGGACATCGTGGTCATCACGGCCGGGGTCCCCCGCAAGCCCGGCATGAGCCGCGACGACCTTTTGAACATCAACGCCGGGATCGTAAAAAACGTTTCCGAGCAAATCGCCAAAACCTCCCCGAAAGCGATCGTGATCGTTGTCTCCAACCCTTTGGACGCCATGGCCCACGTGGCCCTGCGGGTCACCGGGTTCCCGAAGGAACGGGTGATCGGCATGGCGGGCGTGTTGGACTCGGCGCGCCTGGCGACCTTCCTGGCCGAGGCGGCCCAGGTCTCCGTCGAGGACGTCCAGCCCATGGTGTTGGGCGGCCACGGCGACACCATGGTGCCCGTCGCGCGTTGCACGACCATCGCGGGCATCCCCGTCGGGGAGATCCTGCCTCCGGAAACCGTGGAAGCCATCTTCCAGCGCACCCGCGATGGCGGCGCCGAAATCGTGAAGCTCTTGAAAACCGGGTCGGCCTATTACGCCCCCTCCGCGAGCGTGGTCGCCATGGTCAAGGCCATTTTGATGGACAAGAAGCGCGTGTTGCCCTGCGCCGCCTACCTGGACGGTGAATACGGGATGCGGGGAATTTTCTTGGGCGTTCCGGTCAAATTGGGCGCCCGGGGCATTGAACAGGTGTTGGAAGTTCGCCTTGACCCAGCGGAAAAGGCCGCTTTGGAAAAATCGGCCGCCGCCGTCCGTGAACTGGTCGACGCCCTCAAAAGGATGAACGTTGTCGCGAATTAGTTTTGTCAAGTCGCTTTTCGGTTTGGGGAGGAAAAACGACATGAGCACCGAGACACTGCAATGCGGGAAACGGACGTACATTCTCGAATCCCGCGTCACCAAGAACGGCCACCGCTACGTGATGTTGACGGAGAAAAGCTTCGGCCGGATGTCGAAGGTCATGGTCTTCCACGACCATTTGGCCGAGTTCCGCGCCGCTCTGGAGCGGATCGCCGCGGCGGAGCCGCTCCTGACCGAAACGAACGTCAATTGAGGGAGGAAAGGGGCGGGTCGCCCTGGGTGTTGGCGATCGACATCGGCAACACCAACATCACCCTCGGCGCCTTCCCGGCCCGGCCCCCCGCCGGGGGCGGGGTCCCGCGCGCGTTCGCGACCGGGCGCCTGTCGACCCACCGCCACACCACCGCCGATGAATACGGCCTTTCCCTCCGGCAGGTCCTCGACCACGCGGGTCTTTCTTTAAAAGCCCTCGGGGGCGTTGTGGTGGCCAGTGTCGTGCCGCCCTTGGACGAGGTCTTCCGGGATTTGTGCCCCCGTTATCTGGGTTGCCCCGCCCTCTTCGTGGGGCCCGAGACCCGAACCGGGGTGGAAATCCGTTACGACCGTCCGGCGGAAGTCGGCGCGGATCGGATCGTCAACGCCGCGGCCGCCTTTGCCCGCTTTCGCCGCGCTTGCATCGTGATCGACTTCGGGACGGCCACGACCTTCGATTGCGTCGACGACCGGGGGGCCTATTTGGGCGGGGCCATCGCCCCGGGTCCCCAAATGGCGGCCGAGAGCCTCTCCCAACGCACCGCCAAGCTCCCGCTCATGGGGGCCTTTCGAAAACCAGCCCGCGCCATCGGGAAAAACACGCTCGACAGCATGGCCTCGGGTCTTTATCACGGCTACGTGGGGCTGTCCGAAGGCATCCTCGCGCGGCTCAAGGCTGAAATGGGCGGCGCGCCCCTCGTTTTGGCCACGGGGGGCCTTTCCCCCTTGCTGGGCAAGGAAATCGGGGGTATAAAAGAGATAGTCCCGGACCTCACTCTGGAAGGCCTGTGGCTCATTTGGCGGTTAAATCAGGGCAAAAAGTGAGTTCTGTGGATAACTTTGTGGACAACCCTCGGGAGGAAAACCCATGAAATTTCTTCGTTTTTCCATTTTGGCGTTCCTGTTGACGTCGACCGTGGCCGTCCGCGCCGACGTGACCAGCGACGCCGCGGCCCTGTCTCGATGGTTTAGCGAGGAACTGGCCAACGCCACCGCGTTCAACGCGGCCGCTTCGCCCCAACTGCCCGGGGACGTGCACAGTTTGTTGGGCGTGGAAATCGGGGTGTCCCTGGCGGTGAGCTCCTCCAAGCTGGATATCGACGCCTTGGACAGCCTGCCCTTGACCGATTTGAACGTGGACACCGTGGATATGATGTCCCAATTGCCCATCCCCTTGCCGGTGATCCACGCCAAAATCGGCCTGCCTTGGGGCCTCGACGCCGGGGTGAAATTCGGGAAGTTTAAATTCGACAACACCGACGGCGCCAAGAAAACCGAAGTGGCCAACCAGGTGGTGGGGTTCGAAGTGCGCCGCCGCTTGATGGGGGAGGGCCTCACGGGCGTTCTCCTGCCGGACGTGAGCCTGGGGCTGGCCTACGACGTGGCCACCGGCCACGTTTCCTTGGACGATCGCTACGACAGCAATCTCATTCTGCCCGGCGGCGCCGCGGCCAGTTCCGACCTGGCCTGGGACACCGATTGGCGTACGAGCGCGCTGACGCTCCGTGTCGTGGCCAGCAAGCAAATGGCCATCGTCACCCCCTACGCGGGGTTGGGCTACACCCGGCTCATGGGGGACGCGAAGACCCGGCTGGCCATTCAGGAAACGGGCAACGCCGCCAACGCCACCGAAGGCGTGGCCTCGGCCGACGCGGACGGGAACCTCGTCCAAGTGACGGGCGGCCTGCAATTCACGTTCTTCCCGACGTTGAAGCTCAACCTCGGCGGCATGTGGGCCCCGGACAATTTCGCCGGCACCCTGGGCCTGCAGTTTAATTTCCGATAACAGGGTCTAGGTTTTCGCCGGGGCGGTTTTTCGGCGGAAGAGGTCGGTTTTGATGTTGGCCACCCGGTCGAGGAATAATACCCCGTCCAGGTGATCGATCTCGTGCTGGAGGGCCACGGCTTCGAAGCCCTCGGTTTCAATGGCGGTGGCTTGACCGTCGCGGCCGAGCCCCTCGACCCGCACCCAACGGGCGCGTTTCACGTCCGCCAAAAATTCCGGAATCGACAAACACCCCTCGCGAAAAGTCATTTCCCCTTCGGCTTTGACGACCACCGGGTTTAACAGCGCGATGAGCCCGTGGCCTTTGGGCGGTTCTTTGCCTTTGCGCGGGGGCAGCCAGGTCACGTCCACCACGACGGCGCGTTTCACGGCGCCGATTTGGGGCGCGGCCAACCCGACCCCCGGGGTCGAATAGAGGGTGTCGGCCAGATCGGTCAGGAGGCGGGCCGCGTCCGCGTCGGCCTGGGCCACGGGGGGGCAGACTTGTTTTAGCCCCTCGTCGGGGAACAGCAGGATCGGTTGGACGGCCATTACAACGCTTGGGTGGCCAGGGGTTTGACGTTCAGGGTCACGCCCAACTCCGCCACCCCGGCGCGCAGGCTCGTTTCGAGCGCCGCGGGCGCGAGACCTGTCGGCGCTTCGCCCTCCACATAAAGAATATAGCCCGAGGGAGTTCCCGGCGCGGCGGTGCGGTGGGTCGTGAGATCCGTGATGTTGACCTTGGCCTTGGCCAAAAGGGCCGTCACGCGGTGGACGATGCCCGGCCGGTCGACACCGTAAACGGTCACGAGCACCCCGTTGTCGGCGTTTCGGGGCGCGCGCGCCTCCCGCGCGGTGAGGGGTTTAAGATGGATCGCCAAGCCCGTCTTTTTGCCCAACGCCCGCAGCGCGCGCTCCACCCCGGCGACCTTGGCCGGGCCCGAAAAAATCACGAGCACCGCAAACTCGCCCTGCAGCCGCGTCATGGCGCTGTCCTCCAGGTTGCAGCCGTTGTCAAAAAGGGTCTTCGACACCGCCGCCACCAGCCCCGCCCGGTCCCGCCCCGCCGCCGTCAGAAGATATCGTTTCATAGGATCTCCTCCCCGCCGACTTTGTTTTTGGATGTGTTTAGGCAGCCGCGCGCGGGAATCACAGGTTTTCTAAAGCGAATTCCCAATTGATCAGGTGGTCGAGCACCGCGGTCACGTAGTCGGCCCGGCGGTTCTGATGGTCCAGGTAGTAGGCGTGTTCCCAAACGTCGATGGTGAGCAGGGGTCGAACCCCCAGGGTCAACGGCGTGTCGGCGTTGGATGTTTTTAGGATATTTAAGCGGCCGCTGTTTTCGACCAGCCAGGCCCAACCGGAACCGAATTGCGCCAAAGCGGCCGCGGCGAATTCCCGGCGGCAGGTTTCCACGTCGCCGAACGACGATTGCATCTTGTCCCGCAGGGCCGCCGGCGGCACGCCCCCGCCGCGGGGGCGAAGGCTCTTCCAATAAAACGCGTGGTTCCACGCTTGGGCGGCGTTGTTGAACACCGCGGTGTCCGCCGCTGATCCGGCCGCGTCGCGCACGACCTTTTCCAGCGGCCCGTCGCCCCGCTCGGTGCCGGCGAGCAGTTTGTTCAAATTGTCGACGTAGGCGCGATGGTGTTTCCCGTGGTGGAAAGACAGCGTGTTTTTCGAAATATACGGGGCCAGGCCGTCGTCGGGGTAGGGCAACGGCGGCAAGGCGAGCGGGGTCGATGCGGACGAACGGGACGTGTTCATAAAGCCCTCCTCAATAGTCGGGACCGTGTGTCCCCAAAACCAACCCCGCCCCAGGGCGAGGAAGCCAATTTTACTATTTCCCCCCTCGCGGATACGGTAAAATGGGCTCATGCCCGACCCTTTCGACGAGCTGATGCGTCAAAGCTTGGGGGCCGACCGCGTTCTCTCGGCCCCGGGGGATCTTTTTTCCTACGCCTACGACGCCGCCCTGGAAAAGCGCTTGCCCGGACTGGTGGTCTTGCCCCGCACGGCCGAGGAGGTCGCCTTGGCCATTCGTGCCGCCGTCTCCCGGGGAATCCCCTTCGTGGCGCGGGGCGCCGGCACGAACCTCTGCGGGGGCACCGTGGCGCCCACCGGCGGGATGGTGATCCACCTGTCGCGTCTCAACCGCGTGTTGTCGATCGACGAAAAACGCCGCCGCGCCTGGGTCGAGCCCGGCGTGGTCAACCTTCATCTGCAAAAGATCCTCGCCCCCCGGGGGCTCTTTTACGCGCCCGACCCGGCCAGCCAAAAGGCCTGCACCCTGGGCGGCAACGTGGGCACGAACGCCGGGGGCCCGCACTGCCTTAAATACGGCGTCACCTCGACGCATGTCCTGGGACTGGAGGTCGCCCTGCCCGACGGCACTCTCCGCCGGTTCTCCGTGGACGACCCGGGTCCCGACCTGACGGCCCTCTGGGTCGGCTCCGAGGGCACGCTCGGGGTGGTGACCAAAATCGAAATCAACCTTCTGCCCCAGCCCCCGGTGGTGGAGACCTTTTTGGCGGCGTTCCCGTCCATGGAGGCCGCCGCCCAGACGGTGACGGACACCATCGCGGCGGGGGTCGTGCCGGCCACCCTCGAGGTCATGGACCGCCTGACGGTGGAGGCCGTGGAAGCCTTCGTCAAAGCGGGGTACCCCCGGGACGCCGAAGCGGTGCTCCTGGTGGAGGTGGACGGGGACCCCGCGCGGGTCGCCGAGGAAGGAGAACGGGCCCGGGCCTTCTGCCGAAAAAACGGCGCCCGGGACCTGCGGGTGGCCACCAACGACCGGGAGCGGGAAAAACTATGGGAAGGGCGCCGCGGGGCCTACCCGGCCATGGCGCGGCTGGCGCCCAACGTGCTCGTGGAGGACGGCGTCGTGCCCCGCACCAAACTGCCCGAGGCGGTCCGCGCCATGCGCGCCATCGCCGACCGCGCGGGGGTGCGCATGGGCCTTATTGCCCACGCGGGGGACGGCAACTTGCATCCCAACATGGTTTTCGACGAGCGCGACGCCGGGGAGACCGCCCGCGTCAAGGCCGCCGGGCAAGAGATGTTGCGCGCCTGCGTTGACTTGGGCGGGTCCATTTCCGGCGAACACGGCATCGGCTCCGACAAGCGGGCCGCCATGACCTGGCTCTTTTCGCCCGAGACCCTGGGGCTTTTCGGGCGCATCAAAGCGGCCGTGGACCCCGCCCACCTGTCCAACCCCCACAAGATATTGCCGACGACAACGACCGTGATCCCCGCGGCCGCCGTTCCGGCGGGGCCCGTCTGGCGGCCAACCTCCGCGGCCGAGGCTGAACTCACCGTCCGTTGGGCGGCCCGGGAAAAACAAGCCTTCGTCATCGGTGGGACCGGCCATCGCCTGGCGGGGGAGGCGTCCTTGCCGTGCCTCGACACCACGGCCTTGAACCGCGTCCTCCGCCACGACCCGGGAAACCTGGTCCTCACCGTTGAGGCCGGCGCCACCCTCGCGGATGTCGACCGAGCCCTGACCCACACCGGCCAACACCTGCACGCGGCGGGCGAAGGCACCCTGGGAGGGATCCTGTCGCGGAACGCTTGCCGGTCGCCCCGCTTGCGGGATCAGATCCTGGCCATGACGGTTTTGCTGGCGGACGGGACCGTGGTCCGCTTCGGCGCGCCCGTCATGAAAAACGTGGCCGGCTACGACGCCGCAAAACTTTTCATCGGGGCCTGGGGCGCCCTGGGCGTGATTTTGGACGTCACTTTCCGTCTCCACGCCGCGCCGGCGGTCGGCGAAGCCGTGCCCGCCCCCCGCCCCGAATTTTGGAACCGGGACGACCTCGCGCCCATCAAAAAAGCCTTCGACCCCGAGAACCGGATCAACCCGGTTCTTTTTGAGCGGCCATGAAAAATCCCGACCTGGAATCCCGCCCCGCGACGGGGCTCTCGCCGGAGGAGCAACGGGCCTACGACGCGGCCATGCACTGCAACCGGTGCGGGTTCTGCACGTCTTTCTGCCCCACCTATCTGGCCACGGGCGACGAGAGCCTTTCCCCCCGGGGCCGCAACCAAGCTTGGCGGGCGTTCCTGGAAGGGCGGCTTGATCCGGCCGATGGTCAGCGGGCCTTCGACACCTGCCTCCTGTGCGGCGTTTGCACCTCGGTCTGCTTCGCCGAGGTGCCCACGGCGAAACTCATGGGGTCGGCGCGGCAGAAAACCCACGACGCCCTTGGCCGCTCGCCTTTGGCGACTCTTGTGCTGCGCGTGCTCCTGCCGCGCCCCCGGTTCTTTGAAACTTTTCTTAAGATTCTTTTTTGGGGAAAGCGGTTGGGGATTTCGGGTTTGTTGAACCGGGCGGGGTTCCTCGGCTGGATTCACCCCCGCCTCGCCGCCGCCGAATCCCTGGTCGAAACGCCCCCGCGGCGGTTTCTGCGGGGGGAATTGCCGTCCGCGCCGTCCGACGCCGCCGTGTTGCAATTTTTGGCCTGCGGGCCCAATTGCGTCTCGCCCGAAATCGGCCGCGCGACCGCGCGCATATTAAAAGTTCAGGGTGTGAAAGCCGGGGGGGCGGACAACGTGTGTTGCGGTTTGCCCGGAATCAGCTTCGGGGACCGCGCGGCCGCCCGCCGGTTGGCGCGTATCAACATCGCGCTGTTGGAAAAACACCCGTCCGCCACCGTTCTGGTGGACGATTCGTCCTGTGCCGCGACGGTCAAGGATTGGCCGACGTTGTTCGAAGATGACACCGCCTGGAAATCGCGCGCGGAGGCCGTGGCCCGACGGACCCGCGATCTTCTGGAGTGGTTGAACGCGCACCCGATTCCCGCCCCAAGCACGGAGGGGGCCGTCACTTACCATGACGCTTGCAAGGCCCGCTACGCCCAGGGGCTGATCGAGGAGCCCCGCCGCCTGCTGCGGGGGGCGCCGGGGGTGGACTACCGGGAACTGCCCGAGGCGGACCAGTGTTGCGGCGGCGGGGGGACCTACCAATTCATGCAGCCGACCGTGTCGCGGGCCGTGGGGGAGCGCAAAACGGCGCACATCCTCGCGACGGGAGCGGCCGTGGTCCTGACCTCCAGCGTGTCCTGCCTGCTTCAATTGCGGGCGGGCCTGCGCCGCGCCGGGGGGGCCGTCCGCGCCCTGCACGTGGCGGAGTTTTTCGCCCGGGCCCTTGACAAACAATCCAAGTTGAAATAATATTTCAATTATGAAAACCGAGCTCGTCTTCTTTCCCCGCTGGGCGGCGGGGCGCGGCGGCTTCGCGGAAAAAATCCGCGAGGTCTTTCACGCGCACGTCCGTAAAAAGGGGCTCGTCCAGACGCACCAGCGGGACGACATCCTCGACCATCTCCTCGCCGCCGACCGCCACCTGACCCAGGAAGAAATCTACGCCGCCCTCAAAGCGAAGGGGATCGGCAAGGTCACGGTGTTCCGCACCTTGAAACTGTTGGAAGAGGCCGAGTTGGTCGACCGCGTTTACGACACAGACGGCCGGCCGCGGTACGAAATCAAGATGGAGCGGCCCCACCACGACCACTTGGTGTGCGTGGATTGCGGCGTCATCCAAGAGGTCCAGTGGCCCGAAATCGAAAAGGTGCAGGAACGGGAATGCCGCCGTTTGGGTTTTGTGCCCCTGCGCCACCGCCACGAGGTGTTCGGCCGATGCGCTCCCTGCGCGGGGAAAGCGTAAATTTTTTTTGTCGACGCATTGAAATTTTATTTCAATTATGGGGGAATGACCGTATGAAACTGTTCAAAATGGGATTGGCCGCCCTGTGCCTCGGCGCGGCGTTGTCGACGGTGCGCGCGGAGGAGGCCGATCGGCTGTCCGTTTTGGAATCAAAGTACGACGCGCTGGTGCGCGAGTTTGAAACTTTAAAAAACGGAAAAGAGGGCGCGGTGCACAAGCCCGTTTTCGGCCTGGCCCCCGCGGCCTCCAAGGTCTACCACCTCAAAGAGGGCGTGACCCTGGGCGGTTACGGCGAGATGGTGTATCAGAATTTCGAAGCCCGTAAAGACAACGGGACGGCTTCCGGTAAAACCGACCAGTTGGACTTCCTGCGCTACGTCCTCTATGTGGGCTACCGATTCTCCGACAAGTTCCTGATCAATTCCGAAGTCGAGATCGAGCACGCCGCCGAGGACAAGCGCGGCGAGGTCTCCGTCGAGATGGTCAACGTGGACTACCTCCACAGCCCCGCCTTGAATTTTCGCGCCGGTCTGTTGCTCCTCCCCGTGGGCTTTTTGAACGAACTGCACGAGCCGCCGATCTACCACGGCACTCTGCGGCCGAACGTGGAACGAAACATCATCCCCACCACCTGGCGGGAAAACGGGTTTGGGGTGTTCGGCCAGGCGGGCCCCCTGTCTTACCGGGCCTACTTGGTGAACGGCCTGCAGGCGCTCAAAGACACCGCCCTCGGCGGAACGACCGACAAGGTCAAGGGATTCTCGGCGTCCAGCGGTTTCCGCGACGGACGACAGAAAGGCTCGAGCGCCTTGGCCGAGGATATGGCCCTGGTGGGTCGCCTGGATTACACGGGCGTGCCCGGCCTGTTGGTGGGCGGTTCCTGTTACACGGGTCCGTCCGGTCAGAACGCCGTGGTGGGCGGTGAAAAGCTTGACGCCCGAACCACGCTGTGGGAAACCCACGGGGAATGGAATCGCTCCGGCTGGGAACTGCGGGCCCTCTACAGCCGCGCGACCCTCGACGACGCCGACCGGGTGAACGCGGCCCAGGGCCTCGCGGGCAACAATTCGATCGGCGAAGCGCTGTGGGGCGCCTACGGCCAGGTGGCCTTCAACGTGTTGTCCCGCACGGAGGCGAGGGCGAGCCTGTCGCCCTTCGTGCGCTACGAGCGTTACAACACCCAGGCGCGGGTCCCGTCGGGATTTTCGGCCAACCCGGCCAACGACCGCACGGAGCTCGTCTACGGCCTGACGTACAAGCCGATCTCGACGGTGGTCCTGAAGGGCGAGTTTATAGACAACAAAAACCGCGCCGGCACCGGGGTGGACCAGTGGAACGCCGCGATGGGATACTTGTTCTGAAATCCAAGACCTGGGCCGCGCTTCCCTTCCTGGCCGCGCCGGCGGGTGTGGTCGTGGCCGCCGATTATTTGACGGCCGAGGAAGCCGGCCGCGTCCTCTTCCCCGACGCCCGGGGGTTCGAGCCCCGGGCGATGGACGAGGCCGCGCTCGCGGCGGCGCCGCGCCGCGCGGGCGCGCCCGCCTGGCCGGCCCCGCCCGCGGTGTGGACGGTCCAGGGCGGCCGGGGCGCGCTGGGCCATGTGGTGGTGGACCGCGTGATCGGCAAACACGAGTTCCTCACCTACGCCGTCGGCGTTTCAACCGACGGGGTGGTTCAAGGGGTGGAAATTTTGAGCTACAAAGAATCCTACGGGGGCGAAGTGCGCAACCCCCGCTGGCGGCGCCAGTTCGCCGGACGCCGCCGCGATCCCCTTCCGCGCTTCACGGTGGACATCAAGAACATCACCGGGGCCACCCTCTCCTGCCGCCACCTCACCGAGGGCGTGCGGCGGGTTTTGGCGTTAACGGAGAGTTTCCGTGATTGAACAAACGCGCGCGCGTCCCCTGCTGGGCACCTTCGTCGTGATTTCGGCCGCGGGGCCCCGCCGCGCGGTGGAGGCGGGACTGCGGCGGGCCTTCGACGCCGTCGAGCGCCTCGAGCGGCGGATGAGCTATTTCGAACCGGCCAGCGACGTGGCGCGGTTGAACCGCGCGGCGCACCGGATCCCCGTGCGGGTCCACCCCCAAACCCACCGCCTTTTGCGCGCGGCGGCGCGGCTGACGCGCGCGTCGGGGGGCGTGTTCGATATCGCCACCGGCGGTGCTCTGTGGCGCGCGGGGTTTCGGCCCCCCGCGCCCGGCGCGCCCCGCCCCGATCCCCGGGCCTCCGGCCGGGACGTGCGGTTGTTGTCCGGAGGCCGCGTCCGTTTTCGGCGTCCGCTGTGGATCGATCTGGGCGGTATCGCCAAGGGCCAGGCGGTGGACCGGGCCCTGGCCGTTTTGCGCGACGCGGGGGTCCGCCGCGCCCGGGTGAACGCCGGGGGCGACACGGCCTCTTTTGGCGAAACCGCCCCCCTGTGGCGGCGCGACGACCGTCGCCGGGGGGCGGTCCGCCCGTTCGGCGCGACGGCGTCCGGCGCGGTGGCGACCTCGGCGCCGCTCCTCCACGCCCGGGCCCGCCGCGCCCCCTACGTTCGCCGCGGTCGTTGCGTGCCCGGGGGACGGGGCGTGACGGTGGCGGCGCCCCGGGCCCTGTGGGCCGACGCCCTGACCAAAGTGGCCCTCCTGGCGCCCTCCCGGGCGCGGCGGGTGTTGGCGATTTTTAACGCCCGGGTGATCCCGTGAAACACGGCCGCGGTTCCCACGCCGCCAAACTCCCGGTCGTCCACCGGGCGCTGGTGCACGCCGTCTTTGCGCTGTCTTGGGTTTCGGGGGCGGTCGTGTTGGGGGCGCGTTATTGGGGGCGGAGCGAAGGCGCCTTTGGGTTGGAGCGCCATTGGATCGAATCCCCCGCGCGGTCCCTCCACGGACTGTCCGCCGGTCTTTGTTTGCTGGCCGTCGGATCCCTGTTGACGCGCCACGTGCCCGCGGGCTGGGCCACGGGCCAACGGCGCCCCTCGGCCATTTTACTCCTGGCCCCCGTGGCCGGGTTGGCGCTTTCGGGCTGGGGCTTGTATTACGCCGGTCACGAAGGTCTGCGCCGCGTGCTCGAAATCGCCCACGCGGCCCTGGGTTTTCTTCTGCCCCTGCCGCTTCTCGTCCACGCCCGCCGGGCGGCGGTTGCCGGGCGGCCGGGCGTGTAGTAAAATGCGATCCGGCGATTCCGGCGTTCGGGAACTTTCCCGTGTCCCCCGTGTTGCAATACAAAGACGCCTCATCGAAAGGAGTTTGACCCATGGAAGTTCAACTGTCCGACAGCGGTTTTGAAAAAGACGTCCTGAAATCGTCGAAACCCGTTTTGGTGGATTTTTGGGCCCCCTGGTGCGGCCCTTGCCGCATGCTGGGCCCCATCGTCGAAGAGGTTGCGAAAGAATACGCCGGCAAGGTCGTCGTGGGCAAGATGAACACCGACGAAAACCCCGACACCGCCTCGCGCTACAACATCTCCGCCATCCCGACCATGTTGCTCTTCAAGGGCGGCCAGGTGGTCGAGCAGATGGTGGGCGTCCACTCCAAAAAAGACATCAAAGAAAAACTCGACGCGCTGTTGAAATAGGCGCCGGTGCCCTTCCCGCTTCGATCGGTCCGACGGGGGCCCGCTTTGTGGGCGGCGGCCCTGCTGTTGGCCGCCTGCCGTCCGTCGGCGGCCGACCGCGCTCCCGCGGCCGCCCCAACGGAAGCGACGCCAACCGCCCCCGGCGCGGCCCCGGCCTTCGCTCTTAAGTCCCTGACGGGCGAAACCGTCTCCCTGGCCTCCCTCAAAGGGAACGTCGTGTTCATCGACTTCTGGGCCACCTGGTGCCCGCCCTGCCGCATTTCCATGCCCTCGGTGGAGCGCCTGCACGCGGACTACAAAGGCAAACCGGTGCGGGTGATCGGCGTGAGTGTCGACGAAGACATCGACGCCCTGCGCGCCTTCCTGAAGAAAAAAAAGACCGCCCACCCCGTTTTGATGGATCCCGACTCCGCCACGGCCTCGGCCTACGGGGCCGAGGGCATTCCCCACTTCGTGGTGGTCGACCGGGAGGGCCGCTTGGTCGACCAATGGTCCGGGTTCGCCCCGGGTTTCAGCGACGACTGGCGCAAAACCATCGACCGCCTGCTGAAAAGCTAAACCGCCATGACCGCCGAACGCGGTCCTCTTATTTTGGTCGACGCCCACGGTTATCTTCACCGGGCGTACCACGCCCTGCCGCCCCTCAACAACTCCCGGGGCGAACCCGTCGGCGCCCTCTACGGTTTCGCCCGCATGCTTTTGAAAATCCTCAAGCAAGAAAAGCCCGCGCGGCTGGTGGTCTGTTTCGACTCCCCCGGCCCGACCTTCCGCCACAAGGCTTACCCCGAATACAAAGCCCACCGCAAACCCATCGAGGACGCTTTGAAGTTCCAACTGCCCCTGGCGCGGGATTTGGTGGAGGCCTGGGGATTGGCCCAGGCGGCGGTGCCCGGACACGAGGCCGACGACCTCATCGCGACGCTCGCCCACCGGGGCGCCCAAAAAAAATGGCCGGTCGTGATCGTCACGGCGGACAAGGACGCCCTGCAACTGGTGGGCGGTCCCGTGACGGTGTTTAACGAATCGCGGGGCGTGCGCTACGACCCGGCGGCGGTGGAGCAAAAGTACGGCCTGACGCCCGGCCAGCTCCTCGATTTCTTCGCGCTCACGGGCGACGCGTCGGACAACGTGCCCGGGGTGCCCGGGGTGGGGGAGAAAACCGCCACGGCGCTCCTTCAAAAATACAAGACCCTCGATGGGATCTACAAACACCTCGACGAGGTCAAAGGCGCGCTCCGGGACAAATTGCGCGACCACGAAAGAGACGCCCGGATGAGCCGCGACCTGGTGACCTTGGACACCGACGCCCCGGTGGAATTGGATCTGGACGCGGCGCGGCCCCCGGCCGTCCCCCCGCCGTCCCTGACGGATTTCCTTCGACGGTGGGAGTTCAACAGCCTTTTGCCGGAATTGAACACCGCGCCCGTTCCCTCGACGCCCGAGGCTCCTCCCGCTCCCGTGGCCGCGCCCCGCCGCGTGCGGGTGGTGTTGACGAAGGATGAATTAAAGGCGTTGGTGGCCCGGGCGCGCAAGGCCGAGGAACTTTCGGTCGACGTGGAAACCACGGGCACGGACACCGTCGACAGCCGCCTCGTGGGCATCGCCCTGGCCATGGCCCCCGGCGAAGGCTGGTATGTTCCCATCGGCCACCGGGCGCTGGGGGATCCCGTCCAACTTCCCTTTGAAGAGGTCCGCGCCGCGCTCAAGGACCTTTTCATCGACCCGGCGCTGCCGAAGGTGGGGCAGAACCTTAAATTCGACAGCCAGATCTTGGCGGCGGCGGGCCTGCCCCTCTCGCCTTTGGCCTTCGACACCCTGGTGGGCTCCTATTGCCTCCACCCGTCCCGGCCGAACCACGGTCTCAAGGCGCTGGCCCTCGATTTGCTCGGGGAGGCCATGACGCCCATCGGGCAACTGATCGGGACCGGGGCGAATCAGATCGGCATGGACCAGGTGAAAGTGGAGGACGCCGCCCCCTACGCCGCCGCCGACGCCGAGGTCACGCTCCGGCTCGCGGCGCGCATGAAGACCGACTTGAAGGAAAAGGGCCTCGAAAATCTTTTCCACGAGGTGGAAATGCCCCTGGTGCCCGTCCTGGCCGGCATGGAGACGGCGGGCATCGGCCTCGACGTGCCCTACCTGGAGGGGTTGGCCAAGGAGTTCGGCCACGCCCTCCTCGCCGTCGAAAAAGAGATCCACGCCTTGGCGGGCGGTCCCTTGAACGTCAACTCGCCCAAGCAACTGGCCCAGGTGTTGTTTGAAAAATTGAAACTGCCGGTGGTGCGGAAAACCAAAACCGGATTTTCGACCGACGAAGAGACCCTGCAAAAACTCGCGCCCCAACACCCGCTGCCCGAGCGGATCCTCGTCCACCGGGAACTGGCGAAGCTCAAGAGCACCTACATCGACGGCCTGTTGGAAACCGTCAAGCCCTCGGGGAGGGTGCACACCCGCTTCAACCAGGCGGGGACGGCCACCGGGCGGCTGTCCTCCTCCGACCCCAATCTGCAAAACATTCCCATCCGCACCGAGCACGGGCGAAAGATTCGGCGCGCCTTCGTCCCCGCGAGCGGGTGCGTTTTCCTTTCGGCGGACTACTCCCAGATCGATCTGCGGGTTTTGGCCCACGTGTCCGGCGACCCGGCCCTCACGGCGGCTTTCCGCCGGGGGGAGGACATCCACGCCGCCACGGCGCGCGACATTTTCGGCCTCGCCGCGGGCGCTCCCGTGACGGAGGACCAGCGGCGGGTGGCCAAATCCGTCAATTTCGGCATCGTTTACGGGCAAACGGGGTTCGGGCTGGCGCAGCAGCTGGGCCTGCCCATCGGCCAGGCCCAGGCCTACATCAACGCCTATCTGGACAAGTACCACGGCGTGAAAAAATGGATCGCCGCCATCGTCGAGGAAGCCCGGGCGAAGGGGTATGTGACGACCCTGCTCAACCGGCGGCGCTATCTGCCGGAGATCAAGGCGGCCAACGCCGCGGTGCGCGCCTTCGCGGAACGCACGGCCATGAACACGCCCATCCAAGGAACCTCGGCCGACATCATCAAGGTCGCCATGCGCGATGTCGCCCGCCTCATCGAAAAAAAAGGCTGGGCCGCGCGCATGCTGCTGCAGGTGCACGACGACCTGTTGTTCGAGGTGCCCCGCGATGAGCTGGCGACGGTCGCGGAGCCCCTGCGCAAAGCCATGGAGTCGGCGCTGGCCCTGGACGTCCCCGTGGTGGTGGATTTGAAAACCGGCCCCAATTGGGCCGACATGACGAAGCGCCGTGCCTGAATTGCCCGAGGTGGAGACGGTCCGCCGGGACTTGGCCGCCCTGTTGCCCGGCCGGACCGTCACGCGGGTGGAGGTGCCGGACCCCCGCGCTGTCCAAGGGTTCGGGCCCGACGGTCGGGCGCGCCGGCGGGAAACGCCCGCGGCCTTCGCGGCGGCCCTGTTCGGCCGCACCGCCCGGGAAGTCCTGCGGCGGGGCAAATATTTGGGCGTGCGCTGGGACGATGGGTCCGCCCTCTTGGTCCACCTGCGCATGACGGGTCAATTGATCTTCGGACCGCCCCGCCCCAACGCCCGGGCGCTGATTTTCTTTTCCGATGGAAGCTGCCTCAACTTTTGCGACACGCGGCGGTTCGGCGAGCTTTGGCGGGCGGCCAATTGGTCGGCCGACCCGTCCGTGCGGGCGCTGGGCCCCGAGCCCCTGGGGGACGGCTGGGACGTGGCGGCCTGGGGCCGGTCCTTGCGGCGGTGCGGCGCCCGGGTCCAGTCCGCTCTCTTGGACCAGCGGCGGCTGGCCGGTCTCGGCAACATCTACGTCACCGAGGCGTTGTTCCTGTCGGGGGTCCGGCCGACCCGGCGGGCCCGGACGTTGCGGTCGGCGGACATCCCGGTCCTGGCCGCCAACATCCAAAAAGTGTTGAATCAAGGGATCGCCCACCGGGGGGTTTCCTTCCGGGATTACCGCGACGCCCGGGGCGAACGGGGCCGGGCCCGGGAGAAACTGGAAGTCTACGGAAAAGCGGGCCGCCCCTGCCCGCGCTGCGAAACGCCCCTGCGCGGCGTGAAAGTCAACGGCCGAGGAACCGTTTACTGCCCCCAATGCCAAAAGTGAAAGCCCCTTTGCGAAGCGGTCCGCCCGTCGTCGTCGGTTTGACGGGGGGCCTCGGCGCCGGGAAATCCACGGCGCTGGATCTCCTCGCGGCCCGGGGCGCGGCCGTGTTGAGCGCCGACGCGGTCGTGCGGACCGCGTTGGAAAGGAACCCCGGGGTGCGTCGGCGGGTCGCGCGCTTGTTCGGGCCCGCTGTGCTTGGACCCTCGGGCCGTCCGGACCGGGCGCAGGTCGCGGCGGTGGTGTTTCGGGACGCGCGCGCCCGGTCCGCCCTGGAGCGGATTTTGCACCCCGTCGTCCGCCGGGTTTTTCGGAAACGCCGCCGCGCCCACCGGGGGGGCTGGCTGGTGTTCGAAGTGCCGCTGCTGTTTGAGGCGGGCTTCGACCGAGGGGTGGACAAGACCCTCGTCGTCTGGGCCCCGGCGCGGGTCGTGCGGGAGCGTTTGGCGCGGTCCCGGGGCTGGGGGGCGGCGGAGGTCCGGCGCCGTTTGTCCGCGCAGATGCCCCCGGCCGAAAAGCGTCGCCGGGCGGATCTCGTTCTGGTCAACGACGGAACCCGGGCGGCTTTGCGCGCCGCCGTGAATGATTTGATCGCCCGGGAAATGCGCTAGAATAACGAAACCAATTTTTCCTTTAAGGAGAGACCCATGACCACCCACAGCGTCACGTTGATTCCCGGCGACGGCACCGGGCCCGAAATTTCCGCCACCGTCCAGCGCGTGCTGGAAGCCACGGGCGTCAAAATTGCCTGGGACGTCGTTGAGGCGGGCGCCGACATCGCCGAAAAAACCGGCACGCCCTTGCCGGAGAACGTGCTGGTCTCCATCCGAAAAAACAAAGTCGCCTTGAAGGGGCCCTTGACCACCCCCATCGGGACGGGGTTCCGCTCCGTCAACGTCGCCCTGCGCAAGGAGCTGGATCTCTACGCCTGTTTGCGGCCCTGCAAGTCCTACAAGGGCGTGCGCTCCCGTTACGAAAACATCGACCTGGTGGTCGTGCGCGAGAACACCGAAGACCTCTACGCCGGGGTGGAATACGAGGCGGGGTCCATGGAGGCCAAGGAAATCATCGGCTGGGCCAAGGGCAAGATTTTTCCGGACGCGGCGATTTCCATCAAGCCCATTTCCCGCACGGGCACCGAGCGGATCGTCAAATTCGCCTTCGATTACGCCGTGGCCCACAAGCGGCGGAAAGTCACGGCGGTGACCAAGGCCAACATCATGAAATACACCGACGGCCTCTTTTTTAAAGTGGCCCAGGAAGTCGCCAGGCAATACCCGGGCATCGAATACGAGGAGCGGTTGATCGACAACATGTGCATGCAGTTGGTCCAAAAGCCCGAACTCTACGACGTGATCTGCCTGCCCAACTTGTACGGCGACATTTTGTCGGACCTGTGCGCGGGGCTCATCGGCGGGCTCGGCATCGCCCCCGGCGCCAACCACGGCAAGGAGATCGCCCTCTTCGAGGCCGTGCACGGCTCCGCGCCAAAGTACAAGGGCATGAACAAGGTGAACCCCACGGCGGTCTTGTTGTCCGGGGTGCTCATGCTCGAGCACCTGGGGGAAAAAGCCGCCGCGCAAAAACTCGAAGCCGCCATCGCCGCCGTCATCGCCGAGGGGAAAAGCGTGACCTACGACCTCAAGCCCGCGCCCACGGACCCGACGGCCGTCGGCACCAAGGAAATGGGCGACGCCATCATTCGAAAATTGCGAGGGTAAGCCTTTTGGAACCCGGGGGGAAAGGGTCGGGGAAAGCGCGAACCGGGATTCGCAACGGCGTTGTCTTTTGCGAAACGGCGGAAAACGATCCCGTCCGGCTGCGGGCGCTTTTCAAGGACCTGGATCCCGACACGCGGTGGGTCGTCCTGCGTCTGCACGACGCGACCTACCTTCGGGAAGGGCGCCGCGCGGATTTCCCGCCCGGGGTCAACGCCGTCTCGGTGGCCTGGGAGGAAGCCCCCCGCCCGCGCGCGGCGATTGTGGATGTTCACGGGCGGTCGTTGACGGGGCCGGATCCCGCGCCGGCGCCTCCTCTCCCCCCGAAGGAGGACGTGGAATCCTTCGCCCAGCGTCTCCAACCGTTGAGTTTTAAATTC
>Ga0268298_10000155_pt1 | contig 84643 bp, 77 predicted proteins | sample WWTPWeurt_MetaG_FD_194462 | JGI IMG/M metagenome (GOLD analysis project Ga0268298, IMG submission 194462) | Activated sludge microbial communities from WWTP in Nijmegen, Gelderland, Netherland - WWTP Weurt | ecosystem: Engineered > WWTP > Aerobic digester > Activated sludge | place...
TGAACTCCTGCGGCGGCGCCTGCCGGTTCGGATGACCCGTCGGATAGATCGCGCGCAGGAAGCTGTCGTCGGCGCGGAAGTCGGTGTCCTCGAGTTGCTGGCGGATCGAGCCGGTGAGCTGCTTCTTCAGCTTCGCGAACTCGTCCGGCGCGAACGCGGGCAGTCGCAACTGCTCGGCCAGCAGCGACACGAGCAGCGGCAGGTCCTGGCGCAGGCATTTGCCGCTCATCTGCAGCGAGCTGGCGCCGACCGCGAAGCCAAGTGTGGCGCCGGCGTCGCCGAGCTTCTGGGCGATGGCGAATTTGTCCTGCTTCGTCGTGCCCTTGTCGAGCATCGCTCCTGCCAGCGTCGCCAGCGCCACGTTCTGCGCGGAGCTGCGGTCGTCGCCGGCGGGCAGCGTGCCGACCAGCGTGACGACGTCCTGCGCGCCCGTTGCGAGCACGACGACGTCGATGCCGTCGATGGTCCTGCGTACGGCGTCCTGCGCGACCGCTGCGTGCGCCTGGGCGCCCGCAAACATGCCGAGAGCGCCGAGCAGCAAGGCGTGCAGTGTGGAGAAGCGACGATTCTGCATGGTGTTCTGTCCGTCCACTGTGCGTCTCATCGGGTGGCGGCGGTCGCCGCGCCGGCCTCGGCCGGAACCGGCACGAACCAGCCGGTCGTGCTCCGCTTCGCGTCGAGGTACGCGTTCGCCACCTGCTTGACGTCGGCGGCGGTCACCTTCGCCGTGGTGTCGTCGACGGTGTAGTAGAGGGCCCAGTCGCCGGCGGCGATCGCCTCGTTCAGGTTCGCGGCGATCGCGAAAGCGCCGTCGCGCCCGTAGGCGGTGGCGGCGCGATATTTCGCCTGGGCGGTGGCGACCTCGGCGTCGGTGACGCCTTCCTTCTTCACGCGCTCGATCTCCTCGAGCAGCACCTGCTCGACCTGATCGTGCGTGACGCCCGGCGCCACGAAGGCGTAGACCTGCAGCAACGACGGGTCGTAGAAGAAGCCGGCGTCGGCCGATACGCCGAGGGTGAGATTCCGGTCGGTGAGCGCGCGATAGAAACGGCTGGTCTTGCCGCTGCTCAGGATCAGCCCGAGGACGTTCAGTGCCGCGTAGTGCGGGTTGCGGGCCTCGGGGGTCTTGTAGGCGATGCCGACCACGCCGATTTCACCGGCGCGCTGCAACGTCACGCGTCGCGGGCCGGTCTGCTCGGGCTCGGTGGTGTACATGGCAGGGATCGGGTTCGGCGCCTTCGAAAAGACTCCGTAATACTGCTTGACGAAGCCGAGCGCCGTGGCCGCATCGAAGTCGCCAATGACCGAAACCGTCGAGTTGTCCGGCCAGTAGAACGTGTCGTAGAACGCCTTGAGCTTGCCGATCGGCACGTTTTCGATGTCGCTGCGCCAGCCGATCGTCGAGTGATGGTACGGGTGGGCCTGGTAGGCGGTTGCCCAGATCTCCTTGTCGAGCGACTCGTGCGGGTCGTTCTCGCCGATCTCGAATTCGTTGCGTACGACGGTCATTTCGGGCCGCCGGTCTTCCTCACGCAGCAGCAGGTTGCGCATGCGGTCTGCCTCGATCGCGATGTAGCCTTCGAGGTGCTCGCGCGGCAGCACGGCGTAGTAGTTCGTGCGATCAAGCCAGGTCGTCGCGTTGTAGCTGCCGCCGACGGTCTCGACATAGCGGCTGACGCCGTTGTCCCTGGCGTCGTTGTAGTTCGCGCTGCCCTTGAACATCAGGTGCTCGAGCAGGTGCGTGGCGCCCGTGGTGCCCGTCACCTCGTTCCGCGAACCGACCCGGTAGGTGACCATGAACGTGACGACTGGCGCCGAACGTTCGGGCATGAGCAGCACGGTGAGCCCGTTCGACTCCAGCGTGTACTCGGAGATGTCACCCACGGTGCGGACGTACTTGAAGCCGGGTACGACGACGGGCTTTGCGGTGGCAGCACTCGCTCCCGCGAAGTCAAACGTGGCAACGAGGGCAGTGATTGCGAGTGTGCGTAGTTTCATGTGTGGTTCGATGCCAGGCGTAGCGGAGGACGCGCCCCGGGGGCGTCGCGCCGTGTCCCGCGGGCAGCTAACCTCTGGATGCGTGAGCGTGCTCGCCCGCGCGCGTCCAGGGGTGGCGACGCCGCCAGCGGCCAGCCCATGCCAGCAGCGTGGCAAAGAACGGCGCCAGGTCGTCCAGCGCAAAATACGCAAACGAACGGCATTTCGCCACCGACGCAAGCCACTGCAGGGTCGTCGTCTGGCCAGCCCGTCGCAGCGCACGGAACGCCCGGAAGTCGTCGCCCAGGTGGACCCAGCGCGCCGGCAAGGGGGGAGCGACCGGTGGCAGCGGCCTGCCGAGCGCGTCGTGGTACGCGATCAACGCCGCGTCGAGTCCCGATCGGGTCATCAATTCCTGGCACGCACTGGTCCGGGCATTGACTTCGATGAGCACGAAACGCCCGTCGCGTTCGTCACGCCGGAACTCGACGGTGGCCGGCCCGCGATGCCCGGTGAGCGCGAGCAGTCGCAGGCCAAGGTCCGCGACCTCAGGCTGCTCGCAGATTTCCTGACAGCAGCCGTTGCCGGCGTTCAGCGGCCACTGACGGAGTTTCCGCTTGGTCCGCGACCCGATGCAACGTCCGCTACGGTCGATGTAGGCGAACACAGAGCAGACCCCGGAGTCGGGCCCGGGGATGATCTCCTGCGCGATCACGACGAGACCGTGCGCGACGGATTCCCTCAGTATCCGGCGCAGATCGGTCGCGGTTGCCGCGCGCTCGAGCTTGCCGTGCCTGAAACGCAGCCAGCGATAGCCGAGCGCCGGCTTGACATAACATGGCGTCGGCACTGCACGGACGGCGGGCTCGATGTCGCTCGAACTGGCCACGACACAGAAGGGGGCGTGCGGGACGCCGTGCGCGCGGGCGGTCTCGTAGAGCCTGGCCTTGTCGATGATTGCTTCGATGACCTCGAAGGCGGGTGTCACGAAGTGATAGTGCTGTCGCAGCAGCTCCTGGAAGCGCGCGACGAGCATGGCGAAGCGGTCGCTCGTCGCGATCAGGAAGGGCTTTTCGCCGTTGCCCGCGAGGCCGACGATTTGCCGGGCGATGTCGGCATCGTCGACGTCATCGAGCACCACGTACGAATGAACATGGCAGCTGCTGCGAACGGGACGATTGTCGGTGGTCTCGGCAACGGTCACGCGCAAGCCGGCGCGCCCGAGTGATCGCGCCACACTCAGGGCGTTCGTCGACGCACCCAGGACGATCGCATCCATACAGCCGTCGCTGCCCGCGACCTTGGAATTCTGCTACACGCAACGAACCCCCGTCGAGCATCTCCCTGGCTCGACCTGTCGTGCCCGAACATCCAGTCAGATTCACCTGACAGGCGAGGTTCGGGTCGCCTGAGGTTAGGCGAGAAGCGGCCGGGATTCCAGCGGCTGCCTGGACCGGCCGACTCGTCGCTGGACATCAGGGGATGGCGCTCCCAGAGGGATTCGAACCCTCGTACCAGCCTTGAGAGGGCTGTGTCCTGGGCCTCTAGACGATGGGAGCGTGTCTGGACCGGCTGGACTCACCGGATCCCGAGAGGGCGCGTATTATACTCGGCCGTTTACCACGGTCCAGCGGAAGCCAGTCTACTTGTTTTCCTTCTCGAAACTGTTCCGGTCGCGCCAGACAGGCAAGACCGTCGACGCGTCGCCGGCCGGACCGCCCGAGCCCGTCATCGTGGCGCGGTCCGATCACCCGATCTCGCGAGCGAACATCTCACCGGCGGCGCTGAAGGTGCTCTACCGGCTCAAGGACTCGGGGCACCAGGCGTTCCTCGTGGGAGGCGCCGTCCGTGACCTGCTGCTCGACGTGCAGCCGAAGGACTTCGACGTGGCCACCGACGCGAGGCCGGAGGAAGTCCGCCGCATCTTCCGCAACTGTCGCCTGATCGGCCGACGCTTTCATCTCGCGCACGTACGATTCGGCCACGAGATCATCGAGGTTGCCACCTTCCGCGCGGCGCACACGGAAATCGACGAGGACCACGGCGTCGACGAGGCCGAGCACCGGGCGATCGACGAGCACGGCCGCATCCTGCGCGACAACCTCTACGGCAACATCGAGGAAGACGTCTGGCGCCGCGACTTCACCGCGAACGCGCTGTACTACAACATCGGGGACTACTCGATCCGGGACTACGTGGGCGGCGTCGGGGATGCGCGCAACCGCGTGCTGCGGCTGATCGGCGATCCGGCGACGCGCTACCGCGAAGACCCGGTGCGCATGCTGCGCGCGGCGCGGTTCGCGGCCAAGCTCGGCTTCACGCTGCACCCCGGCACCGAGGCGCCGATCGCCGGGCTTGCCTACATGCTCGACCGCATGCCGTCCGCGCGGCTGTTCGACGAGACGATGAAGCTGATGCTGTCGGGCCACGCGGAAGCCTCGTTCGAATGGCTCGCGCGGCTCGATCTGCTGCGGCACCTGTTGCCGGACGTCTCCGAAGCGCTCGAAGCGGCGCCGGAATCGAGCGGCGCGCGGCTGCTGCAACTCGGCCTCGAGGGCACCGACGACCGCGTACGCAACGACAAGTCCGTCACGCCGACGTTCCTGTTCGCCGTCCTGCTGTGGCCGGCGATCCTGCGCGAGGTCGAGGCGCCGGACGGGCCGCTGCCCGAGGATCCGCAGCGGTTGCTCGAGGCCTGCGACAAGGTGTGCGGCCGCCAGTTCCGGCGTATCGCCCTGCCCAAGCGCTTTTCGCTGCCGATGCGCGAGCTCGTGATGCTGCAGACGCGGTTCGAGCGACGCACGGGCCGGCGGGCCCTGCGCCTGCTGGAGCACCCGCGTTTCCGGGCCGCTTACGACTTCCTGATGCTGCGGGCCGCCTCCGGTGAAGTGCCGCAGGAGCTCGCGGACTGGTGGACCGACATCCAGGAACGCTCGCCCGGCGACCGCGTCGCGCTGGTGGAGGACGAACGGCGCGAGGGCGGATCCGCGGGTGCCGGCGACGCGCCGATGCCACGTCGGCGCCGCAGGCCGCGACGACGACGACGTTCGCCCGGACCGGCTTCCGCGCAGTGACTCCGGCTGTCGGTCGGCCTGGCTGGATTCCCGCCTACGTCGCGCTCGGCAGCAACCTCGACGATCCGGTCCGGCAGGTGCGACGCGCCTTCGATGCGCTCGCGGCCTTGCCGCAGACCCGGCTCGTCGTACGCTCCGCGCTCTATCGCAGCCGTCCGCTGGGGCCCGTCGCACAGCCGGACTTCGTCAATGCCGCCGCCGGTCTCCTGACGCAGCTCGACGCGGTGACGCTGTTGCGCGAACTGAAGGCGCTCGAGACGCAGCTCGGTCGCGCGGCGCCCGTCGTGCGCTGGGGTCCGCGGCTGATCGACCTCGACCTGCTGGTGCATGGCGCGACGCGGCTGCAGGAGGCAGGCATCACGGTGCCGCATCCCGGCATGGCCGAGCGCGCGTTCGTGCTGGCGCCGCTCGCCGACGTGAGCGCATCGCTCGAGGTTCCGGGCATTGGTAGAGTGGATGGATTACTGCGGTGCATCGATGCACGCGGACTGGAGCGGCTGGACGGATGATGCGGACGATGATGGCAACGAACTCCGCCCCGACCGAGGCCGCCGAGGAGATCCGCGTACAGGCACCGCATCGCTACGTGGTCGTCGAGGGTCCAATCGGCGTCGGCAAGACCAGCCTCGTGCGCCGCCTGGGCCAGAGCTTCGGCTGCGAGCTGGTACTCGAGCAGGACGCGGACAACCCGTTTCTCGAGCGCTTCTACCGCGATCCACGCAGCGTTGCGTTCCAGACGCAGTTGCACTTCCTGTTTCAGCGCGCGCGGCAGCTCCAGGACCTGCGCCAGGCCGACCTGTTCGAAGCCGTCCGCGTCGCCGACTACATGCTCGAAAAGGACCGTCTGTTCGCGCGGCTCACGCTCGACGACCAGGAGTTCGCGCTGTACGAGCAGGTCTATGCGCGGCTCACGATCGAGGCGCCGGCGCCCGACCTCGTCGTCTACCTGCAGGCTCCCGTCGACGTGCTGCTCGAGCGCATCGCGCGCCGGGGCATCGCCTACGAGCAGCAGATCGAGCGCCGCTATCTCGAGCGGCTCAACGAGGCCTACGCGCGGTTCTTCCTCGAGTACGACGCCGCGCCGCTGCTGATCGTCAACGCGGCCGACATCGACCCGATCGGCAACGAGGCGGACTACCAGGGACTGCTGGCGGAGGTCGTCCGGCCGCGCAAGGGCCGGCATTACTTCAACCCACTCAAGAACTTGCTGTAGCCCGCCGTTCATTCCGGCGTTGCCGTTTGGCGCCCGCTGCTGCATTCTTGCGGCCTCGCGCGAGGGGCCGACAGAACTGCCATGTACACACAGCTGCAACTGCGCGATTCCGCGCGTCCGCCGGTCACCGTTGCCACGCTCCAGCAGATGAAGGAGCAGGGCGAAAAGATCGCCGCCATCACCTGTTACGACGCGAGCTACGGAGCACTCGTCGATGCGGCGGGCCTCGACGTCGTGCTGGTCGGCGACTCGTTGGGCATGGTCATCCAGGGTCACGACACCACGGTGCCGGTCACGCTCGAGCACGTCATCTATCACTGTCGCGCGGTCTGCAAGGGCCTGTTCCGGCCGTTCCTGATGGCCGACATGCCGTTCATGACCTACACCTCGAAGGAGCAGGCGTTGCAGAACGCCGTGCGGCTGATGCAGGAAGGCGGCGCGAAGATGGTCAAGCTCGAGGGCGGTGCGGGGCAGGCGGACATCGTCGAGTTCCTCGCGGGCCACGACATCGCCGTGTGCGCGCACCTCGGCCTGCGCCCACAGTCGGTCCACAAGACCGGCGGGTTCCGCGTGCAGGGACGCAAGGAGGCGGCGGCGGGGCAGATGAGGCGCGATGCCAAGCTGCTGCAGGATGCCGGCGCGGACATCGTGCTGCTCGAGTGCATTCCGACGGCGCTCGGCCGGGAAATCACCGAGGAACTGCACGTGCCGGTGATCGGCATCGGCGCGGGCCCGCACACCGACGGCCAGATCCTCGTGCTCTACGACGTGCTCGACATCACGCCGGGGCGCAAGCCGCGCTTCGTGCAGAATTTCCAGCAGGGTCGCGACAGTCCGCTCGCGGCGCTGCAGGCCTACATGGAAGCCGTCAAGGCCGGCACCTACCCCGCGCCCGAGCATTGCTTCTGACCCATCGCCCGCCGTCGACCTTCTCCGGGGACGTTCGCCGATGCAGACAATCACGCGGATCGCGGAGCTCCGCACCACCGTCACGAACTGGCGTCTCGCGCGCGAGGGCATCGCGTTCGTGCCGACGATGGGCAATCTGCACATGGGGCACGCCAGCCTCATGGCGGCGGCGCACCTGCACGGCCGGCGCGTCATCTCGAGCATCTTCGTCAACCCGATGCAGTTCGGGCCGACCGAGGACTATGGCGCCTATCCGCGCACGCCCGACGACGACGCGAACCTGCTGCGCGAATACGGCGTCGATGCGCTCTTTCACCCCAGCGTCGAGGAGATGTACCCGGAGGGCAGCGTCGGCAGCACCGTCGTCGACGTGCCCGGGCTCACGGACGTCCTGTGCGGCGCCTTCCGGCCGGGGCATTTCCAGGGCGTGGCGACGGTCGTCGTGAAGCTGCTCTGCCTCGTGCAGCCGGACGTCGCCATCTTCGGCGAAAAGGACTTCCAGCAGCTCACGGTGATCCGCCGCGTCGTCGCCGACCTGAATCTGCCCGTGCAGATCGTCGGCGCCCCGACGGTGCGCGCGGACGACGGGCTGGCGCTGAGTTCGCGCAACCGCTACCTGACGCCGGAGGAACGGGCTGCGGCTCCGGCAATCTACCGCGCACTCGGCCACGCGCGCAGGCGGCTCGAGACGGGCGACACCGATTACCGCGCGATCGAGGCGGAAGGGTTCGCGGCGCTCACGGGTGCCGGGATCCGTCCCGATTATTTCGAGGTCCGCACGGCCGACCGCCTCGCAAGACCCGCCACCGCCGCCGTGGACCTCGTCGTGCTCGCGGCGGGGCGGCTCGGCAAGGCGCGGCTGATCGACAACCTGCAGTGCCGGGCGCCGCTGCGCGAGTGAGGGTCAGGCCAGCTTCGCGAGTGCCCACGCGACGTGCTCGCGCACGAGTTCGCTCGGGTCGGCGGCGCGTGAACGGAGGGCGGCGATCACCTCGGCCGTCGGCGTCGCATTGCCCAGCGCGACCGCGACGTTGCGCAGCCAGCGCTCGTAGCCGACCCGGCGGATCGCGCTGCCTTCGGTCCGGCGCAGGAACTCCGCTTCGGTCCACGCGAACAGATCGACGAGACGCGGCGCGTCGAGCCCGTGACGCGTGCGGAAATCGGGCTCCGCGCTCAGCCTGGCGTAGCGGTTCCACGGGCAGACGAGCTGGCAGTCATCGCAGCCGTAGATGCGGTTGCCGATGGCCGTGCGGAATTCCGGCGGGATCGGGCCGTCGTGCTCGATGGTGAGATAGGAGATGCAGCGGCGTGCATCGAGCCGCCAGGGCGCGACGATCGCCTGCGTCGGGCAGACGTCGATGCAGGCCGTGCAGCTGCCGCAGTGCGCCGTCACGGGCGCGTCGAGAGGCAGCGGCAAGTCCGTGTAGATCTCGCCGAGGAAGAACCAGGAACCGTCGTGCCGGTCGAGCAGGTTGGTGTGCTTGCCCACCCAGCCGAGACCGGCGTCCCGTGCGAGCGGCTTCTCCAGCACGGGCGCACTGTCGGTGAAGGCGCGATAGCCGGCGGCGCCCGCGGCGTCGGCCACGCGATCCGCGAGGCGCGCGAGCCGCGGCCGCAGCACGCGGTGGTAGTCGCGCCCCAGTGCGTAACGCGAGACGTAGCCGAGTTGCGCATCCGCCAGCACCCGCGCGGGATCGGCGCTCGCCGTGAGGTAATCCATGCGCGCGGAAATGACGCAGAGGGTGCCCGGTACCAGTTCTTCGGGCCGTGTGCGTCGCGTGCCGTGACGACGCATGTAGTCCATCGTCCCGTGGTGGCCCTCGGCGAGCCAGGCGTCGAGACGCTGCTCGTCGGCCCGCAGGTCGACGCCGGCGATGCCGACCCTCTGGAAGCCGAGTGCGTGGCCCCAGTCCTTGATCGAGCGTGCCAGCGCTTCGACGTCCATGGCTTGCAGATTCGAGTGCACGAGCGAGGTTCGACGTCCCCGGGGCCCAGTCCGCAACGCGGTCCGTCGGGACCGGGCAGTATACTGCCGGCATGCTTCCGCCTCCGGCCGGCATCTACACCGCCGCGCAAGTGCGCGAACTCGATCGTTGCGCCATCGAGCGCTTCGGTGTGCCCGGCTACGAACTGATGACGCGTGCCGGACACGCGGCGCTGAACGCGCTGCGGCGCGCCTGGCCCGAGGCGCGGTCGCTCAGTGTGTTCTGTGGCCCCGGCAACAACGGCGGCGACGGCTACGTGCTGGCGCGCATCGCCCGGGCGCAGGGTCTCGGCGTGCACCTCTTCGCGCTCGCGGAACCGGCGACGCTCAGGGGCGATGCCCGGCGCGCCTGCGACGACTTCGTCGCTGCGGGCGGGCGATGCGAGACGTGGCCGCCGCAGGCGGCGCAGTTCGCCGACGTCGTCGTCGACGCAATCTTCGGCACGGGCCTGACGCGCGAGGTGGACGGTCGTGCGGCCGAGGTCATCGCGGCGATCGACGTCGCGGGGCGCCCGGTGCTCGCCATCGACATTCCCTCCGGCCTGCACGCGGACGACGGTCGTACGCTCGGCCTGGCGGTGCACGCCGATCTCACGGCCACGTTCATTGGCCGCAAGGTCGGCTGTTACGTCGGCACGGGGCCCGATCACGCGGGCCGCGTCGAGTTCGACGGCCTCGGCGTGCCGCCGGCGATCTACGGCGAGGTGCCGGCCACGTGCTGGCTGCTCGATCCGTCCGTCGTTGCGGCCGCGTTGCCGCCACGGCAGCGCACCGCACACAAGGGACGCCACGGCCACGTGCTGATCGTGGGCGGCGCGGCCGGCATGGGCGGCGCCGTTCGCCTCGCGGGCGAGGCGGCGCTGCGCGTCGGGGCGGGGCTGGTCACGGCGGGCGTGCATCCGCAGAGCCTGCCGGCGCTGGCGGGCCGTCCCGAACTCATGACCGCCGCGACCGGCGCGTCCGCCGATCTCGACCACGTGCTCGCGCGCGCCGATGTCGTGGCGCTGGGCCCGGGGCTCGGTCAGTCGCCGTGGGCGATGGAAATCCTCGGTGCCGTCCTCGCCGCGGACAAGCCGCTGGTCGTGGATGCCGATGCGTTGAACCTGCTCGCGCTGAGTCCGTGTCGACGCGACCACTGGGTCCTGACGCCACACCCAGGCGAGGCCGCGCGGCTGCTCGGCACCACGACCGAGGCGATCCAGCGCGACCGTCTGCGCGCGGCCGCGGAACTGCAGGCGCGCTACGGCGGCACGGTCGTGCTCAAGGGCGCGGGCTCGATCGTGCGGACGACGACGCAGGGGGCCTGGATCTGCGATCGCGGCAATCCCGGTATGGCCACAGCCGGCATGGGCGACGTGCTGACCGGCACCATCGCCGGCATCGCTGCGCAATGTGGCGACCTGGAGCTCGCGGCCCGCGCCGGCGTGCTGGTGCACGCGGAGGCCGGCGATCGTGCCGCGGCCGTCGGGCAGCGCGGGCTGCTCGCGGGCGACGTCATCGATCGGCTGCGCGCCTGCGTCAATCCGTCGTGACTGCCGTCGTCATGGCTGCGCGGGCCGTCGGAGCGGCCTCGTGAACGTGCTGCATACCGCCCGTGGCGCCGAGGCGATGCGGGCCCTGGGGGCGCGGTTCGGCGCCGCGCTGCTGACGGCCTCGAGTGCCGATTCGCCTTCGCTGCTCGTGACCCTGTCCGGCGAGCTGGGGGCGGGCAAGACGACGTTCGTCGGTGGGTTGCTGCAGGCTCTGGGGCATGCCGGGCCGGTCCGCAGTCCCACCTACACGCTGATCGAGCCGTACCGGCTGGCCGGTCGGGACGTCCAGCATTGCGACCTGTACCGGTTGCGGCACCCCGCCGAGATCGAGGACCTGGGCCTGCGCGACCTGCGCGGACCGGGCTCGATCCTGCTGGTCGAGTGGCCCGCAAAGGCAGCGGGCGCACTGGGCCAGGCGGACGCGGAGGTGGTGTTGCGGTACGCCGGTGCCGACGCCCGCGAGGTCGAATGCGCCGGCCGCACCGCCGTCGGCCGCGTCATCACGGCCGCATGGTGAGGGCGAGTGTCACAAACCCGTCGTATCTTCATCATTTCGTTGAACTTAATGACGGGGTGGCATAGAGTCCGCGCCATGTGCCCGCGCGGACCCCGCCTGATCGCGTTTTGCCTGGCCTGGCTGGGTCTGCTGTCCGTCGCGACGCCGGTCTGGTCGGGCACGGCGCGCGTGAAGGACTTGCGGCTCTGGTCCGGGCCGGAAGGCACGCGGCTCGTGATCGAGACGAATGCCGCCGTGCAGTACGACGTGTTCACGCTCGACGGCCCGGACCGCATCGTCGTCGACCTCGCCGGCACCGACCTGAATCACCAGAGCCTGCCCGCCGGGCAGGGACCGGTGCAGCAGGTGCGCTCGGGGCCGCGGGCCGGCGGAGGTCTGCGTCTCGTGCTCGACCTCAAGTTGCCGCAGAAGCCGAGGAGTTTCGTCGTGGGGCCCGACGCGACGGCGGGCCACCGGCTGGTCGTCGAATTGCCGGGTGTGGCGCCCGTGATGGTAGCGGCCGCTTCGCCACCGGCTCCCGGGCCCGCCGCGGCGACGGGGGCCGGCGCTGCGGCGGCTCCAGGTGCCGCGACGCCGAAGGCGGCGCCGAGCGGCAACGAGATGCTCGCGATGGTCGCCGAGACGTCGAACGCCGTGGCGGTGCCCGCCGCGACGCCGAAAGTGACCGACGTTCCGCCCGCGCCGCCGGTGAAGTCCACGGCTTCCGGGCCGAAGGGCCGCGAGCTCGTCATCGCGATCGACGCGGGTCACGGCGGACAGGATCCCGGCGCGATCGGTCGCGGCGGCACGCGGGAAAAGAACGTCACGCTCGCCATCGCACGCAAGCTTGCAGCCGCCATCGACGCGGAGGAGGGCATGCGCGCCGTGCTGATCCGCGACGGCGACCACTTCATCACCCTCGGCGGGCGCACGCGCAAGGCGCGTCAGCTCGGCGCCGACATGTTCGTCTCGATCCACGCCGACTCGGTCCTCAAGCGCGAGGTCAGCGGTTCGTCGGTGTACGTGCTGTCGCTGCGCGGCGCGAGCGACGAGGCGGCGCGCTGGCTCGCCGAGTCGGAGAATGCGGCGGACCTGAAGGGTGGCGTGGCGCTGGCCCAGGACGACCTGCTCGCGTCGGTGCTGCTCGACGTGACGCAGAAAGAGGCGATCAGCGACAGCGTCGAGGCGGCGCAGAGCGTGCTGACGGCGCTCGGCGGCGTCGGCACGGTCCACGGGTCGCGACGTGTGCGTCACGCCGGGTTCGTCGTGCTGAAGTCACCGGACATTCCCTCCATGCTCGTCGAGACCGGTTTCATCTCGAATGCGGCCGACGAGCGTCGCCTGCGGGACGCGGATCACCAGCAGAAGATCGCCGACGCGATCCGCACGGGCGTGCGGGCGTACTGGCACGACAATCCGCCGCCCGGCACTCAACTCGCCGCGCTCACCCGCGAGAAATAGCCGACCGCGCCGATTCCTTCACGGGTTTTCCACGGTAGTGGAAAATAGGCGGATGTCACCTGTTCCGCGCATCCGGGTGCTGCCCGAGCAACTCGTGCACCAGATCGCCGCCGGCGAGGTGGTCGAGCGCCCGGCGTCCGTGATCAAGGAACTCGTCGAGAACAGCCTCGACGCCGGCGCGATGGCCATCGAGATCGAGGTGGAGAAGGGCGGCGCGGAACTGTGCCGCGTCCGCGACGACGGCTGCGGCGTGGCGGCGGACGAGCTGCTGCTCGCGCTCGCTCGTCATGCGACCAGCAAGATCGGCAGTGTCGACGACCTCGAGGCCGTCCGCACGCTGGGCTTCCGCGGCGAGGCCTTGCCGAGCATCGCCTCCGTCTCGCGCATGCGGATGATCTCGAGACCACGCGAGGCCGCGACGGCGCAGATGGTGCAGGCAGTCGATGGCGCGCTGACCGGCCCGACACCGCACCCGCACCCGACGGGCACGACGGTGGAGGTGCGCGACCTGTTCTTCAACGTGCCGGCGCGGCGCAAGTTCCTGCGCGCGGAGCGCACCGAGCTCGCGCAGGTCGAGCGACTCGTCGAACGGCTCGCGTTGAGCCGGTTCGACGTCGCGTTCCGCCTGGCGTCATCGCGCCGCGTGCTCGTGGATCATCCGCCGGCCCGCGACGAGCGTGCGCGCGACGCGCGCGTCGCGGCGATCCTCGGCGACGACTTCGTCGCCCACGCGATGAAGCTCGAGCACGAAGCGTCGGGCCTGCGGCTGCACGGCTGGTTCTGCCTGCCGACCTATGCGCGCAGCCAGGCGGACCAGCAGCACTTCTACCTGAACGGCCGGCCGCTGCGCGACAAGCTGGTCGCGAGTGCCGTGCGTCTCGCCTATCGCGACGTGCTGTTCCACGGCCGTCATCCGGCCTACGTGCTCTATCTGGAGATCGACCCGGCCCGCGTGGACGTCAATGCGCACCCGCAGAAGCTCGAGGTGCGGTTTCGCGAACCGGGTCTCGTGCACGACTTCCTGTTCCGCACCCTGGAGCGCGCACTCGCCGAGACACGGCCGACCCAGCCCGCAGTCGACTCGATTCCCGCGGCCCGCGCGTCGTGGAGCCTGTCGGCCGCTGGTGCGATGGCGGGCAGTCACGAGGCGATGGCGCTCGATCGTGCCCCGGGCGCCGTGGCCGCGACGGACCTCTATCGCGCCTTCGACGCCGTGCGCGAGGTTGCGGTGCCCGGGGAGGCGACGCCGGCCACACCCGACGCGCATCCACTCGGCTACGCGATCGCGCAACTGCACGGCGTGTACATCCTCGCGCAGGCGCAGGGCGGCCTCGTCCTCGTCGACATGCATGCGGCGCACGAACGGACGACCTACGAGCGCCTGAAGGCGTCGTTGCAGTCGGACCGTGTGGCGGCACAGCCGCTGCTGGTGCCGGTCGTCGTGCACGTCTCGACCGCCGACGCCGACGAAGCGGAATCCCATGCGGAGCTCTTTGCCAGTCTCGGGCTCGACGTGGACCGCGCCGGCCCGACCCAGCTCGTGGTGCGTTCGACCCCGGCACTGCTGCCCAACATCGACCCGGCCGTGCTGGTCAAGGACATGCTCGCCGACCTGCGCGAGCAGGGGCGAGCCGCCGCGTCGGCGGCCTTCGATCGCGCACTCGGGACGATGGCCTGTCACCAGGCGGTGCGCGCCAATCGCCGTCTCGCCGTGGCCGAGATGAACGCGCTGCTGCGGGAGATGGAGCGCACGGTCCGCAGCGACCAGTGCGTGCACGGCCGGCCGACGTGGTCGTTTGTCGGCATGGACGAACTCGACCGCCTGTTCCTGCGCGGCCGATGAAATCCGTCGATGGTCCGCGCCTCCCGGCTCCGGACGCCGTCTGCCTCATGGGGCCGACCTGCACGGGCAAGACCGCGCTCGCGCTGCGACTGGCGGAGCGCTTTCCGCTCGAAATCGTCAGCGTCGACTCCGCGCTGGTCTATCGCGGCATGGACATCGGCACGTCCAAGCCGTCGGCCGCCGAACGCGCCGCGGTTCCACATCACCTGATCGACGTCTGCGACCCGTCCGAGCCGTATTCGGCCGGGCGCTTCCGCCGCGACGCGCTCGAGTGCATCGCGCGCATTCGTGAACGCGGGCGCGTGCCGCTGCTCGTCGGCGGCACGATGCTCTATTTTCGTGCACTGACGCACGGCCTTGCCCCGCTGCCGGAGGCCGACGCCGCGGTACGGGCCGCGATCGACGCGCAGGCGCGCGCCTCGGGCTGGGGGACGCTGCACGCGGAACTCGCGCGGGCCGATCCGGAGGCGGCCGCGCGCATCCGGCCGCTCGATGCGCAGCGCATCCAGCGCGCCCTCGAGGTCTGGCGGCTCACGGGCCAGCGGATCTCGGACCTCCAGCGTCGTGCCGAGCCCGCTCCGCTGCGGCTCGCGAGATTCGCGCTGATGCCGGTCGATCGCGCGACGCTGTACCGGCGCATCGACGCGCGCTTCGACGCGATGCTGCAGTCGGGTCTGGTCGACGAGGTACGACGTCTGCGATCGCGAGGCGACCTCACGCCGGACCTGCCGAGCCTGCGTGCGGTCGGGTATCGCCAGCTCTGGGCACACCTCGCCGGTACGACCTCGCTCGACGCCGCCGTCGAGGCGGCCCGGCGCGCCACCCGCAACCTCGCCAAGCGGCAGTTGACCTGGCTGCGTGCCGACCCGGACACAAGCTGGATCCGCGCCCTTGAAGAGCCCGAATTCGTCCCGATATCCGCCGCACTGAATGGTGCTTGTGGAAATCGGGGCTGAAGGCCCTGTGATAGACTGACGTCGTTCTTGCTGGGTCCAAGGATCGATTCATGACGGGCCGTTTCAGGGAAGATTCCGCGCAGGAACGAACGGCGACCGACAAAACAAGGAGACTCCGCAAATGGCCAAGGGCCAGTCCCTCCAGGATCCATTCCTGAACGCGCTGCGCAAGGAGCGCATCCCCGTATCCATCTACCTCGTCAACGGCATCAAGCTGCAGGGCCAGATCGACTCGTTCGACCAGTTCGTCGTCCTGCTGCGCAACAGCGTGAGTCAGATGGTCTACAAACACGCCATTTCCACGGTCGTGCCGGCGCGCAATGTGCGCCTGCCGATGGGTGACGACGATCTGCCGCCGGTCGAGGACGCTCCGGCGGCCTGATGATCCCGATCCGGGGGCGGAGCGCCATTGTTCGAACGGCCGGGTAGCGGCGAACGCGCCATTCTCGTCTGCGTGGGCCTCGGTCGAGCACCCGAGCCCGACCGGATCGAGGAATTCCAGGCACTGGCGAGATCCGCCGGCGCCGAGGTCCTCGAATCCGTCGTGGCGACACGCCGGAGCGCCGACCCGCGCTTCCTGATCGGCTCCGGCAAGGTGGCGGAACTGCGCCGACGCATCGTCGAGCGGGGCGCGGACCTCGTCGTCGTCGACGGCACGCTGAGCCCGAGCCAGGAGCGCAACCTGGAGAAGGAGCTCGAGTGCCGCGTGCTCGACCGGGCCGGCCTGATCCTCGACATCTTCGCGCAGCGGGCGCGCACCTTCGAGGGCAAGCTGCAGGTCGAGCTGGCGCAGCTTCAGCACATGTCGACGCGTCTCGTGCGCGGGTGGACTCACCTCGAGCGGCAACGTGGCGGCGGCATCGGCCTGCGCGGGCCCGGCGAGACACAGCTCGAAACCGACCGCCGCCTCATCGGCAAACGGATCAAGACGCTCAACGACCGGCTCGACAAGGTGCTGTCGCAGCGCGAGACGACGCGACAGGAACGCAAGCGCGCCGAAGTGCCGACCGTCGCACTCGTCGGCTACACCAACGCCGGCAAGTCGACGCTGTTCAACCGGCTGACGCGGGCCGGGGCCTATGCGGCCGACCAGCTCTTCGCGACGCTCGACCCGACCGTGCGACGCCTGCATCTGGCGCCCGGTCTGGAGACGGCGCTCGCCGACACGGTCGGGTTCGTGCGCGACCTGCCGCACGAACTCGTCGCGGCGTTCCGTTCCACGCTGCAGGAAGCGCGCGAGGCCGACCTGCTGCTGCACGTCATCGACGCCGCCGACCCGGAGCGCGCCGAGCGCATCGCGCAGGTCAACGAAGTGCTCGAATCGATCGGCGCGGCGGGCCTGCCGCAGGTCGCTGTCTACAACAAGATCGACCGGACCGGTGAGGCTGCCCGTGCGGAAGTCGACGGCAACGGCGTCGTCGACCGCGTGTGGCTCTCGGCACACAGCGGCGCCGGCGTCGACCTGCTGCTCGCGGCGCTGCACCAGCGGCTCGGGGTCGACCTCTGCCGTTGCACGCTGCAGATTCCGCCGCACGCGGGCCGGGCCCGGGCACGGCTGTTCGAGGCCGGCGCCGTCCTCGCGCAACGGCCGCTCGACGGTGGCGTGATCGAGGTCGACGTGAGCCTGCGCCGCCAGGACCTCGAGCGCATCTGCCGCGACGACGGCCTCACCCTGCCGGCGGGCGGCGCGCCTTGTGCCGACGCGGGCCGGTTCCTACAATCGGGCGGATCGCAGGCGACACGGGGTGCGGCATGATCGATGCTCCCGCGCCCTTCGCCGACGATTCCGCCCGATCACCCCCGACACCTGAAGCATCCGGAGCTCGCGCACCCATGGCCTGGAATGACCCGGGCAGGAATCGCAATCCCTGGGGCAATCGCCCCGACAAGGGAACGGCCGACCTCGACGAGGCCCTGCGCAACCTGCAGCGAAAACTCTCGCAGATGTTCGGTGGCGGCGGCGATGGCGGTCGCGAGGACGGCGGCGGTGGTGGCGGCTCGGGCGGCGGCGCCATCCGTGGCTTCGGCTTCGGCACGGTGGCCGTGGTCCTCGTCGGCGTCTGGGCCCTGACGGGTTTCTATGTGGTGGACGCGGCCGAGCGCGGCGTCGTCACCCGCTTCGGGCAGTATGTCGCGACGACGGAGCCCGGCCTGCGCTGGCACGTGCCGTGGCCGGTCGAGGCGCGGCAGATCATCAACGTCGAGACGATCGAGGGCGTGCAGGAACAGACGCGCATGCTCACCTCCGACGAGAACCTCGTCGACATCAATCTCGCCGTGCAGTACCGGCGTGCGGAGCCCGTCGCCTACTCGTTCAATGTCCGGGATCCCGACCAGACGCTCAAGGAAGTCGCCGAGAGCGCCATCCGCGAGATCGTCGGCCGCAGCCGGCTCGACTTCGTGCTCGAGGAAGGCCGTCAGGAGATCACCGCGAAGACCAAGGAGCTGATCCAGCGCACGCTCGCCTCCTACAAGACAGGCATCGAGGTGACCACGGTGAACCTGCAGGGGGTGAACGTGCCCGAGCAGGTGCAGAGCTCGCAGCGCGACGCGATCAAGGCGCGCGAGGACAAGGAACGCCTCGCGCTCGAGGCGCAGGCCTACTCCAACGACATCCTGCCCAAGGCAAAGGGTTCGGCGGCCCGGCAGGGCGAGGACGCCAGCGCCTACAAGGCGCGCATCGTCGCCGACGCGCAGGGCGAGGCGGAGCGCTTCACCCAGCTCGTCGCGAGCTATGAACGTGCGCCGGCCGTCACGCGCCAGCGCCTGTATTACGAGACCATGGAAGAGGTGTTTGGCAACACGAACAAGGTTCTCGTCGACACCAGGGGCAGCGGCAACATGATCTACCTGCCGCTCGACAAGCTGACCGAAGGTCGCGCGCGCACGCTGACGCTCGACGAGCAGCGGCAGATCCCCGCGACGGTGCAGCCGCGCGACCAGACGGCCGCATCCGAGACGCCGGCCGCGACGGTCGACGCGCGCCGCGAACGGGGGACCCGCTGATGTTCAATCGTGGCTACCTGCCGCTGATCCTCGTCGGTGCCGCGCTGCTGCTCTTTTCGATGGCGGCCTTCACCGTGCGCGAGACCGAACTCGCGCTGAAGTTCCGCTTCGGCGAGATCGTGCGCTCCGACTATCCGCCGGGCCTGCATTTCCTGACGCCGTTCGTGAACAACGTCGTCAAGTTCGACAAGCGCATCCTGACCGAGGACTACCCGGCCGAGCAGTTCCTGACCAGCGAAGGCAAGATCCTGCGCATCAACTTCTTCGTGAAGTGGCGCATCAGCGACGTCTCGCGCTATTACCAGTCGACGTCGGGCGGCAGCGAGGACGTCGCGAACCGCCGTCTCGGCGAAATCGTCAAGGACGGCATCAAGAGCGTGATCGCGCGCCGCACGATCCAGCAGGTCGTGGCGGCGGATCGCAGCGAGTTCCTGGGCGAGGTGCTGAAGATCGCGGGCGGCAACGTCGGCAACCTCGGCATCGCGCTCGTCGACGTCCGCGTCAAGACGATCGAGCTGCCCGAGGAAGTCAGCGAATCGGTGTTCAACCGCATGCGGCAGGATTTCGCGCGCCAGGCGGCGCAGTTGCGCGCCGAGGGCTCCGCGGTGTCCGAGCGCACGCGCGCCGAAGCCGACCGCCAGCGCACGGAGATCCTGGCCGAGGCCTATCGCCAGGCGGAGATCATCCGCGGCGAGGGCGACGCGGCCGCCGCCGACATCTACGCCAGGGCCTATGGGCGCAATCCGGAGTTCTATGCATTCTATCGCGGCATGCAGGCCTATCGCCGCTCGCTCGGCAAGCAGGGCGACGTGCTCGTGGTCGCGCCCGAAGGCGAATTCTTCAAGTACCTGAAGGACGCCGGGCCCTGACCGGCGGTGGCCGGGGCGCCCAGGGGCAGGCGGGATGGACTGGAGAGACCTCGGGGCGGCCTTCGCCCTGTACCTCGTGCTGGAAGGCATCCTGCCCTTCGTGAACCCCTCGGGCGCCCGGCAGACGCTGGCGATGCTGTCCCGGATGGATGAGCGGGCATTGCGCCGGATCGGTCTCGGCAGCATGATTGCAGGTTGCGTCATCCTTTTCCTGGTCCGCGGCGGGGCCTGATCGGCGGCAGTGGCCGCCGGCCGCCCGTCCTTCATCACTCGCCATCCCTTCATGCCCAAGAACGTAGTCGTCATCGGCGCCCAGTGGGGCGACGAAGGCAAAGGCAAGATCGTGGACCTGCTGACCGAGCGGGTCGGCGCCGTCGCGCGCTTCCAGGGCGGGCACAACGCCGGTCACACGCTCGTCATCGACGGCGCGCGGACCGTGCTGTCGCTGATCCCGTCCGGCATCCTGCATCGCGGCGTCGAGTGCCTGATCGGCAACGGCGTGGTGCTGTCGCTGGAGGCGCTGTTCCGCGAGGCGGACACGCTCGCGCAGCGCGGCATCCCGGTCTACGAGCGGCTGCGCATCAGTCCGAACTGCGCGCTGATCCTGCCGTCGCACGTCGCGCTCGACCGGGCGCGCGAACGCGCGAGCGGTGCCAACGCCATCGGCACGACCGGCCGCGGCATCGGGCCGGCCTACGAGGACAAGGTGGCGCGTCGCGCCGTGCGTCTCGCCGACCTGCTGCATCGCGAGCGTCTCGCGGCACGGCTCGGCGAGGTGCTGGACTATCACAACTTCGTGCTGAGCCGCTATTTCAGCGCCGAGACGGTCGACTTCCAGCGCACGCTCGACGAACTCGTCGCTCACGCCGCGCGGGTCGAGCCGCTGATCTGCGACGTCAGTGTGCGGCTGCGCGAGCAGATGCGGGGCGGCGCCAACGTCATGTTCGAGGGTGCGCAGGGCGCGCTGCTCGACGTGGACGTGGGCACGTACCCGTTCGTGACGTCTTCCAACACCATTGCGGGCGAGGCGGCCGTCGGCACCGGACTCGGGCCGCGCGACATCCACGCCGTGCTCGGCATCGTCAAGGCCTACACGACGCGCGTGGGCGCGGGGCCGTTCCCGACGGAGCTGTTCGACGTGACGGGCGAACACCTGTCGCGCGTCGGTCACGAGTTCGGCGCCGTCACGGGGCGGCCGCGTCGCTGTGGCTGGTTCGACGCCGTCGCACTGCGTCGCGCGGTCCTGCACAACAGCATCACGAGTCTCGGCGTGACCAAGCTCGACGTGCTCGACGGGCTCGACACGCTCAGGATCTGCACCGGCTACCGCATCGACGGCGAGGTCCGCGACGAGCCGCCGCTGCTGCCGCACAGATTCTCCGAGTGCGAACCCGTCTACGAGGAGCACCCGGGCTGGACCGGACCAACCCACGCGATCACGGAATTCGCGAAGCTGCCGGTCAATGCGCGCAGGTATCTCGCGCGCATGGAGGAACTCGCCGCCGTGCCGGTCGACATCGTCTCCACCGGCCCCGACCGGTCGCAGACGATCGTGCTGCGCCACCCTTACGACTGACCGCGACCGGCCCCGTCAACCCTCAGCGACAGTGCCCTCATGACGCCCCACGAGTCTCCCTGGATGGACGATGACCTCCGCATGCTGCGGGAGGCGATTTCGCGCTTCGTCGAGACGGAGTTCCTGCCGCTCGACGCCAAGTGGCGCAAGCAGCACCACGTCGACAAGGAGGCATGGCGCAAGATCGGCGCGGCCGGCTTCCTGTGCATGGACATTCCGGCGGAGTACGGCGGTGGCGGCGGCGACTTCCGGCATGAGACGCTGCTGTACGAGGAGCTCGGTCGCCGCGGCATCTCGGGCTTCGGCCAGGGCGTGCACAGCATCGCCGCGCACTACGTGCTGAACCACGGCACGGAGGAGCAGAAGCAGCGCTGGCTGCCACGCATGGCGCGCGGCGAGCTGATCGGCGCCATCGCGATGACCGAGCCGGGCGCGGGCTCGGATCTCAAGGGCATCCGCACGCGCGCAGTCCGCGACGGCGAGCACTACGTCGTCAATGGCTCGAAGATCTTCATCACCAACGGCGGCTCGGCCGAGCTGTTGATGCTGGTCGTGCGCACGGACGCGAGCGACCGCGGTCGCGGCCTGTCGCTGCTGATGGTCGAGACGGAGGGCCTGCCGGGCTACCGCGTCGGACGCGTGCTCGACAAGCTGGGCATGCCGGCGCAGGACACCGCCGAGCTCTTTTTCGAAGACGTGCGCGTACCCGTGGACTGCCTGCTGCAGCAGGAAGGCAAGGGCATGCACATGCTCATGGGCGACCTGCCCTACGAGCGCCTGCTGATCGCCGTGGGCGGCATCGCCGCGATCGAAGGCGCGCTCGACGAGACCATTCGCTACGTCAAGGAGCGGCAGATCTTCGGCCAGCCGGTCGCGGCGTTCCAGAACACGAAGTTCAAGCTCGCGGAGTGCGCGACGAACACCCGCGTGGCGCGCGTGTTCGTGGATTACTGCATCGGCCAGCTCGTCGCCGGCAAGCTCGACCCGGAGACGGCCGCGATGGTGAAGTACTGGGTCACCGACATGCAGCAGAAGGTCATCGACGAGTGCCAGCAGCTCTTCGGAGGCTACGGCTACATGAACGAGTACCTCGTCTGCCGCCTGTTCGCCGACTCGCGCGTGCAGCGCATCTACGGCGGTACGAACGAGGTCATGAAGGAACTCATCTCGCGCTCGCTCTGAAGCGAACCCGCCACGCCTCCGGGCGCGGCGCAGCGGACCCTGTTTTCGCGGCGTGCCGCGGCTCATAATGGTGCGCTGCACAACGCCACCCAGAGCCGCCGCCATGACTGACCGCATCGACAAATTCGGCCTCCAGGTTGCCCGTCCGCTACTCGACCTGATCGAGCAGGAGGCATTGCCCCACACGGGCGTTGCCGCGGACACGTTCTGGAAGGGGTTCTCGGACCTCGTCCACACGCTCGGGCCGAAGAACCGGGCGCTGCTGGCCCGCCGCGACGAGCTGCAGGCGAAGATCGATGCGTGGCACCGCGAGCACCGCGGCACGCCGGTCGATGCGGTCGCCTACCGGGCATTTCTGGAACAGATCGGCTACCTCGTGCCCGAGGGGCCGGATTTCACGATCGACACGGCCAACGTCGACCCCGAGATCGCGAGCATGCCGGGCCCGCAACTCGTCGTGCCGGTCATGAACGCGCGTTACGCCCTCAATGCCGCGAATGCGCGCTGGGGCAGCCTCTACGATGCGCTCTATGGCACCGATGCCATGGGCGATCTGCCGCCGGCGGGCGGCTACGATGCCGGCCGTGGCGCGCGCGTCATCGCCTGGGCCAGGAAGTTCCTCGACTCGATCGCGCCGCTGGCGGTGGGCAGTCATGCCGATGCCAGGGCGTACCGCGTCGCCGACGGCCGGCTCGTCGTCGAGACCGGCCAGGGGGCCGCGTTCCTGCGCGAGCCGGCGCTCTTCGCCGGCTACGACGGCGAGGCCGCCGCGCCTGCCGCCATCCTGCTCCTGCACCACGGCCTGCACGTGGAGATCCGCATCGACCGGTCGGACCGCATCGGCCGGGACGATGCCGCGGGCGTCGCCGACGTCCATCTCGAAGCGGCCATCACGACGATCATGGACTGCGAGGATTCGGTGGCGGCGGTGGACGCACCGGACAAGGCGCTGGCCTATCGCAACTGGCTGGGGCTGATGCGCGGCGATCTCGTGGAACAGGTGGCCAAGGGCGGTCGGACGTTCGACCGCGCCATGAATGCAGACCGCCCGTACCGTGCGCCGGACGGCAGGCCGTTCGCGCTCAAGGGCCGCTCGCTGATGCTCGTGCGCAACGTCGGGCATCTCATGACCAACCCGGCCGTGCTCGACCGCGACGCCCGCGAGGTTCCGGAGGGCCTGCTCGACGCGATGTGCACGACGCTGATCGCGATGATCGACCTGCGCAAGAAGGACGGTCCACGCAATTCGACTCAGGGTTCCGTCTACGTCGTGAAGCCGAAGATGCACGGCCCCGACGAGGTCGCCTTCGCCGACGAGATCTTCACACACGTCGAGCAGACGCTCGGCTTGCCGCGGTACACGGTCAAGATCGGCATCATGGACGAGGAACGACGCACGACCGTGAACCTCAAGGAGTGCATCCGCGCCGCGAAGTCGCGCGTGTGCTTCATCAACACGGGGTTCCTCGACCGCACGGGCGACGAGATCCACACCTCGATGGAAGCCGGCCCGATGGTCCGCAAGGCGGAGATGAAGTCGCAGGCCTGGATCCAGAACTACGAGCTGGCCAACGTCGAGATCGGCCTCGCCTGCGGCCTGGTGGGCCGCGCGCAGATCGGCAAGGGCATGTGGGCGATGCCCGATCTCATGCACGACATGCTCGAGCAGAAGATCGGGCATCCACGGGCGGGCGCCACCTGCGCCTGGGTGCCGAGCCCGACCGCAGCGACGCTGCATGCGACGCACTATCACGCCTGCGACGTGATGGCGCGTCAGGCGGAACTGGCGCGCCAGGGGCGTGGCGACCGTCTGCCTGGCATCCTCACGATTCCGCTCGCGCCCCGGACCGACTGGTCGGCGGCCGAGATCAACGCCGAACTCGAGAACAACGCGCAGGGCATCCTGGGCTACGTCGTGCGCTGGGTCGACCAGGGCGTCGGCTGCTCGAAGGTGCCGGACATCAACAACGTGGGCCTCATGGAAGACCGCGCGACCTGCCGCATCTCGTCGCAGCACATCGCCAACTGGCTGCACCACGGCATCGTCACGCGCGAACAGGTCATGGAGGTCATGCGCCGCATGGCCGCGGTCGTCGACAAGCAGAACGCCGGCGATCCGCTCTACCGGCCGATGGCGCCGGCGTTCGACGGCCCCGCGTTCAAGGCGGCGTGCGATCTCGTGTTCGAGGGCACGAAGCAGCCTTCGGGGTACACCGAGCCGCTGCTGCACCGGTATCGGCAGGTTGCGAAGCGGCGCGCCTGACAGGCGACACCGGGAGGCCTGCGGACGACTGGGCGTCGCCTTCTGGAGCGCAGATGCCTGGCAGACGCTGGTCGATGCAGACACCGGGGGGCGCTCCGGCGCCAGGTGAGTGGCGACCGGGTCGGTGCCGTCGCAGTGACGCGGCCTATCGCGGGCCGATCCATTCCGCGGCGGAATAATCGATCGCGGTGTAGTTCATGGCTTGCGGCAGCTGGGGGCGGCCCGCGCATTGTAGTCGCGCACCCGGCGGGCACGCGAAAATGAGGGCTGCCGTGTCGAGTTCGCCGCTGTCGAAATATCTCTCGCGAGAATCAGTGGCTGCAGGCTGGGAATGTCTCGAACCGGTCGTGTGCCGAGGTCAGGCGGAAACGGCTGTCGGTGACGGCGTGCAGCCAGCGGGCGCTCTTCACGACGCCTCCGAGAGCGAACAGATGGATGCCGTGAAGGGGCGAGGGCGCGTCACCTGCTTCACGAACCAGGCCGATCAGCCTCTCGTCCGGGTGAGCCGCCCGGCCGGAAACCTTGCGAAATGCGTTGGCGTTGTGGACCAGACCGCGCAGCGATGCTCCCACACCGCACGCCATCGCGCAGCGGATGAGTTGTAAGGTCGGCGCGGGGCCCGTCACCCCCACGCGGACCGGCAGGGCGATCTCCGCGGCGACCTGCCTCGCCCAGGTGTGGATGGCGTGCGGATGGAAGCGGAACTGCGTCACGATGTGCATCGACAGGCCATCGCGTGCCGCGAGCGCCTGCTTGTCCCGCAGCGCCCGGGTCTCGAGAATCTGCAGACTGTGGGAGAAGGGATGTCCCGGGCGACCGGCGTCGCCGGCGACGAGCAGAACCTGCCCGACGCCTCCGCCGGCAAGATCGCGCACCGCCTGACGCAAGGCCCGCGGGCAGTTCCACGATGCGCAGCGTGAGGCAGTCGGCGAGCTGCACGGCGAGATGTTCCGGCAGCACCGCCACGAGTGGCGTGCCGGCCACGATGAACGGCACCTCGAGCACGTTCTGGGTGCTGACGCACACGTCGAGCGCGACGTTGCGCTGCCGCCGGCATGATGCGCCGCAGGATGCGCGGCAGGGCCAGCGGCACGAAGCAGTTCGGCACCATCATCGGCACTTCGCGCCGCGCCGTATCGGGCTCGAAGGTGGGGCTGGTTCCGAGCGCTGCCTCGATGCCGAGGAGGGTCTCTCGCACGGGGCGGATGAGCGCCCGCGCGCGGCGCGAGCTGCAACACGCAGCCCACGCGCACCAGCAGCGGATCGTCGAAGTGCGTGCGCAGGCGGGCGCCGCCGCCGCTCATGGCCGGCTGCGAAGCGAAGACCCGCCCGGCCGCGCGCGTGGCGTTCTTCTCGCGCAGCAGCGCGTCGAGCGCGAGCTACAGGTTCAGATCGAATCGGTGCCGCTGCATGGCGGCGACACGCCCCGACGTCCGCGAATGCCTCCTCGGGCGCCACGACGCTCAGGGCGGGCGAGGAGACCGAGAGGATCGCCGTCTCGATGCCGCATTCGTCCATCACCGCAATGGCCCGTTCCAGGGACCACTGCGGGACGGGGATGCCGCCGTCGGGCAGCTTGATGCCCGCCGCCTGCAGGGTCGGCAGGTAGGCGGACGGCAGGGAGTGGGCGTGAACGTCCATCACGTCGCGCCGAGGTGGAGCGAATGCGTCCACTGCGGACAAGTTCGATTCCTTCGCTGCCACGGGCGCCGCCACGACGTCGGGCATTGCTGCCAGGACGTCGCGGCGGCTGGCGTCGTGCGTCATCAGAAATTTGCGCTCAATTGCAATGCGACGGTTCGGCCGCGTTCGTTGACCGCGCTCTGGTTGCCTGCGGGGAGGAAGGGTGTCGGATAACCGAAAGCGCCCGCCACGTCGTCGGCAAGATTACGGCCGATCAGGCGAACCTCCCAGCGGTTGTCCTGCGCGCCCACGGCCATGCCGACGTTGATGCTGCTGAATCCGTCGCCCGGCGGCGAGATGTTCGGCGTCTGCTGGTAGTAGCGCTCGCTGCGATAGTCGACGGCGCCATCGAGTCGGAACTCCAGCGAGGCCCCGAGCGGCCTCGCGAAGTTGAAGCCGGCGCTACCCGTCCACTTCGGCGCGAGCGGGATCGGATCGTGCGTGTGCCGGTCCTCGGCATCCGCGTAGGTGTTGTTCACGAACAGCTTGAGGCTCGGAATCACGTACCAGTAGCCCTCGACTTCGAAGCCCTGGCTGCTCAGGTCGGTGTTGCCGACGACGAACTGGATGCCGTCGAACGTGACCAGCTGGAAGCCGTCCACATCGGTGCCGAAAGCGGCGATGTTGAACAGCCAGTTGCGGTCCGAACCCTGCAGCTTGAGACCGATTTCCGCGGTCTTGGCCGTTTCCTTGTCGTACTCGGCCGTGTCGAGATGCGTGACGGACTGGGCGTAGCCGCCGCCCTTGGTACCCTTGCCATACGAGGCATACACCATGGCATTGTCGTTCACGTCGTACTGGACGCCGAAGGAGTAGTCGACGTTGTCCTCGGACCGGTCCATCGAGAATGCGGGATACGGCGGGAAGACGACGAGGCTGAACAGACCCGGGACGAGCACGTCGCGGCCGAGATCGACGTCCTTGTCCTCCTTGGTCCAGCGCACGCCGGCGGTGAGACGGAACGCGTCGGACACCTTGTAGTTGCCCTGCGCGAACACCGACATGGCTTCGTTGTCCTGGACGAAGTTGGTCTGCTGGCTGCCGGCCAGGTTCACGCCCGGCACGGGGCCGAACGGATAATTGGCCGTGATGATGGTCGTGTTGTCCAGCTCGCCCTTGAGGTAGAGGGCGCCCACGATGTAGTCGAAGGCCTTGTCGGCGGGAGAAACGAGCCGGATCTCCTGGCTGAACTGCTTGCCCTCTTCGTCGACCCGGCGCGTCGACCAGTCGCCCGGCACGACGTCGACGTCGGACACGTTCTCGTCGGTGTAGTCGGAGTAGGCCGTGATCGACGTGAGCGTGTGCTCGCCGAGCGTCAGATCGGCCGTGAGAACGTACTTGTTGAACTCGAGGTCCTCCCACTGCTCGTTGCCCTTCTCCGAAGGCGTCGTGATGGCGTTCTCGCCATCGAGGCGAGTCTCGATGGTGCCCGGGTACCCTGCGAGCGCCGCGAGGATCTCGTTGATGCCGGTCGAGGCGATCTGCTCGACGGGCGAGCCTTCGTTGCGGCCGGTACCGTGCTGCACGAGTGCGGTGATGTCCAGCGTCTCGGTCGGGTTCCAGACGAAGACGCCGCGAATGGCATTGTCCTCGCTGCGTGGCGCGTGATTGTCCTTGATGACGTTGTGCGTCCAGCCCTCGTCGTCGCTGAGCTGGCCGGAGATGCGCATCGCGAATTGGTCCGAGACGGGAATGTCTACGCCACCGGTGAAGAGTGTCGAGCCGCGTTCGAATTCGTAGGAGCCACGCAGGTCCGCGGTGAAGCGGTCGCCCGGCTTGCGCGTGACCAGGTTGATGGCGCCGAGGCTGGTGTTCTTGCCGAGCAGCGCCGCCTGCGTGCCGCGGATGACCTCGATGCGCTCGACGTCGAACATGGCGTTCGCGAATTCCACAGAGCGCGGCGCATACACACCGTCGACGAACAGGCTCACCGAGCTGTCGAACGAAGGCACGCCGGGATAGGAACCCAGGCCTCGGATGGTGACACCCACCTGGCTACCCGTCGGCGCCTTGGCCAGGTTGATGCCGGGCGCGACGCTCGCGAGCTGCAGCAGCGTGGCGGAGCCGGTGTTCGACAGCGCCACCTGGCTGACCACACCGACGGTGGCCGGGACCTCCTGCATGGTCTCGACGCGCTTGCGCGCCGTGACGATGATCTCCTCGATCACACCTTGCTGTGCCCTGCCTTCGGGAGCGGGCGCGGCCTGTTCCTGGGCGAGGCTCGTGCCCGCCACCACGGGGCTCAGGAGCAGTGCGATCTGCATGCCAAGTCGCGTGCGACCGGAACTCGTGCGCTTCGCAAAGATTCCCAGATCCGATGTCGTCATGTTCGCAAGTCCCCTGCGTTGCCCGTCCGGTGCCGGGATCGGGCCGCGGCAAGATGTGTGGAGGGAGGGGACGGATCGATGCGCTTTCGCATCTGCGTGGCGCTTCGCGTCGCGCAGTCTGCGGCGTCATGCCGGCGCCCGGTCTGCGTCCCCCTCGACTCATGTGCGGGCTTGCTGCGACGGGGGTTCCGCCGACACGCCAGCACGTACATGTACAGCGATCTAATCAGAACTGGACAGGACTGTCAAGATGAAAAAAATGTCGCGTTGTACGGACTGTTTTATTCGCAGCATGACGCCCAGGATGGCCTGGTGCCCCGTCTGCAGGTCCGGCCCTGGTTGGCGTCTGCGGTCGCCGTCGCGCACCGGATCGGCAGCCCGAGTGGCGCCGGTCCACGACGATTTTGCCGTTCAGCACGATCATCACCGGCTTGCACGGATTGCTGGTCCTCACCATCAGGACTGGCCTGCGGCAGAATCAGGCCGGCTCGCTTGCCGGGTGCCACTTCGCCGAGGGTCTCGCGGTCGATATGACGGCCCGCGTCGTACCGGAAGTCGATGCCGGATGCACGGCGCCGTTGATCCGGAGCGTTGGTACATGGGTGCCCCTGTGCTCGACTGTCCTGGCGATCAGGGCGGGATCGCTGATTGGTCACAAGGTCACGCCCTGTTCGGGCCCGTTCCCGCCGGCTTCCACTGCCTCGAGCGTGGCGGATTGCTGCACGGTATGGACCGTCACGCGCAGGCCGAGTTTGTGCGCGACCCGATCCGGGCGCGCAGGACCGTCTTTGGCAGGTGATGGAGATTGATGGCATTCGGGAAACACGGGATTGGCTCAGACGTGACGCTGCAAGCGGGAACAGGCGCAGGCGCCCCGAAGTCGACGGCGCGAGGGTGGGTGTGGATCGGCCCCGCCATGAGACATCCGCCCTCGGCGGCGACGTCGCTGCGTCCCCTGAGCGGCGCTGCGAATACGGCCGCGATCTGGCTGTCCTTGGAGCCCACGTCGCGCAATTTCGGCAGCACCGGACGGCCGCCGAAGACCCACGAGCACGGCGAATGGAGAGATCGAGGGATTCGGCCTCTGGACCGTTCAAGAGCACCTCGGGATTGACCGCTGCCCCGGTGACCAGGCATTGATGCTTCCGCTTCAATGGACGAACTGTACAAACAGTGCGTTAGTGTCACAATGGATGTGTGGAGTGATATGACAAGGGCTTCTGTCACCACCCCGTCGCCGCCGCACCCGAGTTCCGCGGCCCAGGTCGCCCACGACCCGGGTTTCCAGTGGATCCTGAATCGTGTCGCACTGAAACGGACGGACCGCATGCCGACAGCCTTTCCCTTGGTGCACTGTCTGGCCGCATACGGCGGCATCACGAAACGGGAATGCATGTACGACCACGACGGGGTGATCGGACTCACCGAGCGCGCGTACCTCGAATTCCGGCCCGGCCTGATGGAGCCGGCCATACTGATCACTGCCATCGATGGGGTGTTCGAGGCGACCGGCTTCAAGCAGCCCCTCAGTCGGCAACCAGCTGCTTCCATTCAACTGACGTTCCGACAGCCCTGGTCCACCCAACATTGCTGGGCCGGTCAGCGGGAGTTCCGGACCGACGACGAGAAGCTCGGCGCCCAGATGCGCCACGGCATGAGGCTGGAGTTCTCGCAGGAGGACATGCAGATAGCCGAGGTGCAGCCGGCGATGATGGGGGATCATCTGTGGTGGCTGAGTCCTGTCATGCGGTCGGGGACGCGGCGTCGGTACACGAGAGACGCCTGCTTGCCCGTCTCATCGAGGCCGGGCGACCGAGCGGTGTCGCGAAGGGCGATCGAGCACAATCGTGGTCGGGGTCACCTCGGCGCGGCCGCACGGCGATGCATGTCCCGTGCTCGGCCTGGAGGCACGTGGTGCGTCGATCACATGTCAAGGAGAATTGCGTGAAGCTCTATTACTCACCGGCCGCTTGTTCGCTGGCGCCGCACATCATGCTGCGCGAAACGGGGTTGGCATTCGAGCTCGTGCGCGTCGATATCAGGCAGCACAGGACGGCGGATGGCGGCGACTACTATGCTGTGAACGCAAGGGGCTCGGTTCCCGTGCTGGAACTCGACGACGGCGAGCGGCTGACCGAGGGACCGGTCATCGCGCAGTGGATCTGCGACCGCGCGGGCCGTACTGACCTCATGCCGGCCTGCGGGACGATGGCGCGATATCGCGTCGCGGAATGGCAGGGCTACGTCACCTCGGAGGTACACAAGTCCTATTCACCGCTGTTCAGGCCCGACTTCAACGAGGATGGCAAGGGCTGGTTTCGTGGAGCGCTGCGACGAAAGTACGAGTGGCTGGAGCAGCGCCTGCATGACTCGGAGTATCTGACCGGCGCGACGTTCACGGCCGCCGACGCGTATCTGTTCGTGGTGACACGCTGGGCCAGTCAGGTCGGGCTCGACCTCGATGATCTCGCCGCACTGCAGGCCTTCATGATACGAATCGCCGGCCGGACGGCCGTGCGGACGGCGCTTGCTGCCGAAGGGCTGTTCATGTGATCTCAGGCCCGAGGAAATTCCCGAGGACGCCACGATATCCGCCGCTCGACGGTCCTCGGGCGCTGGACGTGGGTCTTTTTCCGTTCACGGTGCTCAAGAATGTCCCGCGGGGCTCGATCGTCCGCTGGCTCTCCGGGGTCGCCATGGCTGATTGCGAGGTCGACGAGGGTGCCGTTGTGCGCGCCGTGCCGCGCTACATGCTGCACTGCGGTTGCGCGAACCGGGCCGAACTGCCATTGGCGGATTCTGACCACTTCGACGTCACGCGCGATTCGGGCGACCACCTCGGCGTGGGGCACGGGCGGTCACCTCTGCGCCGGCATTCACGTGGCGCGGCTCGAAATGGCGTTCATGCTGGAGGTGCTGCTCGATGGGGGTGCACGTCTCAGGTCGACGAGCCGACGATGGGAACGAACCGCGGTCTCCATGGGTTCGGGAGTCTTCCGTCGCGCATCGACTGAGGTGACGGGCGTCCGGTCCGTGCGAAGGGGCACGTCGCAGGCCGCGACTCCGGGTCGTGGCCGGGACAGGCCGGTCATTCGACGGTTCGGGGAGGCCGACGAAACGGCGGCAGCGGCCGCTTCATGATGTCCGCGATGCGTGCCGCCGATGCCCCGAGCCCCTGCAGCGTCACGATCACGGCGTGGCTTTCGTAGTTCTTCAGGTCTGGATCCTTGAGCATGCGGTGCATGGCAGCGATGCCCATGCCCTCCATGAGGTCCACGGCGACTTCGAGTGACGGTACGCTCAGCAGGCCGGCTTTGCGTGACTGTTTCAGGTCACGGATGGGCAGGGCGGCCGCCCGGGTGTCCATCAGCCGGACCTGTGCCACGAATCCACACCATGCGCGATCGGTGGCAGCCTTTCTCATCCACAGCCGTATGCCCATGCCGAGACGGATCAGCGGGTCCTCGATGTCGCGCATGGACTCGGTGATCGTCTCGTGCAGATCGTCACTGAGCCATTCCTTGGCGGCCGTCAGCAGTTCGTTCGTGCTGCGGAAGTAGTTGTAGAACGTGCCACGCGCGATGCCGGCTGCCTCGATGAAGTCGTCGATGACGGCGTTCTGCTCACCCTTTTCGGCGAAGACGTGGATCGCCGAGGCGATGATCTTCGCTTCCGTCCGGGCGCGGCGCCGCCGCCCGACGATCGTTCGGTGGTTGACGGGAGAGGCGTCCTTCGCAGGCTCGGTCGTGGTACGTCGATGATTCTTCATGGGTAGGTTGGAAGCCGTCGCAAAGCGAATGTAAGGCCATATCCTATCGTCAGAATGACACGACGTACAGTTCGATTTGCTGTAGTGACTGCGGCCGCCGCCAACGGTGAGGCACGCGAACGACAGGGACAATCGTGTCAGGTTGACAGAACAGTCTAGTTTTGATCGAATGCCGCAAGTGCGGTCTGACGCCTTGGCCAGCGGGGAGCAGGGGCAATGAAACGATTCATGCTGCGTACGGCCCTTGCCATGGCGCCGCGTTTGCTGACCAAGACGGCGCGGAAACATCCGCACTTCCGTGCCGCAATGCGCAAGCACGACTGCATCGTGCAGATCAAGCTCAGGGACAACAGTCTCGGGCGCCATCTCGTGTTCGCCCATGGCACGGTGCGTTCGGAAGCAGGCATCCATCCCAGGCCCGATGTGGCCATGGTGTTCAAGAACCTGGACGCGGCCCTGATCTTCTTCAGGCCCAGGCAGAACATGCTCGAGGTCGTGCACGCCGCCAAGAACTTCCTGGTGGTGCTCGAAGGGCCCGACAAACTGGCCGTCTGGTTCATGCAGCTCATGAGCCAGATGCAGTCGGCGGGCCTGCAGTTCGGCACGCCGATGGGCGACGGGGTGGTGCGCTATACCACCGCGGCCAATGGCGGCCCGCTGTTCGCGTACGTCAAGGACGGGCGCGTCATCCGCACGACGCCCATCGATTTCGACGAGAAGGATGCGGCCGGCTGGACGATCAAGGCACGTGGCAAGAGCTTCACGCCGCGCCGCCAGGCCACGCTCAGCAACCACGCGCTGTCGCTCAAGTCGCTGGCGTATTCGGACGACCGGCTGCTCAGGCCGATGAAGCGCGTGGACTTCGATCCCAATGGCGAGCGCAATCCGCAGAACCGCGGCATTTCCGGCTACGTGCCGATCAGTTGGGACGAGGCGCTCGACATCGTCACCGGCGAGATCAAGCGCATGAAGCGCGAGCACGGTCCCGGTGCGATCGCCGTGTACAACAGCTCACATCATCAATGGGGCAACGTCGGCTACTACATCAGCGCCCTGACGCGTTTCGCGAACCTGATCGGGTTCACCCGGGTTCACCAGAATCCCGACAGCTGGGAAGGCTGGTACTGGGGAGCGCTGCATCACTATGGAAACGCCATGCGCATCGGGGTGGCGGGAGCTTACGGAACCGTCGAGGACTGCCTCAAGGAATGCGAGATGATCGTGTTCTGGTCAGGCGATCCCGAGTCGCTTGCCGCTGCCTACAGCGGCTCAGAAGGCACGGAGCGCCGTGGCTGGGCACGTCAGCTCGGCATCGAGTTCGTGCACATCGCGCCGAATCTCACCGCGACGGCGCAGCTCTTTGGCGGCAAGTGGCTGCCCGTGCGGCCCGGAACCGATGCGGCGCTCGCGCTTGCCATCATGCACGTCTGGGTCGCCGAAGGACTCTACGACAAGGAATATGTTGCCACGAAGACGAACGGCTTCGACGAATGGCGTGACTACCTGCTCGGCCGTGACGACGGTGTGCCCAAGACGCCTGAATGGCAGGAGAGCGAGACGGGCGTCCCGGCCCACGACGTGCGCGCGCTCGCCCGGGCCTGGGGGCGCAGGAAGACCTATCTCGCCCCCGGCAGCGCCGGCACGGGCTTCGGCGGCGCCTGCCGCAATGCCACCGGCGCCCAGTGGGCGCGCAACCTGGTGCTGATGATGGCGATGCAGGGCTGGGGCAAGCCCGGCATCAACATGGGCAACCTGCAACTCGGCACCCCCGTCGATCTCACGTTCTATTTCCCGGGTTATGCCGAGGGCGGCATCTCCGGCGAGCTGCAATGGTCGGCGTCGGCCGTCAACAACTACCAGCGCATGCCGCACGTGCTGACCATGAACCCGGTCAAGCAGATGGTGCCGCGGCAGCGGCTGCCCGAGGCGATCACGCAGGGGCGTGCCACCGGCTACATCTGGGACGGCTCGTCGATGGAATCGCAGTTCGCGCCGTTCCACTACCCGATGCAGGGGTACTCGCCGATCCACATGCTGTACCGCTACGGCGGCTCGTCGTTCGGAACGATCGCCAGGTCGGGGCGCTTCATCGACATGTACCGGCATCCGTCGCTCGAATTCGTCGTCAACCAGTCCATCTGGTTCGAGGGCGAAGCGAAGTTCGCCGACGTCATCCTCCCGGCCTGCACGGCCCTCGAGCGCTGGGACATCGGCGAATGGGCCAACTGCGCGGGCTATGTCCACCATGCGCAGCACCAGGTGAATCACCGCGTCGTGACCATGCAGCACAAGTGCATGGAACCGCTTGGCGAGTCGAAGTCCGACTACCAGATCTTCCTCGACATCCTCACGCGTCTGGGACTCGGCGCCCTGTATTCCGAGGGCTGCACCGAGCTCGACTGGTGCCGGCGGGTGTTCGAGTCCTCGGATGTCGCGAAGCACGTCAGCTGGAAGGAGTTCCTCAAGAAGGGCTACTACGTGGTGCCGCCGGACGCGGAGGGGGCGCGGGCGGCCGTGGACTTCCGCTGGTATGCCGAGGGCCGCACCAAGGACGTGCCGGAGCCGATGCCGATGCCGTCCCAGTACAGCGACGAGTTCGGCAAGGGCCTGCAGACGCAGAGCGGCAAGATCGAATTCGTCTCCTCGTCGATCAGGCGCGGCGATCCCGACAATCCGGAGCGTCCGGCCCTGAATCGCTACATTCCGGCCTGGGAAGGGCTGCAGACCGTCGAGCGGGCGAACAAGTACCCGCTGCAGATGATCTCGACGCACTCGCGGTACAGCTTCCACACCTACAACGACGGCAAGCGCAGCGCGACCGTCGACATCGAGGACCATCGTCTCGATGTCGATGGCCACTACTACCTGCTGCTGCGGATCAACCCGCAGGATGCGGAACGCCGCGGCATCCGCCACCACGAGCTCGTGCGTCTGTACAACGACCGTGGCGCCGTGATCTGCGCAGCCGACGTGTCGCCGCTCGTGATGCCGGGCGTGGTCATGGGTTACCAGGCAAGCGCCGAGTTCGATCCGGTCCCGGACGGCGACGGCTTCGCCGACCGCGGTGGTTGCCTCAACATCCTGACGCCGGACCGGCCGCAGATGCAGGGAACGGAGGGCATGGGTGCCAACTCGTGCCTGATCGAAATCGAGCCGTGGCAGGCGCAAGCGTGCGCCGGCGCCCGGCAGGTCGCCTGAGCGAGGAGTCGACCATGGCCAAAGGCTGGTATCTGATCATCGACGTCGCCTCGTGCGAGAACTGCTACAACTGCGTTCTCGCGACCAAGGACGAGTACATCGGCAACGAGTTTCCGGGCTACTCGGCCCCGGAGCCCAAGCTCGGACATCACTGGATCCGCATCGAGCGCAAGGTGCGCGGCAGCGGACCGATGGTGGACGCGGCCTACATGCCGACCACCTGCAATCACTGCGACAACGCGCCCTGCGTCAAGGCCGGCGGCGGAGCCGTCACCAGGCGGCCCGACGGCATCGTGCTCATTTCGCCGGAGAAGGCGCAGGGCCGGCGGGATCTCGTCGCCTCCTGTCCGTACGGCGCGATCTGGTGGAACGAGGAACTGCAGCTGCCGCAGAAGTGGACATTCGACGCCCACCTGCTCGATGCGGGGTGGAAGACCACACGCGGCGCCCAGGCCTGCCCGACCCGCACCATCAATCCGGTCTATCTCGAAGAGGCCGAGATGCAGGAACGGGTGCGCAAGGAAAGCCTGCGCGTGCTGCGTCCCGAACTGGGCACGCGTCCGCGCGTGTACTACAGGAACCTGCACCGTTTCGATTCTGTCTTCATCGGTGGCACGGTCGTGGCGCAGACCACGGCGACCGAACTCGACTGCGTGGCCGACGCCACGGTCGTGCTCAGCAGCGGTGGCAAGGAGTTCGCCCGCACGCGGACCGACGCCTTCGGGGAATTCAAGTTCGATGGTCTCGATTGCGGCAGTGGCGCGTACTCGGTGAATGTCGAGCACGAGAGGTGGGGAGCGGCCCGCGCCGAAACGACGCTCGGAGAGAGCTGCTATCTCGGGGTGCTGCGGCTCGCGGCGGGTGCAGCGGGCGCCAGCGCGCAGCACAGGCATTGAGGCGAGCACCGGAATTCCGGGCAGCACTGGAAATTCAAGGAGTCAGGCAGTGAAAGTCGCCGTCATCGGTCTCGGCAACATGGGCGGCGGTATCGCCAACCGCATTCTGCAGGCTGGCCACGAGCTGACGGTCTGGAACCGCAGCGAGGCCAAGATGACGCCGCTCGTCGCGGCGGGCGCCAGGGGCGCCGCGTCGGCCCGGGCCGCCGTCGAGGACGCGCAGGTCGTCGTCACCAGCCTCATGGACGACAGTTCGGTGCTGGAAGGCGTACAGGGCCCGCGGGGATTCCTCGCCGGCATGAAGCCCGGCGCCATCCACCTGTGCGTGACAACGATCTCGCCGGCCTGCGCCGACCAGCTCGGGTCGATTCATGCCGCGCACGGCACGCGCTTCGTCTCGGCGCCGGTCGCGGGTCGTCCGGATGCGGCCGCGGCCGGCAATCTCACCACCTTTCTCGCGGGCGAGCGCTCGGCGGTCGAAGAGGTTGCCCCGCTGTGCATGGCATTTTCGCGCAAGACCGTGCGCATCGGCGAGCGACCGGGTCTCGCCAATTCGATGAAGCTTTGCGTGAACTACACGGCCATCTCGATCATCGAGCTCATGGGCGAGGTCTATACCTTCGCCGAGCGCAGGGGTATCGACCCGAGCGCGGTGTTCGACTTCTACATGGAGGCGTTTGCGCATCCTGCCCTGAAAGCCTACGTCAGGAAACTCAGGGAGAACCAGGTGCTATCGAGCGAGGGTGGCTTTGCCATGACCGCCGGCCTCAAGGACGTGCGCCTGATGCTCGCGGATTCGGCCGAGGCGGGCGTCTCGTTCGAGATCGCGAAAATCGTTGAGAGAAAGATGCTGAAAGCCATCGACAGCGGCATGGCGCAGGCCGACTGGAGCGCCATTGCCGCCATCACCCGCTCCGAATCCGGCCTGGGCTGAGGGAGCACACGATGGACGAACTGCTCGCGATCTTCGGATTCGCGTGGATGACTCTCTCGGGCATCCTCGGGGCGTACATGGGCGTCAAGCACGAGCGGCTCGCGGGCACGCTCGAGCAGCTCGCCCGGTCCGGCCGTCTGCTCGACTATCACCGTGAGCAGAGCGCCTTTCGCTGGGGCATCACCGTACATGCGCACGGCTTCCTGTTCTCGCTCGTCTGCGTCGCCGTCGCGCTGTGGATGCCGCGGATGGTCTATTCGACCACGGCGGTCGCCGGGCTGGCGGTCGCGCTCATGATGGCGACGGCGGTCTGGTGGCTGGCCGCGCTGTTCGGACGGGTACGGGCTCTCATGGGCATCGCGGATCTCATGCTGCTCGGCTCGCTGGTCGCGGCCGGGATCGGGCTGGCCGGGGGCCGCCTCTAGCCATTCGTTCGGGCGGGCTTACACGGGCGCGGCCGGAGCAACGGTCGCACGGGCAAGGCATCAACGAGGACCAATCATGTCACTGCAGGCTTTCATTCCGACTCCGGAGTTCGAGGACTACAAGAAGCTTTTCGCGGACAACTACCGGCTGACGCGGCGCGACGATGGTGTGATCCTCGCCGAAGCCCACACAAGGGGCGGCCCCATCCAGTTGAGCGTGGAGAATCATCGCTCGATCGGCCAGCTCTTCAAGGTGATCGGGGCCGATCCGAAGAACGAGGTCATGATCTTCACCGGAACCGGTCCGAACTTCATGGCGGCCGTGGACCCCGATGGCTTTGCGCTGGAGAAGAAGAACCTCGAGTACTGGTCCTACGAATATGCCTACAAGGACGGGCGCATCAACGTCGCCGCCCTGATCAACGACCTCGAAATCCCGACCATCGGCGTGCTCAACGGCCCGGCCTTCCACTCGGAACTGTGCCTGATGTGCGATCTGACGATCTGCAGCGACGACACCATCATCTTCGACCCGCACTACGAGATCGGCGCCGTGCCCGGCGACGGCATCCACAGCTGCTTCCAGGAACTGCTGGGCGTCAAGCGCGCCGCCTATGCGCTGTTCACGGGGCAGGCCATCGATGCAAGGAAGGCCCTGGAATATGGCATGGTCAACGAGGTCGTGCCGCGGGAACGGCTGCTGGAGAGAGCATGGGAGCTGGCCGACCACATCATGAAGCAGTCGCGGACCACGCGGCGGCTGACAGCCCAGGTCGTCCGGCGCCCGTGGAAGCAGCGGATCGTCGACAACCTCGACGGCGGCTTCGGCATCCAGATGTTCTCGCACATTGCGCAGAGGGAGGCCATGCATTCCGCCGAGACCGGCTCCCGGGTCATGAGCCGCGTCATGACGGACGCGGCGGAAGGCGGGAAGCCGCGCTAGCCGCGCGCCCGGACCCCAGGAAACATCGCGATGCCGATTCGTCTCAATGGCAGGAATTACGTCGACGGTCGCTGGACCGACTCGGAGTCGGCCCGGACGTACGCGGTCGAGAATCCGGCCGACCTGCGCGAGACGTGCCATCGCTATCCGCTCAGCACGGCAGCCGACGTCGAACGTGCGATCCGCGGCGCGGCCGCGGCGTACGTGCAATGGCGCCGGGTATCCCTCGGCGAGCGCGCGACCATCCTGCGGCGCGCGGTCATGCTCATGCGTGCGCGGCGCGAGGACATCGCGCAGGTCATCACGCTCGAGAACGGCAAGCTCGTCGCCGAGTCGCTGACGGAGATCGATGCCGCGGCGCTGGAGCTCGAGTTTCAGGTCGGCGAGGGCGAGCGCCAGCTCGGTCGCGCGGGCGACTGCTATCGAGGCGGGTTGATGGCCTATGCGCGCCGCGAGCCGCTCGGTGTGGTGTCGGTGATCGTGCCCTGGAATTTCCCGTTCAACGTGCCGTGGCGCAAGATCGGCCCGGCGCTCATGGCGGGCAACACCGTGGTCTTCAAACCGGCGAGCCAGACACCGGCCGTCGGCGAGCTCGTCATGCAGCTGCTGATCGAGGCGGGCATTCCTCCGGGCGTCGTCCAGTTCGTCACCGGCTCGGGCAGCGAACTGTCGGAGGTCCTGGTCGGCCACCCGCTGATTCGCGCGATCACGTTCACCGGTTCCACCGAAGTCGGGCGGCGCATCGCGCAGCGGGCAGCGGCGAATCTCGCGCGGACGCAGCTCGAGATGGGCGGCAAGAACCCGATGGTTGTGCTGCGGGACGCAGATCTCGACCTGGCCAGCCAGGACGCGGTGATCGGTGCGTACTCGTGCGCGGGCCAGTGGTGCACGGCCACGAGCCGGCTGATCGTCGAGGAGCCGGTGGCCGATGACGTGGTCGATGCGATCGTGGAACGGATCGCCCGCATCCAGGTCGGCCCGGGCCGTCATGCCGGCAGCACCATGGGGCCCGTGGCCGGGCGCCACCAGCTCCATTCGGTGCTTGCGCACATCGACCGGGCCCGCGAACAGGGCGCGCGCTTTCTCGCCGGCGGCAGGCGCTGCGAAGCCGGCGATCTGGCGCACGGCTGCTTCATCGCGCCTTCGCTGGTCGATCGCGTCGGCGAGGAACTCGACGCGGCGCGTCAGGAGATCTTCGGCCCGGTGCTCACCGTCTTCCGCGTCGCGGATTACGCCGAGGCGCTGCGTCTGGCGAACGCCACACCCTACGGGCTCTCGTCGTCGATCTACACGCGTGGCATCGAAAAGGCACTGCATTTCGTCGAGCACTCGGAAGTGGGTCTCACGCACGTCAATGTGCATTCCGCCTACAAGGAGCCCCAGCAGTGCTTCGGGGGCATGAAGGAGTCCGGCTTCGGGCTGCCGGAGGCGGGAAGCACGGGCATCCAATTCTTCCAGGAAGAAAAATCCATCTACATCCGCAAGGGCCAGGCGCTGCCTGCGGCCTGAAGCAAGTCAGGGGACATCGCGTTCATGTTACTCACCAAGCAACAGAAGATCACGCTCTACACCAACCTCGTCCGCGCCTGCACGCTCGACCGCATGATGATGCGCATCATCCGCACGGGCCGCATGGTGGGCTTTTATCACGAAGGTGGCATCGCCCTGGCGCCTGGGATCGCCGCGGGGGCCTTCCTGCGCAAGGACGACATCATGTTCCCGCATTATCGCGCCCACGGCATCGCGCACATGCTGGCCAAGGGCATCGACCTGAAGCACTACGTGGCCGAGCACATGGGGCGCGTCGACGGATGCTGCAAGGGACGCTCGAGCTTTCACGTGTCCTTCCCAAAGGATCACGTCTTCGGCTGGTCAGGCAACATCGGCTCCAACTTCCCCCCGTGCGTTGGTTACGGGCTCGCCGCGCGCTACAAGGGCACCGACCAGGTGGTCATGAACTGCTCGGGTGACGGTTCCTATCAGGAAGGACGCGCCCACGAAGCGATGCTGATGTCCGCGAACTGGAAGTTGCCGGTCATCTTCTGGTGCGAGAACAACGGCATCGCGCAGCACAGCCCGCTCACCGACCTGTTTCCCGTCTCCGACATCTCGCGTCTGGCCCAGGGGTATGGCATTCCCTCGAAGATCGTCGACGGCCAGGACCTGCTCGCCGCCGGCGAAGCGGCGCTCGAGGCGATCGCTCACGTCAAGGCCGGCAAGGGCCCGATCTTCATCGAGCTGAAGACCCTGCGCGTGCAGGAGCACAACGTCGGCGGCCTCAACAACGAAGGCGCGACGCCGCGCGACCCGAAGCTCATGCAGGAATGGCGCGAGACGCGTGACCCGGTGAAGATCGCCGCCGCCGCGCTGCTCAAGCAGAAAGTCCTGAAGCAGGCCGACCTCGACCGCATCCAGGCCGATGCCGACAAGGAAGCCGACGAGATGGACGCCTGGTGCGAGCAGAGCCCGAAAGCAACCCCGCCGGTTTCCGAACTTCTTGCCGGCGTGTACGCCGCTTGACCGAGAGAACAGCCATGACCGCAGGCATTCGTGAGTTGACGATCAGTGAGGCCATGAAGGAAGCGCTGGCCGACGAGATGCGCCGCGACGACAACGTGCTGATGCTCGGCATCAGCATCCGCGCGGGCACGTTCCCGCACACCAAGGGCCTCTACGACGAATTCGGCGCCCGGCGCGTGCTCGATACGCCGCTGTCGGAAACCGGCTGCTTCGGCGCCGCCTTCGGCGCGGCCCAGGAAGGGCTGCGCCCCGTGCTCGACTTCATGTACGCGGGCTTTTCCTATTACGCCGGCTCCGAGGTCTTTCTGCAGGCCGGCCAGTATCACTTCCTGCACGGCAGCCAGCACCCGGTGCCCATGACCATGATCGGCACCTGCGGGGCCGGGCGCCGCGTCGGCAACGAGCACGCCACGCTGCCCTACGGCGCGCTGATCCACCACCCGGGAATCAAGGTCTGCATGCCGTCGACGCCCTACGACGCCAAGGGGCTGCTCAAGGCGGCGATTCGCGACAACAACCCGGTGTTCTTCCTCTGGCACACGACCATGATGACGGTCAAGGGTCCGGTGCCCGAAGACGACTACGTCGTTCCGCTCGGCGTCGCCGACGTCAAACGCGAGGGCAGTGACGTGACGGTGCTCGCCAGTGGCCTGCAGGTGCATCGCGCGCTCGAAGCCGCCGAGACGCTCAAGGATGAAATCAGCGTCGAGGTCGTCGATGCGCGGAGCTTCGAGCCGTTCGACCTGCCCTGCCTGCTGAAGTCCGTCGAAAAGACGACGCGCCTCGTGACCGTCGACGAGGACTTCGAGCGTGCCGGGTTCGCTGCCGAGGTGTCCGCGCTGATGATGGAGCACGGTTACGACCTGCTCGACGCGCCGGTCAAGCGCGTCTGCCATCCGCCCATCCCCGTCCCCGGCGGTTACATGGACGCCTACACGATGCCGACGACCGAGCGCATCGTGGCTGGCATTCGCGACGTCTGCCGCTGAGGGCTCGCCATGATCCGCGACGTGATATTGCCGCAGCTTGCGATGGGCATGTCGGAGGGGACGATCGTCGAGTGGGCCGTGGCCGAGGGCGCGCACGTCGACAGGGACGCGCCGTTCGCTTCGATCGAAACGGAGAAGGTCGTCAACGAGCTTCCCTCGCCATACCGCGGCTTCGTGCATCTCTGCGTCGAGGTCGGCGAGGCTGTGCCGGTGGAGACAGTGATCGCCCGGATTGCCGAAACGGAAAGCGAATATCGCGAACTCGTCGGCTCTGGCTCGCCGCAGGTTGCCGCGACATCCCGGATCACCACCGCCGAACCTTTCGCCGCGGCGACGGCGGCAATGGCCGAAGCGCCTGCGCGCCCTCCAGCCAGCGCTGCGGCCACCGCCGAGCCGGACGCCGCGGCGTCAGGAATGATCGCCGCAGTTGCTGCGCCGGCTCCGGGCCGCGCGGGCCGCGTGCGCGCCACCGGACTCGCGAGAAGGATCGCCCGCGAACATGGCCTCGATCTTCGGAGCCTGACAGGCAGCGGGCCGGGCGGGCGGATCGTGCGGCAGGACGTGCTCGCGGCGCTGGAGCGGAAGCAGGCGACAGCGACGGCGACAGCGCCGGCGCCGGCTGCAGCGCCGACCGCAGGCACCACGGCTGCGCCCGCCATGCGTGAAAAGGCCCGCGTGCCGCTGACGGGCATGCGCAAGACCATTGCCGATCGCATGATCCGGTCGAAGACGACCGCAGCGCACACGTATGCGTTCTTCGAGGTGGACGTCACCAACCTCGTGCGCGTGCGCAACACGATGCTCGATCGCGAAAAGGAACTCGGCGGGCGAATCTCGATGGTCTCCCTGCACGTCAAGGCGTTGTCCATCGCGTGCCAGCAGGTGCCGATCTGCAATTCCACCCTGACGAACGACGAAGTCGTCGTCTGGGACAACGTCAACGTCGGCATCGCCGTGGCGACGCCCGGCAGGACCGAGTATGAGTCGGGTCTCCACGTGCCCGTCATCCGCAACGTCGAGCGTCAGGGTGTCGTGGAGATCGACCGGCGGGTGCGCGATCTGACGGAGCGAGCGCGCAACGGGCGACTTTCGTCGGCCGAGATGACCGACGGCACGATCACGCTTTCGAGCACGGCGGGTTTCATGCCGGGCCAATGGTCCGTGTCGACGCCGCTGATCAACCAGCCGCAGGTCGTCAACTTCCAGCCGGGATCGCCGATCCAGAAACCCGTGGTCGTCGATGGTGAGATCGTGGTGCGCACGATGCTGCCCTGCGGGCTCAGCTGCGATCACCGCGCGATGGATGGCGAGCCGGTTGGCCGCTTCATCCGCAAGCTGTCGGACCTGCTCGCCCATCCGGAGCTGATGCTGTTGTAGGAGCTGCCCGAGGCGCGCTTCGCCGAGGAGCTGGAGCGGCTCTGAGCGTCCGGCACGAGGCCTGCTCAAATCAGACCGGCCCGCTGGGCCGTGCGCGCCGCCGGAATCATCCACCGGCGGATGTTGCGGTGCTGCCGCCCCGGGTCGTCCACTGCGCGCGGACGCGTGAGCGGGAAGGGCAGCCGGTCGGGACGATCGGCTGCCAGTGCCTCCGCGAGCAGCTTGCCCATCAAAGGCGCCATGACGTTGCCCCAGGCGTTGAAGTGCATCAGCCCGTACAGACCCGGGCGCAGTTCGTAGGCACCCGGGAACTCGACGTCGCGAAGTGCCACACGACCCGTCCAGTAGGTCTCGAGCTCGACCGGGACGTCACGCGGCCGGCCAAGTACGCTGCAGCCACGCGAGCTGGGTTGCGAAGTGCCAGGCCGCGTCCTGCGGTTTCGCGATGGCCGGTATCGAGGACAGCACCAGCCGCCCGTGGCGATCCTTGACCAGCGGATTGAGGTCGATCGGGTACTGCGCGAGCGTCGCACCGCCCGGCATGACCTGCAACCGCAGTGGTGTCGCCAGCGGTCGCGTCGTCAGCGCATAGGCAGTGAGCGGATAGAAGCAGCGCGCGAACTCGGGGACGATCGCCGTGGGGCAGGCGTTGGTGCAGAACACTGCGCGATCCACCCGGACGCTGCCACGCGCGGTCGTGACGCACCAGCGCCGGCCAGTGCCTTCGATGCCCAGCGCCTCGCTGTCGCCGTGTACGGCCGCGTCCAGAGGCGCCGCCGCGGTCGCCATGCCGTTCGTGAACAGATAGGGATTGATGCGACCGCCGTCCTCGAGCATCACGCCGTGGTCGTATCGCGTGCTGCTGGACAGGGCGTGAACCTCATCGCCGTGCAACACGCGTGTGTTCTGGATGCCGAGCCGCGTCAGGTACTCGAACGCCCACATGAACTTCTCGACGTCATCGGCATCCTTCATGACGTTCAGGTAGCCCGAGCGGACGGCATCGCAATCGATCCGCAGCCTCTGGCTGAGGTCGAACGGAATCGTGTGGTGTTCGCGGAACGCCTCGAGGAATGCCTTGCCACGACCGGGAAACGTCCCTGGCCCGCCGATGTCGCGCAGCAGCGGCAGGACGTGGCCCGCGTTGCGACCCGACGCACCCCATCCCGGCTGACGCCCCTCGAGGATGGCGACCTGCACACCGCGCTCGGCCAGGTGCAGCGCGAGCGAGCTGCCGGCCAGGCCCGCGCCAACGACGACCACATCGACGTCGATGTCGCCGGCGAGTGCGGGAAAGGGCGGCTACGGGCCCGCCGGCCGTGTCCAGCCGCTGCGCTCGACGGGCACGAGGCCGTACAACTCGAACTCGCTCCGCGCATGCCTGTCGCGTTCGGTCAGTGGTTCATCGCGGCCACAACCGGCGGGTGCGGCGCCGAGGCCGAGTGCCAGTGCGGAGCGCAGGACGTCGCGCCGGTTCATCGTCATGCTCAGTGCTCTAACGTCAATACGGCCAGACCGGAGATCATGAGCCCGATCCCGCTCCAGTCACGGACCGAGGGCCGTTCGCCCAGGAATGCAACGGCGAGCACGACGACCCACACGACGCTCGACTTGTCCATGAGCGCCACCTTGGCAAGGTCTCCGAGCTGGAGCGCCTTGAAATAGCAAAGCCAGGAGGCACCGGTCGCCAGGGCCGAAAGTGTCAGCAACAACAGCGTCCGGCCGGGCAGGTCCAGGGGATTGGACCACTTGCCGGTGATCAGGACCAGGGGCACGACGAGCGCGGCAACCACGAGGGTCCTGATGGCCATGGCCAGCTCGGAATCCACGTCCTGCACGCCCATCTTGGCTAACACGGCGGTGAGCGCGGCAGAACACGCCGACGCCAGGGCCCACGTTATCCAGCCTGCCGAGGAGACCATGTCACTCGCTCCGACGTTCCGGCGAAGGCGGCAGTTTGTGGCATCCGGACGGAGACGGCACATTACCAAAAGAGAATTATACGCAACGCAAGGTGTATCCAATGTCCTGCCAACGGCTCACCCTGCCGGCCACACCGCCATGCCGGCGCGGCCGGGGGAGACACAGGATGAATGCCATCAGCTCGCAGATCGCCGACGACCTGGGCAGGCCAACCGAACTGGTCGCGCTGTCGGCCCAGGAACGCGCCATCGAACAGGGCAGCCGCGCCCTGCACGGCAACGTGAGCGATCGCGTGCTGCGGATGTTCGATGCGATCCGCCAATATGGCAGCCCGCGCGCCGCTCTCGATCGCGCGGTGTTCTTCACCGAGTCGTTCAAGACCACCGAAGGCCAGCCGCTCGTACTGCGCTGGGCGAAGGCGCTCGTGCACGTCTGCGAGAACCTGCCCGTCACGATCTTCGACGATGAACTGATCGTCGGCCGGCCGAACACCTGGCTCGGCCGTTATGGCCTCGTGTATGGCGAGCTCGACGGCAGTCTGCTCGAGGCCGCGGCCGAGGCCAGCGTGACGCAGGCCGGGCAGAAGGGCGCGATCGCGATGACTGACGAAGACCGTCGCGTCGTCGCGGAGGTGCTGTATCCGCACTGGAACGGCCGCGATTTCGGCACGGCCTTCGTGCGCGCGCTGCCCGAGTCGACGCGGTTCTACTTCTTCGGCCCGGACCGCGACAACACGGCGAGCGCGACCGGCGTCGGCATGTGCTCGGCGATCTGGCGCCATTCGCAGAACTGGGTGCACGACTTCGCCAGGATCCTCAACCTCGGGTGCTTCGGCATCCGGGCCGAAGCCGAGGCCCGCATCGCCGCACTCGAGGATCCGCACGACGTCGCGCTGAAGAAGCCGTACCTCGAGGCCGTCGTGCTGACCTGCGACGCGATCTCGACCTGGGCGCGCCGCTACTCCGAAAAGGCCGCGCAGATGGCGGTGACCGAGACGCGGCCCGGGCGCAAGCGCGAGCTCGAGCGCATCGCCGAGGTGTGCGCGCGGGTGCCCGAGCATCCCGCGCGCAGCTTCCACGAAGCGGTGCAGGCGCAGTGGTTCGCGCAGCTCTTTTCACGGCTCGAGCAGAACATCGGCGGCCAGGTGAGCCAGGGCCGCATGGACCAGTACCTGTACCCGTTCTATCGCCGCGACGTCGATGCCGGCACGCTCACGAAGGCGCAGGCCGAGGAACTGCTGCAGTGCGTCTGGCTCAACATGATGCAGAGCACCGAGATCAAGATGTCCCCGACGGCGGCCGCGAGCATGGAGGGTTTCGCGCACTTCGAGCAGATCACGATCGGCGGACAGACCCCCGACGGCCGCGATGCCACGAACGAGCTCACCTATGTGATGCTCGACTCGGCGCGCCCGCTGCAGTCGAGCTATCCCGAACTCGCGGCACGCATCCACTCGGGCACGCCCGACCGGTTCCTGCACGCCGTGGCGGAGGCCATCAAGGATGGCAAGGGCACGCCAAAGGTGCTCAACGACGAGCAGATCGTGCCGTTCTATCTCGCCAACGGCGCCACCGTCGAGGAAGCGCTCGACTACGCGGGCTCCGGCTGCATCGAGTCGCGGCTCGTCAACCGCGAGACGCACGTCACCGGCAACAGCGCGATCAATTACGGCTCGGTGATCGAGATGACGCTGCGCGACGGGCGCATCAAGGTGTGGAAGGACCTGCGGTTCGGCGTCGCGACCGGCGACCCGCGCAGCTTCGCCACGTTCGACGACGTCTGGCGCGCCTTCTGCGCGCAGCTGGAGAACACGCTGCGCCACATCATGACGCAGCAGTACGTCGCGCTGGATCTGAAGCCGCGTCATTTCGCGGCGCCGTTCGCCTCGATGCTGCACGAGCTCGCCACGAAGGCGTGCATGGACCTGCACCGGCACGGCGAGTACATCCCGGGCGGCATCGACCTCTCGTGCATCGAGTCGATCGGCAAGGGCACGGCGATCGACTCGCTCGCGGCGATCAAGCACCTGGTCTACGACACGAAGAAGCTCGGCTGGGACGAACTGCTCGACGCGATCGAGCGCAACTGGGAAGGCTGTGAGGCGACCCGTCAGCTCTGCCTCAACGCGCCCAAGTACGGCAACGGCATCGACTGGGTGGAGCAGATCGGCTTCGACATCGAGAAGTTCATTCTCGACTTCCTGCGCCGCCATCCGAAGCCGCACGGGCAGGCGTTCATGCTCCGCTGCATCCCGGTCACGATCCACGTGCCGATGGGTCGCGTGGTCGCGGCGACGCCGAACGGCCGTCCGGCCGGCGAATACCTCTCCGAGGGCATCTCGCCGTCGCACGGCATGGACGTGCAGGGGCCGACGGTGTCGCTGCGCTCGATGGCGCGCGCACGCTGCCTCGGTTACAAGGAGAAGGCCGCCGACCTCATCAACATGAAGTTTACGCCGCAGACCGTGGCGGGCGAGGAGGGCACGCGGCGCCTCATGCAGGTGCTGCGCACCTGGTGCGACCTCAAGCTCTGGCACCTGCAGTTCAACATCCTGAACCGCTCGACGCTGCTCGCCGCGCAACGCGATCCCGAGAAGTACCGCAACCTCGTCGTGCGCATCGCCGGCTATTCGGCGTACTTCGTCGACCTCACGCCGATGCAGCAGGCCGAGATCATCGCGCGCACCGAGGAGCAGATGTCCTGACGCGTCCGGGGGGGGGTGATCCATGAACGCGCCCGCTGGGGTCGTCTTCAACATCCAGCGTTTCTCGACGGACGACGGGCCCGGCATCCGCACGACCGTGTTCCTGAAGGGTTGCCCGCTGCGCTGCAAGGCCTGCAGCAATCCGGAAGGCCTCGCCGCACGGCCGCAACTGCTCTACCGCACGTCGAAGTGCATCGGCGCGTCGCAGTGCGGCCGCTGCCTGCCGAAGTGCCCGGCACACGCGCTGTCGGTGGGTGAAGACGGCAAAGTGCGCGTCGACTTCGCGAGTTGCACGGATTGCGGGTGCTGCGTCGAGGCGTGTCCGTCGCAGGCGCTCGAGATCGTCGGCAGGCAGATGAGCGTCGACCAGGTGCTCGCCGTCGTGGAGGCGGAGCAGGCGTTCCATTCCCGCTCGGGCGGCGGCATCACGCTCTCCGGCGGCGAAGTCCTGCGGCAGTCGAAGTTCGCGGCGGCGCTGCTCGAGGAAGCGCGCAGGCGCGGCATGACGACCGCGATCGAAACCTCCGGCATGGGCCGCTGGCAGGCGCTCGCGCGGCTGCTGCCCCACTGTGACAGCGTCCACTACGACATCAAGTGCCTCGACCGCGAGCGGCATCGGCGGTTCACGGGCCTGCCGAACGACCTGATCCTGCGCAACCTCCGCAGGCTCTGCGAGGTCTTTCCGCACGACCGCATCGTCGTGCGCACGCCGTTCATCCCCGGGGTCAACGGCACGGTCGAGGACGTGCGCGCGATCGGCGGGTTCCTGCGCTCCATCGGTGACGACCTGCACTACGAGTTGCTCCCGTACCATCGCTACGGCGAGGCCAAGTACGGTTTCCTGGGCATGACCCCGCCGATGACTTCCGTCGTGCCCGGCGCGGAAGCGGCGGCGATTCATGCGGAACTCGCGCGTTACCGTGTCCGCGAGCGCGCCACGGTGCCGTTGTCGCCGCGACAGGGGCGGCCGCTGCTCGAGCGGATAGGGGTCAGGGTCGACCCGGAGGGGTCTGATCCCACCCGACCCCACCCGCGCAGAGGGGGCGCTCCCGCTGCAACCTGAGGCACACTGGCTGCAACCGCGGGCGCATTGGTCCCGCGACGTCACGCGAATACTGCGACCTCACGTACACGACAGGAGTCCGCAACATGTATTTCGCAGACGACGCGCTGCTCCCCGAGAACCAGGACGAACTGATCATCACGGCCGCACCCTACGGCCCCGAGTGGCTGCCCTCGGACTTCCCGGAAGACGTCCCGGTCACGCTCGACGAGCAGGTGCAGAAGGCCGTCGACTGCTGGAACGCCGGCGCCACGGTGCTGCACGTCCACGTCCGCGAGGCCGACGGCAAGGGCAGCAAGCGGCTGTCGATGTTCAACGAACTGATCGCGCGCCTGCGCGATCGCATCCCGGAGATGGTGCTGCAGGTCGGCGGCTCGATCTCGTTCTCGCCGGAGAACGACGGCGACCAGGCCAGATGGCTCGGTTACGACACGCGTCATCTGCTCGCCGATCTCACGCCCAAGCCCGACCAGGTGACGATCGTGGTCAATACCTCGCAGATGAACATCATGGAGCTCATGAGCGCCGACGACACGCAGGGCACGCAGTATGCGAATCCGGCCGTCCGCTCCGCCTGGAGTGACATGGTCGTCGACGCGACGCCGTCGTTCTTCATCGAGCATCTGCAGCGGCTGCGCGCCGCCGGCATCCAGCCGTATTTCATGCTGGCGCACGTCGCGCAGCTCGAGACCTGCGAGCGGCTGATCCGGCGTGGGCAGTACATGGGGCCCTTCAACCACTGCTACGTCGCGATCGGCGGCGGCGCCGCGGGGCCCGATCCGTTCCAGATGATGGACTACGTGCGTCGCTCCCCGCAGGGTGGCGTGCTGCAGATCGAGGGCATCATGCGCAACGTGCCGCCGATGATGGCGATGGCGATCGCGATGGGCCTGCACGTGCGTGTCGGCATCGAGGACAACCTCTGGCGGCGCAGTGGCGAGCGCTTCACCTCGGTGCAGCAGGTCGAGCAGATGGTGCGGCTCGCGCGCGAACTCGGCCGCGACGTGGCGACGGGCACCGACGCACGGCGCATCCTCCGGGTCGGTACGGTCTACGACAGCGTCGACGAGACGCTGCAGGCGCTCGGCATGTCGCCGAATCGCAAGCCGGGACAGCGGGGCTTCCTTGTCGGCTGAGCGCAAAATCGCGTCGCGCGGCTCGGGTCGCGCAAGCGCATCCACCGGGCCGGCGGCGACGCCGGCGCGGCCGGTGCCGGGCGATACGAGCTGTCCCGTCGGCGCGCTGTCGGAATTGCCGAACCTGCTGCGCGAGGCCGGCAACGACCCCTGGCAGCTGCTCGAATCGTTCGGCGTCACGCCGGCGATCATGGCGCAGCCGATGACGCCCGTGCCCTTGCGCCTGCACGGTCAGATCATGCAGGCGGCGGCCGACGCCATGGGGCGGGACGACCTCGGGCTGCTGGTTGGCCAGAGGTCGACCATGGAGAACGCCGGGCCGCTGCGCCTGCTGGTGCAGAACGCCCGCACGACGCGCGACGCCGTCGACGGCCTCGTGCGCTACCTGGGCCTGTGGTTCCATGGCATCCAGCTCAACCTGACGCGCGACCAGGGCTACGCCTGCCTGTCGATCTCGGTCGACAGGCGCTTTCCCGGTCGCGATCACGTGCTGACGGGCTTCCTCGCGGCGCTGGTGAAGCAGCTCGAGGCGATCTTCCCGCGAAGCTGGCGGCCGTCGCTCGTGCACATTTCGTACCGGCGGCCGCCATCGGCCGCGAAATACGCGCGGTTCTTCCGCGCACCCGTGCTCTACGACCAGCCGCGCCACGCGGTGTTCTTCCCGGCGTCCGCGCTGGACGAGACACGACCGGGCTCGCAGCAGATGCTCGAATCGTTTCTGCGCGGCTACTTGGGCGATCTGGAGGCGCGCGAGCAGCCCGATTTCGTGTCGCGCGTGCGCCACGTGATCGAGAACCTGCTCGCGAGCGGGCATTGCTCGATCGAGCGCGTCGCCGAGCTGTTCTCGGTCCATCGCGTGACGCTGCACCGCCACCTGAGCGGTTACGGCACCACGTTCGAGCAGTTGCTCGACGAATCGCGCTGCGAACTCGCGCAGCGCATGCTCGAGCAGACGGACCTGCCGGTCGGCGAGATCGCGACGGCGATCGGCTACGGTTCGGCGGGAAGCTTCGTCCGCGCCTACAAGCGCTGGCACGGGATCACGCCGGGTGCCGGCCGGCGACGTCGGCCACAGCCCGGACGCACCGGGTCTGCGATGCGGCTCGCGCCGCGGACGTGACGGACGCGCATCGATCACGGGGGATGAGGGGGAGCCATGGGAGGGTACACAGCGCCACCGGTCGACGACGTTGTCGCGCGCCGTGGCAGCTCGTCCCGATTCTACGCCTGGGTCGTGTTCGCGCTGACCTGCGGCCTGATGCTGTCGGATTACGTTTCGCGACAGGTCATCACGCCAATCTTCCCGTTGTTGAAGGGCGAATGGTCGCTGACCGACATGCAGCTCGGGGCACTGGTGAGCGTCGTGGCCCTGATCGTCGGCGTGGGCTCACTGCCGATCGCGCTGGCCGCGGACCGCTGGGGCCGCGTGCGCAGCATCAGCGTCATGGCTGGTCTCTGGGGCATCGCCACCGTCGGTTGCGGGCTCGCGCAGACCTACGGGCAGATGATGTTCGCGCGCGCGCTGGTCGGGCTGGGGGAGGCGGGGTACGGCAGCGCGGGGTCGGCCATCCTGTTCCACGTGTTCCCGAGGCGTCGTCACGCGGTCGTTGGTGCCGCATTCCTCGCCGCCGCGTTGTTCGGCACCGTGGGTGGCGTGTTGGCCGGCGGCGTGATCTCGACGCGCTACGGCTGGCGCACGGCCTTCATCGGCGTCGGCATCGCCGGCCTGCTGCTCGTCGCGCTGTACCCGTTCGTCGTGCGCGATTATGAGACGGTGCCACTGCTCAAGACCGATGCCGCGGGCGCCCCGGCGCGACGCATGCGCGTCGGCGAGACCGTGCGCGAACTCTTCGCGACGCGCACCGCGATCCTCACCTACGTCGCGAGCGGTTGCCAGATGTTCGTCACCGGCGCGGTCGTCGCGTGGATCCCGAGCTACCTGAGTCGCTACTGCGGTCTCGCCGCCGACGAGGCCGCGATGCAGGCCGCCGTGGTCGTGCTCGTCGCAGGTGTCGGTATGATCGCGACCGGATGGACGGTGGACACGCTCGGCATCCGCGACAAGCGCAACAAGCTGCGAGTTCCGGCGGCCTACTGCGTGCTGTCGGCGATCGTGCTCGCCACTGCGTTCGCGCTGCCGCCCGGCACGATGCAGTTCGGCGCGATCCTCGTCGGCATGTTCGCCGCGGGTGCACACACGGGCGCCACCGGCGCCGTCATCAGCGACGTGACGCACCCGGGGTTGCGTGCCACGGCACTCGCCACCGTCGTGCTCGGCAACAACCTGATCGGTCTCGCGCCGGGCCCGCTGGTGGTCGGCACGCTCTCGGACGCCTTCGGGCTCAAGCTGGCGCTGACGACCGCCGCATTGGCCGGCATCCTGTCGGCCATCTGCTTCCTGCTCGCGGCACGTGCCTATGAACACGAAGCGGGCCGGTGTGACGCATGGGTGTCCGGCGCCGCAACGGCGCGGGCCGCAGTCTGACCAGGAGAACATGATGGAACTCGAAGGCAAGACCGCGATCGTGACCGGCGCCGGGCGCGGCATCGGCGCCGGCATCGCGCGCGTGCTCGCGCGTGAGGGCGCGCGTGTCGTCGTCATGGGTCGTCATGGCGCGGAAACCGGCCCCGTGGCCGAGTCGATCGCGGCGGCGGGCGGCCAGGCGATATCGGTCGTCGCCGACGTGACGCGGTGGGACACGCTCGAGGCCATGGTGCGGGCCTCCCTCGATCGCTTCGAACGCATCGACATCCTCGTCAACAACGCCGGCACCGAGGGTGTCCCGCGGCTGCTCGCCGACATCGCCGTCGAGCAGTGGGACCGTATCCTCGACGTGAACTTGAAGGGCGTGTTCCTGTGCTGCAAGGCCGTGGTGCCCGCGATGGCCGACGGCGGCCGGATCGTCAACATCGGTTCGATCGCGGGCCAGCGCATGACCTTCTTCGGCAGTCTCGATTACACGGTGTCCAAGCACGGGGTCGAAGGCTTGACGCGGCACCTCGCCTGGGAACTGGCCGACCGGCGCATCACGGTCAATTCGATCTGCCCGGGCGGGGTCCTCACGCCGCTCATGGAGGAGGGGACCTCGGCCGAGTTCCGCGACAAGGTGACGCGGAGGCTCGTGCCGCTCGGGCGCATGTGCACGATGGAGGAGATCGGCGAGGCGGTGAGTTTCCTCGCGAGCGACCGCGCGCGGATGATCACCGGCCAGTCGCTCGCGGTGGACGGCGGCACGCTGACCGGCTACGGCGAGGACCTGCGACCGGTCATCCGGGGCCGCATGGCGGCCGCGGCCGCGGGCGGGCATTGACCCGGCGTCGCCCACACCTGTGGCATCGAGGGAGACGACGGACATGACGCACGATACGGGTCGGGATGGCGCGTGCCCCGACCGCGACGCCGCGATCGGCGGTCCCTGGGACGCGGCGCTCGAACAAGTGCGCGCGTGGGATCCGGCCTGGGCCGAGACCTGTCTGCGCATGTGCACCAACCCGTGGCGCAGTGGCGTGCTGTCGCGCCGGCTCGTCGAACTCATCGGCATCATGCTCAACGCCCAGTGCACGAACCTCGATCCGGGTGGAACCCGGCGGCACGTCCGCGCGGCGCTCGAGGCGGGTGCGACGGGCGAGGAAATCCTGTTCGTGCTCGAGTGCGCGGCGCTCGGCGGCATCCACTCGTGCAGCCTCGGCGCACCGATTCTCGTCGAGGAGGCGCGCGCCGCAGGCCGGGCCGTGGCGCCGCCCGCGGCAGTGCCCACGCCGACCTGCGACCGGCTGCGCGCCATCGGCCAGTGGAACCCCGCGTGGGACGACTTCTACGCTCTCGATCCGGCCTGGACCGAGGAGTTCATCGCGACCGGCATCCCGGTTTACACGAGCGGCGTGCTGCCGGCAAAGGAAGTCGAACTCCTCTGCATCGCCTTCGACGCGTCCTTCACGCATCTCTACGCGCCCGGCACGCGCCGCCACGTGCGGGCGGCGCTCGCGGCCGGAGCGACCGTGGAGGAGATCATGGAAGTGCTCAAGCTCTGCGTCGTGCAGGGCGTGCAATCCTGCAACCTCGGCGTGCCGATCCTCGCCGAGGAGCTGGCGCGATGGGAGCGCGCGCCGGTGGATGCGACGACGTCCGGCCGTTGCGACGAGCGTGCGCCATGAGCGCGTCGCGCCTGCGCCTGCTGCTGCCCGGCTTCGTCATCGCCGGGCTCGTGGCGCTCGCGGCCTCGTGGCTCGCCGAGCACTACGGCGCTCCGGTCATGCTGTTCGCGCTGCTGCTCGGCATGGCCGTCAACTTCCTGTCGCAGGACGAGCGCTGCCGGCCCGGCATCGACTTCGCGTCGCGCAGCGTGCTGCGGCTCGGCGTCGCGCTGCTGGGCGCGCGCATCACGCACGCGCAGGTGCAGTCACTGGGCGGCGCGGCGCTCGTGCTGACGGCGGGCGCCGTGGTGCTCACCATGGCCTGTGGCGTGCTGCTCGCTCGCGCGACGCGCCAGTCGACGGCGTACGGACTGTTGACGGGCGGCTCCGTGGCCATCTGCGGCGCCTCAGCCGCGCTCACGATCGCCTCTGTCCTGCCGCGCCACGCAGACCACGAACGCGACACGGTCATGACGGTCGTGGCGGTCACGGCGCTGTCGACGGTGGCGATGGTGCTTTATCCGCTGGTGGCGGCCGCTGCAGGGTTCGACGCACGTGCGTCGGGCGTGTTCCTCGGCGCGACGATCCACGACGTGGCGCAGGTCGTGGGCGCGGGCTACAGCGTGTCGGCCGAGGCGGGCGATACGGCGACCATCGTCAAGCTGTTTCGCGTCGCGCTGCTGCTGCCGGTCGTGTTCACGATCTCGTTTGCGCTGCGCCGCTCCGGCGCGGGTGCCGGAGGCGGGCGCGGCCAGACTCCGCCGCTGCTGCCCGTCTTCCTGCTCGGCTTCGCGGCGCTCGTGGTCGTGAACTCGCTCGGCTGGCTGCCGCCGCTCGCGGCTGGTTCGCTGCAACAAGCTTCGCGCTGGTGCCTGCTGGTGGCGATCGCGGCGCTCGGCACCCGCACCTCGCTCGGCGAGCTCGCGCGCGTCGGCTGGCGGCCGGTCTCCCTGATCCTCGCCGAGACGCTGTTCGTCGGCGTGTTCGTGCTCGCGGGTCTGGCGCTGCTGCGCTGAGGAAACATCGGCCGGCCGGCACCGATACCGCGAGGCGGCGAACGGCGAAGGCCCCCGGTGCGCAGGCAGCCGGCGGCACCCGCAGCGTGACGCGGTCCACCGTCTTGCCGAAGAAGTGATAGCCGGAACCGCCTGCGGCCAGCAGTCCGAGCAACTCGTCGGCCTGCCGCACACGCGCTCCGCCGATGACGGTGGCGCCGCGCCGCATGTGGGGGTTCGCCACCAGCGTGGCCGTCGGTCCGATCACCGCCGCTTCCTTGCCTGGCCGCAGCGGTTGCAGCAGGCCCTCCAGCGTGCCGTTGAGCAACGACGTGCCCGTGGTGATGAGCACGTCGGCTTCGGGGATCACTTCCGCAGCGCGCTCGACCGGGATGAAGTGCGGCAGCTCCTCGGGTTCCAAAGTCGCCGGTTCGAGTTCCAGGACGTTGAAGGGCTGTTGTCGCCGGTGCAGTTCGCGCATTTAGGGAGGAAAGGTGCCAACCAGCGCCACCCGCTGATCCGGCGCAATGGCCGGTTGCCCGGCACAGGTCCTGCGGCCGATACAGGTCGTCCAGCAGCGCGGCCGCGTTGCGCCCCGCGATCTTGCCCGGCACCGGCATCGCCCGGGCCGAACTCGGGCAGCACACCGCCTCGGGCACGCCCTCGATCGGCGTGGCGCAAAGACCGCCCGCGCCATTGGAGAGCTTGACGCCGGCGAAGAAGATGCCAAGCCCCACGCGTTCGACGGACAAGGTGCCGGCGTCGCGGCCCAGACGCTCGAGCACGGTGGTGTGCAGGTCGGAGAGCAGACTTGGTGCCCAGGAGAGGACTCGAACCTCCACGGTGTTACCCGCTAGTACCTGAAACTAGTGCGTCTACCAATTCCGCCACCTGGGCAAAGGTTGCGGCCGGGCACGGAGGCCGGGCTGGAAGGCCGGGCAATTTACTGACGCCCCTCCAGCCTGTCAATCTAACGCAAATGCGCAGAACCCGAAACCGACGTCCGTCCGCCGCCAGCCAGCGTCCCGGCAAGAGCCCGCGCGGCCGCGCCACCTCGCGCCTCGCCAAATCCACCGATCTCGTCGTCCTCGATGTGCTGCGCAAGGCAGGCCGTCCGCTGAAGCTCGAGGAAGTCACGGCGTCGTTCAGCCCCTCCGGCGTGGGCGAGGCCGAGGCCCAGCTCGCCGACCTGGTCCGGCGCGGCGAGGTCATGATGAACCGGCGCGGCCAGTATTGCCTGCGCGAGCAGCTCGCCGGCCTGGTGGTCGGCACGGTGCAGGCGCATCGCAACGGCGACGGCTGGCTGCTGCCCGACGACGGTTCGGCGCAGGTCTACCTGCCCGCGCACCAGATGCGCGAGGTCCTGCACGGTGACCGGATCGCCGCCCGCATCGAAGGCCCGCGGTTCCGCGGCAAGGCGCAGGGCACGATCGTCGAAGTGCTCGAGCGGCGCACGAAGGAAGTCGTCGGACGTCTGCACGTCGAGGCGGGCATCGCCGCGTACCTGACGCCGGACAATCCACGCATCACGCAGCGCGTGCTGGTCCCGGGCGGGCAGCTCGGCGGGGCTCGGTCCGGGCAGATCGTGCTCGTGGAATTGATCCAGCAGCCTTCGCGCACGACGGGACCGGCCGGGCGCGTCACGCGCATCCTCGGCGACCAGGGCGCGCCGGGCATGGAGACCGACATCGCGATCCACTCGTTCGGGCTGCCGTTCGAGTTCCCCGACGATGTGGTCGCCGAGGCAGAGGCGTACGGGACGCGCATCCCGCCCGAGGCGATCGCGGGGCGCGAGGACCTGCGCGACATCGAACTCGTCACGATCGACGGCGAGGACGCGCGCGATTTCGACGACGCCGTCTGGTGCGAGCGCAAGGGCAGCGGCTGGCGGCTGATCGTCGCGATCGCCGACGTGGCGCACTACGTGCGGCCGGGCAGCGCGCTCGACGTCGAGGCGCGCAGCCGCGGCACGTCGGTGTATTTCCCCAACCGCGTGCTGCCGATGCTGCCGGAGGCGCTGTCCAACGGCCTCTGCTCGCTCAAGCCGCGCGAGGACCGTCTGTGCGTCTGTTGCGAGCTGCGCGTCAGCGACGACGGGCGCATCACGCGATCGCGATTCTTCGAGGGCGTGATGCGCTCGGTGGCGCGGCTCACGTACCGGGACGTGGGCGCCTTCCTTGCCAATCCGGGCGCGCGGCACGACGACCCGCTCGAGCGTCTGCGGGAGCGCCTGCTCGCGTTGCACGGCGTCTACCGCGCGTTCACGCGGGAGCGGTCGGGGCGCGGTGCGCTCGAGCTCGACAGCCCCGAGTTCAAGATCAAGTTCGACGCCGAGGGCCACGTCGCGGCGCTGGTCGAGTCGCCGCGCAACGACGCGCACCGCCTGATCGAGGAGTGCATGATCGCGGCCAACGTCGCGGCGGCGCGTTTCCTCGACCGGCATCGTGTGCCGACGCTGTATCGCGTGCACGGGCTGCCGGAGATCGACCGGCTCGAGACGCTGCGCACGTTCCTGCGCGAGTTCGGGCTGTGGCTGCCCGCCGCCGACCAGATCACGCCGGACCACCTGCGCGACCTGCTGGCGAAGATCGGCGACCGGCCCGATGCGGGGCTGATCTCGACGGCGGTGATCCGCTCCATGCCGCAGGCGGTCTACCAGCCGGGCAACATCGGCCATTTCGGCCTCGCGCTCGAGCACTATGCGCACTTCACGTCGCCGATCCGCCGCTATCCCGACCTCGTCGTGCACCGCGGTCTGCGCCAGGTGCTGCGGGGTGGCGACCCGCAGGAGCTGATCGCCTGGCACGGGCCCTTCCCGGCGCTCGGGCAGGACTGCTCGGTGCGCGAGCGTCGCGCCGACGAGGCCACCCGCAGTGCCGTGACGTGGCTCAAGTGCTGCTACATGCAGGACCGGATCGGCGAGGAATACGACGGCATCGTCTCCGGCGTGGTCGATTTCGGCCTGTTCGTGCAGCTCGACGGCCTGCAGGTCGACGGGCTGCTGCATGTGTCCGCGCTCGGCGCGGACTATTTCGGCCGCGATGCCTCGGGGTACCTGATGGTCGGTCGCAACTCGGGCCGGGTCTTCAAGCTCGGCGACCGGCTGCGCGTGCGCGTCACCAACGTGTCGCTCGACGATCGGCGTGTCGACTTCGAGCTGGCCGGCGAGTCCTCGCCCACGCGTCGGTCGACGGGCCGGTTCCTGCGTCAGGGCTCACGGAGGCGACGCTGATGCCCCGTGGGCGCGACCGACGCGATGACGGTCACCGCCGGCCGTCGGAGCCGCGACACGACTCGCGCTCGCGCGGCGCGCCGGGATCGCACCGCGGGCCGCCGTCGCATCGCGAGGCAAAACCGGCACGGGCACCGGTTTCGCACGCCAACCTCGCTTACGGCATCCACACGGTGCGCGTTCTGCTCGTGCGTCATCCGGATCGCATCCGCCGGGTGTGGTTCGCCCGCACGGGCGGCGAGCCCAATGCGCGGCTGGACGAGGTGCGTGCGCTGGCGGACGGGGCCGGGACCGCGATCGATCTCGCCGATCACGACGAACTCGACCGCCTCGCCGGCGGTGAACGCCACCAGGGTGTCGTCGCGGAGATCCTGCCACGGGCCGCGGATCCGGAGACGCAGCTCGAGGAAGCGATCGAGGCATCGGGCGACGAGCCTGCGCTGCTGCTCGTGCTCGATGGCGTGACCGATCCGCACAACCTCGGGGCGTGCCTGCGCAGCGCGGACGCGGCGGGCGTCACCGCGGTGATCGTGCCGCGCGACCGGGCCGCGGGCCTGACGCCGGTCGTGCGCAAGGTCGCCGCGGGAGCGGCCGAGAGCGTGCCGCTGATCGCGGTCGTCAATCTCGCGCGCACGCTGCGCGGGCTCAAGGACCGCGGGCTCCGGCTGGTCGGCACCTGCGGCGACGCGCCGCGCACGCTTTATGAGGTCCCGCTGACCGGGCCCACGGCGCTCGTCATGGGCTCGGAAGGCGAGGGGATGCGACGCCTGACGCGCGAGGTCTGCGACGACCTGGTGTCGCTGCCGATGGCAGGGGCCGTGGAAAGCCTGAACGTGTCGGTGGCGACCGGCGTCGTGCTGTTCGAGGCCGTACGGCAACGACGGGCGCAGCGTTAGGGCCGCAGGGAAGCTTCGCTGGCCGCCCGCCCCGCACTCCGCTACAATGTACGGCTCCGTGCGGCCAGCCAAAGTCGCGCGGGTGTTCCAACTCCTTGTCGCACCGGCATTTTTCCGGGCGACTCGAATCCGCAAGGAGACTCTCGTGCGTCATTATGAAATCGTCTTTCTGGTCCACCCCGATCAGAGCGAGCAGGTTCCGGCCATGGTCGAACGCTACCGCGGCATCATCGCCGCGGCCGGCGGCGTGATCCACCGCTTCGAGGACTGGGGCCGCCGTCAGCTCGCCTACCCGATCGCCAAGGTCCACAAGGCCCACTACGTGCTGATGAACGTCGAGTGCGACAAGCCGACACTCGCCGAGCTGACGGGCAGCTTCCGCTTCAGCGACGCCGTCATCCGCCACCTGGTCATTTCCGTGCCGGGTGCCATGACCGAGCCGTCGCCGATGGCCCGCGCCGAGGAAGAGGGCGGCAGCCCCGCCGAAGGCAGCGGCGGCAGCGCCGGCAGCGAGGATGCCGCCGCGGCCTGAGTCCGCCGACGCACCTCATCGACATCAGAGCCAATTCACACTGGGTGACCTCACATGGCACGCTTCTTTCGTCGCCGCAAGTTCTGCAAGTTCACGGCCGAAGGCGTCGAGCGGATCGACTACAAGGATCTCGCTACGCTGAAGGGCTACATCACCGAGACGGGCAAGATCGTCCCGAGCCGCATCACGGGCACGCGGTCGAACTATCAGCGGCAGCTCGCGCTGGCCGTCAAGCGCGCCCGCTTCCTCGCGCTGTTGCCGTATACGGATCAGCACTGAGTCCGTGACCTGTGAGTGACCCGCGCAGTCTCGCGCAGCGATCGCGGGCCGGCGGACCACGCACGAACATGAACCGATCGCTGGCCAGGTGGCTCGCCGACAATCCGGGCGGGGCCGTCGCGCTGACGGGCCTGCTGGGCCTGCTGCCGCTGCTCGGCGTGGGGTTCGCGTTCTTCCTGCCGGGCGCCGTGCCCGCTCTCGTCACGCTGGTGCGCGGCGCGCGCATGGGCGCGGTCGTGGCGCTGGGCGGCAGCGCGTTGCTCGGCGCGTCGATGCTGCTGTTCGGCCGGCCGATGGCCGTGGGTCTGATCTACTCGGTCTGGGTGCTGGGGCCGCCGCTGGCGCTGGCGCTGCTGCTCGAGAGGACGGGCTCGCTGTCGCTGTGCCTGCAGGTCGCGACGCTGGCCGGCACGATGATGCTGGTCGTCCTGCACCTGTCGTTCGGCGACCCGGAGCAGTTCTGGGCGCCGTTCGTGCGCGACCTGGCGCAGGAGATGCAGAAGCACGGCCTGCCGACCAACCTCTTCGACGAAGGGCTCGCGGAGACGCTGGCCCGGACGCTGTGGGGCTGGGTGGTGGTCCTGACGATGCTGCTCGCGATGTGCGCACTGTTCCTGGCGCGCTGGTGGCAGTCGTTGCCGGAGCACGCGGGCAGTTTCGGCGTCGAGTTCCGCGGCCTGCGTCTGGGCCGGGTGCTCGGCGTCGTGGCGGCGGTCGTCGTTGCGGCGTCGCTGTGGCTGGCGGAGTCGCTCGTCGACGACATCGGACGTCTGTTCGTGGGCGCGCTGGTCATGGTCGGGCTCGCGGTGATGCACGGCGCGGTCGCCCGGCGCAAGCTGGCGGCCGTGTGGCTGTGGCTTACCTACGTCGCGCTCGTGCTGCTGCCGCCCGCGGCGGTGGCCGTGCTGGCGGGGTGGGGATTCGTGGACAACTGGTTCCGGTCGCGACGCGTGGAGACGGTGGCGTAGCGGCGCAAGCACAGACGACAGTCGACCGTCCGGATAGATCGAACGTTCGAGGAAACAAAGATGGAAGTCATCCTGCTGCAGAAGGTTGCCAACCTGGGCAACATCGGCGACAAGGTCAAGGTGAAGCCGGGTTATGGCCGCAATTTCCTGCTGCCGTCCGGCAAGGCCGCGCTGGCCACCGCCGCCAATCTGAAGAAGTTCGAAGCGCGTCGCGCGGAGCTCGAGAAGGCCGCGTCCGACTCGCTCACGCGCGCCCAGGGGCGCGCTCGCGAACTCGAGAACTTCAAGCTCGACCTGCGCGCCAAGGCGGGCGCCGAGGGCAAGCTCTTCGGCTCCGTCGGCACGGCCGACATCGCCGAGGAGCTCACGAAGGCCGGCATCGCCATCGAGCGCAGTGAAGTGCGCCTGCCGGGCGGTCCCATCCGGCTCGTCGGCGAGCATCACGTCAAGCTGCACCTGCACTCCGACGTCGAGATCGACCTCCCGATCACAATCACCGCTGTAGACTGATCCCGCCCCGTTCGAACGGGGTAGCATCCGTCGTCATGGAGCAGCAGGACAGCGACGGCGGCCGGGGTTCCCGCGTTCGCCGCAGGCCGCGGCCCGGCGTGCCGGACGAGGCTGCCGTGCTGCGCGTGCCGCCGCAATCGCTCGAGGCCGAGCAGGCCGTGCTCGGCGGCCTGCTGCTCGACAACAGCAGTTGGGACGCGATTGCGGACCGGCTGCGCCCGGACGATTTCTATCGTCGCGACCACCAGCTCATCTACGAGGCCATCCTCGAGCTGTCGCAGAAGGGCGAGCCCAGCGACGCGGTGACGCTGGCGGAGCAGCTTGCGAGCAAGGGCCTCGCCGAGGAGACGGGCGGGCTTGCCTATCTCGCCGGGCTGGCGCGTGATACACCCACGGCGGAAAACATCAAGGCCTACGCGGACATCGTCCGCGAGCGGTCGTTGCTGCGGCAACTCATCCGGGTCAGTGGGGAAATCGCGGGCAGCTGCTACGAAGCCGAGGGGCGCCAGGCGAACGAACTCGTCGACGATGCCGAGCGCCGCATCTTCGAGATCGCCGAGAAGGGGCGCCGCCAGGGCACGGGCTTCGTGGCCGTGCGCGAAGTGCTCGGTGCCGCGATCGATCGCCTCGACATGCTGCACGCCTCGCAGGGACAGCTCACTGGGCTCAGCACCGGCTATGCGGAACTCGACAAGATGACGGCCGGCCTGCAGCCCGGCGACCTGGTCATCGTCGCCGGCCGCCCGTCGATGGGCAAGACCACGCTCGCCCTCAACATCGCCGAGAACGCCGCCATCGCGCTCAACCGGCCGGTCGCCGTGTTCTCGATGGAAATGTCGCGCGAGCAGCTCGCGTTCCGCATGATTTCGTCGCTCGGTCGCGTCGACCAGAGCCACATGCGCACGGGCCTGTTCGGCGACGAGGACTGGGCGCGCATCAACAGCGCGATCGCACAGATGAAGACGGCGCCGATGTACATCGACGATTCGGGCGCGCTCACGCCGACCGAGGTGCGCGCACGCGCACGCCGGCTCGCGCGCGACACCGAGAAGCTCGGCGGGCTGGGGCTGATCGTCGTCGACTATCTGCAGCTCATGCAGGTGCCGGGCAACAAGGAGAACCGCGCGACCGAGATCTCCGAGATCTCGCGCTCGCTCAAGGCGCTGGCCAAGGAGCTCAAGGTGCCGGTGATCGCGCTGTCGCAGTTGAACCGCGGCGTCGAGCAGCGCACCGACAAGAAGCCGGTGATGTCGGATTTGAGGGAATCAGGGGCGATTGAACAGGACAGCGACCTGATCATGATGATCTACCGCGAGGAAGTGTACGACAAGGACACGCCGCGCAAGGGCATCGCGGACATCATCATCACCAAGCAGCGTAACGGCCCGACCGGCGAGGTGCATCTCACCTTCCTCGGCAAGTACACGCGCTTCGAGAACCTCGCGCACGGCGACTACGGCCACTACGACAGCGGGCCGCAGTACTGATCAGCCCGCGCCCGCAGCCGGGACACATCCAGTCAATGAAGAGCCACGCCCTCATTCGCGCGGTCGTCGACGCAGCGGCGCTGCGTCACAACCTGCGCCAGGTGCGACGCATCGCGCCGGACAGCCGCGTGATGGCGGTCATCAAGGCGAATGCGTACGGTCACGGGCTCGTCCCGGCGGCCAAGGCTTTTGCCGAGGCCGACGCATTCGCCGTCGCGAGACTCGAAGAAGGACTCGCGCTGCGCGCGGCGGGGCTCACCAACCGCATCCTGCTGCTCGAAGGCGTGTTCGGTCCCGATCAGCTCGACGTGGCTGCGCGTGAACGTTTCGAGCTGATGGTGCACAGCGTCGAACAGCTCGAGCTGCTCGAGGGCCTCGCGGGCGGCGATCCCGTCACCGCGTGGATCAAGGTCGACACCGGCATGAACCGCCTCGGGTTCCGCCTCGAGGCATTCGCTTCCGCGTATGAGCGACTGTGCCGCAACCCGCACGTGACCGCCGCGCCGACGCTGGTCACGCACCTCGCGTCGGCCGACGACCGGCGCGACCCCAGGACGCGCCAGCAACTGGCGGCTTTCGAGGCCGCCACCGCCGGCCTGCCCGGTGCGCGCAGCATCGCGAACAGCGCCGGCGTGCTGGCGTGGCCCGCGGCGCGCGCGGACTGGGTGCGGCCCGGCCTGATGCTCTATGGCGTCTCGCCGTTTCCGAGCGGCAACGGCGCGGAACTCGGCCTGCGTCCGGCGATGACCTTGCGGACCGAAGTGATCGCCGTGAAGGACGTGCTGCCGGGGGAGACAGTCGGTTATGGCGGCGCGTGGATGGCCCAGCGTCCAACCCGTCTCGCCGTGGTCGCCGCCGGGTACGGGGACGGTTACCCCCGCGGCACCCGGTCGGGGGCGCCCGTGCAGGTCAACGGCCACAGGGCGCCGCTGGTTGGCCGCGTCTCGATGGACATGATTGCGGTCGATGTCACCGAGCTGCCCGCGGTCGCGGTGGGCGATCCGGTGGTGCTGTGGGGTGGAGAAATCCCGGTCGAGGAGATCGCGGCGCACGCCGGCGCGATCGCCTGGGACCTGCTCTGCGGCGTGAGCCAGCGCGTGCAGCTCGAAGCCGGCTAGCTCTCGAAGAACCCCATCTTCACGCCCGCGAGCTGCAGGACGTCGTTGTCGTGCAGACGGCGCGCCTGCGGCCCGATCGGCGCCCCGTTGACGAGCGGATAGTCGCCTTCCTTGCCGCTCTCGACGTGCACGATGTAGAAGCCGTCCGACCGGCGCGTGATCGCAGCCACCTGCACGCCCGGGCGGCCGAGCGTCGTGAGCGTCTTGACCAGATCCAGTTCGCGGCCTGCGAACTGGCCGGAGAGCACCTGCAGCTTGGCGCGCGGCAGCGTGCCGTTGGTGAACGCGGGGGCGATCGACGCCGGCGCAGCGGCCGCCGCGGGGCCGTTGCCCGCGGGCGGCGCGATGCTTGCCGCCTTCTGCGCCGCACCCGCGACCAGCGAGGCCGCCTCGCGCGGGTTGATGACCATCGTCTTCTGGAATTCGTCCTGCGATTCGTCGGTCTCGCTGTCGACGAACCGCAGCGCGTGGTGGCCAACCGTGATCACGTCGCCGTGCTGCAGCGCGTGCTTCTTGATGATCTTGCCGTTGACGTACGTCCCGTTCGTGCTGTTCAGGTCTTCGAGGAACGAGTCGTTGAGGATGTTGATGACCAGAGCGTGGTGGCCGCTGACCGCCGGATTGTCGATGCGGATGTCGTTGTCCGGCAGCCGCCCGACCGTGTAGCGCTCCTTGCTCATGTTGTACTCGGCGAGCGTCTGCCCGTCGAGGTGCAATACCAACCTGGCCATGAGTGAACTGCGCTCCCTTAGCCGAACATCCCAAGTATGCGGTCGAGCACGCCGCGCTGCGCCGGGAACGAATCGAGCACCCGGACCAGCACGACCGAGACGTTGTCCCGACCCCCGTTTTCGTTGCTCAGTTGCACGAGCTGTCTGGCGACCGCGTCAAGGTTAGCACCAAAGGTGTTGATCGTTAACTGAATGTCGGAATCGTCGACCATGTCGCACAGGCCGTCCGAGCAGAGCAGGTAGACGTCGTCCCGCTCGACCGGCACCTCGGTGATTTCCACGTCGACCGTCGGCTCGACCCCCAGCGCGCGGGTCACGTAGTTCTTGGCGGCCGCACGCTGGGCCTCTTCGGGCGTGTAGAAGCCGCGGGCCACGAGCTCCTGCAGCAGCGAATGGTCGCGGGTGACCTGCTCGAGCGTGCCCTGGCGCAGACGGTAGAGCCGGGAGTCGCCAACGTGGGCGACCGTCAGCCGGTCGTCGAAGAACAGTCCGGCCACGACGGTCGTGCCCATGCCCTCACAGTGCACCTGCGTCTTCGCCGTCTGGTAGATGATCTTGTTGGCACGGTGGATGGCGTCCCGCAGCAGAATGCCCGGCCGGCTGAGGCCACTCGCGTCGTCGCGCAGCGTCAGGTTCTCGCGCTCGACGGCGTCCTTGAGCAGGCCCAGCACGGTGCGGACGGTGATGCCGCTCGCCACTTCGCCGGCCTTGTAGCCGCCCATGCCGTCGGCAAGCACGACGACGCCGATGTCCGCGTCGGTGCCGATCGTGTCCTCGTTGTGCTCGCGCACCCGACCGGTGTCGCTGAGCCCGACGCAGCGCAACTTGCCCTTCATTCGCATCGTCGTCGCTCTGTCAGGCGGCCCCGCACCGCGCGGCCAGGTCGCGCAATGCGAGCGCGAACGCGGCACCGTTCGGATACCTCGACACGGGTTCCTTGGCGAGCGCGCGGTCGAAGAACCCGTCGAGGCCTGCGGGCAGCGCCGGGTTGATTACGCGGATGCGCGGATGCGGCTCCTGCGCGATCTTGATCATCAGCGTCGGCATGTTGTCGCCGCGGAAGGGCAACTGGCCGGTCAGCAACTGGAACAGCGACACGGCGAGCGAGAACAGATCGGAACTTCCCGTCGGGTCGCGGCCCTGCAACTGCTCCGGCGACATGAACGACGGGGTACCGAGCACGACTCCCGTGCGCGTGCGCCCGGCGTCCGTCAGTCGGGCGATGCCGAAGTCCGTGATCTTGAGTTCTCCGCTCGGCGCTTCGAACATGATGTTGGCGGGCTTGATGTCGCGGTGCACGACCTGGTTCAGGTGTGCATAGTGCAGCGCATCGGCCAGTCGCGCCACGATTTCGAGCGCGATCGCGGGGGGCAGCAGCCGCGTCTCGCTGGTGTACTCGACCAGGTGGCTGCCCCGGAGCAGTTCCATGGCGATGTAGGCCGTGCCCCGGTCCTCGCCGGCGTCGTAGATGGTGACGATGTGCGGGTGCGACAGGCGGCCGGCCATCTCCGCCTCGCGGAAGAACCGCGTGCGCGCCTGGTCGAGGTCCTCCGGCTCGAATTCATCGCCGAGACGGATGGCCTTCAGCGCGACCTCGCGGTTGATCCGTGGGTCGCGCGCGCGATAGACGATGCCCATCGCGCCCTTGCCCAGCTCGTTCAGCAGTTCGTAGCGGCCGAGTCTCACCGGCACCGCATGGCGTGTGGCAGGCTGTCGGCTCCGCCCGCCGGTGGAGTCGACGATCATCGTGGAATCGGCCTGGCTGCGTATCGTCATGTTCGGACGGCAGTATAGGAGGGGGACTGGGCCCGGAATTGCCGCCGGCGTCACAGTCCGGAGGCGTCGGCCGCCGTGCTAGCATCCGTCCGCTTCGCAGCGATTCTCCATCCGGCCGTCATGGCGCGACCCAAGACCAGCTACGTTTGCGGCAATTGCGGCGCGCGCACGGCGCAGTGGCAGGGCCAATGCCCGGCCTGCGAGGCCTGGAACACGCTGGAAGTCGCCGTTTCATCGCTCGCCGCGGTTGCGCGTCGGGCCGCGTCGGGCGCGGCCACCGCGACCGGGCCCGCCAGCAGCCGGACCGTTGCGGAAATCGCGCAGGAGCGCGACGTCCGGGCCCGCACCGGCCTTGGTGAACTCGACCGCGTGCTCGGGGGCGGCCTCGTCGCCGGATCAGTCGTGCTGCTGGGCGGTGATCCCGGCATCGGCAAGTCGACGCTGCTGCTGCAGGCCGCCGACGCTCTGAGCCGCGAGCGGCCGGTGCTCTACGTCTCGGGCGAGGAATCCGTGCGCCAGGTCGCGGCGCGTGCGCAGCGCCTCGGGCTCGACGCGACGAGCCTGCGTCTGGCCGCGCAGACGCGGGTCGAAGCGGTGCTGGAGGAGGCGATCGCCGCGCGTGTCGAGGTGCTGGTGATCGACTCGATCCAGACCATGCAGACGGAGCTGAGCGAGTCCTCGGCGGGTTCGGCGGTGCAGGTGCGGGAGTCGGCCGCGCGGCTCGTGCGGTTCGCGAAAGAGACGGGCACTGCGGTCCTGCTGATCGGTCACGTGACCAAGGAAGGACAGATCGCCGGGCCGCGCATCCTGGAGCACATGGTCGACACCGTGCTGTACTTCGAGAGCGACCCGGCGAGCCGCTTCCGGGTCGTGCGCGCCGTCAAGAACCGCTTCGGGAGCGCAAATGAACTCGGCGTTTTCGTCATGGCCGAGCAGGGTCTGCGCGAAGTGCGCAATCCCTCGGCCATCTTCCTGTCTCGGCATCCGCAGCCGGTCGCCGGCAGCGTCGTGACGGTCGTGCGCGAAGGCAGCCGTCCGCTGCTCGTGGAGGTGCAGGCACTCGTCGACGACGCCCAGGGGATGAACCCGCGCCGCGTCGCGGTCGGCTTCGAGTCGAGCCGGCTGGCACTGCTGCTCGCGGTGCTGCATCGTCACGGCGGCATCTCGACGGCCGGTCGCGACGTGTTCGTCAACGTCGTCGGCGGCGTACGCATCGGCGAGACCTCCGCCGACCTGCCGGCGGTGCTCGCGGTGACGTCGAGCCTGCGCGACCGGCCCGTGGCCGTCGATACCGTGTGTTTCGGCGAGATCGGGCTCACGGGCGAGATCCGGCCGGTGCCCTTCGGCGAGGAGCGCCTGCGCGAGGCCGCGAAGCAGGGTTTTCGGCGTGCGCTGGTGCCGGCGGCGAACGCGCCGCGCAAGGGCGCAGCGCTCGAGGGCATCGAGGTTGCGGGGGTGGGCAGCCTGCAGGAGGCGCTCGAGCAGGCGACGTGAAAGGGCGCCGTGCCACCGCGGTCATACGCTGTCGCAGCGTCAGCAGGCGCGGCGGCAGCAGCAACAACGGCGGCAACCAGCTGGCCCTGCTGTAACCGAAACCGTAGCACCGGCACCTAACCCTGCGGCTTGTCGACCTGCGCGCTCGCGACGGGCCGCAGCCGTACCGTCCGGACGGCGTTGTCGGTGACCTGCAGCACTTCCAGCGAATAGTCGCCGATGCGCAGGCGTTGCCCCGGGACCGGTATCGTCTCCATCTGCTCGACGATCAGGCCGTTCAACGTGCGCGGGCCGCTCGCCGGCAGCGTCCAGCCCATCTTGCGGTTCAGCGTGCGCACACTCGCGGAGGCGTTGACGACGAAGCTGTCGCTGCGCTCGCGGTGGACGTCCTTGTGCAGGATGCTCGTGTCGGACGTGAACTCGCCGACAATCTCCTCGAGCAGGTCCTCCAGCGTGACGAGCCCCTGCACGTCGCCGTATTCGTCGACGACGAACGCGACGCGGCGCCGCTGCCGCTGGAACTGCAGCAACTGCGTGTTGAGCGAAGTGCCCTCGGGCACGTAGTAGGGCTCGCGCGTCTTCGTCAGCGCGACGAGCTGGTCGCGGTCGAACTCGCCGCGCGCCAGCAGCCGCGCGACCTTCTTCATGTGCAATACGCCGACCAGCGCCTCGAGATTGCCCTCGTAGACCGGGATGCGCGTGTGGCGGCAGTCGCGGATCTGTTCGACGACGTCGTCCCAGTCGTCGGTGAGGTCGATGCCGTGGATCTCGTGCCGCGGCACCATGATGTCCTCGACGGTGATCTTCTCGAGGTCGAGGATGCTCATCAGCATGCGCTGGTGGCGGTGCGGGATCACCGTGCTCGCTTCGGCGACGACCGTGCGCAACTCCTCGCTGCTGAGCGAGGTGCGGCTTGCCTCGTCGCGCGTGATGCCGAGCAGCCGCAGTACGCCATTGGCGATCAGGTTGGTTGCCGCGACGATCGGGTAGAGCACCTTGAGCAGGCCGGTGTAGACGACGGCGGCCGGCAGCGCGATCCGTTCGGGGTAGAGCGCGCCGAAGGTCTTCGGCGCCACTTCGCCGAAGATGATCAGCACGACGGTGAACACGGCGACGCCGACTGCGGCGAGGGTCTCGCCGCCCATCTGCAGCGTGATCACCGTGACCAGCGCCGCCGCGGCCGAGTTGACGAAGTTGTTGATGATCAGGATCGTGCCGATCAGGCGGTCAGGCCGCTCGAGCAGCTGCTCGGTCATGCGCGCCGACGAGCTGCCCTCGCGTGCGAGGTGACGCAGACGGTAGCGGTTGACGCTCATCAGCGCCGTCTCGGTGGCCGAGGAGAAGGCCGAGAGCAGGATGGCGACCAGCAGCAGCAGCGACAGGACGGGCAGCGAGGGGACGCCCATGGCGGCGGTTCGGCCTCAGCCCCAGTGCTTGCCGAGCACGTTCTCGAGGATGATCTTGCTGCCGAAGTAGGAGAGTCCGAGCAGCATGTAGCCGGCGAACGTCCAGCGCAGCGCCTTGCGGCCGCGCCAGCCGAAACGCAGCCGGCCGAGCAGCAGCACGCCGAAGACCACCCACGCCACGATCGCGAGCGTCACCTTGTGCACGAGATGCTGTGCGAACAGGTTCTCGACGAAGAATGCGCCGCTCACGAGCGCGAGCGTGAGCACGGCGAAGCCGGCGAGGATGCTCTGGAACGTGCCGGATTCGAGCGACTCGATTGGCGTCAGGATCCTGAGCCAGCCGAGCGGCTGGCGGCTGCGCAGCCGCCGATCGACGATGACCTGTGCGAGGGCGAGGGTCATGCCGATGGTCAGGAACGCGAAGGCGGTGGTCGCCATCGCGACGTGAAAGGCGAGTTCCCACCCCGCGCGGCCCATGGAGAACTGCCGCGTGCCTTCGGAGAACGCCGCTTCGAGCACGGCGGCAATCAAGAGCAGTATCGCGGCCACGCCGCGCCGGCCGGGTCGCAGCGCCATCAGGATGGCCGTGACCGAGATGACCAGTGCAACCAGCGCCAGCGTGTCGCCGAGCGACAGCGCCGCATAGGGCTCGAGGCGACGCTCGTCCAGCAGCGCGGCGGCGTGGACGAAAGCGCCGACCGTCGCGATCGCCACGCTGGCGATGCGGCCGCCCCGGCCGTGGGCCGACGGCGGCTGGCTGCGATACTGGTACGTGGCGATGGCGAGCCAGCCGGCTCCGATGACGTAGCAGGCGACGGCGATCAGTGGCAGCAGCAAGCTGGAAACCGGCATGTTGGTACGACCACCGCATCATGCCACGGACCCGCCGGGCTGAGGAGGACGGCAAACCGGCCCCGCCGGATGCCTATAATCGCGCTTTCCCGTCCGCCGGTCCGGCCGGACGCGTCCCGTCACCCCGAGGTTTGCGCCCCGTGTTCGACAAGCTTTCCGCACGTCTGGCATCGGTCGTCGACGGCCTGCGCGGCCGTGGCCGCCTGACCGAGGAGAACATCGGCGACACCCTGCGCCAGGTGCGCATGGCGCTGCTCGAGGCGGACGTCGCGCTGCCGGTGGTCAAGACCTTCATCGACGGGGTCAGGGCGCGCGTCGTCGGTCAGGAGATCCACAAGAGCCTCACGCCCGGCCAGGCGCTGATCAGGATCATCCACGAGGAACTCGTCCGCGTCATGGGTGAGGGAGTACGGCCGCTGAACCTGCGCGTGCAGCCGCCGGCCATCGTGCTGCTCGCCGGCCTGCAGGGCGCCGGCAAGACGACGACGGCCGCCAAGCTGGCGTCATGGCTCAAGACGCGCGAGAAGAAACGCGTGTTGCTCGTGTCGACCGACGTGCGCCGTCCCGCGGCACTGCTGCAGCTCGAGCGTCTCGGCCAGCAGCTCGGCATCGACGTGGCCCCGGCGAGCCCGACGCAGCTGCCGCTCGTCATCGCGCAGGAGGCGCTGGCGCTGGCACGGCGCGGCGTCTACGACGTGCTGCTGGTCGACACGGCGGGCCGCCTGCACGTCGACGAGCAGATGATGGCCGAGGTGCGCGAGCTCGGCCGCGCGTTGAATCCGATCGAGACGCTGTTCGTCGTCGACAGCATGGCCGGCCAGGATGCCGTCAACGCGGCTCGTGCATTCGGGGCCGCGCTGGCGCTGACCGGCGTCGTGCTGACCAAGGCGGACGGCGACGCGCGTGGCGGCGCGGCACTGTCGGTGCGGCAGATCACCGGTCAGCCGATCCTGTTCGTCGGCACCGGCGAGAAGCCCGACGCGCTCGAGGCGTTCCAGCCGGACCGCATGGCGTCGCGGATCCTCGGCATGGGCGACGTGCTGTCGCTGGTCGAGGAAGTTACGCGGCAGGTCGACCGCGCCGAGGCGGAGAAGCTCGCGCGAAAAGTCGCCAAGGGCAAGGACTTCGACCTCGACGACCTGCTGGGGCAGTTGCGGCAGCTCGAGCAGATGGGGGGCGTCGCGGCGCTCATCGACAAGCTTCCGGCGCAGCTTGCGGCCAAGGCAGGGGCGGTGCCGCAGGGGAACGAGAAGGAGGTCCGGCGACAGATCGCGATCATCTGCTCGATGACCCCGCAGGAACGCCGCTATCCAAAGCACATCGACGGCTCCCGCAAGCGCCGTATTGCCGCGGGCTCCGGCACTCATGTGGCCGAAATCAACCGGCTGCTCAAGAACTTCCTGCAGATGCAGAAGATGATGAAGGGCATGGGCAAGGGCGGTCTGGGGCGCATGATGCGGGCGATGTCCGGCCGCCTGCCAGGGGTCTGACCCCAGTCAAGAAAATCTTGACGGGGGTCCCTTCAAGATTTTCTTGACTGGGGTCACTTGACTGGGGTCAGACCCCTCCACCCCCTCCACACCCACAAGCATTTCAATGGCCTCGAAATTTCGTTATAATTCGCGGCTCTTTTTTGACTGGGCATGGCGAGGCGCCGCCCGGTCGCGAACCTGAGGCATCGAAGCAAGATGGTGACGATCCGTTTGCAGCGCCGCGGCGGCAAGAAGGAGCCCTTCTACCACGTGGTGGTGACTGACAGCCGCCGCGCGGGCGGCGGGTCGCTGGAGCAGGTGGGGTTCTACAATCCCGTCGCGCGCGGCAGCAGCGAGGAACTGCGCCTGGACCTGTCGCGAGTCGACTACTGGCTCGGTGTGGGCGCCCAGGTCTCGGATCGCGTCGCGCAACTGGTCAAGAGCTACCGCAAGAGGCAGGTCGCCGCGGCGGCCTGAGCCGGGGCGCGCGGCGCAGCATGATCGCGCGCCAGCGGTCCGCCAGCCCGGGCGCCGTGTCGCTGGGCCGGGTCGGGTCACCGTTCGGCGTGCAGGGCTGGGTCAAGGTCACGTCCTACACCGAGCCCGTCGCCGGCATCGCCGACTACCCGCGGTGGACACTGGTCCAGCGCGGCGAGGCCCGGGAGGTCCGCGTGCTCGAGGCAAAGCGGGCCGGGTCGCAGGTGGCGGTCAGGCTCGAAGGCATCGAGACGCGCGAGGCGGCGCAGGCGCTGACGGGGGCCGAGGTGCAGGTGGAACGCTCCGAGTTGCCGCCGGTCGGCCCGAAAGAGCACTACCTGCACGACCTGGTCGGGCTCGAGGCGGTGAACCGTGAAGGCGCTCCGCTCGGGCACGTGGACGGCTTTCTGGACCTGCCGGCGCACCCCGTGGCGGTGCTGCGCGCGGGCAAGGTCGAACGTCTGGTGCCGCTGGTCCCGGAGCGACTCGTCGCGGTGGACCTTGCGGCGGGGCGCGTGACCTTCGACTGGCATCCGGACGACTGAAGGGCTGGCACAGGGATCAGGGTAGGCACGATGCGGATCGTCGTCGTGACGCTGTTTCCCGAACTCGTCGAACAGGCCGTCCGGTTCGGCGTGCTCGGCCGGGCGCTCGAGCGCGGCGTGCTCGCGGTGGAGACGGTGAACCCGCGGCAGTTCGCCACCGACGCGCACGGAACCGTGGACGACCGGCCCTACGGCGGCGGCCCGGGGATGGTGTTGAAGGCCGAGCCGTTGCGGCAAGCGATGGCGGAGGCTGCCGTGAGGGTGCCGGCGGCGCGCCGTGTCTGCCTCGCGGCGGACGGGGCACCGCTCACGCAGCGAAAGGTGGCAGAGTACGCGGGTCTGACGGAACTGGTCCTGGTGGCGGGGCGCTACGAGGGCATGGACGAACGGTTCGTCGAGGCGTGCGTCGACGAATGCGTCTCGATCGGCGACTTCGTGCTGAGCGGCGGCGAACTGCCGGCGCTCATGGTGATCGACGCGGTGGCGCGCCTGTTGCCGGGCACGCTCGGCGACGCGGAGTCCGCCGTGCTGGAGTCGTTCGGCGACGGCCTGCTCGACTGGCCGCACTACACGCGGCCAGAGGTGTGGGCGGGCCGGGCGGTGCCGCCGGTGCTGATCGGCGGCAACCACGCGGCGATCGCGCGCTGGCGGCGCAGGCAGTCGCTGGGGCGCACGTGGCAGCGCCGGCCCGACCTGCTGGCGCGCCGGGAGTTGAGTGACGAGGAGCGCAGGCTCCTCGCGGAATACCAGGCGGAGCCGGATGCGCCGCGACAAGAGCATGGACGGAACGCAGACCAAGTGGTGAAGAAATGAGCAATATCATCGCCGCGCTCGATGCCGAGCGCATGACCCGCGCAGTGCCCGACTTCGGCCCCGGCGACACCGTCGTCGTCGAAGTCAAGGTGAAGGAAGGCGAGCGCGAACGTGTGCAGGCCTACGAAGGCGTCGTCATCGCGAAGAGCAACCGCGGCCTGAACTCGTCGTTCACGGTGCGCAAGATCTCGCACGGCGAGGGCGTCGAGCGTGTGTTCCAGACGTACAGCCCCGCCCTCGGCAACATCACGGTGAAGCGCCGCGGCAACGTCCGTCGCGCCAAGCTGTATTACCTGCGCGAGCGCACGGGCAAGTCCGCCCGCATCGAAGAAAAGGTCTGACGCGGGACGGGCGCGCCTCGCATGCGTGCCATCCGCAGGGTGCTGCACTGGATCTGGGCGGGTCTCGACGGCCTGCGCAAGGTCCTGCACCTCGTCCTGCTGCTGCTGGTCTTCGCGCTGATCGGCGCGCTCTTCTCGCGTCCGATCCCGTTCGTCCCGGACAGGGCGGCGCTGGTCGTCGCGCCGCAGGGCCCGCTCGTCGAGCAGTTCACGGGCGACCCGTTCGAGCGCGCGGTTGCCGAAGCCGTCAGCCGGGCCACGCCCGAGACGCGTCTGCGCGACGTCGTCGACGCGATCACCGCGGCCAGGAAGGACGAACGGATCAGTTCGATCTACCTCGATCTGGGCGGCCTCGACGGCGGTGGCACGGCCAAGTTGCAGGAAATCGCCCGCGCGCTCGACGACTTCCGCAAGAGCGGCAAGCCGGTCATCGCGTTCGGGGAGTATTACGATCAGCCCCAGTACTATCTCGCGGCCCACGCGGACGAGATCTACCTCGACCCGCAGGGCATTGCCTACATCGACGGCTTCGCGAACTACGGCCTGTTCGTCAGGGACGCACTCGACAAGCTCTCGATCGACTGGAACGTGTTCCGGGTCGGCCAGTACAAGTCCGCGGTCGAGATGTTCACGCGCAACGACATGTCGCCGGCCGAGCGCGAGGAGAGCCTCGCGTGGTTGAACTCGGTCTGGGCCACATGGAAGGCCGACGTCGCCCGGGCGCGTGGCTTCGAGCCGGCGGTCCTGCAGGCCTACGCCGATGACGCGCCGGCGGCGCTGCGGGCGAGCGGAGGCGACCTCGCCAAGGTCGCGCTGCAGGCCGGGCTGGTGACCGACCTCAAGGGTCGCTACGAGGTCGAGGACCGTCTCGCCGAGCTGACCGGCGAGGACGAGGATGCGCACTCGTACCAGGGCATCGACTATCTCTCGTATCTCGCCAACGTCCATTCCTCCGAGGCGCTGGCGTCGAAGCCGGTCGACAAGGTGGCGGTCATCGTCGCCGCGGGCGAGATCCTGCCGGGCGAGCAGGCGCCCGGCACCATCGGTTCGGACACGCTCGCGGCGCAGTTGCGTGAGGCGCGCTTCGACGAGGACGTCAAGGCCGTCGTGCTGCGCATCGACAGCCCGGGCGGCAGCACGTTCGCCTCCGAGGTGATCCGCCGCGAGGTCGAGGCGCTGCGGGCCGACCGCAAGCCCGTCGTCGCCTCGATGAGTTCGATGGCCGCCTCGGGCGGCTACTACATCGCGATGGACGCGGACCGCATCGTTGCGAGCCCCACGACACTGACGGGCTCGATCGGCATTTTCGCGATGTTCCCGACGTTCCAGCGCACCCTCGCGCGAGTTGGCCTGCACGTCGACGGTATCGGCACGACGGCACTGTCCGGCGAGTTCAGCCCCGTGCGGCCGATGAGCGAGGCGACGCGCGACATCCTGCAGCAGAGCATCGACCACGAGTACCAGGGCTTCATCACGCACGTCGCACAGTCGCGCAAGCAGGACGTGGCGGCGATCGACGCCATCGCGCAGGGGCGCGTGTGGTCGGGCGTCGACGCCAGGCGGCTGGGTCTGGTCGACGAGCTCGGTGGTTACAGCGACGCGATCAGGCTTGCGGCGAAGCTTGCCAGGCTGGGCAAGGACTACGACGTCGAGCACTTCGACCACGACGTGGGCATCAGCGAGGCGCTCGGCATGCGAGTGCGGGCGGCGCTCGCGCGGGCGCTGGCGGCGCTGTTGCCACGCGGCACGTTGCCGGCGTTGCCGGAGGCCGTGCGGCCCGTCGTCGCGGAACTCGAGCGAGTGAACCGCCTGCGCGACCCGCGCAACGTCTACATGTACTGCCTGGCCTGCAGCGTCGACTGAGGTGATGGATTCGCTCGTCGTGCTGCTGAAGGCGGCAATCCTCGGGATCGTCGAGGGACTGACCGAGTTCCTGCCCGTGTCGAGCACGGGTCACCTGATCCTCGCGGCGACGCTGCTCGACTTCCACGACGCACGCGGCAAGCTGTTCGAGATCGTGATCCAGTCGGGCGCGATCCTCGCGGTCGTCCTGGAGTTCCGTCACAAGCTCTGGTCTACGCTCGTCGACGCACCGCGGGAGCGTGCCGCGCGCCGCCTGCTGCTCAACGTCGCCGTGGCGTTCGTGCCGCTCGCCGCGGTGGGCCTCGTCTTCGGCGACATGCTGAAGGCGCGCCTCTTCAACGCCGCGACCGTCGCCACCGCGTTCATCGTCGGTGGCCTGGTGATCCTCTGGGCCGAACGGCGCGGGCATCGCGTCCGCGTCGAGCGTGTCGACGACATGACCATGCTTGATGCACTCAAGGTCGGTGTCGCCCAGGCGTTCGCGCTGGTACCGGGCACGAGCCGGTCGGGGGCGACCATCATCGGCGGCATGCTGTTCGGCCTGTCGCGTCAGGCCGCAACCGAGTTCACCTTCTACCTGGCGGTTCCGACGCTCGGCATCGCGTCGCTCTATTCGCTGTGGAAGGAGAGCCGCATGCTGCACGTCGACGACCTCGGCATCTGGGTCGTCGGCATGCTGGCGGCGTTCCTGTCGGCGTTCGCGTGCGTGCGCTGGCTGATCCGCTACGTCGCAACGCACACGTTCGTGCCGTTCGCCTGGTACCGGATCGCATTCGGCATCGTCGTGCTGCTCACGGCCTGGTCGGGCCTGATCGACTGGTCGGCCGGAAGCTGAGAAAGCCAGGCACAGCGCCTCGCGGACGCCGTGCGGTGCTGCCAGATCAGGTCTCCGCGACGAAGCCCTTCCACGTCGCCATGTAGTCGACGAACGCGGGGCCGAGACCTTCGGAGCGCAGGTAGGCGCGCGGCACGGGCAGCGGGACGGCGGCGAAGTCCGGATTGGTCCGCACCTGCTTCGGGAAGTCGTGGTGCAGGATGCCGGCGCGCCCGAGGACGACGAAGTCCGCGCCGTGTTCCAGACAGCGGCGTGCCGTCGCGGCATCCATGATCTTTCCGGCGACGCCGACCCGCACGTCGCCGCGCTCGAGTTCCGTGAACCAGTCGATCAGCGGCCGTCCCTGGAATGCCTCCTCGCCGGGCGCCTTGAAGACGTCCCACAGCGACAGGTCGATGAAGTCGACGCGGCCGTCGGCGACCAGCCGCCGGAAAGTCTCGCGCGCTTCGTCGAGCCGGATGCCGAACCGCTCCGGCGACAGTCTCACCCCGAGCGTGAAGCCGGGGTGACAGCGGCGACGGATGCCGTCGACGATCTCGAACAGCAGCCGGCAGCGGTTCTGGAGAGAACCGCCGTACGCGTCGGTGCGTCGATTCGTCTCGGCGCTGAGGAACTGGCAGAGGACGTAGCCGTGCGCGCCGTGCAGCTCGACGCCGTCGAATCCGGCCCGCTCCGCGCGCACGGCGGCGGCGATGAAGGCGTCGCGCAGCGCGTGCACCTCGTCGAGCGTGAGCGCGCGCGCGGTCGTCTCGGCGTCATCGGAAGGCGCCACGGGCTGCGTGCCGATCAAAGCCGGTGGCGAGCGCATGCCCGCGTGATGCAACTGCACGATGCCGATGCTGCCGGCCGCCCGCAGCGCCGACGCCAGCCGCGTCAGCCCGGCGACGTGCACGTCGGACCAGATCCCGAGCTGCCCCGGAAACCCCTGGCCACAGGCCTGTACGTGCGTGGCGCAGGTCATCGTGAGCGCGAACCCTCCCTGCGCGCGCAACGACAGCCAGTACAGGTCGTCGTCGGACAACTGCCCATCGGAGTGGCTCTGCAGATTGGTCAGGGGCGCCAGCACGAATCGGTTCCCGAGCTTCGGGCCGCGCGTGAGGGACAGCGGGGCGAAGAGGTCCATGGGAAGTCCCGTCACCGTTCAGTGGTCTTCAGTTGACGATCTGGTTCAGCTCGCCCTTGCGATACCGCTCGGCCATCTTCTCGAGCGGCAGCGGCCTGATCCTCGGCGCCTGCCCGGCGCATCCGAAAGCCTCGTAACGGGCCTTGCAGATCGACTTCGCGGCCGCCTGCGCGTCCGCGAGATACTTGCGCGGGTCGAACTCGGCCGACTTCTCGAACAGGTGCCTGCGGATCGCCCCCGTCATGGCCAGCCGGATGTCGGTGTCGATGTTGACCTTGCGCACGCCGTGGCGAATGCCTTCGACGATCTCCTCGACCGGCACGCCGTAGGTTTCCTTCATGTTGCCGCCGTACTTGCGGATGATCTCGAGCCATTCCTGCGGCACGCTCGAGGAGCCGTGCATCACGAGATGCGTGTTCGGGATGCGGGCGTGGATCTCCTTGATGCGGTCGATGGCGAGGATGTCGCCCGTCGGTTTGCGCGAGAACTTGTAGGCGCCGTGGGAGGTGCCGATGGCGATGGCAAGCGCGTCGCACTGTGTCTGCTTGACGAAATCGGCGGCCTGCGCGGGGTCGGTGAGCAACTGCTCGCGCGTCATGGTGCCTTCGGCGCCGTGGCCATCCTCCTTGTCGCCCTTCATGGTCTCGAGCGAGCCGAGCACGCCGAGTTCCGCCTCGACCGTGACACCGATCGAATGCGCGAAGTCGACGACCTTGCGCGAGGTGTCGACGTTGTACTCGTACGATGACGGCGTCTTGCCGTCCTCGAGCAGCGAGCCGTCCATCATGACGCTCGAGAACCCGGACCGGATCGCAGCCATGCAGACGCCCGGCGACTGGCCGTGGTCCTGGTGCATGACCACGGGAACGTGCGGCCAGGCCTCGACGGCCGCCTGGATCAGATGGCGCAGGAACGCCTCGCCGGCGTACTTACGCGCGCCCGCCGAGCCCTGCATGATCACCGGGCTGCCGGTTTCGTCGGCGGCCTCCATGATGGCGCGGACCTGTTCGAGGTTGTTGACATTGAACGCGGGCAGGCCGTAGCCGTTCTCGGCCGCGTGGTCGAGCAGCTGGCGCATCGAGACGAGGGGCATGATCGCTTCCTGTTGTCTGCCGGAGGGGTCAACAGGAAATTGTAGCGGGTCCGGTCGTGTGTCGCCCGCGCGACACCCGCGACGACGGCGGGCCGACGCGAGCCCTCGGTATCTGCGGATGGTGCGCCAGGCGCCGAACGGAGCGGTGTGCGATCACGCCGCCCAGTCGAGGATCACCTTGCCGGACTGGCCGCTGCGCATGATCTCGAACCCTTCGCGGAACTCGGCGACCGGCAACCGGTGCGTGATGATCGGCGTGACGTCGAGTCCGCTCTGCAGCATCGCCGCCATTTTGTACCAGGTCTCGAACATCTCGCGGCCGTAGATGCCCTTGAGCACGAGCCCCTTGAAGATCACCTGGTTCCAGTCGATCGCCGTGTTGTCGGGCGGAATGCCGAGCAGCGCGACGCTGCCGCCGTGATGCATGGTACGCAGCAGGTCGCGAAACGCACCGGGATTCCCCGACATCTCGAGCCCCACGTCGAAGCCTTCGACCATGCCGAGGTCCGCCATCGCCTGGTCGAGCGACTCGTGCGCGACGTTGATTGCGCGCGTCGCGCCCATCCGGCGGGCCAGCCCGAGCCGGTAGTCATTGACGTCGGTGATCACGACGTGGCGCGCGCCGACGTGACGCGCGATCGCGGCCGCCATGATGCCGATGGGGCCCGCGCCGGTGATCAGCACGTCCTCGCCGACCAGGCTGAACGACAGCGCCGTGTGCGTCGCATTGCCGAACGGGTCGAGGATCGAGGCCACGTCGTCCGTGATCGAGTCCGGCAGCTTGAAGGCGTTGAACGCCGGGATCACCAGGTATTCCGCGAAGCAGCCGGGGCGGTTCACGCCGACGCCGACGGTGTTGCGGCACAGGTGACGGCGTCCCGCGCGGCAATTGCGGCAGTAGCCGCAGGTGATGTGGCCTTCGCCCGAGACGCGATCGCCGATCTGGAACCCCTGCACCTCGCTGCCGAGTTCGACGATCTGGCCGACGTATTCGTGGCCGACGTGCATCGGCACGGGAATCGTCTTCTGCGCCCACTGGTCCCAGTTGTAGATGTGGATGTCGGTGCCGCAGATCGCCGTCTTGCGGATCCGGATCAGCACGTCGTTCGGCCCGACACGGGGCTCGGGCACGTCGTCCATCCAGATTCCGGGTGCGCGCTGCGACTTGACCAGGGCCTTCATGACGAACGTCTCGCGTGCGGTTGCGGGTGTGGCGATGGTTGCTGCGGCAGGACGCCCGTTTCGCGGCCGACGGCGACGAACGCGTCGATCGCACGGTCGAGCTGCGCGCGATCGTGGCCTGCGCTCATCTGCGTGCGGATGCGGGCCTTGCCCATCGGCACGACGGGAAACGAGAAGCCGACGACGTAGACGCCGCGATCGAGCAGCCGCTCCGCGAACTTCCCGGCCAGCGCGGCATCGCCGAGCATCACCGGCACGATCGGGTGTTCGCCCGGCACGAGCGTGAACCCCGCCGCGCTCATGCGGGCGCGGAAGTGCGCCGTGTTCTCGCGCAGCCGCTCGCGCAGGTCGTCGCCCGACTCGACCAGGTCGAGCGCCCGCAGCGTCGTCGCCGCGATCACCGGCGGCAGGCTGTTGGAGAACAGGTAGGGCCGCGACCGCTGCCGCAGCCACGTGACGATCTCCCGGCGTGCCGAGGTGTAGCCGCCGGCGGCGCCGCCGAGTGCCTTGCCGAGTGTGCCGGTCAGGATGTCGACGCGTCCCATGACCTCGCGGTATTCCGGCGTGCCCTTGCCGCCGTGGCCGACGAAGCCGGTCGCATGCGAGTCGTCGACCATGACCAGCGCGCCGTGCCGGTCGGCGATGTCGCAGATATCGCGCAGGCGGGCGATGACGCCGTCCATCGAGAACACGCCGTCGGTCGCGATCAGCTTCACGCGCGCACCGGCGGCCTCCTTCAGGCGCGACTCGAGCTCGTCGAGGTCGTCGTTGGCGTAGCGCAGGCGCTGCGCCCTGCAGAGCCGGATGCCGTCGATGATGCTCGCGTGATTCAGCGCGTCGCTGATCACCGCGTCCCGCTCGTCGAGCAGCGTCTCGAACAGGCCGCCGTTCGCGTCGAAGCAGGACGAATAGAGGATCGCGTCGTCCATGCCGAGGAAGGCGCTGAGCCGCGCCTCGAGTTCCTTGTGCACGCCCTGCGTGCCGCAGATGAAGCGCACGGACGCCATGCCGTAGCCGTGGCGGTCGATCGCTGCGTGGGCCGCCTCGCGGATGGCGGGGTGGTTGGCGAGCGCGAGGTAGTTGTTCGCGCAGAGATTGATCAGCTCGCCGCCGCCGGCGAGCGTCACGACGGGCTGCTGCGGCGAATCGAGCACGCGCTCGAGCTTGTACAGCCCGGCGGCCTTCAGTTCGCCGGTCTGCGCCGCGAGTCGGTCGAGAAAGCTGCGGTCCATGGGCGCACGCACCTGCGCAAACGAGACGCCGATTATATAGCGGCCTATGATGCGGGCGTGGCACGGCACGGGCGCGACGGCGGGCCTCGGCAACCCGGGGCGGACACGGACGACGGTGGTCCGGGCCGCGTCGCGCCCGCCGGCGGGCTGCGCGTCGACAAGTGGCTTTGGTGCGCGCGGTTCTACAAGACCCGCGGCGTGGCCCAGACCGCCGTCGAAGGCGGGCACGTGCAGGTCAATGGCGAGCGCGTCAAGCCCTCGCGGCTGGTGCGCGTGGGCGATCGTCTGCTGGTCACCCGCGCGCAGGAGCGCTTCGAGGTCGACGTGCTGGCGCTGCCCGTGCGTCGCGGTCCGGCGACCGAGGCCCGTCAGCATTACCGCGAGACGCCCGAAAGCGAGGCGGCCCGTGCCCACGTGCGCGAGCTGAATCGCCTGTCGGGGCCCGTGTCGCAGGGACGCCCCGACAAGCGCGAGCGCCGTGACCTGATGCGGCTCGTCAAGGGGCGGGGACACGTGTCGGAGGAGGGCGACGCTTCGTAGCGGTCCCGGCGCCGGTTCTTTCGTGACGGCGCTCACATTCGGCGTCGCGCCAGGCGGCGTAACGTGCGATCAAGGGCAGGACGATGCGCGCGGAGTCTTCGACATGACCGACGTGGAAAGACGAAAGACCGATCGGAACGTCGACGCGAGCTGGGAGACGATCGCCCTGCAGCGCGTCGCGCGTCGCGTCGAGGGCCTGCCGGAGACGCCGCCCGAAGCCGACGATTTCGGCTGGGAGGAGGCCGTGCTCGAGAAGCTGCGCCGGCGCCTCGCGACGCCGGAAGGGTCCTGAGTCGCCTGCGGCCCTGCGGGCACGAGCCGCGGCCTGACGTCGGTCAGCGGACGAGCTGGTTGAGTTCGAAGATCGGCATCAGCATCGCGAGCACGATCAGCAGCACCAGGCCGCCCATGAACAGGATCATGAGCGGCGAGAGCAGGCCGACGAGGGCCTGCAGCACGGCATCGAGCTCGCGCTCCTGGTGCTGCGCCGCGCGCTCGAGCATCGTGTCGAGCTCGCCGCTGGTCTCGCCGCTCGAGATCAGGTGGATCATCATCGGCGGGAACAGCCGGCTCTGCCCGAGCGAACGGCCGATCGGCGCGCCTTCGCGCACGCGAATGGCCGCATCGGCGACGGCGAATTTCATCGGCAGGTTCGTGACGACTTCGCCGGAGATGCGCAGTGCGTCGAGCACCGGCACGGTGCTCGCGGTCAGCGTCGACAATGTGCGTGCGAAACGTGCGGTGTTCGAGCCGCGCACGATCTTGCCGGCCAGCGGCAGGCGCAGCAGCAGGTCGTGCCAGCGACGCCGGTTCGATTCGACCCGCAGCCAGCGTCGGAAACCCCAGGTCGCGGCGCCGGTCACGAGGATCACCAGCCAGCCCCAGGCGCGCATGAAGTCGCTGCCGCCGATCAGGATCTGGGTGAGCAGTGGCAGCTCGGCGTCGCTGCTGCGGAACACCTCGACGACCTTCGGCACGACGGACACGAGCAGGAAGAAGACGATGGCGATGCAGACGACGAACAGCAGCACCGGGTAGAGCAGCGCGCCGAGCGTGCGGCTGCGCAGGGCCTGGCGGTTTTCGGTGTAGTCGGCGAGACGCTCGAGCACGGCATCGAGATGCCCCGCCTGCTCGGCGGCCGCGACGGTGGCCCGGTAGAGTTCCGGGAAGCTGTTCGGGAACCCGGCGAGGCTGTCGGCGAGCGTGTGGCCCTCCATGACCTTCGAGCGCACGCCGAGCATGATGTTGCGGACCTTGGGCTTGTCGGTCTGCTGCGAGACCGCGAGCAGCGCCTCCTCCAGCGGCAGCGCCGACTTCACGAGCGTGGCGAGCTGACGTGTGATGAGCGCGACGTCGGCGGCGCCGAGCCCGCGCTGCAGGCTCAGCGAAAGCCGGCGTCGGGCCCCGGTCGCCGCCGCCTGTCGCTGCTCGCCGACGACCTCGTCGACGGCCACCGGCAGCAGCTGCTGGTCGCGCAGCAACTGGCGGACGTGGCGCGCCGTGTCGCCCTCGAGGACGCCCTTGCGCTCGCGGCCGGCCGCGTCGACGGCGACGTATTCGAAGGCAGGCATGGGGGCTGGCTAGTCCTCGCGGGTGACCTTGAGGACTTCCTCGATCGTCGTCACGCCGGCGAGGACCTTGGCGCGGCCGTCGTCGCGGATGCCCGGAGTGCGCGTGCGGGCGTGGCGTTCGAGATCGAGTTCCGAGGCGCCGTCGTGGATCATCGCACGCATGTGCTCGTCGACGATGACGAGTTCGTAGATGCCGGTGCGGCCCCGGTAGCCGCCGCTCGGGTCCCGGGGGTTCGGGCGGTACAGCGTGGGCGAGGGCGCGTCGTCCGGCAGGTTGAGCAGCCGGCGCTCGTACTCGCCGGCCGTGTAGGCTTCGCGCGTGGCCGGGTTCAGCACGCGCACGAGGCGCTGCGCCAGCACGCCGACCACGGAGGAGGCGAGCAGGAACGGTTCGATGCCCATGTCGCGCAGCCGGGTCACCGCGCCTACGGCCGTGTTTGTGTGCAGCGTCGACATCACGAGGTGACCGGTCAGCGACGACTGCACGGCGATCTGCGCCGTCTCGAGGTCGCGGATCTCGCCGACCATGACGACGTCGGGGTCCTGACGCAGGATGGCGCGCAGGCCGCGCGCGAAGGTCATCTCGACGCGCGTGTTGACCTGCGTCTGGCCGATGCCGTCGATGTAGTACTCGATCGGGTCCTCGACCGTCATGATGTTGCGCGTGCGGTCGTTGATGCGGTCGAGCGCCGCGTACAGCGTCGTCGTCTTGCCCGAGCCCGTCGGGCCGGTCACGAGCAGGATGCCGTTCGGCTTGTGGATCAGCTCGTCGATCTGCTGCTGCGTGCCCGCGTCCATGCCGAGCGAATTGAGGTCGAGACGGCCGGCCTGCTTGTCGAGCAGGCGCAGCACGACGCGCTCGCCGTGGCCCGCGGGAATGGTCGAGACGCGGACGTCGACGGCGGGCCGGCGATGCGC